>OLGA01002095.1_pt1 | contig 14831 bp, 10 predicted proteins | sample 1604881 | NCBI WGS metagenome assembly OLGA01 (sample SAMEA3888896, study PRJEB22519) | human gut metagenome | biome: human gut; feature: human-associated habitat; material: faeces | place: Denmark | collected 2009
GGATGCCCGTCCACTTGCCGACGATGTCGGCGATCTCGTTCTCGGTCACGGTGTCATGCACCATGGAGTTGTCGCTATTGTGCTTCTCGGCCGCAGCCTCGGCGTCCTTGAGCTGCTTTTCAAGCGCGGGCAGATCGGAATACTTGAGCTTCGCGGCTTTCTCGTACTCGAGATTTGCCTGTGCCCGCTCGATGTCGCCGTGCATCTGCTCGATCTCGCTCTTGAGCTTCTTGACGCTCTCCACGCCGTTCTTCTCCGCCTCCCAGCGGGACTTCATGGCGTTGAACTGCTCCTTCTCGTCGGCAAGCTCCTTCTTCAATTCCTCCAAACGATCGCGGGAGAGCTGGTCGTCCTCCTTCTTGAGGGCCATTTCCTCGATCTCCTGCTGCATGATCTTGCGGCGCAGATCGTCCAGCTCGGCGGGCATGGAGTCGATCTCCGTGCGGATCATCGCGCAGGCCTCATCCACGAGGTCGATGGCCTTGTCGGGCAGGAAACGGTCGGTGATATAGCGCGCAGACAGCGTCGCGGCGGCGACGAGCGCGTTGTCGTGGATGCGCACGCCGTGGTAAATTTCATAACGCTCCTTGAGTCCGCGCAGGATGGAGATGGTGTCCTCCACCGTCGGCTCGTCGACCTGTACAGGCTGGAAGCGGCGCTCGAGCGCGGCGTCCTTTTCGATGTACTGGCGGTACTCGTCGAGCGTGGTCGCGCCGATGCAGTGCAGCTCGCCGCGGGCGAGCAGGGGCTTCAAAAGATTGCCTGCGTCCATGCTGCCCTCGGTCTTGCCCGCGCCGACGATGGTGTGCAGCTCGTCGATGAAGAGGATGATCTTCCCCTCAGACTTCTTGACCTCGTTCAGAACGGCCTTCAGACGTTCCTCGAACTCGCCGCGGTACTTCGCGCCCGCGATGAGCGCGCCCATGTCGAGCGAGAAGATGGTGCGGTCCTTCAGCCCCTCGGGCACGTCGCCGCGCACGATACGCTGGGCAAGGCCCTCGGCGATGGCGGTCTTGCCGACGCCCGGCTCGCCGATGAGCACAGGGTTGTTCTTGGTTTTACGCGACAGGATGCGGATGACGTTGCGGATCTCCGCGTCGCGGCCGATGACGGGGTCAAGCTCCTTGCTGCGGGCGCGCTCGACAAGGTCGGTGCCGTATTTCTTGAGCGCGTCGTAGGTCTCCTCGGGATTGTCCGAGGTCACGGGAGCGGTTTTGACCTTGCTCAGCTCGTCGGTAAAGCGGCTGCGCGTGATGCCGTGGCTCTGGAGCAGCTGCTTGACGTCGCTCGTTCCCTCGGAGAAGATAGCGAGCATCAGGTGCTCGACGGAGATATAATCGTCGTGCAGCTTCTCAGCGGTCTTTTCGGCGAGATTCAGAATTTTGCCGGTCTCCGGTGAGGCGTACACCTCGCCGCTGCCGCCGGAGACCTTCGGCAGACGCCGGATCAGCGTGTCCAGCTCGGAGAGCAGGCCGTCGCAGTCCACGCCCATCTTGCCGAAGAGCGACGCGATGAGTCCGCCGTCCTGATCGACAAGGGCATAGAGCAGATGCTCGGGGGTCAGATATTGGTTGCCGTTTTCCTGCGCCATGCTCTGCGCGGTCTTGACGGCGTCCAGCGTTTTCTGGGTATATTTTTCAGCGTTCATATAAATTCACCTCTATTGACAAAACTGCGAATCGCTTAAATCAGAAGCCCGCGGCCCCGCAGGTCGCCGCGGTAGGCCAGCTCCACGTCCTTGGCGCTCAGATCGCCGCTCAGATAGCCCTTGAGCAGGCGGTCGAAGAGCTGCACATAGGCGCTGATGGCGCCGGCGATGTCCTCCGCCGAGCGGGCGTGTCCGCGCGGCATGGCGAGCGGACGGACGAAGCGCCCGTCGTAGAGCGAACAGGCGATCGTGCCGCCGAGCGCCGGCGCGAGACAGACATTCTCGATACGCGCCCACAGACGGAAGAAGTCCGTCAGCGCGGCGATCAGCTCCGCCGACTGCGTGCGGAACACGACGTTGAGCGTGCCCAGCGTATCCTCGCCGCCGCCGAGATCGACCTCATACTTGACCGTCGGACGGTACTTGTAGGCGAGGCTCGATTTGAGCGACATGGACTGCGAGTTCGGCGCGAAAAACGGCACCAGCTCGCGCGAGGGGGAAACGAGCGCCTCGATGGCCTCGAAAATATCGTTGATGCGCCGCTCCGGCGTAGGGACAGAGACGTACTCGGACAGAATGCGGTTCACCAGCGCCGAGCGGTTCGTGCCCAGCCGGTGCGCCAGCGCGTCGACCTCCCGCACCACCTCGTCCGAGAGCGTCAGGCTGTATAGATTCTTTTTCATCATGCACCTCCTTACCGGGGTTTTCCTTGCTGTACCGTATCATAGCACAGCAAAAACTTTTGTCAATAGATTTATATAAATATTTTAGCGAATTATAGAAATGTTTACACGGAGTTCATTTTCTGCCCTTGTATTTCCAGTCGCGGAAATACAGCAGCGCCTCCAGAATGGACAGCGCCGAGCGAAGCCGTCCAAGGTCGATGCCGGGGTAATGGATGACCAGCGTGTGCTGCGGCGCGGAGCCGGGACGCAGGGCAAAATCCGAGAGGAAGGAGAGCCGCACGCCGCGCCCCTCGGCGTCGGCACGCAGCACATGGTCGGTGCATTTCGTGTCGATCGTCAGAAGGAAGTGCAGCCCCGCGTCCTCACCGGACACCCGGCAGTGCTCGCCGAGCGGGCTTTGCAGAATGGTGTCGATGACCGCGTCGCGCTGCGCGCGGTAGGACTTGCGCATCCGGTTGATGTGCGCTTCAAAATACCCCTCGTCCAAAAAGCGCGCAAGCGTGTGCTGCTCCATTGCCGGCACGGTGGAGGAGTAGAAGCCGAGCTGCGCGCGGTAGCGCTCGGTCAGGCTCTTGGGCAGGACCATATAGCTGATGCGCAGCGAGGGCGCGAGCGTGCGCGAGAAGGTGTTGACATAGATCACGCGCCCCGCGCGGTCGATGCTCTGCAGCGTGGGGATGGGGCGCAGCGTGAAGCGGAACTCGCTGTCGTAATCGTCCTCGATGATATAGCGGCCCTCCCGCGCCTCCGCCCAGCGCAGCAGGCTCTGGCGGCGGCCGATGGGCGTCACCGCGCCGGTGGGAAATTGGTGGTTCGGCGAGGTGTGCAGGATCTGTGCGTCGCTCATTTCCAGAGATCTCAGGCTCACGCCGCCCTCATCCACAAGCACGGGCGCAGTCCTTGCGCCGCCGAGCGCGTAGATGCGCGCGGCCTTGGAGTAGCCGGGGTCCTCCACGCCGTAGACGGCCTCGCGTCCGAGCAGCTGGACGATGAGGTTATAGAGGTACTCCGTTCCCGCGCCGACGACGATCTGCTCCGGCGCGGCGGAGATGCCGCGGAAGCGGTAGAGATGCTGCGCGATGGCTCTGCGCAGCGCGTCCGCGCCGTTCGGCGGCGTGGCGCGCAGCAGCGCCTCGCCCTCCTCGCTCAGCACGCGGCGCATGAGCTTTGCCCACACGGAAAAGGGAAAGTCCTCCGTCCCGCTGCCGCCGGAGCTGAGATCGAGCAGCCACGAGCGCTGCGGCTGCGGCGCGCTTCGGGCCGGGGCGCGCCCGGGCGCGGCGGGGTGCCGCTCCACGTCGGCGACGTAGTAGCCGCGCTTCTCGCGCGTGTAGAGATAGCCCTCCGCCTCGAGCTGGGCATAGGCGTTCTGCACCGTGATGACCGCCGTTTGCAGATGGCTTGCAAGTGAGCGCTTGCTCGGCAGCTTTTCGCCCGCCGTCAGGCGGCCCGCGAGAATGTCCTCACGGATGCAGCGGTAAAGATAATCGTAGCGCGCGAGCTTGCCGCGCCGGTCAAGATCGTAGGTGAGCATGGGCATCTCCAATCTGGTTCTATGAAAATATATTGATTTGATGCTTTTATTAAGTCCAATTCTGATTAAAATACAGACCAAGCAGAAATGCAAGACTTTTTTGGAGATGATTTTCATGACGGATATGAAATTGCGTAAGCTGGTCCTCGCGGCGCTGTTCGCCGCCCTCTGCACCGTGATGACGATGGTCATCCAGGTGCCCTCGCCCATGCAGGGCTACGTCAACCTCGGCGACTGCGCCGTGCTGCTCTCGGCGTGGGTGCTGGGGCCGTGGTACGGCGGCGCGGCGGCGGGCCTCGGCTCGATGCTTGCCGACCTGCTGAGCTATCCGCACTATGCCCCCGGCACGCTCGTCATCAAGTTCACGATGGCGGTCGCCGCGGCGTATATTTTTGAGGCCATGCGGGAGCGCAGCGGTAAGCTGGCGGCGCAGCTCATCGGCGGCGCGGCGGCGGAGATCATCATGGTCCTCGGCTACTTCGGCTATGCGAGCCTGTGGCTCGGCAAGGGTCTGGCCGCGGCGGCGTCCATTCCCGGCAACCTCGTGCAGGGCGTGTTCGGCATTGCCGCCGGCATCGCGGTCTACGCGGTGCTCGACCGCAGCCACGTTCTCGCCCGCGCCTGATTTTGGATTGCATTGCGCCCTTGTTCATGGTATCCTGTTGAGGAAATATAAATCCCCTTGCAGGAGGTCCGCCATGAAGATCAAGGTCGTGGATATGCCCTACGAGCAGGCGCTCGCGCAGCCGAGAGAAAAGCACACGCCGCCGCGCCGTCCGTCCATGCTGTTCCGCGCGCTCCTGCGCGCGCTGTCCGCGCCTGACCTGCGCGCGACGCATTTTCGCTGTGACCGCGTGGGCATGGAGCGGCTCGGCCCTGACGAGCCCTGTCTCGTTCTGATGAATCACTCCTGCTTTTTGGACCTGAAGATCACTGCGGCGGTGCTCTACCCGCGCCCCTTCAACATCGTCTGCACGTCGGACGGCTTTGTGGGCAAGGCGGGACTGATGCGCGCGCTCGGCTGCATCCCCACGCGGAAGTTTCAGCCGGACACCGCACTCGTGCGCGATATGCTCTACGCGGTGAAGAAGCTCAAAAGCTCCATCCTCCTCTATCCCGAGGCGAGCTACAGCTTCGACGGCACGGCCACGCCGCTGCCGGAGAGCCTCGGCAAGTGCGTCAAGGCGCTCGGCGTGCCGATCGTGCTGCTGCGTACCTGCGGCGCGTTCGCGCGCGACCCGCTCTACAACGGACTGCAGAACCGCAGGGTCAATGTCTCCGCGGAACTGCGCTATCTGCTCTCGCCCGAGGAGGCCGCGGAGAAGAGCGCGGACGAGATCAACGCGCTGCTCGCGGATGAATTTTCCTTTGATAACTTCCGCTGGCAGCAGGAAAATGGCATCGTCGTGAACGAGCCGTTCCGCGCCGACGGTCTCAACCGCGTGCTCTACAAATGCCCGCACTGCGGCACCGAGGGCGAAACGGAGGGCCGCGGCACGGAGCTTATCTGCCGCGACTGCGGCGTGCGCTACCGCCTGACGGAGCTGGGCGCGCTCGAATGTGAGAACGCTGAGACGAAATTCACCCATGTTCCCGACTGGTATGCGTGGGAACGCGCGTGCGTGCGCGAGGAGCTGGAGCAGGGCAGCTATCTGCTCGACGCTCCGGTGAGCATCTGCGTGATGGTCAACTTCCGGCAGATCTGCCGCGTCGGCGAGGGCCGCCTGCGCCACGATACGAACGGCTTCCGCCTCACGGGCTGCGGCGGAAAATTGGACTTCACGCAGAAGCCCGAGACCAGCTACAGTCTCTACGCTGACTACTTCTGGTATGAGCTGGGCGACATGATCTGCATCGGCGACCGCGACGTGCTCTACTACTGCTTCCCGCAGGGGAATGGCGATGTGGTCGCCAAGACGCGGCTCGCCGCCGAGGAGCTCTACAAGCTCAAACGCGCCGAAAGGGCCGCGAAAAACGGCTGATGCAACCGTCCGTTGCGCAAATCCCGAGAGCTTTTCTTGCCTGCCACCGCAGAATGCGCTACGATGAGGACAGAAAACAGAAAGGAGAGCGGCGGTGAGCTTTCAGGAAAATCTGATCCGTGCGCGCAAGGCGCGCGGTATGACGCAGGAGGAGCTGGCGGCAAGGCTGAGCATCTCGCGGCAGGCGGTGAGCAAGTGGGAGACAGGGGAATCGCTCCCCGACCTCTATAAGCTCGCGGCGCTCGCCGACGAGCTGGGCGTGAGCACGGACGAGCTGTGCGGCCGCGAAGCGGCTTTATGCGGCGAGGTACCCGCAACGGCTTTCGCGGGGGATGCTGCCGAGAGAGAAGCCTTTGCGGAGGAGATCCGGAGGATCGCAAAGCAGAACAGATCTCTGCGCTACGTCGTAGGCATACTGGTGCTGATTTGCGGCGTGCTGACCATGCTGTCGGGATACCGTTCACTCCAAAACAGCAAGGCACCGAGCAATGAAATAACGACGCCCGCACCCCTGCCGGACACGATCACCATCAGCGGGCTGACGCTCGACATCGATGGTATTGCGTTGGTATTCCGCTTCGTCCCCAGCGTCAGCGGCGAGGGCTACGAGTGGTCGGCGAGCTGCGCGCCGGACAACAACGGTCTGACCTCCGTTGAAATGACAACGGACGGCGGCATCTGCACCGTGCGGCTTTTGAATGTTTCGCAGTACGACGGCGTTACGCTTTCCGCCACCGTGACGAACGGGACGGAGAGCCGCAGCATCTGTCTTGCCACAGACATCCGCGTCGGGGAAAACAGCATCTCCTGGGACCCTCAGGTGTAGTGCCCCGACAGACAATCAAACAGACCATGCCGGACGGCTGCCCTTCGGGGCAGCTGTTTTTTGGCTCCGCACCACCGCACGGCCTCGCGCATACCCTGACAAAGGGAGAGGAAGTGGCCCCGATGCAGATGACACTTGACGCGCTGCCGGTCGGCGCGAGCGCCGTAGTGACGGCGCTGCACTCCACCGGTGCACAGCGCCGCCGGATGCTCGACCTCGGCTTCGTGCCGGGCTCGTGCGTCCGCGCCCTGCACGTTTCCCCGTGGAGCGACCCGGTCGCCTACGGTGTGCGCGGCGCGGTCATCGCGCTGCGGCGTGAGGACGCGGGCGGCGTGCAGATCGAAATGCTTTGATTTTTCAGGAGGGATCGCCACATGCCGAACGAGGCGCATATCATTGCTCTGGCCGGAAACCCGAACGTGGGCAAATCCACCGTGTTCAACGCCCTCACCGGGCTGCGGCAGCACACGGGCAACTGGCCGGGGAAAACCGTCGCCGCGGCGCGCGGCGATCTTACATACGGCGGCGAGCATTTCACGCTCGTCGATTTGCCGGGGACGTACTCGCTGTTCCCCAACTCCGCCGAGGAGGAGATCGCGCGGGACTATCTCTGCTCTGGCGAGGCGGAGGCCGTGCTCATTTTGGCGGATGCGACCTGTCTGGAGCGCAGCCTGAACCTCGTGCTGCAAACCCTCGAGGCGGCGGATGTTCCTGCGGTCGTGTGCGTGAATCTGTTGGACGAAGCGGCGAAGAAGGGCATCGTGCTCGACCTGCCCGCGCTCTCCCACGCGCTCGGCGCGCCGGTCGTCGGCACAGCAGCGAGCTGCGGAGAGGGACTGGATAAACTGCGCGCGGCGCTGGCCGCCGCCGTCCGCGAAAAGCCGCGGCAGAGAGAGACGGCGGTCGAATATCCCCGCGCGGTCGAGCGCGCGGTGCGCGTGCTGGAGCCGGCGCTCGCGCCGTTCGCGCGGGAGCAGAGCCGCTTCTACGCGCTGCGGCTGCTGGAGGACGACGCTCTGTTCTTCGCCCGCTTCGGCGCTGATCTGCCTGACCTGGCGGCGGAGCGCATCGGGGAGGTCTGCGTCCGCGCCCGCGCCGAGCTGGGGGAGCTGACCGGCGACGCCCTGCGCGACGCGCTGGTGGGTGCGCTCTCCGCCCACGCTACGGCGCTGGTGCGGCTGTGCGAGCGGCGGGACGAGACCGCCGCGCAGCGGCGTGACCGGCGGCTCGACCGCCTGCTTACCTCCCGCGCGACGGGCATCCCCGTGATGCTCGCGCTCTTCGGGGCGATCTTATGGCTGACGGTCGAGGGCGCGAATGTGCCGTCACAGCTGCTCTCACGGGCGCTGTTTTCGGCGCAGGAGCCGCTGCGGGAGCTTCTCGCCTTCCTGCCGCCGTTCTGGCGCGGCGCGCTGGTGGACGGAATGTACCGCACGCTTGCGTGGGTCGTATCAGTGATGCTGCCGCCGATGGCGATCTTCTTCCCGCTCTTTACGCTGCTCGAGGACGTGGGCTATCTGCCGCGCGTGGCGTTCGTGCTCGACCGCTGCTTCGCCCGCGCCGGGGCGCACGGGCGGCAGAGCCTGACGATGTGCATGGGTCTCGGCTGCAACGCCTGCGGCGTGACGGGCTGCCGCATCATCGACTCGCCGCGCGAGCGGCTCATCGCGATGCTGACGAACAGCCTTGTGCCGTGCAACGGGCGCTTTCCGCTGCTCATCACGCTTTTGACCGCGTTCCTTTCCGGAGAAGCCATGCTCGGTGCAAGCGCAGGACTGCTCGCGTCGCTGGTGCTCTCCGTGTGCGTGACGCTGCTCGTCTCGCGCCTGCTGTCTGCCACGCTGCTGCGCGGTGAAGGCTCCGCCTTTTCCCTCGAGCTGCCGCCCTACCGCCGTCCGCGCGTGGGGCAGGTGCTGGTGCGCTCGCTTCTGGATCGGACGGTATTCGTCCTCGGCCGCGCGGTGACGGTCGCCGCGCCCGCAGGCCTGCTCATCTATCTGCTGGGAAACTGCACCGTGGGAGATACCACGCTGCTTGCACACGGCGCGGCGGCGCTCGATCCGCTGGGGCGCGCGCTGGGGCTGGACGGCATGATCCTGCTTGCCTTTCTGCTCGGCTTTCCGGCGAATGAGATCGTGCTGCCGATCCTGCTCATGGGCTACTCCTCGGCGGGAACGCTGGTGGACGGCGCGTCGCTCGCGGAGCTCAAGACCATGCTACAGGCGAACGGCTGGACGGGAACGACCGCGTTGTGTATGCTGCTCTTCTCGCTGTTCCACTTCCCCTGCGGCACGACCACGCTCACGCTCGCGCGGGAATCGAAGAGCCTGAAATGGACGCTCGTCGGCGTCGCGCTGCCGACGGCGGTGGGCATGACGGTCTGCTTTGCCGTGCATCTGGCGGCGACGTGGCTGAAAATATGAATACAAAATGTATTATCGCCTATGAATTATACGATTTGTCGCCGAAAATCGACAAAAAGAGACGAGAGCCGTCGGCTCGCGCCTCTTTTTCCTTATGCGGTCACGGCTCGCGGACGGCGCCGCCGGAAATGGTGACCTTGCCGTTTTCGGCGGTCAGACCCGCTTCTCCGCCGGGAACGATGACGGTGCCGCCGGTGATGACGATGTCGCCCTCACCGAGCCACAGCCCGTGCTCAAACGAGACGGTGCCGCCGGAGATATGCACCTCGCCGCGGTCGATGCTCGCGTCGCCCGCAAGCGTCAGCTCGCCGCCGGTGACGGTGAGCGCGGCATTTTGCAGCCAGAATTCACCGCCCACCGTTAGGCTGCCGCTCTCCACGAGCAGCGTGCCCTTCTCCTCGGCATTGCTGCCCATGTGCAGCGCGCCGCAGCGGACGTTCGTGCCGTCCTGCACGGCGAGGAGGGGCGCGCGGACGCTGCCCAAGCTCCACACGCTCAGCTCGCCTGCGGCGAGCGAACCGCCGCCCGTGAAGAGCAGGCCCGTGCCGCCGAGAGTCCCGCCAACTGTGTTTTCACCGAGGACACGCAGGTGCGCTCCGCCCCACGGCAGCAGCTCGGGCGCGTGAGCGTTCTCCAGCGTCAGCGTACCGGCGAACCAGTCGTTTTCATAGGGACCGGCGACCGTCAACGCATCCCACACCGCGCTGGGGACCGTGCCCGCCCAATCCGGGCTGTAGTCCGTCGGGTAATAGCCCGCGCCATAGACGCTGCGGTAAGCGGAGTCGTCCGCGCCGTCCCACAGGACAGCGCCGGTGCCATAGTCGTTGACCACCGCGCCGAAAAAGCTCTGCGCGGAAAAGACGCCCACGCCGCCCTCGACGGTCGAGCCCTCGGCAAGACCGTCCGCAAGGTGCGCCGTGCCGCCGGAGAGGATGAATTCCGCCTTCTGTTCGGCTGCGCCGAGGAGCGTCGTACCGCCGCGGAACACCGCGCGCTTCAGCTCCTGCACGGAGCCCTGCACGCTGAGCGTGCCGCCGGCGTTGACGAGCATACCGTTGCTGAGCCAAAGCATGTCGGTGCAGAGTGTGCCGCCGAGCACGGCGAGCGCGGGCACGTCGCCTGTATTCGGAGCGGCGAGGCGAATGTCGTCGCAGCGCAGGGTCACATCGCCGTCAAGCACCAGCGAGGGAATGGGGAGGTCCCCACCGCCGCAGTCAAGGGCGGCGGCATTGGAGACCGTCAGCGTACCGTCGCCGGTGACGAGCAAGCAGTCAAAGCCCTCGAAGCAGGCGTACTCCGTGCCGCCGCCGTCCACGGTGCAGTCGCCGGAGATGTTCAGACGGAGGATGCCGCCGTCCGGCGCGGTGAGGTTCGGGAGGGTGCAGTCTGCTGCGGAGACGGTGAAGGCGTGGTACAGCTCGCCGTTCCACGCGAGCTGACCGTAGGAGCCCTCCTGCTTCGCCCTGCCGCCGGAGAAATCGGCAAGCGTGACGCCCTCATCGGCAAGCTTGCCCTCCTGAATGAGATCGGTGTACGTTCCGTCCGGCAGGCGGACGGCGAGGTAATCGCACGCGCCCTCGTCGGCACGGGAGGCAAGCGGAAGCTTGCTGTTCTTGTCCGCCGCACCGGAGGTCTCGGCAAGGTCGAACCACAGGCGGCAGACCTCGGGCAGATCCTCGGCGTGCAGCCCCTCCTCGACCAGGATCTCGTCGTTCGGCGTCGGCAGTGTCACGGCGTCGCCCGGCGTAGCGGGCGTGCCGCAGGCGGTGAGCAGGAGCAGCAGGGACAGGAGCAGCGCGGACAGCTTTTTCATAGCGGCGTCCTCCAAAATGCGTTTTCGGGGCGATCCTTATTTCATCAGCTCTGCGACCAGATCGGTGTATTCGCTCGGGTCCTCAAGCGGCAGGCCCGCGATGAGCAGCGCCTGATCATAGAGGATCTTCGCGTACAGCTCCGCCTTGGCGCGGTCGGAGGTCATGGCGGCCTCCATCGCCTGCACAGCGGGATGGTCGGTGTTCAGCTCCAGAATGCGGTCGGCCTTGACGGGCGTGGGCATCTGGAAGTTTTTGAAGTATTTCTCCATCTCGAAGCTCAGGCCCTCGCCCGCAGTCATGCACACGGGATGCGTCTTGAGACGGCGGGAAGCGCGGGCCTCCTTGATCTTATCGCCGAGCGTCTCTTTGACGAACTGCATCAGCTCCGGCTTTTCGTCGAGGACCTTTTCCTCCTCGTCGCCGAGGTCCAGCTCGCCGTCGACGATGGAGCGGAACTCCTTGTCGGCATACTTGCCCAGCATTTGCAGAACGAATTCGTCCGTTTCACCGGTGAGGTAGAGGATCTCGTAGTTCTTGTCCTTCAGCAGCTCGGTCTGCGGCAGGTGGTCGATGGCCGCCGCGCTCTCGCCCGCGGCGTAGTAGATGTACTTCTGGCTCTCCGGCATCCGGTCGACGTACTCGCGCAGGGTGACGAGCTTCTTCTCCGTCGAGGAGTAGAAGAGCAGCAGATCCTGCAGCGCCTCCTTGCGGCTCAGCCCGTCCGGCCCGGCAATGCCGAAGCCGATGGCGCGGCCGAAGTTCTCGTAGAATTTTTCGTAGCCCTCGCGGTCGTCGCGCAGTAGCTTTTCAAGATCGGCGCGGAGCTTCTTCTCCAGGCTGTTCCCGATGACCTTGAGCTGACGGTCGTGCTGCAGCAGCTCGCGCGAGATGTTCAGGCTCAGGTCGGGGGAGTCCACCACGCCGCGCACGAAGCGCAGATAATCCGGCAGCAGCGCGTCGCAGTGATCCATGATCATCACGCCCGCGGAGTAGAGCTGCAGACCCTTTTCATAGCCCTCGCTGTAGAAGTCCATCGGCCGCTGCGAGGGAATGAACAGCAGCGCCTTATAGGTCACGGCGCCCTCGACGCTCGCGGTGATGACGCGCTGCGGCTTGTCGAAGGCATGGGCGATGGACTGGTAGAACTTCTCGTACTCCTCGTCCGTCACCTCGCCGCGCGGACGCTGCCAGAGCGGCACCATGGAGTTGACCGTCGTCATCTCGTCCACATACTCGTACTCGGGCTTTTCGGGGTCGCTGCCCTCCTTGACCCTGCGCGTCGGGCGCAGCATACGGATGGGGTAGCGGATGTAGTCGGAATATTTTTTCACCAGCTCATAGAGCCGATAGCCGTCGAGGTACTCGGAATATTTCTCCTCGTCCGTGTCCGCCTTGAGGTGCATGATGACGTCGGTGCCGACGCTCGCCTTTTCACATTCGCTGACGGTGTAGCCGTCCGCACCGGAGGACTGCCAGCGGTAGGCGGTCTCCGCGCCGTATTTCTTCGTGACGACCGTGATCTCGTCCGCGACCATGAACGCGGAGTAGAAGCCCACGCCGAACTGACCGATGATGTCGATGTCCTCTTTCTGCTCGGCCTCCTGACGGAATTTGTACGAGCCGGACGAGGCGATGACGCCGAGGTTGTTCTCCAGCTCGTCCTTGTCCATGCCGATGCCGTTGTCGCTCACGGTCAGCGTGCGCGCGTCCTTATCTGCGGTGATCTCGATTTTGAAATCGCCGCGGTCAAGGCCGACCTTATCGTCGGTCAGCGAAAGGTAGCAGAGCTTGTCGATGGCGTCGCTCGCGTTGGAGATGATCTCGCGCAGGAAGATCTCCTTGTGGGTGTAGATGGAGTTGATCATCAGGTCGAGCAGACGCTTGGATTCTGCCTTGAATTGTTTCTTTGCCATAAAGCGGCATCTCCTTTGGTGATATATTTGTGCTGATTATAGCACAGAACCGCAAGGGTTTGTTATCTATTTTTGAATTTTTTCGTTCCGGTTGCACGGATGTGTGCCCCGCGCCGGTCCGGCGGCACAAAAAGGGAAGGAGGTGAGGACATGAAGAAAGCGGAACCGCAGGTGCCGTTTGTGCCGTACCGGTCGGATGACCGCGCGCCCCACGAGCGCGTGCTGGACTTGATGGACATGGCGCACGCCAAGACCTGCTGCATCCTGAAGCAGCTCGGAAGAGCATGGCCCCGTCCGGCGGACGAGCCGGCGCTCAACGCGCACAGCAGCACCTACCGCTGCCTGCGTATCCCACGCTGAATACGCAGCAAGCCCTCCCGGCCGGGAGGGCTTGACTTTTTGCTGCCATATGGTACAATAGTTGCAAGGACGCTGCACAGACGGCAGGCGGTCGGCCACACCACCCGAAAGGGGGTGAGACCATGCGGATCACACTACATATCGGACGGTTCACCGTGACGATCATTGTGAAAAGCAGAAACCGCCACTCGGCCAAGTGACGGTTTCTTAGCTTAGCTAAAAACTTACATTTGTCTGGGCCATAACCGCTTGTCGCAGCGCCCTTCTATGCTTAGTATACCACAGGCGGCGGCGTTGTCAAGCCGCCCGCAGGGAGAAAGAACCGGAAGCCCCCACATGGGGAGCTTCCGGTTTGTTTGTGTTGTGAGAGTGCAGAAGATGATCTTCTATTCTCTTACTTCACGTAGTCGTAGACGAACAGAACGTCCAGCTTGTCATCGTCCAGAGTGTAAGCCAGCTTGCTGCCGTTCACGGTCTGACCCTGATCATTGACAGTAGTGCCGTCAATGTCAGCGCCCTCGGTGACATACACGCTGTCGATGCTGCCGTCGGACTTCAGCTCAACGTTGATGGTGTAGATGGCCTTGGCGTCGCTCAGGTTGTACTGAACGGGGTCAGCATTACCAGTCTTGATGGAGACATAGTCCTTGGTAGCCTCGTAAGCGTTGGCGGTGTACAGGGTGGTGTCGATGTCAGCGCTGTTGGCGGTGGCATAGTCGCCGTCCATAGCGTAGACGATCACGTCGCCCTTGTTCAGAGTGCTGCTGGGAGCGTCGCCCTTCTTGAAGGACAGGGTGGTCTCCTCGCCGTCGATAGCGACCTTGTAGGTGTAGATGGTGTCGTTACCCTTCTTGGTCTGGGTGGGAGTCTTATCCAGGATCACGGCCAGGCTGTCGTCGCTGGCAACGGAGCCGTTCTTAGCAGTCACGAAGACATACAGGATGTCGCCGTCGCTGTTCTTGATGGTGTAAGCGGGAACGTTAGCAACGTTGACGTTCTTGTAGCCAACAGCGGTGGACACCTTCTGCTTGCTGCCGTCAACATAGCAGAAGACGAACTGGGTGTCGCTGTCGGTGCCGCTGGCCTTGTCCTTCTTGAAGGTGGCCTGAGCAATCTTGGCGCTGATAGTATCCTTAGCGGTCTCGTAGGTCAGCTCCTTGTCGGAGTTCAGGGAGTAGGCGATAACATTGGCACCAAGAGCAACAGTACCATTGCTCTCAGCAACCTTCACCGTGGTATCGGCGAAGTAGAAGCCAACAGTGCGGCCCAGCTCGTCGCAGGTACCAGCCTCATTAGCGCCAGCCTTGACGATCTTGTTATCGACGATCTTGTAAGTCAGATCAGCAGCCTTGACCTCATCCACGTCGATCTCGGCGGAACCCTTCACACCATTGGTGTCAACATAGTAAGCGGTGAAGGTCCAGGTCTTAACGCCGTCGGTGTTGATCTTGTTATCGTTATCAACAGAGTAGATGTAGATGTAGTCGTTGTGAGAAGTGGCGTCGACCTTAACGATCTGGCCGGCAACGTTCAGGTAGAAGGTGCCCTCGTCCTCAACATTGATGTTCAGGCCGGAGACATACTTATAGGTGGTGCCGTTGATGGTAGCCTTGTTGCTGCCCTTCACAGCGGTGACCTCGCCCTC
>OLGA01002098.1_pt1 | contig 14803 bp, 9 predicted proteins | sample 1604881 | NCBI WGS metagenome assembly OLGA01 (sample SAMEA3888896, study PRJEB22519) | human gut metagenome | biome: human gut; feature: human-associated habitat; material: faeces | place: Denmark | collected 2009
AGAGGTTCTGTGCGTTCATGCCGCCCGCCTGACCGGCCATGCCCATGCCCATGAAGGCCATGGCGGGGCCTGCGCCGGTGTTGGCGGCTGCCGCCTTCATCGCATCGCCCTGCGAGCCGACAAGGTGCGCCGCCGCGCGGGTGGGATCCATGAAGGCCGCGTTGCGCTGCAGCTCCTTGATCATCTGCTCGTCTTCCTCGTTGGCCTTTACGCTGGAAACGCCGAAGGAGACGATCTCCATGCCGCGGAGGTCACGCCACTTGCCGGAAAGCTGCTCATTGAGGGCGTCCGCCAGTTCCAGGGTATGACCGGGAAGGGCGGAGTAGCGGATCCCCATTTCGCTGATCTTTGCAAACGCGGGCTGAAGAGCGGTCAGCAGCTCAGTTTTCATCTGGCCCGCGATATTCTCGGTCTTATAGTCCTCGCTGACGTTGCCGCAGACGTTGGTGTAGAACAGCAGCGGGTTTTTCAGCCGGATGCTGTACTCGCCGAAGCAGCGGATGCCGATATCCAGATCGATGCCCGCGCGCTGGTCCACCACGCGGAAGGGAACGGGACTGGGCGTGCCGTACTTGTTGCCCGTCAGCTCCTTGGTGTTGAAGTAGTAGATGCGCTGATCCTTGGGGGCCTCGCCGCCGAAGGTGAAGCGCTTGCCGATGTTGGCGAACACGTCCTTGACGCCATCGCCCAGATCACCGGAGAAGATGCTCGGCTCGGTGGACATATCGTAGGTGTATTCGCCGGACTCGGCGCACACATCCACCACCTTGCCCTGCTCCACGATGAGCATGCACTGGCCGTCCGCAATGGCGATCACGCTGCCGTTGGTGATGATGTTGTCGTCGCCGTGCTTGTTGCTGGAGCGGCCCGTGACCTTCTTTTTGCCCTTGACCGCCAGCACATCCGAGGGGATGGCTTCGCAATAGAAGTATTCCTTCCACTGGTCGGCCAGCACGCCGCCAGTTGCGCCCAATGCCGCTTTAATGAGTCCCATAGTTCCTGTCTCCTTTTCTGTTTGATTTTGTTTGAAATGGTTTCCTTGCAATGACTGCCGCTTCGCCGTCAGGGCGGCGGGGCACTAATCTGCCTCCGTCAGGAAGGTGTCTCCGCTGACAAAAAACGGAGCCTGATCCGTAATGGGCCAGGTGAACCAGCTCTCGTCCCATGGCCGCTTCATGAACAGGCACAGCTTTGCCGTTTTCTCCGGAATCGTAAGCGAGAACCACTGCGGCTCGTCAATCCGGAGTGTGCCCTCATACAGCACCGTATCCGTGATCCATTCTCCCAGCGTGCCGTCCTCATTCTGCTCGGCACTGCCTGTGCAGAACTGGATATCCGTCTCATACCAGCGCCCTATCAGCAGCAGCTTGTTCTGCCCGCCCTTCTCCAGTACGGTCACAGGGAGCGCCTCCAGCGGCTTTGCCACCTCCGCAGGCGGGTCGCGCCAGTAAAACATCAGAGACTTATCGGGTTCGTCCGCCAGGGCCAGCGTCAGCGTCTCCGGCATGAGACTCGCCTCGCGTGTATAGATGGCGGTGCGGGCTGCCGGCGCGTTGTCCAGCTCATAGTATTGCTGGAGGTACAGGGTGTTCCGGTCTGTCAGTGTGACATAGTACTCCGTCTCAGAGTCTTCGGCGTAGAGCCGAGCGGACCAAAGCTCGTTGGAAAGGCCGTACATCAGCGGCTCATCCAGCTTTTCCGTCAGCAGATCCTCCTCCGTCTCGTATTCCGGAGCGTCCGTATCCAAAAGGTGGGCGCTGTAGTAGTCGGCACGCAGGACATAGCACCCCTCATCGTCGGACCACCGGCGCTCAATGTTCAGCAGAGAGGCCATATGCATCTCCTCCGGGCTGAACTTGTCGCCCTCCACTTCACCGGCGCTCATCCGCCAGGTCCCCTCCAGGTCTGCCATACAGAGCTCCCCGCCGGAAGCCGGCCGTTCCGCCGGCTCAAAATAGAAACGGTTCCCGTAAGGGGTCTCCAGCATCACGGAGCCATCCTTCTCCTTGCGTCCGTCCATGGTAACGAAGTCTCCGCAATCATCCTCTCCGGTCAGCCGCAGGGTATTGTCCGCCCCCAGCCACCATTCGGCGTTTATCAGGTAGGAGGCGTAGCCAAAGCCCAGCGCCTCCCGGAACAGCGCGGTTCCGTCCTCATTGAGGTAGAGGTCCGCCCACCATTTCTCCGTGGGCATGGCGCTGACCTCCGTGCGGCCGAAGGAGGGATTGTAGGACTCGTACCGCACGGCAGTCCAATAGGTGGTGTCATGCGATGCAGGTGTGGGCGATGCGCTGTCGTTTTCTCCGCCGCTGCCGGTGGGGGGAGCGGTGGTGTCCGGCCGGCTGCCGCAGGCGCTCAGGCTGAGTGCCAGCAGCAGCGTCAGCACCAGCGCCAAACATCTCTTTCCCATCGCGTCATGCCCACGGATCCTGCGCGGCGGGGATGCGGATGCCGCTCAAGGGGCTGGAATACTCCCACAAAAACCATTCCCCGGTAGAGGGCTTCTGCCGCAGCTTGATGGGACGGGGAGAATCCGCGCCTGCCGTCCTGAGAAACAGCCGGAGATAGCCCGGCTCCATGTCCTGGGGGCGGGGATCCGGCAGGACGTTCAGCACATAGGGCTGCGCAGGGGTATAGCTGTTTTCCGGCGCTGCGCCCTCAAAGTAGGCCAGAGGCAGATACTCCTTGCCCCGCAGACGGTCCCGCAGAAATTGGGCGTCATAAGGCGTCATGGGACGCGGCCCGCGCAGCAGGTCCATGGCGGCCACACCCGCGTCCTTGTCCTTTATGTATAGGTTCAATGCGCACAGGAAGCATGCGCAGACCTCCTCCGGCGTGCGGCGGGACAACGCCTTAAATTCCGCCGCCGTATCCGGCAGATGGGTGAGTGTTACTTGCATGATACTTTCCTTTCTCCCATAATTTGTGTTTGCCTTGCGGAAAGAGTATCCCCCGACCCGTTTTGGGCCGGGGGACCCGGTGATCCGTTACCGATAGGTGCGGCTCCAGTTCTCGCTGCCGCCGGACTTGGTGTAGTCATGGCCGTTGGCGGCTTCCATGGCGTACCAGTATGCCCAGTGGCTCTCAGTCACGTCCGAGAAAGTACGAAGCTCTTTGAGATGGCTGCGGATATAGCTCTGATCCGCGCTGCGTTCCAGCAGGCGGCAGGTGACCGCCGCCACCTCGGCGCGGGTGATGGTGTTCTCCGGCTTGAAGGTCCCGTCGGAATAACCGGTGACCCAGCCGCGGGTGGCCGCGAAATTGATGTACCTGGCTGCCCAGTAGGTATCCGACACATCGGTGAAGCTCTTGCTGCCCTCGGTCAGCTTTTCAAAGCGGCTGGCAATGGCGGCGAACTCGGCACGGGTCACAGGGGCGTCGGGGCGGAAGCTGCCGTCCGAATAACCGGTGATGACGCCGAACTGCTGCATATAGCCGATGTAGTTGGCCGCCCAGTAGCCCTTCGGCACATCAGAAAAGGTGTTGGAATAAGTCTTATCCGCCTCGATCTGCTCGGTGAGCAGGCGGGCGAACATGGTGGTCACTTCGGCGCGGGTCATGTTGCGCTCCGGCCCGAAGGTGCCGTCGGTATAGCCCACCAGGAAGGCGAAGTGGTCGGTGCGGTTCAACTCCGCGGCCTTGCGGTTGACGAAGGTCACGGGAGAATAGGACTTGCCGTTCATCGTGACGCGGGAACCGCTGACGGTGAGGGTGTAGGTTTCATTGGAGAGCACATAGCCCTCCGGGGCTTTCTTTTCCAGCAGGGTATAGGTACCGCTGGAAACATCCGTAAAGCGCACAGTGCCGCTGGTGTTGGAGGTGGCCTGATAGGCCTCCCGGCCCCGGCTGTCCTCCAGCACGAAGGTGGCCCCGGCAAGGGCCTTGCCCTGAGCGTCGGTCTTGTTGGCTGTGATGGCCGCGCCGGTGGATCCGCCACCGCCGCCGCTGGTGCTGCGGGTATAGGTGTTGGTGAAGGTCATCTTATCCGCCAGCGCCTCGGAATCGCCGTTGTCGCTCGCCTCCCGCTTTGTGGCGTAGATGGCGAGACGGTATTCGTTCGCATCCGTCTCCGGCTGCGTATCAGCAGGCTGATTATTGACCAGCGGCGGGTCCACGATCAGGCCGCCAGTTTGCTCGTACTGCGGCTTGATATGCCACACCGCGTCGTCATACGTCCAGTTGGCGGTACCGGCGTTCTTTTCCCGGACATAGAAGCCCTCGCAGACCAGATCCCGCACCTGATCCGCCGGGCCGGAAATGACCAGTGTACCCTCGTAATCGCCCGCGCCGTTGGTGGTGACAGCAGCGGTGTAGAGATTGCCGTAATTTGTCAGATTAGTGTTCCCTACATTAAAAATCTCCAGTTCGAAGTTCTCCTGTCCGGGAGCGGCGCTGCCGCCCTGCTTTACCGTCTTGGTGAAGGGCAGCTCATACCGGGTGTAGATGTTGGTGAAGGTGGCCTTTTCGAGGTAATTGCCAGCAGTCTCCCCGTCGACCCGGTCAAAAGAGTAGGTGTAGTTTTGGCCGTCCTGGAGATTGCGGTATACTCGGTATAGCGCATTGGAATACGTCCAGCCGGCGGCGCCGCCCTTCTGCTCACGCAGATAGATTTTGTTTTGGCTGAAGCTGTCCGCACCGTCCAGATCTCCCGGGACCTTGAATTTGAGAAAATGCTCCGTAGTTCCCGCACCGTTGGTGGTGATCTCCGCCGTGTCGAGGACCTTTGCTTCGCTGTCCTCATTGCCACGCATCAGCAGCTCAAAGGTAAAGCTCACCTCGCCGGGGGCGACATTGCCGCCCTGCTCCACCGTCTTTGTGATGGGAATCTCCACTTTGATGTCTGCTTTTTCATACGTGTTTGTGTCGGAACTGCCCGGCACCTTGCCCAACTCCTCCGCCTGGGCTGTGATGGGGAGCATTCCCAGCACCATCATAAGACAGAGCAGGATGCTCAGGAGCTTCCCAGTGTTTTTCCGTTTTCTCATGTCATTCCATCTCCTTCTGTTGAAATTCTTCCGGCTGATTCGGCAGGGAACTCCCGCGGGGAGGAAGTTTCTCCTGCCACAACATCACCGCGCACCTGCAACGCTTCCGCGCAGGCAGTGCATAGATCCAGATCCTCGCAGATCAGGAAGCAGCGGTCGCACACCAGTCTGCCGCAGACAGGACATTGGCTGAAGATCTCTGAGGCTTCCGCCGCAGCCTTTTCTCGGGCAGCCGCCCGTTCCCGCTCGTAGAGCGTCCGGAACACCGCGCGCATCCCCTCTGTCTCCGGCTTTGTGTCGGCCTTGGAAAAGCGGACGGGGCTGCTGTACCATGTTCTGCCGCACTCCTGACAGCGAAGGAGAAAGCGAAAATCCCCTATGGTAGAGCAGTCTCCCATCGCCTCCTTTATGACCTGCTTCATGTGTAGTTCCTCCTCTCCGGCAGTTCTCCCGATTGCGGCTCTGTTGACTCTATCTCTACCAGTTTTCGCAGGAAAAAAATATAGGCCCAAGTCCTGTTTTGGGGCAAAACCCGCAAAAACAGGACTCAGTCATAGACGGAACGCACAAAAGAAAACGATACCTGTTGGATATTTTCAATAAGGAAAAGATGGAGGACGGTTTTTCCGTCCTCCGTCTTTTGATGAAGCTTACTTCACGCTGCGATAGATGAAGGTGACGATCTGGGCTCTCGTGCAGGTGTTGCCGGAGCCGAACAGGCCGTTGCCGATACCACCGGTAACGCCGTTCTCCTCAGCCCACTTGACCGCTGCCGCATAGTAGGCGTCAGCTGCCACATCGGTGAAGGCAGAATTGCCGCTGGCAACGGGGCTGCCGTTGGCACGCCACAGGAAGGTGACGATCTGCGCGCGGGTGCAGGTGGCGTTGGGGCTGAAAGCGGTGTCGCTGGTGCCCTTGGTGATGCCCTGCTCCACGGCCCACAGCACCGCCGTCTCGTAGTAGCTGCCGGCCTTCACATCGACAAAGGGCATGGCGCTGGACTTGGCAGCGGGGCTGCCGGCAGCACGCCACAGGAAGGTGACGGCCTGCGCGCGGGTGCAGATGCCGTTGGGATTGAAGGTGGTGGCGCTGGTGCCGGTGGTGATGCCCTTGTCCACGGCCCAGATCACGGCGTCCTCATAGTAGGAGCCTGCGGGCACGTCGGTGAAGGGGTTCTTGCCGGTGGGGGCAGAAGCCTTGAACGTGGCCGCCACGGTGACCTTGCTGGCGGGCATGGTGAAGGTATACTTGCCGTTCTTTTCGGTAAGCTTGAGTTCCTTGTCCTTGCCGTCCAGAACGGTGAGGGTATCCAGCACATAGCCCTTGTCGGGATCGACCGTCAGGGTGACGGTGGTGCCCTTGGAGGCGGACTTGTGGCTGGCGGTCACATCGCCGTTCTTGGCGCTCTTCACGGTGATGCCGTAAGTGGTATCGCTGCTGCCGCTGTCGCCGGTATGCGCAGAGCTGGATACTACCTTGATCTTCTGCGTGGTCTGCACGGTTACGCTGCCTGCCGTGTAGCTGACAGTGATCTCCGTGTCGGTAGTCTTCAGTGCGCCGCTCGGGCTGTAGGTATAGCCGGCAGCGATGTCTCTCGTGTTATCCGTGTAGACTGCGTATACAGTCATGCCGGTCTTGTCAAAGCTCTCGCCCGCAACATAAGTGGTCTTTTTTGGGGGCGTTGTAATCTGGATCCCGGCCAGCACCTTCGTCTCAGTGTCGGTCGTAACCGTCACGTCGCAGTGCGCCTTGTGGCTGCCATCCACGGTGGTAACGGTGATGGTGGTCTTGCCGGCTTTCACTGCCGTGACCTTGCCGTTTTCATCCACAGCCGCAATGCTCCGATCAGCACTTGTCCACATGACGGCCTTATTCGTCGCAGCTTCGGGCAGAACGGTGGCAGTCAACGTCTCGCTCTTGCCTACGGGCAGCGTCAGCGTATTCTGATCCAACGTCACACTTTCCACCTCGGTGCCCGGTGCAGAAACTTCTCGGGACTCCTTTAAGCCGCACGCGGTGCATTCGCGTATTTCTTTGGTATCTCCTTTTCTAGGCTTCCACTCGCCGAAGGAATGCTCGCTTTTATTGATGAAGCTGCCGCGCTCGGCGATTTTGCTGCAGTCGTCGCAGACGCGGTTGCCGGTAAATCCGCGGGTGGTGCAGGTGGCGGGCATCTCGTCGGTCAGCGTGGTGTGCGCGTGCATACGCGGCGTCTTTTCACCCGGCTTCATAGTTTCACCGCAGTCGGGGCAGACCAGATTGCCGGAGTTGCCGTAGTGCCGGCAGTCGCCGGATTCCACAGAGCTCGGGTCGATCACCCAGTCGGATTCCGGTGCGTGGCCGTTGGGCTCTGTTTTGCCGCCCTCGGTGAGCACCGCGCCGCACACCGCGCAGAGGGTATCGCCCGCTTTGCCGTAGGAAGTGCAGCCGGCGGGAATGACTTCGCCGGTCACCGTGCCGCCGCTATGCGGGCAGGTGTCGTACACGGCCTCCAGATGGATAATATAATCGGCATAGGTCGGATTGGCCGCAGCAGGGGTGATCTTTTTGACCGTAAAGGTGGTTTCTTCCTGCGTCGGGTCGGCGAGGGTGACGCCGCCGTTGTGAACAATCCAGCGCTTGAATTTCAGTCCCTCGAGCTGCTTTGCCTTAATGGTGATGGTATTGCCGATCATACTGCCGGAAACCATCTCACCATTCGCATTGTAGCTCGTTCCTTTTTCCACAACGATGGGATAGCTGCCCGCCTTCATTGCCTTGCGGACCTCATAACCGCAAGTCCGGCACTCAGACTTCGAAGAACCACTTGTCGCTGCATCAGGCGGGAAGTCAACGATCCAGCCCGTCATCTTATGAGCCTTTTGACCGCCCTTTTCATTGCAGCTCGGCTTTTTGCAGTAATACCAGTGGTAGGTTACATCCGCGCCGAACACCTTGATCTTCTGTCCATCGACCATGGTATACATGCAGGCGCTGATGAGGTTTCTGGCAGCATCCTCCTTGATGTCCCAAATCCCCTTGTTTTCGCTTGCAATGTCAATATACTCGTCCCATGTATAGAATACGTGCTCGTGGGGCAGCTTCTTGACCTGACGGGTGATGGTGGCGTGACAGCCGGTCTTGTCACATTGCGCGGCCTCCTCGCCGAAGGCGTCCTCGGTGGGCTCAACGGTGCGCTCGAAGTTGGCGAAACGGTGGGATTCCTTGTAAGTGGGGGCGCCCCATTCAAGGTCGGGGTCGCGAAGCGGCTTTTTCGCGCCGCAGGTCTTGCACTCTTCCCAGTGGCCCGACTCGTCATACTTGACGGCATACACACACTCGTAGGCGGTGAAGGTGCCGTAATCGATATGCCCGCAGGTCTTGCAGGTGCGGGACTTGATGCCCGAATACTTGTCGGACGGCTCCTGCTCTATCACCCAGCTGCTGAAAACGTGATCCTCGGGCTTGGCGCCGGGCTTTTCGGCGGAGCAGCCGACGCAGCAGGTGATGTGGACGTCGGAAACGGGGATACCGTAACCAATGGAACCGTTGGCATAGTGGAGTACGATTTTTATGGGATTTCCATCCTTATCCAACCTGTTGATCGGATAGCAGTTGCGATAGTTGTGCTTGGCGGTGAGACGAGCGTCCGCGCTCCGGACGGAGCCTTTTGCGTTGGTGACGATGCAGTAGTAGGGACCGTAGCCTCCTACGCAGGCGTCCTCGGGGACGGTCATCACCAGATTGGGGGTTTGCGTGCCGGAAATAGTGAACTCGCCGGGACCATCGGGGATTACATCCACGATCTTGTTTCCGTTGGCGTAATACCACTGATAGCTCAGCTCGCCGGAGCCGTAGGCGCGCAGCGAGTAGCGGGCCTTGATCACGGCGCCGGATTTCCCCTGAACGCTGCATTCAAAATCCGCCGGCTGGTGGATGATGTAGGGCTTTCCGTCGGATTTCGCGCCGCAGACCTGGCAGTAGCCGTTGGCGTCGTAACGGTGCACATAGGGCGGAACCTCCCCCTTGGGGGAATTGACATTGGCCATCACATAGCCGCAGGTCTCACAGGGGAGATTGTAAACATCCACATCGGCCGTCGATTCGGCGGAGTTCAGCACGGGCGTGCCTTCGGTGTGCGCCGCGCGGTCGACCAGAAGGCCGCAGTCGGAGCAGACCTTCCAGTGTCCCTGCCGGTTACTCTGATAGGTGCTCTTTTCGTCATGGGGGCAGGGGACACAGTCGCAGTTGCCGCCGAAGTCATCGGCGTACTTGCAGTATCCGTGCTCACAGTGCTCGGCACAGGTCTCGCACAGGCCGCAGATTTCGCACAGCGCTTTCTCGCCGGGACACTCGCCGCAGTCGGGGCAGGCGTGGGCGTCCCACTCGCTGGCATTATCCGGACAGATGTCGTGCTTTTCGCAGTGCTCGCTGCATTCCGCACACAGCTCGCAGGTCTCGCAAAGGTCGTCGGAGTAGAAGCAGTCGGAGCAGCCCGGGCATACATGCTCGTAATCGTAGTCGGGGTCCTCCTCGCAGCGGCCGTGCTCGCAGTGGGCACTTTCGGCTCAGCTGGCGCAGCGCCCGCAGAACTCGCAGGGGTCGTCGCCGGAGCACTCGTCGCAGTCGGGGCAGAGGTGGTCCTCGTAGTCGCTGCTCTCGACGCAATAATCGTGGTCGCAGCGCATGGTCTCGGTGTTTTCGCGGCAGCATTCCTCGCACAGGCCGCAGTTGTCGCAAAGATCCAGACCGGCGCAGTCCCAGCAGCGCTCGCATTGCAGGCAGCGGGTCAGCTCGGCGCAGCTCGAACAGTGCGTTCCGTGGCCGCCATCGCTGCACCAGCCCTCAACGCCGTCGTAGTCGTCAAAGTTGACGTGCTCGTAGCAGTCGCTGCAGTGGTGGTCGTAGCTCATGCAGCAGGTTTCGCAGACGGTGTAGCCGCCGGCCTCTTCGCTGCCCTTTTCGCACGGCGTCTCGTTGGAGGAGCATTCGCCGCACTCAAAGCAGTGCTTGTTGTTGTCCAGGGCGCACTTCTGGCAGAGCTCACAGTCCCAGCAGTAATCGTCCTCGTGCTCGAAAAAGCAGCCGTTGCATTTCTCGCAGACGACCGATTCGCCGGTGCAGTGCGCCGATTCCAGGCCCGACGGGTGCGAGTGATCCTCGTTGCACATGCGCAGACCTCCGGCAATGCACTCCTCACATACGGAGCAGTGGACTTCCTCGAAATCGGTTACACATTCGCTGCAAAGGCCGCACTCGGAACAGATACCGCCATCGTCCTCTTCGCCGCAATAATCGCAGTGCTTTTCCGGCTCCTCCTGTTTGGCGCAGAAATAGCAGTAGCCGCAGTCGCAGGCGAAGTTTCCGTCGGCGCGGCACGCGCCGCAGCTGATGCAGTGGGTCTCCTCGTAGCAGTCGTCGTCGCAATCCGAGGAGCAACTGCCGCAGTTGCCGCAGCAGTGGGAGTCCCAGTGGTAGTGGCCGCAGCCCGGACATTCCATTCCGTCCTCATAGGCGGCGTGGACATGGATCGCCATTTCCGGCAGCAGCGAGAGCACCATCACCATGCTCAGCAGCCACGACAGGAGTTTTTTCCCACGGGGAGAACTCCTCGTGGAACAAGTGGACACTTCTTTGCGATTTCGCTGTTTCATCTTGTTTTTCTCCTCCTTTTCCGATTTTGGCACAACCATGAAAAACTTACTCTCCCCGCCGTCGGAATGGGGGATGGCCTGCCGGCGGGAATGCTGTGTCTCAGCTTAGCTCATGCTGCTTCCTAAGTCGGTGACGACCCGGCAGGTCGCCCTTTTCCGTACCTGCGCCATCCGCACGCCTCTCTTCTTTTGCCTTGTAAAAGCACGGTGAGGTATGAGCGTTAAAGAGGCGGCCGCACCCGTATGCGGCGGCGAGCGGTCTTTCGGTTGGAGCTTCGCTCCAACCGAAAGGGATACCACTTTCCCGATTTTCTGTTCCTCTGTCGGGGGCTAAACGGCGCTCTCGCCTCCCCGTTTTCCTGTTTTGTACCATAGATTTGAAGTTTTGTCATACCCTAAAACCCCCGTTTAGGGTAGACGGGCACAAAAAAATTTTCAAAAATCACCGAAAATCATCAGTTTTGCGAACAGTTGTTTGTATATGGAGGACAAAACGGTGAAAAAGCAAGGCTTCGCCATTCTCATGGCTGTCATTATGGTATTTGCCCTGACGGGCTGCGGAAATCAGTCCCTGCTCTCGGCCAAGGAGCCGGTGGAGCTGACGATGTGGCACGTATACGGCGAGCAGGCCGGTTCCCCGATGGACACGCTGGTGGAGGAATTCAACCGCACCGAGGGGAAGGAGCAGGGCGTCCGCGTCAAGGTGACGGAGATGAGCAGCGCCGCGAAGATCGGTGGCTTTCTCTTGGAGGTGCAGGGGGAGGGGCAAGAGATGCCGGATCTCTTCACCTGCCACATCGGGGACGCCATCGCCCTGGGCGAGGACAAGCTGCTGGACTGGAATGACTAGTTCACGGAGAAGGAGCGGAGCGAGTTTGTGTCCGGTTTTCTTGCCGACGGTAAAGCAGATGATGGCAGGCTGCTGGTGTTCCCCCTGTCCAAATCCACGCAGCTGCTCATGCTCAACGGCACGGGCTTTGCCCGCTTTTCCGCCGCCACCGGCGTGACCTATGACGATCTCTCCACATGGGAGGGATTCTATGACGCTGCCGGAAAGTTCTATGACTGGACGAACGGCACGGAGCCCTTCTGCGCCATGGACTATCCCATCCGTGCCGTGGAACTGAACGCCCTGGAGCATGGCGCGAAGGATTTCTACGCGGAAGACGGCTGGTATGACTTCGACAACGCCGTGTTCAAGGAGAGCTGGATGCAGTTTGCCCGCGCGCTGGCCCAAGGGCATATCGTGGTGTCCGATCTCTACTCCAATACCCAGGTCATGACCGGCGAGGTGCTCTCCGGCCTTGGCTCCTCCGCGGCGATCCTCTATTATAATGATACCGTCACCTATGAGGACGGCCGCAGCGAGCCGATGGACTTGCAGGTGGTCCCCCTGCCCGTGACAGAGGGGGCGGAGCCTTTGATGACCCAGGCAGGCGTGGGCCTGTGCGCCTACAAGACCACTGAGCAGAAGGCGGAGGCCGCCAGCCTGTTTGCCCATTGGCTGACGGAGGCGGAGCGCAACCTGGACTTCGTGACCTCCACCGGCTATATGCCGGTGCGGAACGGGGCCTTTGATTGCATCGACGAAGTAGAATTTGCCGATCAGGGCTATGCCAAGCTCTACGCCGCCCTCAAGACCATGCAGGAATCCTATACCCCGCTGGCTGAAGTGCGCTTCACGGATTACTATTCCAAGGTCCATACCCTGTATGACGGGTTGCGGCAAATGCAGCAGGAGCTGCCCCAACGGGCCGCTGCCGGCGAGGATGTGGAGGCGCTGGCGGAGGAGACATGGGCGCTGTTCCGCTCCATTCGCTGAATCATTTTTCCGTCAAGGCAGGTGAAGGCATGCAGGTATCATCCTATCTGAGAAATGCCCGGCGCTCCATGCGGCATAAGCTCATCGGCTACATGATCGCGCTGGCGGTGCTGCTGGTCGCGGCGCTTTATACGGGACTCTTCCTGTTTGGCCGGTTGAGCAGTCCCAAGGCCGAGATCAAAAAGGCGCTGGACCTCCAGATGGAGGTCTTTCAGAACGATATGGAATCCCTTTGGCACAATGTCTCCGTTATGAGCATCCATCTTTCCGGGGATATGACCGCGCTGCTGGAGGATACGCTGCAGCAGCAGGGTATCTCCTTTGATAATTTGGACGGGAATGTGGATGCGACCAAAGCGGTAGAGGATGCCATGCTGGAGCCGCTGAGCCAGTATGTCCGGCAGGCGGACTGCTCCGGTGCGTTCGTCGTCTTGGAAAGCTCCATGAGCGACGGGGATGCGGCAGACGCCCGCAGCGGCCTCTATGTGCAAAGGGCAAACGCGGGGCGCGTGACCAATAACCTGCTGCTGTTCCGGGGCATTGCCAGCGTGGGCAAAGCACACAATGTTATGCCGCACCGGAAGTGGGCCCAGGAATTCCATATTGGGCAGTTCCCCAATTACGCGGAGCATACCATGCAGGCTGCCGCCCCGATTGCCGATTCCCGCCGCACCACTGACCTTGTCACCCTGCCGGGGACCTCGGAAAAGGCGGTTCTGCTGACGATCCCCATGCTCGGGGCAGATGGTACGGTCTATGGAATGTGCGGCTTCGCCATCAACCAGTCCTTCTTTTCCGCGTGTTATGACCAGCCCTCCAACCTCAGCCGCCTCGCCTGCCTGCTGACCACGGAGAGCGGCGATACCTTAGACGCGGGAGCGGCCCTGATGACCTATACGGAGGAAGGCTTCTGCTATGTTCCTCCCGAAGCTCTCACTGTTAAGCCGATGAGCAGCGGTTTGGTGTCCCTGAACGGCGACGGTTTTTCCTTTGTCGGCATGGTGGAAAACCTTGCCGCGGCAAAGGGCGATGGAGCGCCACACACGCTGGCGGTGCTGATCCCGAAGGAGGATTACAATCTCGCTGTTGCCAAAAATATTATGCAGACGGCTTTGCTTGCGGCGCTGCTGCTGTTCTGCGCCGTCGTTTGCTGTCTGTATCTGGCGCGCCGGTATCTTGCTCCGGTGCATCGGGATCTGAATCGGCTGCGGGACGAGGACCGCGGCGGCGAGCAGATGGCGTTTTCGGACTTTGAACCGATCTCCGCCACGCTGCAGGCGCAGGACCGTGAAAATAAGAAGATCATCACCACGCTGGAGCAGGAAAAGCAGACCGTGCAGGAGCAGGCCGTGCAGCTTTTGGATAAGAATGAGGCGCTGCAAGGGCAGTTTGAAGCGGCCCAGGCCGACGCCCAGCGACTGGCCTACTCCCGAAAATCTGAAATTGATCCTGCAATTTATGAGATGTTCCTGGTGGGCTATGATTCGCTGACACCGACGGAACGGGAGATCCTGGAGGCCCTGGCGGATGGCCGCAGTCCCCGGGAGCTTTCCGAAGAAAGAAACTGCTCGAAAAATACCATTGCCACACACCGCAAAAACATTTACAGAAAGCTGGGTGTCCACAAAGCCTATCAGCTTAAAATCTGCATTGCGCTTCTGCGCCAGACCAGAGACGCACAGAACTGAACAAGAAAAAAGCCGCCCCTGTCAAGCATTGAGCCTGACAGGGGCGGCTTTGATCTGTGCGTCGGTGGTAACGTGGGCGTAGTCTTATGCGCCGCTACCTTCCTCGGCCTTCTTCTGCCTCCTGTGGGAGTAAGCAGACCTTCGTTTTATTCCCTTTAACTCAAATCACCGGCCGCCTTGATCTTTACGCGGTTGGTGTTGCCGGGATAATAGGCCAGCGGTACATCTTCCATTTCGATGATCTCCACGGTGTCCCGCACGGCGCCGGCCTCCACAGCAAGCTCGATGGCCTCATTCTTCGCTTTTTCCAGCGACTGCTCCCGGGGCAGCTCATCGTAGTTCATCAGCTTTTCATAGGTGCCGCTCACCTTGGAAATGGCGGAACCGATGGCGTTGGCGCAGCCGAAATGCTCCGGCTTCAGAACCGTTGCCGCACCGCTGATCTTCTCCGGCAGGATGATGGAACCGCCGCCCACGAGGATCAGATCTACGTCCGCGTTGGAGACCTTCATGGCGTCCACGCTGTCTTCCACCAGCGCGCGGATCGCGGCCATGGCCTTGTCCGCCACCTCCTGCGGGATGGATGCGGCCTTGGACTTGTCACCCAGCTCCACCATGCCGAGGCGCACGGCGATATCGGTGGCGGTCATCACATCGCCGCCGAACACGAGCGCC
>OLGA01002103.1_pt1 | contig 14787 bp, 9 predicted proteins | sample 1604881 | NCBI WGS metagenome assembly OLGA01 (sample SAMEA3888896, study PRJEB22519) | human gut metagenome | biome: human gut; feature: human-associated habitat; material: faeces | place: Denmark | collected 2009
GCAGGTTCAAGGGCAGCGCCCTCGGGGTCTTCTTACTCCACCGTCACCGATTTCGCCAGATTGCGCGGCTTGTCAACGTCGCAGCCGCGGCTGACCGCCATGTAGTAGGCGAACAGCTGCACGGGGATAATCGCCAGCAGCGGCAGCAAGTCCGACGCAGCGTCTGGGATGACCCAGAGTTCGTCCGCATCCTTCGCGGCGCGGTCGCGCAGGGCTTCCGGGCAGACGATGAGGACTTTCGCGCCGCGGCTCTTTACTTCGCGCACGTTCGACAGCGTTTTATCTGCCAGATGCTCCTGCGTCAGCAGCGCGCAGACCAGCGTGCCCTGTTCAATCAGCGCGATTGTGCCGTGCTTCAGTTCCCCCGCCGCATACGCTTCGGACATGATGTAGCTGACTTCCTTCAGTTTCAGCGACGCTTCCATTGCCAGCGCGTTATCCAGCCCGCGCCCGATGTAGAATACATGCTGCCGGTCGTGGTACAGGCTGGAGAAGCGCTGCACCGCGGGTTCGAGCGCCATCACCTGCTCCGCCAGCGCGGGAATGTCCGCCATCTGCCGCAGAAGCTCCGATGCTACGCTCTCCGTTAGATGTCCGCGCTTCACGCCGAGGTCAATCGCCAGCAGCACCATCATTTCCACTTGCGTGATGTATGCCTTCGTGCTCGCGACGGCGATTTCCGGCCCCGCGTAGGTGTACATGACGCAATCTCCAGCGGTGCGGGCAATCGATGAGCCGACGACGTTTGTTAGCGCCATCACTTTCGCGCCCAGCCGCTCCGCCTCGCGCATGGCGGCCAGCGTGTCCGCCGTTTCGCCGCTCTGCGAAATTGCAAGGAAGCAGTCGCCTGCGCCCAGAATCGGGTTGCGATAGCGGAACTCGGATGCTACATCCACCACCACGGGCAGCCGCGCCAGCTTCTCGATTACATACTTGCCGACAACACCCGCATGGTACGCTGTGCCGCAGGCGACAATCGTCAGCGTGCGCAGGGAATTCGCTTCTTCCGCCGAAATCGGGAACGCGCCGGGGCGAATCGCCATTTTTTCTGCGTCCACATGGGCGGAAAACGTCTTTTTCAGCGCGGCGGGCTCTTCATGAATCTCTTTGAGCATGAAGTGCGCATAGCCGCCTTTTTCTGCTGCTTCCACGTCCCAATCAACGTGAATGGGCTTGAGCGCACGCTCGTTGCCGAAATGGTCGTATACGCGTACGCCGCTCCGGGTCAGCACGGCGACTTCGCGTTCATCGAGCAGCTCCACCGTCCGCGTGTGGCGAATCAGCGCAGGAATGTCGCTGCCGACGTACTGTGCGCCGTCGGACAGCCCGACGACAAGCGGAGAATCCTTGCGCGTGCAGTAGAGCGTATCCGGCGCTTCGGCGTTCAGAACGCACAGCGCGTAGCTGCCTTCGAGCATTGTCTGCGCGCGCAGAATGGTCGAGAGCATGTCACCGTCGTAAAGCGTATGCAGCAGATGGGCGATTACCTCCGTGTCCGTTTCGGATACGAATACGCAGCCCTTCGCCTTCAGCTGAGTGCGCAGCTCCTCGTAGTTCTCGATGATGCCGTTGTGGACGACGGCGATATGCCCTTTCATGTCCGTGTGCGGATGGGCGTTGATGTCGTTTGGTTCGCCGTGGGTTGCCCAGCGCGTGTGACCGATGCCGATGGTGCCAGGCAGAGGATTCGATGCCACCCGCGCGGCGAGATTCGCCAGCCGTCCCTTCGCCTTGCTTAGCCGGATGACGCCGCCGTCCATGACCGCAATGCCCGCGCTGTCATAGCCGCGGTACTCCAATCGGGAAAGTCCGTCCAATAAAATGTCCTGCGCCTGCTCCGCACCAATATAGCCAACGATGCCGCACATAGGGAATCGCTCCTTCCAAGTCGAATAAGACGTTATAATACAAGTTCAACCTGCTGTATTATACGCCGATTTCGATGAAAATGCAACACCCATGTGCGTCTTTTTTTACGGGTCAGGAAAAACGCCGTTTTGCAGCACTTTTTCGGGGTCAACCGCCGTATCGCCGACGATGATCCGCAGGTGCAGGTGGGCTGGCAGATCACATTCCTCCGGCATCGTGCGCCCGATGAAGCCAATCGTCTGCCCGGCGCGAACCGGATCACCCGCGCGAATCGCGTAGAGCATCGACAGGTTCGCATAGCGCACGAGGACGCCGCCGTGGTCGATTTCCGCATACGCGCCGAAAACGCCGCTGTCCGCGCAATTGATGACGGTGCCGTCTGCCATGGCGCTGACTTTCGCACCCTCCGCCCCGGCATAATCCGCCGCATCGTGCAGCGCCCACAAGCCCGTGGCGCTGCTTTGCCGCATCCGCGTGTTGTCGAAGGGACGCAGGAGCGTCATGCTTTCGAGCGGCATGGTAACGCTGCGGACGGTGGGGGAGACTGTCGGCGCAGGCGTCGCGGTCTGCGCACTGTCAAGCGACTGCTGGAGCAGCTGCGCGGCGGATATGTCGCCGGAGATGGGCGGGGTCGGCGTCACACGCGCAAATTCCGCCTGCCGCGTCCACAGCGCCGTGCCGACAATCACAGAGACGCACAACAGCGCCATCAGCAGAAATGTCCACTGCTCCCGGCGCAGATGCAGCGCGCGGAAAAGAGAACGAAAGTGACGGTCAGCCATGAGAAAATCACCTCAACCATGCCGCATGGGGCGTTTTCTCCTATTATGAGCCGGAAAAACCTGTTTTATCCATCCATGTCAGCTGCGTGCCGGGGTAGTAGTGCGCCAAAATTTCCGAGAAATCCGCACCGCCCGCCGCCATCGCCTGCGCGCCTGCCTGCGACAAGCCGACGCCGTGCCCGTATCCGACGGTGTGGAAAACGATGCGGTCGCCATCCGCCTCCCAAGTGAAGTAGGTGCTTCGCAAGGAGAGCGCTTTGCGGAAATCAGCGCCGCGGACAGTTTGACTGCCGACCAGCAGCGTCGCGACGCGCCCGGAAGCAGTCGTGGATTGCAGACGAATCGCGCTGGGCAGCGTGTCCGCCGTCACGCCGCAGCCGGGAAAGGCGCGCAGAAGCAGATCTGCCGCTTCCTCGCAGGAGAAGGACGTGTCAGCGCGGAATCCGGCGTACCCCTCTTCGCCGGGACTGTCTACGCTGACCAGATACGGCTTGGCGGACGCGAACACGGCGGCGGCATCTTCAGTCTTTCCGCCGGAACAGGCGTGGTACAGCACTTCGATGGGCAAGCCGCCGCTGGTGATCAGCAAGCCGTCTGTTGCGCGGACCGCACGGTCAATGCGCGCGCGGAGGACGACGTACTCGCTGCCCCAGCGGGCTTGCAGCTGCGCATCCGTCTGGTACGCCTGACAGCACGCACTGTCCGTGCAGATATCGCAGTCCGGGTGGCGGACGCACCCGTTTCCGCCGAACGCACGGCTCTGCGCGACGGCACGCGTACGGGCGGCAACTGCTTGGCATTTGAGCGCTTCCGGCGCGTAATTCGCGGGCATCTCCGCCGCTAATGCGCCGAAAACGTAGTCTTCCAGCGGCAGCAAGCGGATTTCCTCCGCATCGGCCAAGTAGACCCGAAGTGTTAAGCCGCTGTCAAACGTGGAATCGGTCGGCGCGGCACAGGAAGACAGCATCAGGATACACACAAGAAACGACAACAGCTGTTTTTGTTTCATGGGCACACAACCTTTTCGCAGAAATTTCGGGAAATGTTCGGATTGCACAAATCGCCGCACGGGGGAAACAGTTTTCGCTCCGACGGCGCAAAACCAGTTTATGCACGGAAAATTTCGTGCATGAGCAGGAATTTATGTCGGCAATGGCGAAATACTTACCGCATCGTCTACGGTCAAAATGAACGCACTTTCCGAAAATCACAAAAAATGCAGGAGAAAATGCTGAATATGACTTGACGAAAATGCATAAAAGTGATTCAATAGTAAGTGAAAAGAGTGAAGAACGCAAACGCGGCTCTCCGTGATTGCAGGCGGAGGAACGCAACGCAAGCAAAGGCAGGTGTAACTATGCGCTACAACGGCCCGACCGCCGCGGTGCGGGACCAGTTCCATCAGGGAACGAACCGCAGAGCCTATGAGATGCTCGGCGCGCACCCGGTGACGCAGGACGGACAGGAAATGTGGCATTTCGCTGTCTGGGCGCCGAACGCGCGGGCGGTTTCTCTCATTGGCGAATTCAACCAGTGGGACAGGGAAAAAACGCCCATGCAGAAGGTCTACGACGGTACATGGGAAGTGCGGCTGCCCGCGAGAACCTTCGACGTGAAGAGCGACCCGAAACGCTATGATTATCCCGACGCTGCAAAGAAACTGACAACCTACAAATATTGCATTCAGGCGCAGGACGGGACGTGGCAGGACAAGGCTGACCCCTATGGGTTCGCCATGCAGATGCGCCCCGACACTGCCAGCCGTATTTACGACCTGAGCGGCTACCGCTGGGGCGACGCGGACTGGATGGAGGCGCGCAAGTCCTACGACCCGTACCACAGTCCAGTGAACATCTACGAGATGCACCTTGGCTCGTGGCGGCGGCACAAGGATGGTACGTTCCTGACGTACACGGAAATTGCCGAACAGCTCGTGCCGTACCTCAAAGAAATGGGCTACACGCATGTGGAGTTCATGCCGGTGATGGAGCATCCGCTGGATATGTCGTGGGGCTATCAGGTGTCCGGCTACTATGCGGCGACGGCGCGCTTCGGCGAACCGAAGGAACTGATGGCGCTCATTGACGCGCTGCATCAGGCGGGCATCGGCGTGCTGCTGGACTGGGTTCCCGCGCATTTCCCGCGTGACGCAATGGGACTGCGCCGCTTTGACGGTACGCCCTGCTACGAGCATCCCGACCCCCGGCGCGGCGATATGCCGCAGTGGGGGACGCACATGTTCGACTATGCGCGCGGCGAGGTCAACTCGTTCATGCTCTCCAACGCCTGCTTCTGGCTGGAGTGGTATCACGCCGATGGGCTGCGCGTGGATGCGGTCACGTCCATGCTGATGTACGACTTCTGCCGTGAGCCGGGGCAATGGCTGCCCAACAAGTACGGCGGACACGAGAATCTTGATGCGATTGCCTTCCTGCGGCGGATGAACGAAACCGTCTACCGCGATTTTCCCGGTGTGATGATGGTGGCGGAGGAATCCAGCGCCTATCCGATGGTGACGCGCCCGATTTATCTGGGCGGGCTGGGCTTCGGGTTCAAGTGGAACATGGGCTGGATGAATGATATGCTGGCGTATATCAAGCTCGACCCGGTCTACCGCAAGTATCACCACGACAAGCTGACGTTCTCACTGATGTACGCCTTTTCGGAGAATTACATCCTGCCGTTCAGCCACGACGAGGTGCAAGCACTCGATGCTGGACAAGCAGCCGGGCGACTTGTGGAAGAAGTTCGCAGGACTTCGCGCGCTGTACGGCTACACGATGGCGCATCCGGGCAAGAAGCTGCTGTTCATGGGCGGCGAGTTTGGGCACTTCATCGAGTGGAAGTACGACGACCAGCTGGACTGGTTCTTGCTGCTGTACGAGAATCATCCGCAGGTGCAGCAGTGCTGCAAGCGCCTGAACGAAATCTACCGCACGACGCCCGCGCTCTACCAGATTGATGACAGCTGGGACGGCTTCCAGTGGATTCAGGCGAACGACAGCGACAACTCCATCGTTGCGTTCCTGCGCACGGATAAACGGGGCAACTCGCTCCTGTGCGTGACGAACTTCACGCCTGTGTTCCATCCGCAGTACCGCATTGGGCTGCCGCAGATGGGGACGCTGACGGAGTGCTTCAACACCGACCGCAAGGAATACGGCGGCTCGAATCAGTACAACAACTGGGCGATTCGCACGGAAGAAGAGCAGCTTCAGGACTTCCAATACAGCTGCGATATCTGCGTGCCGCCGCTCTCAACGGTCTACTTCACCTACCAGCGCGACCCGCTGCCGGAGAAGGCGAAGAAAGCGCGCGTCGTGCCGGAAATCGCGGATGTGCCGCCAAAGAAAGCATCCCAAACGGCAAAGAAACCGAAGCCTCTGCCGGAAAAGTCCGCCGGCAAAGCCAATTCCATTTCCATCGGCTGAATCGGCGCTCGCCGCAATCAGGGGAGGAGCGAAAGCGCTGTTTCACATACATCACCGTGCCACCTGATGCACCGAGGGCGGCGCGAATCCTGCACGGTCGGTGCGCTTCGCAAGAAACAAGGATGAAGGAGCGTGTTCTCATCATGAAAAAGAAGACCTGTGTTGCCATGCTGCTGGCAGGCGGACAGGGCAGCCGTCTGGGTGTCCTGACTAAGAAGGTGGCAAAGCCGGCTGTTCCCTACGGCGGCAAGTACCGCATCATTGACTTCCCGCTGTCCAACTGCACCAACAGCGGCATTGACACCGTGGGTGTGCTGACGCAGTATATGCCGCTGGAACTGAATTCCTACATCGGCTCCGGCGCACCGTGGGATTTGGACTTGTCCACCGGCGGCGTGTTCGTCCTGCCGCCCTATCAGACGGGCAAGACGGGCGACTGGTATCGCGGCACGGCAAACGCCATCTATCAGAATATGGCGTTTATCGAGCAGTATGACCCGGATTACGTCCTGATTCTCTCCGGCGACCATATTTATAAGATGGACTACAACGCCATGCTGCAGTACCACATCCGCAAAGGCGCGGATGCGACGATTGCTGTGCGCCCTGTGCCGTGGGAAGAAGCGAGCCGCTTCGGCATCATGAATACAGACGCGGACGACAACATTGTTGAATTTGAAGAAAAGCCCAAGCAGCCCAAGTCCAACAAGGCGTCCATGGGCATTTACATCTTCTCGTGGGCGAAGCTCCGCGCGTACCTTACCGCGGACGAGGCAGACAAGACATCCGCCAACGACTTCGGCAAGAACATCATCCCCGCGATGCTGAACGACAAGCAGGTCATGGTGGCATACAACTTCGAGGGCTACTGGAAGGACGTCGGCACGATTGAGTCCCTGTGGGAAGCGAACATGGACTTGCTCAGCGTGCCCATGCCGATTGACCTGCATGACAAGAAGTGGCGCATCTATGCCAAGAATCCGGGCCTTGCGCCGCACTACATCGCCAAGGGCGCTGTCGTGAGCGATTCGCTGGTTACGGAAGGCTCGGAAGTCTACGGCTCTGTGCAGCACTCCGTGATTTTCGCAGGCGTGACTATTGAAGAGGGTGCAAGCGTCATTGACTCGGTTGTCATGCCCTATGCGGTCATCAAGCGCGGTGCGGTTGTCCGTCGGGCGATTGTGGCGGAGAACGCCGTGATTGGTGCGGGCTGCATGGTCGGCGAAGAGACGGGCAATATCGCCGTCGTCGGTCAGGGCGTCACCCTTCCCGCCGGTGTCAGCGTGACCGCGGGTCAGCAGGTGGACGAAAACACCAAATTCTGATAATCACAGCAGCGGAAAGGATGTAAGAAAATGAAAAACGTAATGGGTGTTATCTACACCGGCGAAAATGACGCCAATCTGCGCGAGCTGACCCTGACCCGCGCCATCGCGGCGCTGCCTGTGGGCGGTCGCTACCGCGTCATTGACTTCCTGCTGTCCTCGATGGTCAACGGCGGCATCAAGAACGTCGGCGTCATCATGCAGAAGAATTATCACTCCCTGATGGATCACATCGGCTCCGGCAAGGAGTGGGATCTGCACGGGAAGAATGACGGTCTCAAGGTGCTGCCGCCGTTCCTGACGCGCGAAAATGTTGGCGTGTACTCTGGTATGCTGGATGCGCTGCGCTCCAACACCAACTATCTCTCCCGCTCCAAGCAGGAATATCTGGTGCTGAGCAACTCCACCATCATCTACAACGCGAATATCGCGGAGTTTGTGGCGTATCATCAGAACAGCGGCGCGGACATCACCATCATGTACACTGCTGATCCGAACATGCAGCGCGACGAACTGGGCTGCTATCTGGCGGTGGACGAAAGCGGCATGGTGACGGACATGGAAGTTGATCCGACGCATCCGAACCTGCCGCTGACGAGCATGGAGGTCGTCGTGATGAAGCGTGAGCTGCTGCGCACGCTGGTGGACAAGGGCGTGGCGCACGGCTATCATGACTTCAACCGTGATGTGCTGCTCCGTCTGGTGACGGAAGGCACGGCGCGCGTGAATGCGTGGGCGTACACTGGTCTGTGCTGGCGCATGGACTCCGTGCAGAGCTACTTCAAGTTCAATATGGATATGCTGGATACCCAGATTCGCCATCGTCTGTTCACGGCGGAGCTGCCTGTGTACACCAAGGTTCGCGACGAGATGCCCGCCCGCTATGGCGACAATGTGACCGTCGTCAACTCGCTGGTGGCGGATGGCTGCATTATCGAAGGCACGGTGGAGAACTCTGTGCTGGCGCGCGGCGTGCGCATTGCCCCCGGTGCGCATGTGAAGAACTGCATCATCATGCAGGATGGTCAGGTGCACAACGACGCTTCCATCGAAAACTGCATTCTGGACAAGCAAACGGTCATCAAGCGCAGCGCGCGGCTCATCGGCCCGGCGGCATACCCGATTGTTATCGCGAAGAATGTTGTCATCTAACAAACGAATCGCCTGAATCACTGACGCGGTTCGGATTTGCAAACCGCGCCAGTATGTGCTATACTATTGGTGCGGTTTGTTATTTCCCGTAATTTTTTCCCTTGCCCCCGGCAGGAAATATTTCTGATGGAGGATAGAAACGATGAAGATTCTCTTTACGGCGAGCGAGTGCGTCCCGTTTATCAAGACTGGCGGTCTGGCGGACGTTGTCGGCGCGCTGGCGCCTGTTCTGGCGAAGCAGGGTCACGACGTGCGCGTGATGCTGCCCCTGTATGCGGCGGTGCCGAAGCAGTATGTTGACCAGATGACCCATGTGACCGACTTTGAGGTCGCGCTGGGCTGGCGCCGTCAGTACTGCGGCATTGAACTGCTGGAAAAGGACGGCGTGAAGTTCTACTTTGTGGACAACAAGTTCTATTTTGGCCGTCCGTATATCTACGGCATGGGCGGCGACGAGTACGAACGCTTTGGTTTCTTCTGCCGCGCGGCGCTGAACGCCCTGCCGCTGCTGGACTTCCAGCCCGACGTGATTCATGCGCATGACTGGCAGTCCGGCATGGTGCCCGCACTGCTGAAAATTCAGTATGCCCACCTGCCGTTCTTCGCGAATATCAAGACCATGTTCACCATCCATAACCTGCAGTATCAGGGCGTGTTCGGCATCCGCGAAGTGCAGGACGTGCTGGGTCTGGGCGACAGCCTGTGGACGGACGACAAGCTGGAGTGCTACGGCTGCGCGAACTTCATGAAGGCTGCGCTGGTGTATTCCGACATCATCACCACCGTCAGCCCGTCCTATGCCGAGGAAATTCAGACGGCATACTACGGCGAGCGGCTGGATGGTCTGCTCCGCGCGCGCAAGCGTGAAGTGTTCGGCGTGCTCAATGGCATCGACATGGCGGACTACAATCCCGCGACGGACGCTCGCATTCCGGCGGAATATACCGCGGATGACCTGTCCGGCAAGGCAAAGTGCAAGGCGGAACTGCAGGAAAAGCTCGGTTTGACCGTTGACCCGAATGTGCCGATTATCGGCATGGTGGGCCGCCTGAGCAGCCAGAAGGGGCTTGACCTTGTGGACTACATCATCGGCGACCTGATGAGCGAGAACGTGCAGCTGGTTGTGCTGGGCATGGGCGAGAGCCGCTATGTCAATCTGTTCTCGTGGGCAGAGGGCGAGTTCAAGGGCAAGGTCGCGGCGCGGTTTGCGATGGACCACGCACTGGCGCATCAAATCTACGCGGGCTGCGACATGTTCCTTATGCCCAGCCAGTTCGAGCCGTGCGGCTTGAGCCAGCTGATTGCCCTGCGCTACGGCACAGTGCCGATTGTCCGCGAGACGGGCGGTCTGCGCGACACGGTGCTGTCCTACAACGAGTACACCGGCGACGGCAATGGCTTCACGTTCTTCAACTACAACGCCAATGACATGCTCAATGTCATCAACCGTGCCATCGACTACTACGAGAACCACAAGGATGTGTGGCACACGCTCCAGCAGCGCGGCATGACTGGCGATTACAGCTGGACGAACTCCTCCAAGAAATATATGGAACTGTACGAAGGCTTGGTGAGTGGGCGTTTCGACCATGACTCCGCATCGAATCAGGAGAAGGCACCTTCTGATGACGACGCGGAGGCGAACCCAGTGGTCGTCCCGTATCCGTATGAGAAGGAAGAACCCGTGAAGCCCAAGCGCGTCCGCCGCACGAAGGAGCAGATTGCGGCGGACAAGGCGGCGAAGGAAGCGGAGAAGGCAGCCAAGGAAGCCGCGAAAGCTGTTGAAGCGCCTGCAAAGCCTGCCCGCAAGCGCCGCACAAAGGCGGAGATTGAAGCGGAGAAGGCGGCAAAAGCCGCTGCGGCGGAAGTGACCGCGGAAGCCCCCGCGAAGCCCGCCCGCAAGCGCCGCACGAAGGCGGAAATCGAGGCGGACAAGGCGGCGAAGGAAGCGGCAAAGGCAGACAAACCTGCCCGCAAGCCGCGCGCGAAGAAAACGGAAACGCAGGAATAATCCGCATTATCCGACAGGCGTTCTGACCTGAACCCAACAGGTCGGAGCGCCTGCCTTTTTGTGCGTGACGGAAATTTCCAGCGCGATTTGTTACAATCTGCATGACACGCCGGGCACTTTCTGCTACAATGGAGGAGAAGTACCACCACAAGGAGGATTTTCCCGTGCAATTCCGATACCAGCGGGCGCTGTGCCTGCTTCTGATGCTTTTCCTGATGCTCTCCGCAATGCCCACATCATTCGCCGAGGATACAGCGGATGTTGCCGTACAGTCCGCGCCGCTGGAGCGGAGCGCTGCCACACGCAACGGCATGGTGCGTGTGCGCCTGTTGTCCATTGGCAGCAATCCCGCGTCGCTCACGGTGACGGTGGTCGGCGCAATGGCGGTCAGCGGCGGGCAGACGATGGCGCTGGCGAATGGCGAGAAAGTCAGCATCAGCCACAGCAGCGCGACGGGCGAAATCCGCCTGACGCGGGGCAGCGAGACGGTCAGCATGGGGCGGGAGATGGCGCTCAGGCGGCGGCAGACGGACGGCGGATTCCGCATTGCACAGGCAAGAAGACCGCAGAATGTCTACCCCGGTGACCTGCACCTTGTGTCGAAGCTGGAAAGCGGGACGTACCGGCTGTACGTCGTGGCGAATGTGTACATCGAATCGTACCTCTATGGTGTCGTGCCGTATGAAATGGGGTCCTCCTCGGCATTGGAAGCCCTGAAAGCACAGGCGGTTGCGGCGCGGACGTACACCCTGCGCGCCATGAATGCGAACGCATCGAAGGTCTACGACGTTGTGGACACGACCGCCGACCAGGTGTACAACGGCAGTCCGGCGGAGCGCGACCGGGCGGCGGAGGCGGTGGACGCAACGCGCGGCATTGTCGCCATGAACGACGGCAAGCTGACCGGGACGTACTACACCGCGTCCAACGGCGGACAGACCGAATCCGCCCGCAACGCGTGGGGCTCATCCGGCGTGAATTACCTGACGGTTAAGGACGACCCGTTCGACCGCATGAACCCGTACAGCAGCACGCGCAAGATGACGATTTACGCTGCATTTGCCCACGCAAGCCAGAATCAGACCCTGACGCGCCTGTTGCAGGCGAAAGCGCCGAATGCGACGATTCTGCGCATCGAGGCCGTTACGCCGCACACGCCGAAGTACGCCGCACCCAGCCGCTTATATACGAAGCTGGATTTTGACGTGACGGCGCTTGTGGATGGCGAAACGCGCCGCCTGACGCTGACGTTCGACATTTTCAGCGAGCTGGAAAGCGCACTCAATCTGTCCATTAACACGACGAAAAACGAACTCTGGTCGGTCAAGGCGGATGGGGAGACGTTCGTGCTGACCGTCAGGCGCTACGGACACGGCATCGGCATGAGCCAGCGCGGGGCACAGCAGATGGCGAATTTAGGATATACATACGACCAGATTCTCGGATTCTACTACGAGAACTGCGTGCGAATGCAGTACACCTTCACGCACACGATTCTGCCGCCCGTGGGCGACGCGCCCGTGACGGCGACTGAAGCCCCCGCGACGATTTCGCCCGCCGCGCCTAATCAGGCCATGGTGACGCTGGTGAATGTGGAGGATGTCCTGAACGTGCGCCTGACCGCCTCGGACAACGGCACACTGCTGACGACGCTGCCCGCCGGAACAGCCGTGACTGTACTGGCGAAGGGCGATAATTGGACGCTCATCCGCTTCGGGCGGATTGTCGGCTACGTCCGCACGGAAAACCTGACGTTCACCGGCACGCCGCCGACGCAGAGCGACGAAAACCCGACACCCATCACCCGCTGGGCGACCGTGACCGGCACGAATTCACTGAATCTGCGCGCGTCCGGCAGCTACGATGCGGCGGTGCAGTCCACCATCCCCGGCGGCGCAGTGCTGTGCGTGTTCGCGGTGGAGAACGGCTGGGCGAGCATACAGTATGGCGCGAAAACAGGCTACTGCGCGGCGGGGTATCTCACGTTCAGCGATACTTATCCGGGCAAAACGAGCCAGACCGGGCGTTCTGCGATGGTCAGGACGGCGACAGCGCTTCGGGCGACCCCGTCTACTGCTGCGGTGGTGCTGATGAACCTGCCGCAGGGCGTTCAAATTGCCGTGCAGAGCAGCGACGGCAGCTGGTGCCGCGTGACGGCGGGCAGCATTGACGGCTATGTGCTGGCAAGCAGCCTTGATTTCAGCGCCGTCGGCATCGAATTGACGCCTGTGCCGACGACAAGCGGCGAACAGACCGCGATTGTCAATTCCACCGCCTCGACGCTCAACCTCCGGCAGGGTGCGGGCACAGAATACCCCGTGCTGGCGGAAATCCCGAAGGGAACGAGCATCATCGTCACGGCATACGGCGAAACGTGGTGTGCCGTTCGCTGGGGCAGCCTGACCGGGTACGTCATGACGCAGTACCTGCGCTTTGATGTGCCGACGGCGACGCCCACACCGGGCGGGACGCCCACACCGAGTGGGACGCCCACACCGGGCGCAACGCCCGAACCGACGGCATCCCCCGAACCAAGCGAAGCGCCAACGCCTGTCCCAGCTGCGTCCGAACCGCCTGCGAAGGTGGAGGATGACGTGTCAGCTGGCAGCTACGTTGCATGGGTGAGTGCGGACAATGCGCCGCTTCGTCAGGCGATGGCTGCGGATGCGGCAGTCCTGGCGACAATCCCGCGAGGAACGCAGGTGACGGTGCTTGCGCAGGACGGCGGCTGGTGCTATGCCGCGGTCGGGCAGATGACAGGCTATTTCACGGCGGACGCGCTCTCCTGCGAGCAGCCGGACGCGCCGCTGGGGCAAAAATACGTCAGCACAAAGTCGGATTCGCTGGCCATGCGGCAGTCGCCCAATGCGGGCGCATCGATTGTGCAGTGGCTTCCACGCGGCGCACTGGTGACATTCATTTCGCAGGAAAACGGCTGGAGTTACATCCGCTACGGCGGCAAAGAGGGCTACTGCGCGTCGCAGTATTTGAGCGACAGCGCGCCCGGTGCGGTCGTCATCAGCGATACGCCGATCCTGGACGTGACGCTGGAAAAAGTGACTGGGTGGACGGCGAGCATCCGCCAAGCAGAAACGCTCTACCAGTGGTGCAGCGCCGATGCGCCCGAAACGGCGAAAGTCGAAGCGGATTTGGTGCTGACCGTGCTGGAAAAGGGCGAAATCTGGTGCCATGTGCGGACAGAGGAAGGGGAGGAAGGCTATTGTCTGACAAGCCGATTGACGCTGATTGCGCCGGAAAACTGACCATCCTGCCCGGCGAACGGGTGGACGAATTGCAGCAGGCGGGGCTGCGCATCCTGCAAAAGGAGCAGGGTTTCCGCTTCGGCATGGATGCCGTGCTGCTGTCGAGCTTCGTGCGGGCGGAAAGCCGCGACCGCTGTGCTGATTTTGGCACGGGGACGGGTATCCTGCCGCTGCTGCTGGCGGGCATGGGGCGCGCGAAAAGCGTCGATGCGTTTGAAATTCAGCCGGATATGGCGGATATGGCGCGGCGGAGCGTGCAGCTCAACGGGCTGGAACATATCATCCGCATCCACGCTCTGCCGGTGGAGAGTGCCGACGAGGTGCTTGCGCCCGGAAGCATCGACGTAATTGTGTGCAATCCGCCGTATGGGCATCATGGCACGACACTGCCGAATCCGGCGCAGACGCTGTCTTTGGCGCGCCATCAGCAGAAAAGTGGGCTGACGGCGTGGTTCAAGATGGCGTATTATCTGCTGCGCGGCAAGGGGCGGATGGCGGTCATCTACCCGGCAGCGCGGATGCTGGAAGTAATGAAGGACATGGAGAAGGCCGGGCTTGCGCCGAAGCGGTTTCAGCTGATTTACCCCTCGGCGCAGAAGGCAGCAAATCTGGTGATGATTGAGGCGCTCAAGGATGCGCGCCCGATGCTGCACCCCGAACCGCCGCTGATGATTTACGAGCCGGACGGCACACTGACCGCGCCGCTGCGGAAGATTTACGCCATGGAGCGTGTATCAGGGGTTCATGCGGGCGACGACGAAATTCAGCACGCCCGCGAACGTCACCCACAGCAGGTACGGCACGAGCAGCCATCCGGCAAGGGGCTTCTGCTGCCCGAACTGCACCGCCATGATGAAAACCAGGCAGAGCAGCAGAATCAGCCAGAAGAAGGAAAGCCCAAGCGCCTTCAGGATAAAGAACAGCACGGGCCACATCAGGTTGACGGCTAACTGG
>OLGA01002109.1_pt1 | contig 14749 bp, 10 predicted proteins | sample 1604881 | NCBI WGS metagenome assembly OLGA01 (sample SAMEA3888896, study PRJEB22519) | human gut metagenome | biome: human gut; feature: human-associated habitat; material: faeces | place: Denmark | collected 2009
GCTGCTCTTCCCCCCAAGATTCCGTGAAGAACCACTTTTTTCGGATTTTGCTGCGCGAACTATTGTGCCTTTGCGCAGTTTTCCGTTACTGAATCTTGAGAATCCATCCTTCGGGCGCTTCGATTTCGCACTGCTGGATGCCGCGCAGGGTCGTGTACAGCTTCGTCAGCACGGGACCCATTTCGTCCATGCCGGAGGGAATGCGAATCTCCTTGCCGTGGTCGTTAATCAGACCGACCGGGCTGATGACCGCCGCCGTGCCGCACAGGCCGCATTCCGCGAAATCAGGCACTTCCGAGAAGTACACCTCGCGCTCTTCCACCGGCATATGCAGGTACTTTTCCGCCACGACGAGCAGGCTGCGGCGGGGGACGGAGGGCAGGATGGAGTCGCTCTTGGGCGTGACCAGCTTGCCGTCCTTGGTGACGAAAATGAAGTTCGCGCCGCCGGTTTCCTCCACCTTCGTGCGGGTTGCCGCGTCAAGATACATGTTCTCCGCGAAGCCCTCGCGGTGCGCTTCCATAATTGCGTGGAGGCTCATGGCGTAGTTCAGACCCGCCTTGATGTTGCCCGTGCCGTGCGGGGCTGCGCGGTCGTAATCGCTCACCTTGATGGCAATCGGCTTCGCGCCGCCCTTGAAGTACGGGCCGACAGGCGTGCAGAAAATGCGGAATTCAAACTCCGTCGCGGGCTTCACGCCGATGACGCTGTTCGTGCCAATCATGAACGGGCGGATGTACAGGCTCGCGCCCGTGCCATACGGCGGCACAAAATCCGCATTCGCCGCGACGACCTGCTTCACCGCATCCACGAACTTGTCCACCGGGAAGGGCGGCATTTCCAGCCGCGCGGCGCTGTCCGCCATGCGCTTGGCGTTCATGTCCGGGCGGAAGCAAACGATATGCCCGTCCTTGGTATAATACGCCTTCATGCCCTCAAAGCACGCCTGACAATACTGGAAGACGCAAGCGCATTCATTCAGGGTGATGTTTGCGTCGGTTTCCAGCCCACCTTCGTCCCACTGACCGTCCTTGTAGCGGCAAACGTAGCGATAATCCGTCTTGATATAGCCGAAGCCGAGATTGCTCCAGTCGATGTTCTGCTTGCTCATTGCTCATACACTCCTTTTGGTGGATTTCGCCTTTATTATAGGACGAAATGCGGCTGATTGCAAGCGAATGACTGTACTGCTGGTGTTTTTACGACGGAACGTGTCATTCGCGGCGGAAAATCATTCGACAGAAGTTGTACAAGTGCGGCTTGACGCTGGTATGGTCATGCTGTGTATTTGTCAGCTGATGCCAAACGAGCTCTTCGCCATTGAGCTGAAGAACTTGTCGATAGCCCGAAGGTGCGGACGTAACAACACCGTCAGCGCGGGAAGCGCTGATGAGCAGCAGCTCCGGCTTTGTGTCTCCGAAGGTCAGCTCCGATTCCTGAAGCTGCCCCGGATGATCAGCAGAGCCGGGAATCGGTGTCAAACCGGGGGCTGGTGCGACTGCACCTACCCACGCGAAGAGCTCTGGATGCGTCAGGGCGATGAACAGAGACTCACGCCCGCCCATGGAAAAGCCGGTAATAGCGGTCTGCTCGCGCCCCGTCGCGGCGGCAAAATTCTGCTGGATAAAGGGCATCAAATCTGCCGTCAAGTCGTTGACGAAATTGTCATAGCAAAGCGAATTGCGCAGGTTCATGCCTGTGCAGGAACGAAGCTCCTGGTCACAGAAGATGTAGGGGAGAACGACGATCATTTCTTCTGCCTCGCCGGATGCCCAGAGATTGCCCAGCATGACATTCAGTCCGACTGCATCGCGCGCCATCCAGTCCTGCGTGTCCCAGTAGCCGTGGAGAATGTACAGGACGGGATAAGTACGCTGCTCATCGTAATCCGTCGGCAGCAGCACGTTGACCGGGGTATCCCGATGCGCCGTGCGTGAATAGTAGGTGTACTTCTGAAACGTCGGGTAGGAAACACCCTCCTGCCGCGCAAAAACAGCATCCGGTGCAAGCTCTGTGAGCATCTGACGGTACGGCTGCATGGTGTGAGCCTCCTTCTGAACAATTGTGTTTGGCTCTTCTGCAAAAGCAGCAGGAACGCTGTTCATCAGCAGGAAAGCGCCTGACAGCAGGGCAGCACAGCGGCTGACAATGGAACGCATCCTTACTCTACCTCGATTCATGGCTTTTCTGTTATACTATTTCCAGATTCAACTGCGCCATCTGCTTGCGCCTTTTCCATTCTGGCGTCCGCTCATTCCACTTAGCGTAGCGCTGCTACGCTGCGTTTCATTCACGTTAGCCAGAATGAAAAACTCGCGGCGCATCTTGGCGCATTCTTATCTGGAAATAGTATTATATTACCATGCCTTTGAGGAAATTGCAATGGAAAAGCAGAAAAATGCACGAAAAAGAGACTCGGAGTTTCCTCCGAGCCTCTGGGGATGCGAGATTACTTCTCGTAGTGAGCGGATTCGCCAGCGATGCGGCCGAAGACGACCGTGTCGGTCAGTGCGTTGCCGCCCAGACGGTTCGCGCCGTGGATGCCGCCGGTCACTTCGCCCGCAGCATACAGACCCGGAATCACGTTGCCGTTTTCATCCAGCACCTGCGCATTCACGTTGATGCGCACGCCGCCCATCGTGTGATGCACGGTGGGAATGCGGGCAGCCGCGTAGAAGGGCGCGGTGTCGATGGGGGTCTTGTAGAGGGTACGGCCGAATTCGTCCGGCGTGCCCGCAAGATCGCCGCCCTCGGCATGACGGTTGAATTCCGTGACCGCCGCAATCAGCGTGTCTGCCGGAACGTTCATCTTTTCCGCCAGCTCTTCCAGCGTGTCCGCCTTCACCGCGCGGCCGGCTTCCACCAGCTGGTTCGCGGTTTCGCCGAAGTTGTTGCGTTCGTCGCCCGTGGGATAGGTGTCGGAGTCCATGACGACCCACATGTACGCATCGGTCTGCGCGAACAGGGCGTTGGTCATGTCGTCGCGGCGGCCGCCCTCGTTGACGAAGCGGTTGCCTTCCTTGTTGATGAAGATACGGGTTTCCACGTCATGCTCGATGTTGCCGGACAGGGAGCCGGTCACCGGGTCGCCCAGCGGCAGCAGCTGAATGTTGCCCATCTGCACAAAGTCAGCACCCAGCTTCTGCATCATCTTGATGCCGTCGCCGGTCGCGCCCGCGTGGTTGGTGCTCTTGATGCTGTCGCCCAGATCCGCCCACTGCGTGTTGTACGCGCTGCGCAGTTCGACGTTCGCCGCGAAGCCGCCCGTCGCCACAACGACGCCCTTGGACGCCTTGACGGTCACGGTGTTGCCAGTTTCGCCCGTCGCCACAACGCCGCACGCCTTGCCGTTTTCGTCCACCAGGATTTCCGTCGCACGGGTGTTCAGCATCACGTCCACGTTGTCGTGGCTGTCGATGTAGTTCATGTAGGCCTTGAAGAAGCCAGTGCCCAGCGGTTCAACAGGCTTGTGGGCGCGCGGCCACAGACCGCCGGTCACGGTGAACAGACCAGCCGTTTCGTCCTGGAACTCCATGCCCAGGTCCATCAGCCACTGCACGCCGTCCCACGCATTGCTCACCAGCGTGTGCACCAGCAGGGGGTCGCCCTGATAGTCACCGCCGGAAAGCGTCTGGGTGTAGTGCCATTCGACAGAGTCGTTGTAGGCAATCGCCTGCTCAGAGCGGTCGTTGACTGCATTCAGCGCGCCGCCAGCGAGGATGGTATTGCCGCCGACCTTGCCCATCTTTTCCAGCACCAGCACCTTGGAGCCGAGCTGATTCGCCTGCACAGCCGCCGCCAGACCAGCGCCGCCGCCGCCGATGACCACGATTTCCGTCTCGATGGTGACGTCCTCCGCCTTTTCGACGACAGTCTCCACCTTCGTAGACCACTTCACGGTGTCCAGACCCGCCTTGGTCACAGCGTCCAGCACAGCCGCCATGATGGCATCGGAGGTCTTGGTCGCGCCCGCAACCGCGTCAACGTTCGCGGTCTGCTGCTCGACGATGAGACCCGGAATCTGCGCCACAGCCGGATCAGAAATGCCGGCGGTGTCGCCATTCTTGGTCACTTCGATGGCGGTCACTGCGCCGTTTTCATCCACGGTCACAGCCACTTCAATGGCGCCCTTGCCGCCGATGTCGCTGTCGCCCACGCCCGTAAAGACGCCGGCCTCCGCACTCGCAGCGCCGCACAGCGTCAGCAGCATCGTCAGCGCCAGCAGGAGAGAAAGGAACTTCTTCATGGTTCTCCTCCTTATTCGTTTGGTCGAAATGGCAGAAGAAGCATCTGCCGTATATTTTATTATACAATACCCCAACGATGGTTGGCAAGGGGAAATGACGCTTTTTTCACAAGCAAAATAGGCGATTTTTGCAAAAAGAAAGGTTTTCGGCAGGAATTTCGCGGTTTGAGGGCGAATTGTGTTCTTGGAAAAAGCAAATCCGGCATTGCGCCGGGTGGAAAAGAGGAACTTTCGGATGGATGAAACGCAATGTCTGCGGATGATCAGGGCTTCGCTTGCCCCTTCAACCGGCTGTACGGAACCGGCGGCAATTGCCCTCAACGCGGCGACGGCGCGCAAGGCGGCGCAGGGGACTGTCACGCAGGTGACGGCGCGGCTGGATGCGTACCTGTTCAAAAACGCCATGGGCGTGGGTATTCCGGGCGCGGATGAGCGCGGCGTGGACTTGTGTGTGGCGCTGGGCATCACGGCGGGCGACGCGGACGCGGGCATGAACGCGCTGCACACAGTGACGGCGGAGCAGCTGGCGGCAGCAAAGGCATTGCGCAGCTGCGTGAAAGTCGAAATCGTCGACGGCGTGAGCGGATTATATATTGAAACGATTTTGCGAACGGACTGCGACGCGGTTCGTGTGGTCACGGTGGGTGCGCACGATCATATCGCCCTTGTCGAACATGCGCCGTTTACTGAAGCGCCTGCCGAGCAGGAATCGGTGGAGGAAGGCGGCGCGCACTGCGGGTCGCTGGCGGAATTTATCGCCTTTGCGGACACGGTTGCGCTGGATAAATTGGCGTTCCTCCGCGACGCGCTGACCATGAACCGAACCATCTACGACCGCGCGATGTCGGATGAGCTGGCGCACTGCGTTCTGCCGAAAATTACGCTGGATGACCCGTCGCTCTGCGCGTCGGCGAAGCGGATGGCGGGCGCGGCGTCCTACGCGCGGATGCACGGTGTTCCGCTGCCGGTGATGACCGCGACGGGCAGCGGCAATCAGGGCATCACGCTCTTTTTGACGGTGGATGCGGCGGCGCGCTATTTCAGCATCCCGGAGGAAAAGGAACTGCGTGCGATTGCGCTGGCGGCGCTGGCGAACGTGTACATCAAAAGCTTCATCGGCCCCCTGTCGAGCGTGTGCGCGTGCGGCGTGGCGTCAGGCTTGAGCGCGTCGCTGGGGGTCGTGTACCTGCTGGGCGGCGGCGAAGGCGAGATGGTGCAGGCTGCGCGGAATATCTTGGGCTCTGTCAGCGGCATGATTTGCGACGGCGCGAAGGAGGGCTGCGCGAGCAAGGTCGCCCTGAGCGCGGGGCTTGCGGTGGAAGCGGCGTGTCTGGCGCTGGAAGGCGGCGGCATCCACGCGCAGGACGGCATTCTGGATGACAGCTTCGATCGCCTGATTGCGCACCTCGGCGAGCTGGTCTGCGTCGGCATGGGCAGCACGAACAGCACGATTGTGCACATCATGAAGGACGAGAAGGGGTATGCGGCATCGTGCTGACATCCCGAACATGAGAATAAGGGCTTTGGAAGAGTGGACGATGCTTTTCCAAGCCCTTTTCTGGTTCTTTACGGAAAGTTGGGGAAGCAAACAAGGGCTTAGGCGAAGCACCAAAAAGCTGCACGCGGAAGGAGCATGAAAGCGCGACCAACTCAATCGCGAAAAGGGGTCAAGGGGCAATTGCCCCTTGCAGGGTCAAGGGACAGCGTCCCTTGTGGGGTTTGGGGCAACGCCCCAACTGTTCCGCGGGCGACCAGCATCTCAAACGCACTCAACAAAGGTGCAGGCAGCGAAGCGTCCCTGCCAGTAACTTTGCGCGTCCGCAGACGCGCCCTCAAGCTGCTCTTCCCCAAAGATTCCGTGAAGAACAACAAAAGACGGTGCAGCCCGAAACTGCACCGTCCAGTGAGGGTAAAGTAGGAGAAATTACGCCTTCGCGGCCTTCTTGGCGCGCTTCTTCTCTTCGAGGAATGCCCAGACGTAGCCGTTGATCATGTTCGCGCTGTACACGCCGGAGATGATGCCGACGATGATGGGCAGGGCGAACTCGCGGATGGAGGAAACGCCGAAGATGTACAGGCAGACAATCGTCACCAGCGTGGTCAGCGTGGTGTTGATGGTGCGGCCGAGGCACTCCTTGATGGAGCGGTTGACGACGTCCACGCGCGGCGTGGAGGACGGCATCTTGCGGGCGTTCTCGCGGATGCGGTCGAAGATGATGATGGTGTTGTTGATGGAGTAGCCAACAATCGTCAGCATCGCCGCGATGAAGGAAGAATTCATCTGCACGAAGGAGCGCAGGATGACCATGAAGGACAGCATGATCAGCACGTCATGCACCAGACCCAGCACCGCCGCCGCGCCGGAGTTGAAGTCGAAGCGGATGGCGATGTAGATGAGCATGCACAGCGCGGCAATCAGCACGGACAGGAAGGCGTTGCGCAGCAGCGTTGCGCCGGCGACCGGGCCGACGTAGTTCACGTCGCCGTAGATGGCGGCGTTCGGGTACTTCGCCTGCAAGGCTTCGGTGATGGAAGCTTGCACGCCCTGCACGCCGTCTTCGTCAATCGCCTTGATGCGGATGTTGATGGAATCCTTGCCTGTGCCCTGCACGGACACGGCGTAGTCCTTCAGACCGATGCCGTTGAGCACACCCTCGATGTCGGACTGCGTGACGGCTTCGCCCATGGTGTACTGCATGGACATGCCGCCGGAGAAGTCAATGCCGACGTTGATGCCCATGCCGAACAGGCTCAGCAGCAGCGCCAGCACCATGATGCCGGCGGAAATCATCAGGCACTGCTTGGAGTAATTCTTGATTGTCATATTACTTGGCCTCCTTTGCAGACTGAACGCCGGAGGTGAAAGCGCTCACGTTCCAGTTCTTGAGCTGGATAAACTGCTTCATCAGGAAGCGAGTGACCAGCAGCGCCGAGAACAGGGACACGATAACGCCCAGCAGCAGCGTCTTGGCGAAGCCCTGCACAGAGCCGGTGCCGAAGATCATCAGCACGATGGCGGCGATAATGGTGGTCACGTTCGCGTCGATGATGGCGCTCAGCGCGTTGTGGAAGCCGGTCTTGAGGGCAACCTTCAGGCTGCGGCCCGCGCGGACTTCCTCATTGAAGCGCTCGAAGATAACGACATTGGCGTCTACCGCCATGCCGATGCCCAGCACGATACCGGCAATGCCCGGCAGGGTCAGCTGAATGCCGGGGAAAACCGCCAGCACCCAGAACAGCACGATTGTGTAAATGCACAGCGCCCAGGAGGCAACCACGCCGTTCAGGCGGTAGCGGACAATCATGATGAGCATGACCAGCGCGATGCCGATGATGGCAGCGAAAACGGAGGTGGACAGCGCGTTGTCGCCCAGCGTGGCGGAGACGGTATCAACCTTCTGCTGCGTCAGCACCAGCGGCAGCGCGCCGGACTGAATCTGCGCGGCGATGGTCTGCGCACGATCCATCGTGAAGTTGCCGGTAATCTGACCGGAGCCGCCGGTGATGGCGGACTGCACGGTGGGCGCCATCAGCTTCTCGCCGTCCAGATAGATGCCCAGCGTCTTGCCGATGTTCTGGCTGGTCATGTCGGCAAAGAGCTTTGTGCCGGCAGAGGTCAGCTGGAAGGAAATCGCCCACTGACCGTCCTGCGTCATGGCGGCCTGCGCCAGACGGACGTCAGAGCCGGTCATGAAGGTGTTGCCGTCGGGATCCTTGAACTCCAAGAGGGCGGGTTCGCCAATCAGGTTCAGGATTTCGCTCGGATCGCTCACATCCGGGATTTCAACGCGGATGCCGCTCGTGCCCAGCACCTGCACGGTGCTTTCGGCATAGCCCTTGTCGGTCAGACGGGACTGGATGGCGGAAACGGTCGCGTCCAGCAGGTCAGAGAAGTTCGCGTCGTTGCCCTCGGGCGCTTCGGCGCTGTACTCCACATACACGCCGCCGCGCAGGTCAAGACCCAGAGAAATGGCCTGCGGCCAAGCATCAGCGTTGGTCGTCGGCAGCCACGGCAGGAGCTTCCACAGCCCGCCCTGGAACGACATGCCCGTCACGCCGACGATGCCGAAGACCACGGTCAGCACCAGCACGATGGCCAGTGCGACGATGGATTTCGTCTTCGTATTCTTCATGAGAATGCTTCCTTTCATTCTTTTCATGGGGAAGTGGACAGTCAGCGGACACCCTCTATCCGGCGCTGCCCTCCAAATGGAACGCGATGTACACCGTGCGGACGTAGCTTCGCCCGGTGATGAGCCATCCGCAGCCATCCGCGCGGGTCAGCACCGGCATGGGGGGATGCGCTGGCAAGGCAGCAGGGCGGTGCAGCGCCTCCTGTGCGGTGGATGCGGATGCCGCGGCGCTCTCCGGCGCGGGCAAAGCAGCCGCCATCACTGCCGGAATACCGGGCGGGGCAGGGGAGGATTCCGCAGAAGCGGATTCCGGGGCGACGACAAGCTGCCGCATCCCCAGCAGCAGAAGCGCCGTCAGGCACGCAAAAAAGACCGCACGTCCCGCATGCTTCACCGCGCTTCCTCCCTTCTGCCGAAAAACGAAATTTGTCCCCTGCATGAATGATTCATTCCGCATGGGCACACATACATTTATTATACCGCTTCTTTCCCGTTTCGTCAATGTAACAAGCGGACTTTTCCGGGCAGAATCCGAAAAAATCCACTTTCGCGGACGAAAAACGCACAATTTGAACATTTTCGGCGTTTTTGTCCGCTTGCACTTGCGCGGCAGATGTGATAGGATAAGAGAAAACCGGGGAAAATGCTTTCCGGCGAATTTCAGAAAGGAATGAACAAAATGCCCTACTATTATTATTGGGACTGGACGTATCTGCTGATTATCCCCGGTCTGATTCTCGGCCTGATCGCGCAGGCGAAGGTGAAAAGCGCCTATGCGCAGTGCAGCCGGATTCCCGCCAAGTGCGGTCTGACGGCGAGTCAGATGGTCGCGGATTTGCTCCGCCGCAACGGCAACACCCGCGTGCGCGTCGGGCATGTATCGGGCGAACTGACCGACCACTACGACCCGTCGAAGGAAGTTCTCAATCTCTCCGACGGCGTGTACAGCAGCAACAGCATTGCCGCGATGGGCATCGCCGCGCACGAGGCAGGCCACGCCATGCAGAAGCTGGAGAACTACGCGCCGCTGAACCTGCGCTCCGCCATCGTTCCGGCGGTGAACATCTGCTCGTCGCTCTCCACGCCGATGTTCATTCTCGGCTTGATTTTCGCGTGGCAGCCGCTGGTGTACATCGGCATCGGCTTGTTCGCTGCGTCGACTGTGTTCGCGCTGGTGACGCTGCCGGTGGAGTTTGACGCAAGCAAGCGCGCGATTCAGATGCTGTCCGAAGGCGGGTACATTTCCGGCGCGGAGGAAGAGCGGAATGTTCGGAAAGTGCTGAGCGCCGCTGCGCTGACGTATGTGGCGGCGGCGGTGACGAGTTTGCTTTCGCTGCTGCGGCTTATCCTGATTGCCAAGCGCAACGACCGCAACTAAAAAGGGATAAACACGCGGAAAAAGCAGGGAAAAGCGACCAACTCAATCGCGCGAAGGGGTCAAGGGGGAATTCCCCCTTGCGGGGTCAAGGGGCGGAGCTCCCTTGTGGGGTTTGGGGCAACGCCCCAACCGTTCCTCGTCCGACTAACTCCAAGGAAGTCGCCAATAAAGGCGCAGGCAGCGAAGCGTCCCTGCCCGTAACTTCGCGCTCCCGCAGGAGCGCCCCCAAGCGGCTCTTTTCACCAACTATGCTGTGTCGCGCCAGATGGGCGCGACCAAATCGCCCGTCTTTCCCATTCCTGCACCACGCCAACCGCGAAAAAGGACAATTATGCTAAGATACACCAAGAAAGGCATCGAGAGCAAGGAACGCATCGGGACATTGCCCCTGCGCATGTCAAACCTCCTCCGCTATCGGGGCGTCAATACCCCGGAGGAGGCAGAGCGCTTCCTGCATCCGCGCCTGACCGATTTGCTTGACCCCTCCACCATGCCCGGCATGGAGAAGGCTGTATCCATCATCCGCCAAGCCGTCCGGGAGCAGTGGGGCATCACCATCTACGGCGACTACGATGTCGATGGCATCTGCGCGACAAGCATCATGCTCGAAACCCTGCGCGACCTCGGCGCACAGCACGTCCGCCCGTATATCCCTTCGCGCCACGAAGAGGGCTATGGGCTGAACGCCGACGCGATGGAGCTGCTCGCGAAGGAAAGCCGACTGCTGCTGACCGTGGACTGCGGCATTACCAATCTCGATGAAGTCGCGCTGGCGAAAAAGCGCGGCATGACCGTCATCGTCACTGACCATCACCAATTGGCGGAAAAGCTGCCCGAAGCCGATGCAGTGCTGAATCCGCTGATTGAGCCGTATGCGTTCAAGCGGCTGTGCGGCGCGGGCGTTGCGCTTAAAATCACGCAGGCGCTGCTGGGCATGGACGGCGTCGAAAAGCGGATTGACCTCGCCGCCCTCGCGACTGTCGCGGATATTGTGCCGCTGATGGAGGAAAACCGCGTCATCGTCCGCGAAGGCATGATGCGCATGGGGACAAGCGCGCGTCCGGGATTGAAGAAACTGATGGAGCTGGCGCAGGTCGCCCAGCCTGTCAATACAGGGCATCTGGGCTTCCGCCTTGCGCCAAGGCTGAACGCGGGCGGGCGGCTCGAAACCGCCGAACAGTGCGTCAAGCTCCTGACGACGAAGGACGAAGCCGAAGCGACTGCCATTGCCACCCACTTGAACGGCCTGAATCAGGAGCGTCAGGCGATGGAAAAGCAGATTGTCGAACAGGCGATTTCCGCGATTCCGGCGCAGGTGAATTTCCGCACGGATTTCGCCATCGTCATCCTTGGTCAGGAGTGGAACAACGGCGTGATTGGGCTGGCGGCAGGGCGCATCTGCGAAAAGTACCATTTCCCGACGATTGTGTTAAGTCAGCACGGCGACCTTGCCGTCGGCTCGTGCCGGTCGATTCCCGGCGTGGATATTCATCAGATGCTGACGGCGTGCAAGGCACTGTATCAGGCGGAAGGGCACGGGCAGCTGTTCGAGCGCTTCGGCGGGCATTCGCAGGCGGCGGGGCTGACCATCCGCGCGGAGCTTGTGCCGGAACTGCGGCGGCTGCTCAACCGCGTCATCCCGCAGGGCGACAACTGCGACTTGACGTGCTACATCCCGCAGAAGGAGTACGAACTCGAAGTGCCGCTCGAAGCGGTGAACATGGCGCTCATCGACGAATTGAATCAGCTTCAGCCGACCGGCTACGGCAACCCGAACCCGGTACTGATGGCGCGCGGACTGCATGTGCAGGAGGCGCGGCGCGTCGGCGTGGGCGGGGCACACCTGAAGCTGACGCTGCTCGACGGCGCGAACGTGCGCGGCGGCATCGGCTTCCAGCAGGGAGATTTGGCAGACCGCGGCTATGAGCGCGTGGATGTGCTGTTCTCGCCGGAAGTGAACGAATTCCGCGGACAGCGGACGGTGCAGCTGAATGTCGCCGCGATGAAGCAGACGGGCGGCAGTCTGCTCTGGCCGGACGAGAAAATGATTTTCTCCGCGCTCTTGCAGGAATTGACAGCCCTCGCGTCGAATTATAACACTTTATCATCAGGCGATGCGCAGGCGAAAATCCTGCCCCTGCGGACGAATCAGCTGCGCGAGAAGCTGCGGCTCGGACGCGGCGTGCTGATGATTGCCCATCAAAGCGCGTGGGCGAAGGACGTCCTCAGCGGAGGCGAAGCCGACACGGATGTGGGGCAGGTGCGGGACACGCGCGCGTTCAACACCGTGCTGTTCGCGCCGGATGTGGAAAAGCTGCGGGATGACTGGCGCGATGTGGTGCTGCTGGACGGCGAAACGCTGCCGGGGCTTAAGGAACTTATCCGGCAGAAATGCCCGAACGCGCGCCTGTGGTGCTTGTCGGATGCGCCGGATGACCTGCGGAAGCAATTGTCGGCGATGACCGTCTCCGAGGATACCCTGCGCGGGCTGTACCGGCGGCTGCTGCGCGGCGGCACGATGGCGGCATCCGCCCTGGCGCAGGACTGCGGCATGACGGAAGAACAGGTGCTGACCGGACTGACCGTCTTTGGGCAGGTGGCGCTGGTTTCCTTCAAGCTCGACCCGTATCAGCTGACGCTGCTGCCGATGCACAAGGTTGCGCTGACGGACAGCCCGCTGCGGAAATACTTGATAACCCATTATGCTGCGGAAACGCAGATGTAACCCGAACGACATTTTTTCGGGGAGGAGGATGAAATATGACTTATACCGTTTATGAGGCCATGCCGCTGAGCCAGATGCTGGCGCGCGTGCAAAAGTATTATCCCGGCGACGGGTACAAGCTGGTAGAAAAAGCCTATTTATTCGCACAGGAGGCGCACAAGAATCAGTACCGCAAAAGCGGGGAGCCGTATTTCACCCATCCGTGCTTCGTCGCCAGCATTCTGGTGGAATTGTCCCTTGACCCGCCGACGATTGCCGCCGGGCTTCTGCACGACACGGTGGAGGACTGCGAGGGCATCACGCTGGACACCATTCGGCAGGAATTCGGCGAGGAAGTCGCCATGCTGGTGGATGGCGTGACGAAGCTGAACAAACTCGATTTCGCCGACAAGGAAGAAGCACAGGCGGAATCGCTGCGCAAGATGATTCTGGCGATGGGCAAGGACATCCGCGTCGTGCTGATTAAGCTGGCTGACCGCCTGCACAACATGCGGACGCTGAAATTCCAGAAGGAAGAGCGGCGCGTGGCGATTGCGCGCGAGACGCTGGACATCTATGCGCCGATTGCGCACCGGCTGGGCGTGTACGCCATCAAGCAGGAACTGGAGGATTTGTCCCTGCGCTACATCGACCCGGTTGGGTACGAGAATCTGGTGCAGAAGGTCGGGCAGAAGCGCTCGGAGCGGGAAGAAAATATCCGCATGGTCATCGACGAGTTGTCCGCCAAGCTGGATGAGCAGCATATCCACCACACGATTGACGGCCGCCCGAAGCACTTTTACAGCATCTACCGCAAAATGGTGCTGCAAAACAAACCGTTCGACCAGATTTATGACCTGATTGCGATTCGCGTGCTGGTGGACTCCGTGCCGGACTGCTATGCCGTGCTGGGCATTGTCCACACGCTGTGGAACCAGATGCCGGGGCGCTTCAAGGACTACATTTCCGTTCCGAAGGCGAACATGTATCAGTCCCTGCACACAACGGTCGTCGGCGGGCGCAAGATGCCGTTTCCGTTTGAGGTGCAGATTCGTACCTGGGAGATGCACCGCATCGCGGAATACGGCATTGCAGCGCACTGGCGTTACAAAGAGGGCGGCGGCGCGGCAAACGACTTGGATTCCAAGCTCTACTGGGTGCGGCAGATTCTGGACTGGCAGAGCGACACGCGCGATTCCCGCGAATTCCTGGATACCCTGAAAACCGACCTCTTCTCCGAGGAAGTGTTCCTCTTCACCCCCAAGGGCGACGTCATCAGTATGCCCAAGGGCGCGACGCCGCTGGATTTCGCCTACCGCATTCATTCCGCCGTGGGCAATAAGTGCGTCGGCAGCAAAATCAATGGGCGCATCATGCCGCTGGACACGCCGCTGGAAACGGGCGACCGCGTGGAAATCATCACCAGCGCATCGTCGAAAGGCCCGAGCGCGGACTGGGTGCGTATCTGCAAAACCCCGCAGGCGCAGGCAAAAATCCGCGCGTTCCTGAAAAAGGAGTACCGCGAGGAAAACATTGAGACGGGCCGCGCAATGGTGGAACGCGAATGCCGCCGCCGCGGGCTGAATCCGCCGGATGTGATTAAGCCAGAATATTATGATTCGATTCTCAAAAAGTATGGTTTTACGGCGCTGAACGACATTTACAGCGCGGTCGGCTATGGCGGCATGGCATCTGTGTACGTTGTGTCGCGCCTGGTGGATGAGCAGCGGACGCAGACGGCGCAGGCTGCCCCGAAGGCGGAAGAACTGCTTGCGCTGACAGAAGAAAATCAGCCGCAGCGCAAGGCCTCCGGCAAGGCGAACCACGGCATCATCCTGCCCGGAAACGAGGATATGGATATCCCCGTGCGCTTCGGCAAGTGCTGTTCGCCCGTGCCGGGGGACGACATTGTGGGCTTCATCACCCGCGGGCGCGGCGTGACGATTCACAAGGCGGACTGCGTGAACGTCCTGCGCGGCGAAGCGGAACGCCGGGTGCAGGTGGCGTGGGCGGACGGCGACACGGGCACGGGCTTCTGCGTGTCCATCAAGATTGTCGCTTACGACCACACGAACCTGCTGATTGAGCTGGCGACCATCATCGGCGATGCGAATGTGCCGATTAAGACGGTCAACACCGAGCTGGACGAAAAGAACCGCATCGCGACCTTCCGCTTCGTCCTCGAAGTGAAATCCCGCGAGCAGATGGACAAGCTGGTGAAGCTGCTTCAGCGGAAAACGGACGTCATCGACGTGTTCCGAGTGCAAGGGTGAGTAGGGGCCGCCGGG
>OLGA01002111.1_pt1 | contig 14717 bp, 15 predicted proteins | sample 1604881 | NCBI WGS metagenome assembly OLGA01 (sample SAMEA3888896, study PRJEB22519) | human gut metagenome | biome: human gut; feature: human-associated habitat; material: faeces | place: Denmark | collected 2009
GTGAAGGAAACCTTCTGAAACTCGATCATAAGATCCCTCCCTTCCAGAGAAGCTCGATGGCGAGGAACGCCGCGAAGAGGGCCATCACCGCCCAGTCCGCCGCCGTCATCCGGACGGTGACAAGGCAGGTCCGGAGCTTCGGGTTCTCAATGCCCCGGGTCACGGCGGCGATGGAGAGCTCGTCCGCCGCCCGGCTGGCCGCCGTCAGAAGGGGGACGTAGAGGCAGTTCACCGTCATGGCCGGGGCTTTCAGAAAGCCACAGAGTGTCGGCGACACATCCCGCAGCCGCATGGCGTCCTTGATAAAATGCCAGTCCTCGCGGATCGTCGGGAGGTACCGGAGCATGACGGCGATGGGGATGGTCAGCTTCTTTGAAATGCGCAGCCGCGCCATGGCGGAGAGAAATTCGCCCACCTTGGTCGTAGATATCACAAGCCCCGCCAGCATGCCGCAGGCATAGACCTTATGTACTAAGCCGAGAAACGCCACGAACATTGTCCGCCATGTGCCGCGCAGCACGCCCATGCACCAGACGGTGAATGCGCAGATAAGCGCATAGGCGATGATGCCGCGCAGCGCGTACTGCCATCTCCCGCTGAGCGCGGAGAGCAATCCGATGAGCGCGACCAGCGTGAACTGAAAATACAGGCTCGGTGCGGCCATGGCGCTCAGAACGCAGAGCAGGATGAGAAGCAGCTTTGTCCGCGGGTCGAGGTGCAGGGGCTTCATTTGGTGATACCGGCTTTTTCGAACTGCTTCTTCAGCATTTTGCAGCCGACAAAGGCGCTGATAGCGGCGGCAATGACAGTCCCCACCAGCATGATGACCAGGATCCATGTTGTTCCGGTGGAGCGCATCGTATCGATATAGGACTGCTCCGTGCCGTTGCCGAGCATGGTCTTTGCCCAGCCGTCAGGGTCAGCGAAGAACACCAGATATGAAGCGGTGCCGCCGAGGGAGAGCAGAATATAGGAAAGCGAATTGATCTTCTTGCTCTTATATCCGCCGGTGCCCGCGATGAGGTCGGCAATGATGCCCATGACGAGATATCCGAGCGCCATTGCCCAGTGCATGCCGGTCACAAACCAGACGATGCACAGGAGCGCGCCGAGGATGCTCGCCGCCCAGCGCTTCTGCACCTTGGCAAGCATAAGCAGGTACACCGGTCCGCACAGCAGCGCGCTGCCGACGGGCATATAGAAAGTCAGCACCGGGTTCGGTGCGAAGAAGATTCCGCCCACAAGAGCAAACACCAGAAAGAGCGCCGAAAAAATACCGACTGTGACGAGGTCCTTTACAGTCAGCCCTTTTTTATTGATCGTCTGCATAATAAAGTCTCCTTTGCGATGACGGACGGTTTGACTTTTGAGCCGTCATTTGATATAGTGTGGTTAGAGTTAATTAACCGTAATTAAAGGTATCATACCGCGGCATTCCCGGCAACAGCTGACGGCGTTTTCTGTCTGATCGTTGCAAAGGTTTGCCTGTTCGTTGCAAGGAGAAATATGAAAAGCGATGTTTTGAAGGATTATTACCGGCCGCTTTTGGAGCAGAATCATTTTATTTCCATCCCGTGCCCGGACAAATTCAGTCAGGCGGGGCAGTGCTGGGAGATCGCCCCCGCGGTCGGCAGCGGGTACTACTGGGTCTATGCAAAGCAGGATCTGTTCGATATCAAGATACATGACTTTTTCTTCCATGAGGATCAGTGTCTCGATATGGCGATCCCCGAGTGCATCAGCATCCAGCGCTATGACTCCATCTCCGGCGAGGAGCTGAACCCCTACCGGCGGCTCTCGGCGGGAGACATCCAGACCATAGTCGGCGGAAAGCCGCGCTACCGCGCGCTCATCCACAAGCGCATTCCGATCCATTCCGTGGGTATCGACATACTCCCGAATTATTACGAGGATTTTCTGAAGAAGCAGTATCCGGATATTTATTTTGACCTCCCCTCGGCCTTTCAGAGCGTGGATCAGGCGACGGACTTTCCCGCCATGTCAAAGCTGCTGTTTGAGATAGAGAACTATCGCGGCGATGGAGCGGCCGCGGCACTGTTCTATGAGGCCAAGGTCACGGAGGCCATCGCGCTGGTGGTGGACGCATGGAAGCGGCAGAGTCAGAGGCGGGAGCGCCCCCTGTCGGCGGCAGACGCGGAGGGGCTGCAGAACGTGGTCAGCTACATTGCCGACCACTACGCCTTTGATATCCCGCTCGAGCGCCTTGCGAGCATCGCCTGCATGAGCGAGACGAAGCTCAAGGGCTGCTTCAAGCGGCAGTTCGGATGCAGCATCACGCAGTACATTCAGGGGCGGCGAATGAGTCAGGCGGAGCACCTGCTTATAAACACCGACTTCACCATGGGGCAGATCGCGCAGATGATCGGCTACACGACCTCCAGCCGCTTTGCCGAGCTGTTCAAAAAAAGCACGGGCATCCTGCCGATAGAGTACCGGAAGATCGCCCGCAAGGAATGAGATATATAGGATAAGGCCGCTCTTTTTGAGCGGCCTTTATCTGTTATTTATTATTCTTCCCAAGCTGATAGAATGCGACGGCGCTGGCGGCGGCGACGTTCAGGGAATCCACGCCGTGGGACATTGGGATGCGCACGGTATAATCGCAATGCTCGATGGTGTCATTGGCAAGCCCGTCGCCCTCGGTGCCGAGGACTACCGCAAGCTTTTCCTCCGCCGTGAGACGGGGATCGGCGATGCTCAGCGAGTCGTCACGCAGCGCCATCGCGGCGGTTCTGAAGCCCAGCCCGTGCAGGAAATTGTGCCAGCCGTCCGGCAGATATGTCCACGGCACCTGAAATACCGTGCCCATGCTGACCCTTATCGCGCGGCGGTAAAGCGGGTCGCTCCCGGCACTGGTGAGGAGGACGGCGTCCATCCCGAGCGCCGCGGCGGAGCGGAAGATCGCGCCGATGTTCGTCGGGTTCATCACGTTTTCAAGCACGGCGATGCGCGAGGCATTGCGGCAAAGCTCCGCCGCCTCGGGCAGCTTCGGGCGGCGCATGGCGCAGAGCATGCCGCGTGTGAGGTGAAAGCCGGTGAGCTCAGTCAGCACCTCAAGGGGAGCTGCGAAAACCGGAATGTCCCCGCAGCGCGCGATAAGCTCCCGTCCCTTTCCATCGACGTGCTTTGTTTCCATCAGCATGGAGACCGGCATGCAGCCTGCGTCCAGCGCGCGTTCTATGACGACGGGGCTTTCAGCGATGAACAGTGCGTTTTCCGGATCGGCGCGATTTACCAGCTGGTTCTCGGTCAGGCGCGCGTATATATCCAGCTCCGGTGCGGAGAAATCGTTTATCTCAATAACATTCGGCATGGCAAAACCTGCTTTTCGTAAGACTTTGCGACAATTATATAATCATACGCGGCATATTTCAATATTGAGAATTTACAAATTAACGTTGACTAAGCGGAAAGCTGTGTTAATATATTTTAAGATAAGAAAAAATGAAGGTCTTTATATAATATGCAAAAGAAAAAGCTGAAAATCTCCGTTATATCCCAGATACATTACGGCAAGCTCGTCCTGCGCTCCCTGCTGCTCGTCGCGGCGCTCGCGGCATATATCGTCAGCCATCTTAACGGCAGCGGCTCAATGTTCGGCGGCTATGACAGTGTGTGGATATGGATTGCGGCGCTCGCGATATACGCCGTCGAGATGGTGCTGCGCTGCTTCCCGTCGGATTATGAGAGCATGGGCTGCCAGAAGCAGTTCAAAAAGAACTTCAAGCCGAACAAGCCTTTCGATAAAAAGGCTCTTCGGCGGGACTCATATAAAAGCACCGTCCCGGTCATCGTCTTCTGGACGCTGCCGAACCTGCTGTTCATCTGGCTGTATATGCAGGGCATCTTCGATTGGGGCATCATGGTGCTGCTGTCGATCTTCTACTCTGTGTGCGACATGGTCTGCATCCTGTTCTTCTGCCCGTTCCAGACATGGCTGATGAAGAACAAGTGCTGCAATACCTGCCGGATATACAACTGGGACTATATAATGATGTTCACGCCGCTGCTCGTGGTGGATAATCCCTACGCCAAGTGCCTTGTCGCCCTGAGCCTGCTTCTGCTCATCCGCTGGGAGCTGAACTATTTCATGCACCCCGAACGCTTCTACGAGCACACGAACTGCGCCCTCTCCTGCGCCAACTGCAAGGAGAAGCTGTGCCACCACAAAAAGCAGCTGCGCAGCTTTCATAAAAAGCTGTTCTCCCAGCTGCACACCCACGGCGGCAGCGGCCTGCCGCAGCATTAAATCAATAAGCTGTATATCTAAAAAGCTGCACGGCGAACGCCGTGCAGCCTTGTTTTATTCACTTCTTCGTAACGATATGATCCTTATCCTTGTAGATGCTGTTCGCTGGGATAACGCCGCGCACGCAGGAGGTCGGATAAATGTTCGAGCAGCGGCCGACGACCGTGCCGGGATTGAGGACGCTGTTGCAGCCGACCTCGACGTTATCGCCGAGCATCGCGCCGAACTTCTTGCGTCCGGTCTCGATAGGCGCGCCGGGAACCTTGACGGTGACAAGGGTCTTGTCGCTCTTGACGTTGCTGGTTATCGAGCCTGCGCCCATGTGCGCCTTGTAGCCGAGGACGGAGTCGCCGACGTAGTTATAGTGCGGGGTCTGGACGTTGTCGAACAGGACGACGTTCTTGAGCTCAACGGAGTTGCCGACGACTGCGTTCTTGCCGACGATGGCGCTGCCGCGGATGAACGCGCAGTGGCGGATCTCCGCGCCGTGGTCGATGATGCAGGGCGCGCCGAGGTAAGCCGAGGTGAACACCTTTGCGTCCTTCGCCACCCATACGCCCTCGCTGGGGTTATCGAACTCGTTCGCATCGAGCGTGGGGCCGAGCTTGAGGATGAAGTCCTTTATCCCGTCAAGCACCTCCCAGGGGTAGGTCTTGCCGTCAAACAGTTCCTTTGCGATGGTCTTATCCAGATCGAGAAGCTCTTTTATTTCAACCATTTTCCTTACCTCACTTGACTCTGACGAGCTTGCCCGCATCGGCCATTGCGGCGATGATGGCGTCGACCTTCTCCTCACACAGCTCGTGCGTGGACGCTTCCGACATAACGCGCAGCAGCGGCTCGGTGCCGCTCTTGCGCAGCAGGACGCGGCCGTTGTCGCCAAGCTCGGCCTCGGCCTTTGCGACCGCCGCTTTGACCTTTTCGTCGTTGAGCGTCTCGTCCTTATCGGTGACGATGACATTCTTAAGCACCTGCGGGTACATGGTCATGCCGGAGGCGAGCACGGAGAGCGGCTCCTTCGTCTCGGTTATGGCTTCCATGACCTTGATGGCGGTCAGCAGGCCGTCGCCGGTGTTTGCGAGGCGGCCGAAGATGATGTGGCCGGACTGCTCGCCGCCGATCAGGTGGCCGTTCTGACGCATGTTTTCGGCAACGTACTTGTCGCCGACTGCGGTCTTTTCATAGCCGATACCCAGCTCATCGAGCGCCTTGTACAGACCCATGTTGGACATGACGGTCGTGACGACCTTGGAATTGCCGAAAGTGCCGCGCTCCTTCATGTACTTTGCGCAGACGTACATGATATGGTCGCCGTTTATCTCGTTGCCCTTTTCGTCGACGGCAAGGCAGCGGTCAGCGTCGCCGTCAAAGGCGAAGCCGACGTCAAGGCCGTTGTCGACAACGAACTTCTGGAGATTATGTATATGCGTCGAGCCGCAGTCGACGTTGATGTTCAGACCGTCGGGCTTATTCGCAAGCACGTAGGTGTCCGCGCCGAGGGCGTCGAAAACGCTCTTTGCCATCTGCCATGTGCTGCCGTTGGCGCAGTCAAGGCCGATCCTGCGTCCCTTGTAGGAGCGCGTCGCGAGGGAGATGAGGTAGCCTATGTAGCGGTTGCGGCCGGCGGCATAGTCCACCGTGCAGCCGATCTGGTCGCGCTGGGCATAGGGCAGCTGCTCATCGGAGTCGAGGTATTCCTCGATCTTATTGAGCAGGGACTCTTCCATCTTCTCGCCCTCGCCGTTGAGGAGCTTTATGCCGTTGTCGTAGTACGGATTGTGGCTTGCAGAGATCATAATGCCGCAGTCGAAATCGTCCGCGCGCGCGATGTAGGACACGCTCGGCGTGGAGGTGACGTGCAGCAGGTACGCATCCGCGCCGGAGGCGGTAAGCCCCGCGCAGAGCGCCGCTTCAAACATGTAGCTTGAACGGCGGGGGTCCTTGCCGATAACGACCTTTGCCCTGTGCGCTTTGCTGCTGTAGTACCAGCCGAGGTAGCGGCCAATGCGGAATGCGTGGTCGACTGTCAGATTTACGTTTGCTTCCCCGCGGAAGCCGTCAGTTCCGAAATATTTACCCATTGTTTCCTCCTGAATTAGAGTCTGGATGCCGCCGCGGTATCAAGATACACGGTGACTTCCGTAGGAATTTGCAAAAATGATGCAGGTATATATGTAATGGTCTTACCATAAACCATCTCAAAAACGGCCGCAGCCTTATCCTCGCCCCCGGCAAGCAGGATGATGTTCCTCGCCTCGGTCAGCGTCTTGATGCCCATCGTCACGGCGTACTCGGGCATATTCTCCTTCGTATAACCGCGCTCGGAGAGCTGGCGCTTTGTTCTGTCCGTCAGCTTCTGGACGTGGGTATACGAATCAAAAGGCGTTGCGGGCTCGTTATAGCCGATGTGCGCATCCTGACCGATGCCGAGCACGGCAAGGTCGAGCCCGCCGAGGCTCTCTATAAGCCGGTCATACTCCTCGGGCGCAGCAGCGTCCGGGAAAAAGCAGTTCTCTTCACTTACATCCGCCGCGCACAGCTGCTCTCTCAGGAAATTTTCGCAGTCATGCCTTTCAGAAAACTCCGTCACCGCTAAGATGCGCGCGTTTTTCAGGCTGACCTCGCCCGCGGCGCACATTTCGCCGAGCCGCTTATACAGCCCTTTCACGTCGCGCCCTGCGGCGAGGGCTATCGCCGCGTCAGGCTTTGCGCAGACGATATCCTTTATCTGCCGCGCGGCCTGTTCTTCTATCTCAGATGCTTCACCCTTGATAATTTTCAATTCAGACATCCCCTATAATTTCACGCTCACCGGGAACACTACCATTATTAAGTTTATCTGTCAGGAGCGTTCCCCATGGCAATAATAATCATCAGGACAATAATAATATATCTCGCGCTGCTCGTCACGATGCGTGTTCTCGGCAAGCGGCAGCTTGGAGAATTGGAGCTATCGGAGTTCGTCGTCGCCGCGCTCATCGCGGATCTCGCCTCGCACCCGCTCCAGGACCTCGGCATACCGATGATAAACGGCCTTGTGCCAATCTTCACGCTCTTCTGCTGCGAGGTGCTCATCACGGGTCTGAGCCTCAAAAGCATCCGCCTGCGCGGCTTTCTCTTCGGCAAGCCGAGCTTTCTCATCGTGCGCGGAAAGATCGATCAGGCGGAGATGCGCAAAAGCCGCTTCACATCCGAAGAGTTGATGCAGGAGCTGCGCAGCAAAAGCTGCACGGATATAAGCTCCGTCGAGTACGGCATACTCGAAACCGACGGCACACTGAACGTCATCCTCTTCCCTGCCGAGCGCCCCGCGACAGCCGGGCATCTTGGGATAAGCACGTCCGACGGCGGCTATCCGAGCATCGTCATAAACGACGGGCGCGTGATAGACACGAACCTGCAGAAGCTCGGCCTTGACCGGAACTGGCTCAGCGCGGAGCTGAAGCGTCAGGGCAGGGGCAGCGAAAAGGACATCTTCCTTATGACCGTGAACCAGAGCCGCGAGGTCTATATCTCCGTAAAGGAGGCAGTGCAATGAAAAAGGAAGTTATAGCAGGTGCGGTACTCGCGCTGCTCATCGCGCTGTCGGCATGGAACATATATTCCATCGACGCGCTGACCGACGGCATCGGCGATTCCCTGCGCATGTCGCAGGCGCTCGCGGACATCGGCGACTTTGACAGCGCCAAAATCGAGCTCGACAAAGGTCTCAGGCTCTGGCTGAACGCCGACGGCTATACTCATATCTTTCTCCGCCACCCGGAGATCGATTCGACCACCGACGCATTTTATGAGCTTCAGGAGCTGCTGCTTGACGGCGGCGGCGACGGCTGTGCCGCAGCCTATGACAAGCTGCGCTATCACCTGGAGAGCATCCGCAGCATGGAGCACATCTCTATCGGGAGCGTGCTGTGAATATACAGATCACTTATCGGTGAGGAGCTTTGTCAGCTCCTCCATAAAGGTGTTGATATCCTTGAAGCTGCGGTAGACCGACGCGAAGCGGACATATGCCACCTCGTCCACATTCTTGAGGCGGGACATGACCATCTCGCCGATATCGACCGTCTTGACCTCGCGCTCAAGATTGCTCTGGAGCTCCTGCTCTATATCGTCTGCAATACCCTCAAGCGTCGCGAGCGGTACCGGGCGCTTCTCGCAGGCTCTTACCATGCCGTTTATGAGCTTGACCTTATCGAAGGACTGGCGGTCGCGCTTGACGACGACCAGCGGCAGTCTCTCAATGATCTCATATGTAGTAAAGCGCTTCTGGCAGGCAAGGCACTCACGGCGGCGGCGTATCGTCGCGCCCTCCTCTGCCGGGCGTGAATCGATGACCTTGCTCTCGGTATATCCGCAAAACGGGCATTTCATATATTTTTCTCTCCCAATCCCCAAAAATAGCGACTGTATTATATCATAGGAGGTTCCGCATTTCCACAGTAATTATAAACAATTACGGCTTTCCTGTACAGTCAGCTTCCACAAAAGTTATGTAATTTTAATTCCGTAAACTATTTTACGTTAATTATATTAAGTAAATTAAATTACGTATACCTACATTTTCCCCCACGTACCGCACGCAAAACACCCCTGAGCTTCACACGAAGCTCAGGGGTGTTTTAGGTCAATTCAGCGTATTTTACCGGCGGCTTGGGCTATTTTCTTCCATCTCGTATGATTGCTCTTGATCTTTTCAGATGTTTTCTGATCAACAGAGCACCTGTTCAGCGGTTCTTCCAGTCTGAAAACTTCCGCTGATCTTCTGAACTCTTTCTTCCGCAAGGGGTCATTCATCATTGCTTCGCATCGGTAGAGCAGTTCATCGGCATATTTTTCAAGGATAATGGCCGCCGCGCCGTACATATCGTCTCTGTCCTCACTGTGCAGCACAAGCTCAAGCAGCGTGTCAAAGTCCGGAAGAGGAGCCTTGTAAAATCCGTTTTCTTTTCCCCAGCCGAAATCGTATAGCGCTCTTTTACGGTATGTTTCTCCGGTTTCGGTGTTTATGTAAAGATCATCCTTAAGTCTGGCAAGCACTGTCCCCTCATACTCCGGTGAGAAATGAATAGTTATATAAAAGTACCTCTTCATAAGCTTCTCCGCTCTTGCATATCTTCCGCCACATTACCGCAAAACCCCGGTCCCGCGCAAAAAGCGCAGGGCTGGGGTTTTTACTGCATATCCGTTTATCTTCTCCTGTCGCGGCTGCTGACCATGATGATAAGCCGCAGCAGCTGCATGAGCGTCACGGCAAGAGCCGCAACGTAGGTCATTGCCGCCGCGCGCAGCACGCGGCGCGCACCAGTAAGCTCGTCGCCGTAAAGAATGCCCATGCTCTCTATCGTCTGCATCGCGCGGCTGCTGGCGTTAAACTCCACCGGCAGCGTCACGAGCTGGAACACTGCGCACAGGGCGAAGCACGCAACCCCTATATACGCCAGATATATGAAGTCCGGCGCGACGGAGCACAGCAGCAGTCCCGCAAGCACGAGCGGCCAAGAGAGCTTCGAGCCGAAGTTCGTGACCGGGATGATAGCCGAGCGTATCTTCACCGGCACATAGTCCTGCGCGTACTGTATCGCGTGGCCGACCTCATGGCACGCAACGCCGATAGCCGCGGTCGAGGTGCCGCTGTACACGTCCGCCGACAGGCGGATCATGTTCGCCTTGGGGTCATAATGGTCGGTAAGCTCGCCTTCTATCTGCTGTATGGCGACGTTCTGAAGCCCGTTCGCGTCCAGCACGCGGCGCGCGGCCTGAGCGCCGGTCATGCCGCGTGAGTTCTGCTGGCGTGAATATTTATTATAGGTAGATTTCACATTCGCGCTTGCCCACATCGTGAAGAGCACCGCGGGCAGCACAAGGATTATATATGTCCAGTCGATATACATTGTCTTCCTCCAGAGGCGGACTTGTCCGCCATAAAAGCTTTTTCATTTCTGAAAATATTATACCCTTTTCTCTTTACGCGCGCAAGCGTCACGGCGCGCCGTCTGCCGCATTTTACGCTTCTGTCCTGTAATATTAAGGAAATGTTCACAGTTCCCGCTCGCCGCCTTTAGCTCCGCTTTAGCTTGGATAATTAGAGTATGCTTATCACAAATCCATGCAGGAAAGAGGTACCATTATGAAGCAGGATCGGCGAAGTACCAAGCTCAGCGCGGCGCAGAAGAAAAAGCTCATCATAATCATCGCGGCGGCCGTGGTTCTGATAACCGCGGCGGTAGTCATTCTGAGAAAAGGCATCTCGGAAAAGTACGGCAAAAAGGACGACGCGGAGATACTCTCCGCCGAGGTCACGCGCGGCAGCATCAGCACCTCCGTCTCAGGCTCCGGCCAGCTCAGCGACGACGATGTTGAAACTCTCGATATCCCCGACGGGGTGGAGCTTGAGGAGATAAAGGCCGTGCGCGGCAGCAAGGTCGAGGCGGGCGATCTGCTCGCGACCGTCGACCTGAACACCGTCATGCTCGCCATGTCCACGGTCAGCGACGAGCTTGACACGCTGGACGATGAGATAAACAGCGCCGTCAGCGATTCTGTCAGCAGCTATATAAGCTCCTCCGTTTCCGGCAGGGTGAAGAAGATATACGCCGCGGCTGGCGACAGCGTCAACGATGTCATGTACGAGCACGGCGCGCTGATGCTCGTCTCGCTCGATGGGTACATGGCGGTCGATATCGATACCGCCGCGCTCTCCGTTGGAGACAGCATGACCGTCAGCACCTCCGACGGGACAGAATACACCGGCACTGTCGGCGCTGTCCTTGACGGTACGGCGACTGTGCTCATCACCGATAACGGCCCTGCCTACGGCGATACCGTCAGCGTGAAGTCAGCAAGCGGTGCCGATCTCGGCAGCGGAGAGCTGTACATCCATGATGAGCTGAAAATAGTCGGCTACGCGGGGACAGTGTCGTACCTGAGCGTCAGCGAGGGCAGCAGCATCTATTCCGGCTCCACGCTCCTCGGCCTTACCGACACAGACTATACCGCAAACTACGAAACTCTCCTCTCCGAGCGCAGCGACAAGGAAGCCGTACTCAACCGGCTCATAAAGATATATAAGGAAGGCGCGCTCTATTCCGATATCAGCGGAACCGTCAAGGAAATAAACGCCGATGACGACGAGAGCCGCACCGACGACAGCAGCACCGAGGGCCAGTATTTCAGCATAAGCCCGGATAAGACCATGTCCATCCCGGTCAGCGTCGACGAGAGCGAGATCCTCTCCGTCTCCGTCGGGCAGAGCGCCATAGTTTCTATCGACTCGATAAACGGCGAGGTCTTCAACGGCACCGTCACCGAGATCGACCGCGCCGGTACAAGCTCCAGCGGCGTCACGACCTATACCGCGACCATCAGCATCGACAAGACCGACGCCATGCTCGCCGGTATGTCCGCCTCGGCAACGATAGTTATAGACGGCGTGGACGACGCACTCCTCATCCCGGTCGACGCGCTCAACAAGACCAGCAGCAGCTATTACGTCTACACGAGCTACGATGAGAGCAGCGGCGAGTTCGGCGGCATGGTCGAGGTCACGGTCGGCATATCCAACGCAAACTATGTGGAGATCACCGGCGGGCTCAATGAGGGCGACACGGTTTATTATAAGGAGCAGCAGACAACTTCCGGCTTCATGCCCGGCGGCATGGACTTCGGCGGAGGCAGCATGCCGGGCGGTGACTTCGGCGGAGGTATGCCGAGCGGTGACTTTGGCGGCGGCAATATGCCGAGCGGCGGCCCCGGCGGAGCCCCGGGCGGCAGGAACTGATAAGGCGGTGGTCACATGATTCGCATAAAGGATCTCTCCAAGTGCTACCGGATAGGCGACGAGGAGGTACATGCACTCGATCACGCGAGCCTGCACGTCTCCCCCGGTGAATTCGTCGGCATCATCGGCCCGTCGGGCTCTGGCAAGTCGACGCTTATGAACATCATCGGCTGTCTCGACGCCGCCGATTCAGGTGAGTACCTGCTTGACGGCATCCCAATAGAAAACTATTCTGAAAACGAGCTCGCGCATATCCGCAACCGCAAGATAGGCTTTGTGTTCCAGAGCTTCAACCTCATCCCGAAGCTCACCGCGGAGGAGAATGTCGAGCTGCCGCTCATCTATCAGGGCATCAAAAAGGATGAGCGCACGGAGCGCGTCGCGGCGGCGCTCGAGCGCGTGAAGCTCGGCAAGCGCGCAAACCACTTCCCTACCGAGCTCTCCGGCGGCCAGCAGCAGCGCGTCGCGATAGCGCGGGCGATAGTCACCCGGCCATCTTTGATCCTCGCCGACGAGCCGACCGGAAACCTCGATTCAAAAACCACCGTCGAGATCATGGATATCTTTCACGAGCTGCACAGTCAGGGCAATACGATCGTCCTCATCACGCATGACGACTCTGTCGCCGCGCAGGCCGGGCGGCGTGTGCGGATCCTCGACGGACATCTCACTGAGGAGGGCGCATGATGGACACTCTGAAGCAATCCCTGCGCATGGCTATAAAATCTATCAGCGGAAACAAGCTGCGCGCATTTCTGACGATGCTCGGCATCATCATCGGCGTCATGGCGCTGGTCATCCTCGTCAGCCTTGTGAACGGCGCTACCAGCACCGTGACCGACACGATCTCCAGCCTCGGCACAAATCTGCTGACCGTGACTGTCAGCGACGACAAGGGGCAGCCGATCAGCCTGAGCGACCTTGCCGAGTTTTCCGAGACAGACGGCGTCGGCCAGACCGCCGCATGGCAGTCAGAAAGCGCCGTCGGCAAATACGGCTCGAATGCCGAGACGGTGCAGCTCTACGGCACAACAGCGGCATACTACAACATTCAAGGGCTCAATATGCTGCTCGGCAGATACATAAAGAGCGCAGACGTGGAGAACGCCTCCAGCATCTGCGTCATAAACGAAAACGCCGCGCAGGAGCTTATCGGCTACAGCGACTGCATCGGCGAGGAAATTTCGATAAACGGAATCAAATTCAAGGTAGTCGGCGTACTTGAGGACAATGACGACTCCCTCACAGCGGTCTTTTCCAGCAATTCCCTCGCAGTATATATCCCCTACACCTCGCTTGTACGTTTAAGCAGCAGCGTCTCCTCAAAGATAACATCCTTCTACGTAAGCGCTGAGACTGGCGGCACAACTGCCGAAACGGAGAGCGCGATGTACTCCATCCTCTATGAGCGCTTCGCGCAGGATGAGGACGCTTTTGAAATAGACACTCAGGACGCCCTTGAGGACACGATGAGCAGCGTCACCTCCATCCTTGCCATTCTTCTCGGCGGCATCGCGGGGATATCCCTCATCGTCGGCGGCATAGGCATTATGAATATAATGCTCGTCACCGTGACGGAGCGCACACGCGAGATTGGCATACGCAAGGCCATCGGCGCGAGCCGCGGCGTGATACTCCAGCAGTTTCTGCTTGAAAGCGTCGTGCTGTGCATGCTGGGCTGCGCGATAGGCATCTTCCTGTCATGGGGCACGCTACGGATAATAAGCGTGGTCGTCGCGAGCCTCGACCTGACGTTCAAGATGAACGGCGCGGTCGTGCTCATTGCGGTGCTGTTCTGCTTCATCATCGGCGTCGGCTTCGGGCTGTACCCGGCGAACAAGGCCGCGAAGATGAAGCCCATCGACGCGCTGCATTACGGAGGTTAAGACAATGCTCAGGAAAATCGGAAAGAAGAAAACGCTCATTGCGGCGCTGGCAGTCGTGCTCGCCGCGGCGCTGCTGATAGCGCTGCTGCCGAACGGCAAGGCTGACACAAGCTCCGTCAAGGTAGTGGAGGAGCTGCTGTCCGCAAAGGCGGAATACGGCACGATAAACACGGTGTTCACCAGCGGCGGTGCAATAAGCAACAGCGGCACGGAGAGCATCGCCCTTGCGGGGTCTGTGAAGCTCCGCAGCTGGGAAGTCAGCGAGGGCGACTACGTTGAAGCCGGGGATCTGCTCGCGACGGTTGACCGCAGCTCGGTGCTGCAGGCGATATCGGAGCTTGACGCACTCATGCAGGAGCTTGACGCGGCGCTCGAGAGCAGCCGGTCTGACACCGTATCCTCGGTACTCTACTCCCCCATAGACGGTACAGTGACGAAGGTTTACGCTGAAAGCGGCGCGGACGTTGAGGACACGGTATATAATAACGCAGCGCTCGTCGTCCTGACCGACAACGGCGGACGAGAGGTAAACGTCGTCGGCTACGCGGGCACGGTGTCCGCTGTGTACGTCTCCGAGGGCGACACGGTATACTCCGGGCAGAGCCTTATCTACCTCAGCGACACAGAATACACCGGAGAATATGAGCGGCTCCTGTCCCAGCGGCGCGAGCTTGAAGCGCAGATGCAGGCGCTCTTCGCGGCCTATGAGCGCGGCGGAGTCTATGCCGGGAACAGCGGGCGCGTCACGGGGCTGAACGAGGATATACTCAGCTCCACCGGC
>OLGA01002113.1_pt1 | contig 14696 bp, 6 predicted proteins | sample 1604881 | NCBI WGS metagenome assembly OLGA01 (sample SAMEA3888896, study PRJEB22519) | human gut metagenome | biome: human gut; feature: human-associated habitat; material: faeces | place: Denmark | collected 2009
GCAGATAGGCAACTAAAAATTTCCGTCCGGCCAGTTTATTGTTGACCAGAGGGTAAGCTGCCGTCACAGATGTCAGGATCATCAAGATGGTGGTGGAAGCTACATAAATCAGGGTATTCCCATAAGCGATCCACATATCCTTATCCCGGAGGATCAGGGAGTAGGAACCGAAATAAAGCCCTTGCGGATAGAAAAGAACCGGATGAGTCAAAGCAATCTGCGGGTCGCTGATTGACTTGATCACCACATAATACATCGGATACAGCGTAATGATGCAGATCAGCACAGCAAAGACATAAAGGACTGCCGTAGCGACAGCGGAGCCGTCCTTGATCTGATTGGCATTGCGCCTGGTTCTTTCTGCAGTTGTCATGTATTGCACTCTCCTTTCTGCCTATTACCAGATTCCGTAATCCGCCACCTTGCTGCTGATCTTATTGGTGATGTACAACAGGGTGAAGTTGATGACGGAAGTGAAGATCCCAACGGCGGTGCCGTAACTGAACCGCCCACCCATGAGACCGTCCCGGTAAACATACGTCCCGATAACATCGGCGGTGGAATAAGTAGCCGGAACATACAACAGAAGAATCAGCTCTGTATTGGATCCCAACAGCCCTCCGATGGAGAAGATCAGCTGGATGATGATCAGGTTGGACAGGTGGGGCAGCGTCACATACCAGCAGCGCTGCAGCCGGTTGGCTCCGTCAATCTTGGCGCTTTCGTAAAGCCCCGGGTCGATGGAGGAAATGGTAGACAGGTAAAGGATGCTTCCCCAGCCGAAGCTCTTCCAGATGCAGGTGACCGTATAAAAGATAGGAAACGCTTTCGGCAGGGTGTTATAGGCTTTGGGCGGTACATTGAAAAGGGCCAGAAACTGGTTCAGTATGCCGTCGGCATTCAGAAACGAAAGAACCATGCCGGCCACAACTACGCTGGAGATGAAATAGGGCATATAGCTGGTCGTCTGCAGGAATTTTTTGAAGAAATTGTCCTTCAGCTCATTGACCAGCAGGGCAAACAGGATCGGGCACAAAAAGCCGAATGCCAGGTTTAAAAAGCTCAGATGGAAGGTGTTGTAGAAAAGTCTGGGGAACATCGGCGAGGTGACGAAGCTCACGAAGTGCTTCAGCCCCACCCACTTCACCGAACCGTCAAACGCAAGGATCGGCGAGCCCGGCGTATAGTTCTGAAAAGCAATCAGAATCCCATACATTGGTATGTAGCTGAAGATGAAGATGTGGATCAGAACCGGAAGGATCAAGCTGTATAGCTCCACATTGTCGCGAATGCGCCGCATTCGCTTCTGCTTTTTTAAAACGTTGCTGCTGGTCATCGGTATTGCCTTTGCCATATGGGGCCTCCTTTTGGAATGATGCTTCGGATCCATCCGTTAGCGGGGTTGTATCTCTGTCATCGATTATACGAAAGATTTGTGCAAGTGTCAAGAAACACCTTTTTATGCGCGCACATTTTTTGGCCCATTTGAATAAATCCGATTTTTCCCGCACACTTTTTTCGCCTGGGTTGTCCCGAAAAAAAGGTGCATCCCTTTTTCCTCTTTTTTCGCTCCTGTAAAAGAAGGACCGGCATTCAAAACGGATGCCGGTCCTTTTTTCAGAATGCGTTTATGTTCTGATCCACGCGCCGTTCCAGTCCACCTGATATCCATCCGGAGTCGTGGTCCCGGCGGCCATGCCGCCCCAGCTCTTCAGATAGTACCAGATCCCGTCTATCTGCTGCCAACCGGTAGCCATGCCGCCCCAGTCTTTCAGATAGTACCAGGTTCCGTCTATCTGCAGCCAGCCGGTAGCCATGCCGCCCCAGCTCTTCAGATAGTACCATGTGCCGTTGATCTTCTGCCAGCCGGTAGCCATGCCGCCCCAGTCTTTCAGATAGTACCAAACGCCGTTGATCTTCTGCCAACCGGTGAGCATGATGCCATGGTCATCCATGTAGTACCAGATGTTCTTAACTTTCTGCCAGCCAGTGACAAACCGGCCGTTTTCGCCCCGGTACTTCCAGTTACCGTTCCGCAGTTGGATCCAGCCGCTGGTGGGGACATAGGAGCCGGAACCGTCGATAACGGGGGGTTGCTTGGTCAGGCCGGCAACTGCAGCTTCCAGCTTCGCCTTGGCTTCGTTTACCGCATCCTGATCAGCCGTTTCGTCGCCCAAAACGTTCTTGGCGTTTTCCAGAGCGCCCTGGAACTCGTTCCAGCTGTCTTCGGTGTAATCGTTGTTTTCCAAATCCTTGTACTGATCGTAAACTGCGTTCAGTTCGGACTTGTCGGCATCCATTTCCGGACCGTCAACCATCTTCAGCAGCCGGAAGGAGGCGCTGCTCCAGACGTTTGCGCCGCACCAGCCGTAGTACGGGCCGGGATCGCCGTAGACGTTGGCCACAAAGGTTCCGCCCAGGGTGGCGGTCTTGGAGGTAACGCCCAGGGCCTCGAAGGGGATCACCAGGACGTTCATCCAATAGCGATCCTCCGGTTCGCCCTCGGCGTGGATGGCCGAATGGCTCTCCCAAGCGTAGGGGCCCTTGGCAAAGGCGGGGCCGACGTTGTACTGGATCTGCTGGTCGATGGCGTCGGTGTAGAAAGCGGAGTACTCGGACATGTTGGTCATGTTGCCGCAGAGGTAGGTCTCCATGAATTCCGGACCGCCGTTCCACCAGCTGCCGTCCGCCGTCAGCGGAGGCACGTTGTCGTAGGGATTTTCGTCGGTGCCGATCTTCTCGTTGGGCACCTTGTAGGCCACATAGACGTTGTCGTCGTCCCACATGAGCCGCACCTCAATGCCCCGGGGGCAATCGATGAGGTCGGGGTTCTTGAAGACGGTCAGAGGCTTGATCTTCGACCAGGGACCGGTGGCAACGTTCATGTTCTCCTGAGAAATCAATGCATCCTTACCCAGATTGGTGCGGTACGCGAAGCCGTCCTCGGGAACGAACTTGGCGTATTTGGCCAGTTGCTCCTCAAAGATGTCTTGGATCAGCTTGATCCGCTGCTTGGCCAGGTCATTGGTGGCTGCATTGTAGGCATCCGCCAAAGCCTTGGAAGCGGCATCCGCGATACCCGCGTCGATGATGAATTTCTTGATGTAGGTGTCGCCGCCGCTGGTGTACCAGACGTAATCGTCAAACATATCCCAGCCGCTCTGGATCAGCCGGTAGTATTCCTGCATGGCCGCCGAGCCTTCGCCGTAGGCCTTGTCGCAGAATTCCACGGTGAGGGCATCCAGGTCCGCATAGGGGTCCCACATCAGCCGGTCCATGAGCCAGTAGTAGAGGTGGTTCATGCTCCAAGCACTGTAATTCACATAGCCCGGCGCACTGTCCACGCCGCCCTCGGGGGTCAGGCCCAGGAGCCCCAGATCTGCGTAGAACTGGAAGTCCTTCTGCACCTTCTCGGCGATGGGCCGGGAGTAAATGGCGCAGGGCAGGCTGGCGTAGTAGTTGTAGACCACAATGTTCTTGGTCTTTTCCGCCCAGCCGGTAAGATTTTTCTTCACCGTGGCGTTGGAGGACGCCGTTTCGATGGGCAGATGGTCGTCGCTGTAGATGGGGGCGAACTGAACGACAATGTTGTCCTCAATGTCCACCGCCGGGGGATATTCACAGTAGATGTAAGCCAGAGAAACGATCTTCAGCTCCGGATCCATCTCCTTGAGCTTCCGGGCCGCACGGTTCAGGAAGTTGAAGAAGACGGTGGACTTGTAATTGTCCATGTCCGGGGTCACAGTGACGCCGTTGTCGGCGGTGAAGGGCTGAGAGGCCAGGTCCACCAGGCCGCCGTTGCCGTCCGGGACCACCATGCAGAAGTACTGGTTATCCTGGATGCTGTGAGAAACGTAGGTCAGCTTGTTCTTTACCGCGGTGTCGTAAAGTTCCTGGGCCACGGCGTCAGCGGCTTCCAGATTGTAGAAGTTCAGGTTAGAGCCGTACTGGGACTTCTTGGGCGTGCCGTCGGCGTTGGTCATGAAGTACTCGGGGTGCTCCTCAAAGTACTTGTCGATGGGAAGAGTCGCGCCGCCGGCCAGCAGGATGTGGCCGTTGGTGGTGTACTTCTTTCCGTCCAGCTCGATGTTGCCGATCTCCGTGCCCATGGTGCCCACCCGAGCGTTCAGCTTGTTGCGGCCCTCGAACCAGCGGGTGGCCACATCGATATGGTGCTGGCCGGTGGCTCCCTGTCCGCAGGCGTTCCAGCCCCGGATGTAGAAGGGAGATTTTTCCCGGTAGTCAGCCTTGACGATATTGATGGTGGGGGTTTCCGTGTAAAGGGTGCCCAGCTCATCAACGCCACGGGTCCAGAGGATTCCGGCGTTTTCTTCCAGGAAGTCGTAGACGCCGTTGAGAACGCCGCGGCCCGCATTGGCCATAATGTAAATCTTGTTGTCCAGCGTCCGGACCGCAAAGCCGTCGGTGTCGCCGATCCATTCCAGATCGTCGGCGAACAGCTCTTTAATCTCGGGAACGGTATCCGGAGTCGCCAAAACGATTTCCAGACCCTTGCTGCTGTGCTTGGAAATGGCGGGCAACTCTGCGCCGCTGATCTTCTTCACGAATTTCTGCAGTTCTGTCTGAGCCAGCTGCACCAGGGAGTTGGCAGATTCCGCCACATAGATTTCCGCGTTGGCTGCGCCGTCGATGGTGAGTTTGGTCAGGTCTGCAGGAGCGGACTTGCTGACCAGTTCAATGGGCCGGAAGGAAGCGGTGCTCCAGCTGTTTGCGCCGCACCAGCCATAACGGGAGGCCTTGCCCACGTCCGCACCGTGGACCGAGTTGCTAAGGAAGGTGCCATAGAGCCGCGCCGTCTCGGGGGTCACGCCCATATCGGCGAAGGGAATCACATCTAGGACGACCCAGTAGCGCTCGTCCTCATTCTCGGAGGTGTGAGCGCCGTAATAGGCGTTCCATTTGGGTCCGTTGGCATCATAAATCTGACCGGGAAGATAGCAGAAAGCGTTGCCTTTGGCATCGCTGTAGTAGGCCCGGAAGTCAAACAGCTGATTGGCATCACCGCAGAGGTAGGCGGTCATATAAGCCTTGGTGTCCTTAAACCAGTTGTCCGCGGGTCCCAAAGCCGTAATCTTCTCCGGCACGTTGGGGTCCTCAGCGGTTCCCACCCGGGTGTCGTAGTTGACATACGCCACGTAGAGGTTTTCCTCATCCCACATCAGGCGAAGATGCACCGGCTGCGCCGGAACCGCCATTTTGTCCGTCCGGAACTCCGTAAGAGGAACCGCGTCGGCCCAGGGGCCTTCATTGAGGTTGCTGAGGTTTTCAAAAGAGGTGATGGCTTCTTCGCCGGCGTCAGAATAGTACGCCTTGCCGTCTTCCTCCGGGAACTGCTCATAGAAGGGGATTTCCTTTTCCATGACGGTCTTCAGAGGGAGGATCCGCGCCCGCTGCGCATCGGTTTCTGCCGCGTCATAGGCTTCCCGGATGGCCGCCAGGACCTGATCGGCAATGCCGGCATCGATGATGAACTTCTTGTAATAGGTGTCGCCGCCGGTGATGTACCAGACGAAATCGTCCGTGGAATTCCAGCCTTCCTCAATAAGGTTGTAGAATTCCTGCATCTTGGCGGAAGCAGGGCCATAGGCCAGGTCGCAGTACTGGGTCTTCAACGCATCAAGATCAGCGTCCATATCCCAGAACAGCTGCTGCATCATCCAGAAGTACATGCCGTTGATGTCCCAGCAGTGCTTGGAATCGGTTTCGCCGGCAGTGTCGCCCACGCTTTCCGGGCCGATGCCCACAAAGCCCTTTTCCTTCAGGTAGTGCAGGTCTTCCTGGACCTTCTTGGCCAGAGGACGGGGGTAATCCTTGTAGAGCAGGCAGTTCCAGTAGCTGTAGATGTACAGGTTCTGGGTCTTCTTGCTCCACTCCTCGATGTACTTCTTCACCCGCACGTTTCCGGGAGAAGTCTCGATGGGCAGATGGTCGTCACCATTCAGCGGCGCAAAGACGATGTTGATGTTCTCTGCGATGTCCACTGCGGGAGGAACCTCAGCGAAAATGTAGGCCAATGTGTTGATCTTCACGTCGGGATACTGCTCGCCGACGATCTTGGCCACCCGGTTCAGGAAGTTATAGAACACGGTGGACTTGTAGTTTTCGTCCTCGGGGTTCACGGTGACGCCGTTGTCTGCCGTAAAGGGCTGCCGGGTCAGCTCCACGCCGTTTTCGTAAACCACGAAATAGTTGCTGTCGCCCAGGGCAAGGCCCACGGTAGGCTCATTGCTCTTCTTGAGGAACTCGCAGATTTCGTAGGCCACCGCATCCGCTGTGCCGCGGTTGTAGAAGTTCAGCTGGGTGAAGCCATTGGAGCCCTTTTTCGGGGTTCCATCCGGATTGCTCAGATAGTATTCCGGATGCTCGTTAAAATACTTGTCATTGGGCAGCCAGTTGGACATGACGTGGCCCAGCAGCAGCGGCTGAAGACCCACGTTCTTGAAGGCGGCGTAGGTGCCGTCGGTCAGGGCCGATTCATAAGTGGTGGCGGTGACGCTGTTCTGCTTGTTTCTCGCCAGCATCTTGTTGAAGGTCGCCCCGTCGCTCTGGCCGTTGGGGCCGCAGCCGCGAACGGAAAAGTCCGGAATCTCCAGATAATCCGTCTTGGTGACGGCGATGGTTGCCTGGGGGTTATACAGGGTGCCCAGATCCTCGTTGGCACGGGTCCAGATGATGCCTGCGTTTTCAGACAGGAAGTCGTAGACGCCGTTCTGCACGCCGCGCTCATTGGTGCTGAAGATGTAGATCCGATTGTCCTTTTTCCGGATCGCAAAGCCGTCCAGCTCGCCAATGGCTTTCAGATCTTCCGCAAACAGTTCCTTGATCTCGGGAACGGTGTCCGGAGTCGCCAAAACGATTTCCAGACCCTTGCCGGGATGCTCCGAAACGATGGGGAGCTCTGCGCCGCTGATCTGCTTGGTGATGTCCTGCAGCTCCTTGGCGGCAAACTTCAAAAGCGTTTCCCCGGAAGCGGGCAGGTAGATTTTGGCGTTGGCTTTGCCATCGATGGTCAGATGGGTCAGGTCCTCTACAGCCGCGATCAGACCGGAAACGGCCGTTTCCAAATCCGCCTTCGCGCTGTCCACAGCAGCCTGATCCACAGTCTCGTCTTCCAGAACCGCCAAAGCCGCAGCCAGGGCGCCCTGGAAAGTGCTCCAGCTTTCATCGGTGTAGCCGATGTTTTCTTTGTCCTTGTTCGCATCGTAAAGAGCCTGGAGAGCGCTCTTATCGGGCGCCACATTCTTTGCGCCGACGGCGATCTCCGCCAAAGGAACCGGCTTAGCAGAAGCCGTCATTTTCACCATCACGGTGACAATGGCACTGCCATTTGCCTCAGCGGTGATAACGCCGCTGTCGCTGACAGATACCGCAGCATTGCTGCTCTTGTAGCTGACAGTTCCTGCGGGAAGCGCCGGAATGGTGTAGGTTTCGTCGGCGTTCAGTTCCACAGCGGAGGGAATATTCACGGTAGACTGGCTATCGCCCTCTGCGCAGTAGAGAATCGTCCATTCGGCATCTTTGGGATACCGAACGATGTAGACGTTCTCGTATTCCCCGGGGTTCCCCGACGTTTCCAGAATCTGGGAAGGATTCTGGCGGTAAATCAGAACGGAATCCCGCATCTCAATGCCGGGCTTTGCCGGAAGGATCTGAGAAGCGTTCTTATCGTAAATCATTTCCCCGTCCAGGACAACGTTGCGGATCTTGACGTTTTCCACCGTTTTCTGGTCGTCCACTCTGGCAAAGTGATACATATTCTCATGGGTCCAGGACGCTTTCAGCCCCTGGATCGTCACGCCGTCAATGACCACGCCGCTGTTGAGACCGTTGGTAAACAGCGACGAGTATGCATAGGCATCCATGGTGCAGTCCTGAATGGTCAGTCCGCGCAGCTGCGCGTTTTCCAGCACCTCGCCTGCAAACAGGCACTGATACCAGCCATCGTACTTATTCCCGTCCGACCCGATGACGGTGCTGGCGCTGTTGATAACGGAGCAGTCCTCGATGAGGCCGCCGGCGCGCTTGACGAAAATCGCCGCAGGGGCCACCTTTCCGCCCATGTTCAGGGCCGTGGAATTCTGGACCGTCACGTTTTTCACAACCGTGTATTGGGTTCCTGTGCTGTAAACAATGCCGGTTCCCACTCTGGATGCGATGTAGGCGTTGTCAAAGGTGAGGTTCTGAATGGTGGCGTGGTCCGGCCGGGCAATGAACGCAAGGTCGTAAACCAGCTGACCCATGGTTTCTCTGGGGTTTGGCGGGAGAACGTCATCCTTGTAGGAATGCATTTCCAACCCGGAAATACTATGTCCGTCGCCGTCCAGCCAGATATCCGCCGGAGCCGGCGCATATTGCTCGCCGCCGGTGCCGTCGTGGCCGATGGGCAGCCAGCCGCAGCCGCCCCGATAAAAGTCGCCGCCTTCTTTAAAGTCGGCCTTGTCAAATACGATGTCATTGGCCAGTTTGAAGTAGCCGTTGACGTGTCCGTCCCCACCCAAATGGGTCCGGATGTGATCCAAATCCGCTTTGGTGGAGATCATGTGGGGCGATTCTTCCGAACAGGCGGTACAGCCCGTCCAGTCCCCGCCGGAAGGAACGTCCCCTGCAAAGACGGTAAAATTACCGATTGTGGGGATGGCCATGCTTGCTGCCAGCAGCAGCGACAAGCATCGCTGGAATCTTCGCTTTTTCACTAAGTATACCTCCTTTTGGTGTCCGTTTTCGTGCGGTCGCAGAACAGAATGCGCGCTCCCCTCCTTTGTTTAAAACTCATTTGTTTGATTGCACGATTTTCTACATACGGAACCCATCTTTTTGTTGATTCCGCATCCGTTGTATCCATTTTTGCACGTAACACATTTTTTGTCAACGAACCGTTCTTCCCGAATACACTGGAATTTTTTACTAGAAAAAACTGTGCAGGTGAAAAAAATAGAGCGAAACCAGGTTTCGCTCAGCATTTTCCACAAAAAAGCACCGTTTCGGCTTAATTTCTTATAACCGAAACGGTGCACATCTGTCTTCTTTAGTTTTCCCGGGAAACCGCTTGGCGGAAATGCGCCAAAATTTCCGCAGCCTTTGCATTGGGGAGACGGCGGCGTGAAATCTCAAACAGCAAGGGGCCTTCGTACCCGGCAGCCTCCAACCCGGCCATCAAACCGGGCCAATCGATTTTCCCGTCCCCCGGCAACCAGTGGCATTCGTCAATGAAATCGTAATCTGAAAGGTGCAGTGTTTTGATCCGGCTGCCCAGAACTTCCAAAAAGGCCTGATGGCTGTCCTGCAGCAGATGGTTTACATCAAAGCAAATGGATGCGGCGCTGTTTCCCAGAATCGCCTCCATCTCTCGGATGTTGCTGCCCAGGCAGGACCGGGGCAGATCCTCTATCGCAAGAAAAAGGCCAAGCTCCGCCGCTTTTTCGTCAAGAAATGCGGTGGATTCCCGAGCGTGTTCCAATCGAAGCTTCCGGGGCTCCGACTCCAGCGGGACCGGCTCGGCACTGCCGTGGAGCACCGCACCCTTGGCTCCCCACCGGGCGGACTGCTCCAAAACCTCCACGATCCGGCGGCAGTTTTCCTTCTGTTCCGCCGGATCAGCGGCAGAAGGATCCCAAAATTCCCCATAAGGAATGTGAACCGTCCACAGTTCCAGTCCTGCTGACAGAATGTCCCCTGCGATCCGATCCCCGACGCGGAAGCAATCCGCCGGGGAAAGGCAGTCCCCGTGGGAACCCAAAGACAACTCCGCTGCTGAAAATCCCAAGGAACGACACTCTTCCCAATCCGACGGGGCCGCCGACGGGAACATGGCGCTAGACAGAGCAAACGCATTCTTTTTCATTTCGACTCTTTCTCCGTTTCTTTGCTCTTCCGGATCTTTTCCCGGTATTCCGTGATGGAAATGCCCTCGTACCGCTGGAAGGTACGGCGGAGGGAGTATTCGTTTTCATACCCCACCTGCCCGCAGAGAACCCGCACGGAGGATTCCCCCTCCGCCATCAGACGCTTGACTCTTTCCATTCGGAGCCTGCAGGTATAGTCGTAGAAATTCATCTGCGTCACGTTTTTGAAGGCTTTGGACGCAGTGGAGAGAGCAATTCCGAGATTTTGGGAGATCTCTTTCAAGGACAGGTTCGAGGATTCAAAGTTTTCCTCTACATAAGAAAGAATCTGCCGACCTATATCCTGATCCTTATCCTTTCTGAGCCGGGTGCGCTGACACAGCCGGCTCAGGGATTCCTCTACCCAGCTCCAGCGATCCTCCCACCTTCCTCCTTCCGTCGGTCTGGACGTCGGGCCGATCTCCGGATCGTTCAGTTCGGACGCCAGCCGGATTACCGTATCCTCCAGCGAATTGAACAGAGCGTCCCGGGTCGGCGGATCCAGATGGCGGTTCTGGTTCTCGGTCTTCAGCTCCCGCAGGATCCGAAGGATCAGCTCCTGGTTCCAGGCTTTGACGCCGTTGATCAGTTGGATCTCCCAATCCGTGGGGTAATAAAAGCCGGATCCCGCCGCCTGTTTCCGGGACGGGACGGACGCAGACGCTTCCGAAGCAAACCGCCGCTCCTTTGCTTCGTGATAGGACTTGCTGATCCCGATGATCTTCGGCTCGATTTCCCCGCGCCAGATATCCAGCGTAAAGGCTGCCGAAGCCTTCAGCTGTTTCAGGTAGGAATCCAGCGACGCTTCTTCCAGCGGCGCCTTTTCATCGGAAAGGATCACCACAGCATCTTCGTCCAATACCTGGATCATCCGGTTCTGATAGGGGCACTCCTCCAGCATCTGCCGTACCAGCAAGGTCGTCATCATCCGGCTGTCCATTCCGCTTTTGGAATCCTCCGCCACGCCCAAATCAGCCACCTCCACAAGCAGCACGCAGAAGCTGTTCTCCTCCGTATAATCGATGCCGTAATACGCCAGCTCCCGGGAGGTCTGGCTCCGGTCGAAGCAGCCCTTCAGCAGCCGCATTGACAGATCGTGCTGCACGAATTCCTGATATTCGTCTACCCGCTGCTTCATGCCGGAATTGTCTTCCGTCAGCCGAATAAAGGTATCTTCCAGGATCCGGTATTCATTGGGGTGAGCGCTTTCCGTGCTGCCCTGCCCGATCTTTTCCATCAGGCTGTGGACCGGCTTGTAGCTCAGATAGGTCAGAAACCAGGCTGCAAACGGCCCCAGGAGCAGGGCGGCGGCGAACAGCCAGATCCATTTGAAGTAACGCTCCACCGGCAGTTCCATCAGTGTCGGATCGTAAGTGATCTCATACTTCCAGCCGAAGCTGTCCGCCGGGATCTCGATCGTGCGTCCGCCGGAAAAACCCCCGGTTCTCCCGGAGCCGGAGATCCGGGCCAAAGCGTTCCCCTCCGCATCGTAAAGAGCAAAAGAACGGAACCGGCTGAAGGAAATGGCGGACACCCAATTGGCCAGAATGTTCTTATCAAAGCTGAAGGCCAGCTGGATCCGGGGAGGGGCGCTGCGATCCAGGGTATTCAGCATCCAGATCACCGGGCTTTTCGCCATAGCCTCCCGATCCAGATAGACCACGTCAAAGTTCCGACGCTGTTCCAGCGCCTGCCACAGCTGCGGCAGATTGCTCCGGACCATGTCCAGGTACCGGTCGGTGGAAAACCAGCCTTTTGAGGAGACCGCCACATTCTTCTGAGGGAAAAAGACCGTCAGGTTCTGGATCAGATTGTCATTTTCCGCAAGAACCTGCAGGTCACTTACGATATCCCGCCGGTCGGATGGAAGAAACTGATTTGAAAAGGTCAGATCCGTTACGCTGAAGCTCCAGATCCAGGGGAGCTGGGACAGCTTCAGCGTGGAAGACTGGATCCGGGAAAAGTTCTGATCAATGGTGAAGGCCATGGCTTTCGCCGACCGGACGCATTCGACCTCAATGTCTTCCTGGGTGCGTTTTTTTATCTCCTGAAAGGAAAACAGCGCAAAGCAGAGAAAAAACAGATAAAGCACCGCAATATACGACACAAACGTCTTCCTGATCACTCGGCTGTGCAGCCATCTCATCAGAAATCCCCACCTTTCTCAGATGATCCCCGGCTCTCTATGGAGCGGATCGCCGCTCCGGCATAGGAAGCGGAAGAGCCGCCCTGCTCCGCCAGCGTCCGGAGAGCGGGCAGATCGGATCTTTCCCCCAGCCTCCGCAACAGGCAGAGAGCGGAAGAAACCGTATAAAGATCCCCCCGGGAAAAAGCCATTTTCCTCAGCTGCGGAAGGGCTTCCGGCAGCCCCATCATGCCAAGCCCCAGCGCACAGATCTCCCGCAGGGGCGCCTGTCGGCTCCAGCCTTGCAGCAAAGCCGCTCCTTTCTTTCCCATCCGCCGGAGGGAGAAAAGGGCGAGACCCGGAGCTTCGGACAAAAGACCCGCTTGGATTGCTCCCGGATCGGTCAGCCAGTCCATTCTCGGATTTTCGGAATCCTCCCGGGATCGGATCCGCTTCATCTGCACGGGGGCGGGATCCAAACACCCGCTTTTCAAAAGCGCGGCACGGAGCGCCTGAACATCAATCTCCTTCAGCCGGCAGCCCGCGCAGGCCCCCGGCAGACGGATCCGCTCCGTGGCCGCCCTGGTCCGCTCCCATGCCTGGGCAAAGCCCAGCTCCGGCACGGAAAACAGCGGCTGCGTCATCATGCCGCAGGGAGTCATGCCGCCCTGCCAGTTGATCCAGAAGGCGCTGCGCCCGGCCCGGCAGGCCACACCCTCGCCGGGTGTACCGTCGCAGACATCATCCTCCGACGGCAGGGCGAGGCCCTGCTTCATGGCCTGGGCCCGCTGCCGGAACTGCTCCGGGGTCAGCCGCAGCCGATCCCATTGGACGCTGTATTCCGCCGCCTGGCAGGCGGTGAACCGGTCGTTGCTGCCTACCAGCGCCTCGTCCCGCCGGATAGGCGGGAACATGTAGGTAGCCAGCTGCATGGGGGTGCCCAGCTCCTGGGCGATGCGGTAAATTTCCGCCATATCCGCCACGTTGTACGGCGTCATGGACACGTTCAGCTTTACCCCCACGCCCAGCTCCCGCAGGGCGTAGCTGGACGCCGTGCACTGGGCCTGCAAGTCCCCGGCCAGCACCAGGCTGACCTGCTTTTCCGTGGCGTGGGCCTTTTTCAGGCAGAGGCGGGCCGCCCGCAGCTGCAAAATTTTTTCCGCCGTCTCCCAGTTGGCCTGCCCGCAGTTGTTGTCCGGAAACAGCTCGTCAAACTCCGCGGCCAGAGGGCCCTCGCCCTCTTTTTTGCCGCCCACCGCCGCGTGGGACGCGATCACGGGCATCCGCTCAAACAAAAGGGTATCGCCGCGCCGTGCTGCCATTGGTTTTTCCTCCTTTGGGGGCTGATTTTATCGGATTTTTGTGGTATACTTTACGCTCGACGGGGAATTGCAATTTTTTCCGCTTCTGCCCCGTATTCTGGGCGTGGTGGGTTCAGACCATGGCCCCCATCCCCCAGAGCACCACGCCATACACCACCGCCGCCAGCGTGCCGTACACGATGACCGGCCCGGCAATGGTGAACATCTTGGCCCCGGTGCCTAAGACCCGGCCCTCGGTCTTGAACTCAATGGCCGCGCTGACCACCGCGTTGGCAAAGCCCGTGATGGGCACCAGCGACCCGGCCCCAGCCTTGGCGGCCAGTTTCTGGTAGAGCCCCAGGGTGGTAAACAGGGCCGAGAGGGCCACCAGCGTGCAGCTGGTCAGGGTACCGGCCAGCTCCCATTCCAGCCCTTTGGCCAAATACCACTGGCGGAGCACCTCCCCCAGCAGGCAGATGCCGCCGCCCACAAAAAAGGCCCACAGGCAGTCTTTGCCCAGCGGTGAGGGCGGGCTGGCCCGCTGCACCCGCCGCGCGTATTCCCGCGGTTTCAGTTTCATCGTCTTCGCCTCCCGGGATAGTCTGCCCGTGTTGTGTGTATTTTATCCGTTTTGATAGAAAGAAGGTCCCACATGAATCCATCTTCCCAGTATCCGCACCGCCGTCGGCTCACCCGGGCCGAGGCGCGCCGTCGCCGTCGCAACCGCGCCATCCGCCGGGTGGCCGGCCTGACGCTGGTAGTCTGCGTCCTCGTGGGCGGGGTTTCGTTCCTGCTCCACCGCAAGGCCCCCGTCCCGGCTGCCTCGGCGGCGTCCGCCCTGCCCGCGGCTTCCAGCACGGCGGCCAGCGAGGCCGCCACCAACGGCCTGTTTGGCAAAAACGAGGCGGCTTCTTCTGCCGTTTCGTCGGAACCGGCTGCCCCGGACAACGCCCTGGGCCTGACGGCAGAGGAGGCCAGCGCCATGCTGGCCGACCCGCTGATGATCCTTGTGAACCACACCAATAAGATGCCGGAAAACTACACCTTTGAGACCGCCGAGTGCGGCTCCAAGACCGCAGTGAACAAGACCCTGCAGACCGTGGCCTGCAATGCCTTTCTGGAGCTGCAGAAGGCTGCTGCTGCGGAGAACGTGACCGTCTGGATGCAGAGCGGCTACCGCAGCGTGTCCTATCAGACCAGCCTCTACGAGAAAAAGACCAACTATTATAAGCAGCAGGGCTATGACGATGCCAAGGCGAAGGAAATGGCCGCTGCCATCGTCAACCCGCCGGGCTACTCTGAGCACAACTGCGGCCTGGCTGCAGACCTGAACAGCCCCGAGCACACCGGCCTGGACGAGGGCTTTGA
>OLGA01002122.1_pt1 | contig 14656 bp, 9 predicted proteins | sample 1604881 | NCBI WGS metagenome assembly OLGA01 (sample SAMEA3888896, study PRJEB22519) | human gut metagenome | biome: human gut; feature: human-associated habitat; material: faeces | place: Denmark | collected 2009
TGCCCTGGGCTAGGAGCTTTTGGGCCTTCAGCCCGTACTTGAACCACATGCGAAACTTCAGTTCCCAACATTTGTTTTCCTGGTTTATTCTTCGGAGATATTCTGCTATCTATCGGAGATATTTTCGTATTCTTCGGAGATATTCTGCTATCTTTCGGAGTAATTTTCGGGTTAATGAGTTCAGAAATAGTTATCGTTTGACAAGGGGAAGAGCCAATTTGTTATCGCCCACAACAAACCAACCGATTGAGAATCAGAACAAAAAGTAGTAAATTAAGTTTATTTAACCCTAAAAAACAACTATTTATGAAATAATTTCATTAAATTTGCAGCGTCTAAGAGCTCCACTTGTAAGTGTACGCAAGATGATGATAGTCAAACTACCAAAACGATAGTCAAACTACCAAAAAAAAACAACGAGCTGAAGGACAAGAATATAAGTAAGTGATATTAATCAGAAACTGAAAGTACAATTTAAACTTAAATAGATATGAAAGTATTCAATTCTAAACTTGCTGCTATCGGTTTGGCAGCATTCGTATTCGCATCATGTAGCGACAACACAAGTGATCCTACTGATGGCGAAGGTGTAAAGTCAGAGGTTAATTCAGTTGAACTTACAGCTTTAACCCCAAGTTCTGTAATCAATTACAAGAACAGCACAGCTATGGCTCGCAAGTTCTTCGCTACAAGAGGAGCTTCAGCTACTGACTTCGTAACTGCAATGCCAGATTTCCCAACAAAGCCAGGGGTAATCAAAGATCTTCCCAAAGCAACAGACTTGGTTTTCAATGAGAGCAATCCAACAAACACTTACATTATCAAGAACAAGAAGAAGCTTGACTTTACAGGCAAGAAGATTCAGGGTGTAACCATCTTCGTTAGTGGAGACTGCAAGATGACTTACGATAAGTCTCTCGGTGGTAACACAATCGTATTGGCTAAGGGCGCTACCCTTGAATATACAGGTACTGGCTCTATGATTCAGGCTACCGATAAGGTATATGGCGCAGCCAGCAGTAAAATCAACGCTACCAATAGCAACAACAATATCGTTATAGAAGGTGAGCTCTATGCTTCTTGGGAAGGTCAGGGCGAAGAGGATATTCTCCATGGCGGCTTCGGTGCTGTAGAATCAAAGGTTAACCCTACCCAGAATATCACTTTCAAGAGTGGCGCTAAGGCTTTCATCGACGGTTCAATCCGTGCTAAGAACCTTACCATCGAGGATGGCGCTGTAGTTACAGCTACAAGAAACATCCTGAATGCAACAAAGGTTGACCTTGCCGGTGCATTGAAGGTGGGTGGCTTCTGCAAGACTGGCAACCTCAATATCACAGGTCTTTTGGATGCATCTAACGCAAATGCAGTAGTTAAGGTTACTAAGCAGCTCAACTTGGAGAATGGTTCTCTCATCAAGGCTAACTACGTAAATGTAACCGACAATACATATTCTGGTGACAAGGGTAACAAGAAAGTGGTTAAAGTGGGTGAAGCTGAGCTTAACTTGAAGAATGGCGGTCAGATTCAGATTGCAGACCTCGGCGTTGTCAACGTGAACAACCTCGTTACAGACAACGCTTCTGCTGCTCAGATTCAGTTGCAGGGCGATAATGCCGTAGCCGTCATCAAGGCAGATAACTTCACCAACAATGGTGATGCTACCATCAACGCATTCGCTACTCCTGGTACAAACTCTGTACTCTTGTTGCAGATGAGCAAGTGCTTCATGGGTACTACACTAATGCCTTCTTCTGGCGACCTTGACATCTCTGCATCATACCTCGACTACGATAAGGCAACATCTGGTGCTCTTATTGAACCAAAGGACGAGGATAATGAACAATACGGCTATATTCTGAGCGATGAGGCAAAGAAAGCCAGTGCTACCCCTAAGCTCGACCTGGTTGCTTCATTCGGTGAAAACAATGGCATGTCCGCATCTTGCATCCAGACCGTTGGCAACTATGTATATGTATCTTACCATACCTATGGCAACGGCAAAACAAACCTGAAGGGTGGTCTTGAGGTTCTCCACATGGCAGACAACAAGCTTACAGGTGACCAGGTAGTTAACGGAAAAGCAGGAATAGACATCAACCACGTAATGGTTGACAACAACAAGGCATACATCGCTGCTACCGATATAAACAAGGGTGCATTCCTCGGCGTTGTTCCTTTGGAGAACAATGTTTATTCAACAACGATGACCCAGTATGTACTCGATGCAGTAAACAAGAAGAATGGTTTCGATGCTAACTGCGTAGTGAAGTATGGCGACAACATCGTTATGTCTTCTACAAGAGGTTACGAGTTCTACGACAAAGAGTTCGGTCATACCTATTTCCAGACTACAGCAGATGCCAAGGGTCTTGCTTCAGCTAACGGCAACCTCTATAGCTTGTTGGCTACAGGTAAGAACACCACAGGTACTGTGAATGTATTCAATGGTATTGACCTCCGTCAGGATAAAACTACAACATCATTCACAACTGATGGCAACGTAGGTCCTGAGAATGGCAAGAACACTGTTGCTGTTGACGGAACAGACATCTATGTTTGCCAAGGCGAGAGAGGTATTGTTCGCTACAATGCTAAGGGAGAGAAGGTTTGGGATTACACGGTTCCTACCATCGCAAACGAGAAGAGCAAGAAGTATGGCAACGTAAAGGGTTACTGCAATGGCGTAGCTATCAGTGGCAACTACGTATATGTAGCAGCTGGCGGTTATGGCGTAGTTGTTCTTAACAAGGCTGATGGTAAGGAGGTTTGCCATCGCACCGCATTCAACGGCTTCCTGGAGAACGGCAAGTGGGCAAACCCTAACTCTGCAAACTATGTAACAATTGGTCAGGACGGCTATATCTACGTAGCTTATGGTAAGAGCCGCGTACAGGTATTCAAGTTGACCCAGACAAAGAAATAATCAATTCTTAAAAGAATGTTCTCTCACTACCATCCCAATGGGGTTCTAGTGGGAGAACAAACTTCTAAAATTGGAAAGACCGCTCGAAAAAAAATATAACGTTAAGGATGTAGACTAACGATTTAACAAGCAAACTGATATGAAAACAAGAAATATCAAATTGGTAACATTCGGTTTCGCTGCAATGCTCCTGGCATCTTGTAGCGACTCTAATGATACCCCTAATCCAACTCCGAATCCTGCTGAAACAGGAATCATAGGAAAGGAAGTAACCTCTATTACAGATGCTCAGCAGTTGGCTGCACGTGTCTATAACTTCAAAAGACCAAGCGCAACAAGAGCGGCAGGAGTAACATATGCCAATTTAATCCATGCATATACCATGGAGGCAGAACCAACAGGATTGGACTTTGCCAAAATGGAAAAGATGTCAAACTACCAGCCATATAATTTACCTGCAAACACAGATATGTATATTGCACCAGGCGAAACCATCGCTTTCAATCAAAACTACCATCTTAATGGAAATACAATATACGTAGCAGGAACTTATGAATGCAACGCAACTTGGACAGAGGGAAACTACACCATCGTAGTATTAAAAGGTGGAACACTGAAATGGACAGGTGGAAACATTTTTCCTAATCAGAACGGCGGAAAAATCCTCTGCTACGGAAACTTCGAATGCAATGCAGACCTGGAAGTTCACAACAGAGGTATCTTCAAGATTGCAGGCGATTTAAACTTAAAAGGACATTCATTCAGAGTGAACAATGCCAGTGTTTATATCGGAGGCAAACTTATTTGCAACGAATTCAAGAACCAGGCTAACGCTTATACAAATATACAAGGCGGCATCGAGGGAATCGAAGACAAACCCGTCGAACTTGATGGTGTCGTAAACATTGATGGTAAATGCAAGATGAAAGACCTGTACCTGATGGGAAATGGTCAACTCTATTGCTGTTCCCTGGAACTGACAGGCGAATTCAAGTCTATGGGCGGTGATGGCGCAAGCAGTGCATTACATACCAGCTACCTGAAGGCAAAGAATCTTTTGCTTGCTTCCAGCAACAACATCTATCTGGTGAACAACAGCAGCATAGAAGTAGAAGGAACCCTTGAGTGCAAAAAGAATGCAAGTGCCATGATTTTCCTACAGGGTGACAACTCTAAAGCTTATATCAAGGCAAATGTCATCAAATATAATGGTAGCGGAAGCCCTGCCTCACTGAACGACTGTTATATGTTCAACGCTATGGATACCGGTGGCGAATACTACATAGATGCAGATCATTTCGACAACAGTTCTTCTAATGGTGGTAACCTCGCATTCAGCGACGTCCAGTTCCTGGGATCTGGTAAAGCCCACAACTTCAGAAACAACAGTGCACCTGTTACCCTGGAAAAGGCAGAATGTGGCTACACGCTGAAACCAGACGTTCCTACTCCACCACATATTGATGAGTTGAGTGAAATCCTCTACGACCATACCCATACAGACATCACAGCTACCTGTATCCAGCCATACAACGGAAAGCTCTATATGTCATACCACACTCGTGGAAAAGGACATGGCGGATGTATCGAGGTATTCGAGACAGACAACCAGAAGCAGACAAAACTCATGCAGTTCTTGCAGGATACTGATAAATCGTTGGATTTCAACCATCTGATGGTAGATGGCAAATCATCTACTCCAAACCTGTATGTTGTAGGCAACTACGGATATACAAACAAGGATACTGGCAAGCAGAGTGATGCAGGAGCCATGATGGCAAGAATCGACCTCAAGAGCAACGGACTGCTGAATACTGAGGAAAAGAATATCGGTGATGCAGCTATCAATCCGCTGATTATCGTTCCTCTGGAGAACAACCAGAGCAACGATGAGGATGAGAATGCAATCGTTCGCGACGGTGACAAACTGCTCGTAACAAGTACAAGAGGTTATGAGGTTTACGACCCTAACACCCTGGAACTGCTGAGCAGCAAGAGGACTCCGGGTAAGGCGAAGCACATCGCACTGAACAATGGCGAGATTGCTACCTTATATTATAATGATCGAGTATCAAGCACAGAAACTCCTGTAGCTGGAACACTGGAGATTTTCAACACTGGTGCAGACATTACAACTGCAAAACCAGAGAAATCAATCGCCATTTCAGAGATTGCACCAAACAATGGTAAGAACACCATAGCCATCGACGGAGACAACGTCTATGTATGCCGAAGCGCAAATGGTCTTACCTGTTACGACAAGAATACCGGTGCAGAGAAGTGGACATGGCAAGCTCCGCTTACCGCATCCACAAATAAGCCTCAGGGCTATGCCAACGGTGTGACATTCGACGGCAAGTATGTCTATCTGGCTTGCGGTGGTTACGGTCTCGTAGTTCTCGACAAGAACAAGATGGTGGATGGCAAACCTGCAGTTTACGCCAAGACCCGAGTTACTGGTATTACCAACGAACAGGGAAGAATAGTTTGGAACTCTGCCAACTATGTAACACTCTATAATGGTCTGATTTACGTAGCTTACGGTAAGAACCGACTCAAGGTTTACCAATTGGTTGATGGTGGCACATCTGGATCAAATACAGACTATGGCACCAAATAGCAAGATAAGAAACACAAGAGAATAAAAAACTCAAGAAGACACGAGATGAATGCAGCTGCAACAGCTCGCAGCTGCATTCATCGTGTTTAATAACTCATTATGAAGCGAAAAATAATACTATACTCAACTACAGCTCTGCTACTTCTCATGGCAGCACAAAGCTCTATGGCTCAGACGAAAGGCAAAAAGCCGAAAAGTTTCAGCCCTAAGATGCTCGTATATGAGAATCTGAAGAACAATAATGTACTGAGACACTTCAAACAGCGCTTCGCACAACTCGACACTCTCATCAAAAACCCTATCTGGGTGAAAGCACCAGTCATAGAACTGGGACTCAATAAACAGCATCACGCTGATATCAATAAGACCGACTCTCTGTTCTGGTCGAAAACTGCACATGAGCACCTAGCGCTCAACAGACACAACGGTCTGGAAGTGACCGGACAGGTTTATGCCCGACCTGACGCGTACTTCGATTCTGATGAAGACGACGCAAAAGAGGTATCAAAATATAAGATGAAGGTTCAAGCCGAACTGGGTTGGAACATCATCAACTCGAAGTTCTACCAAGGCAAGGAGAAAAGAAATAAGATTGCTCTTGCCAATGAACTCGACCGCTTGCAAATAAAAAAGCGCCAAACTGCAGACATCTATGAAAAGGCAGCCGATGAGCTGACCGAACAATATAATTTCTATATCGGTACTGTCATAGCACACAGACTGGACAACCTCGACATCATGAACGAAGCGTACCAGTTTATGCTGGAAAAAGACCGAATCAGCAACGACAAGATGCTGAAAGTGATGAACGATAAGCTGGAGGCTGAATATGACATCTCCGTGCTCTGCACAGACAGAGATATCAGCAACAAGCCTATCTACCGCATCAAACCAACCAAGATTGTGGTAGACACAACAGCCCTCTGGAACCATCTGAACCAGGAAAGTCTGGATGCACGCATCATGATGGTGAAAGAACAGATAGCTGACAACGACAGCAAGCTGACCAACTATTTAAGCACTACCCGACTCACACCATTCGCAAGATGGTCGAGCTACTGGCAGAGCAACAACAAGATTTCGAACAATGCCGACGTGGGCGTAAGATTCACCATTCCTATCTGGAACGAAACGCCACGCAAACGACAGGCACTGGAGACCCAGAAAGAAATCATACGCAGCAGCCGTGGTACCGATGTGAAGGAAATCAAACAGTCGGTAGGCATCCTGCTCAAGAAGATAGACAACCTGAACAAGGCTATAGCCACCGAGGCTTTCCATATAGACCAGACCGGCAAATATATCGAAATGCGGCGGTTTGCCTACCAGAACCAGAAACAGGGATACAACTATCTGATGCGTATGGACGAATATACGGGACTCCTGGAAAGTATGGAGCGTATGTACAAACTGATGCAGAACCGCGCACTCGCTATCATCAATATCGAGAAAGCCGTGAGCATCTATGACAACAACAACATCTTCAAAGAAATAGAACTTTGAATGTAAGGAAACCAGAATATGAATGAATTCCAATATAATGGCACGCCACAAGAACAGGCGATGGCAGACTTGCTGAAGACACAGGGTCACCGCCTTGCCAGACAGCAGATCATCTTTGCCCTGATCTTCCTGCTGGTTATCGTGCTTGCCGCCTACTATATTGTCACTCGTATGATATGGGCAACCTTCGACGGTTATATAACCCTCGATGAAAACCATATCAGTGCCGTTGACGACATCTATATCCTTAAGGTGAACAAAGAAATGGGTGAAGTGGTACATAAGGGAGATACGCTCTACTCTTATGTACTGCTAGGTAATATTGTGAACCAATACGACCCGAACATCCTGCCTTCTGCCGTAAAGGAGACTCACGACATGGAGGTACAGGCTAAACTCGCACAGCAGGAGATTCCGGTGCTGCGTACCCGACTTGCCGAACTGAGAAAACAGAAAGCATCTGAAAGTTCGGACATCTACTACGGTCTTACCGACAACACCAAGCGAAATGAACTGGATGCCGAGATTGCCGAGGTAGAAGAAGAACTGAGAAAGCAGGCTAAGAAGGTGGAAATCTATGCACAGGCAAAGAACACCACCTATAACTTCATGAGCCGCAGAGGAGCCGGCAGAGCAAATGCTTCCATGCCTTACTCCAACACAAGCATCTACAACCCGGGACTTATACACTACTGCTGTGCACCAGCCGATGCCTACATCTCAAAAATCAATGTGAGCGACAAAACCCTGGTGTTCAAAAGCGAGGAGGTGATGGTTATCCAGCATACCGACTATGCAGACTGCCATCTGGGCGTAATCGCATACGTACCCAACGACATGGTGAAGTATATGGAAAGCCCTGACGATGCAGACATCATCATCAACAAAGACCTGGAACTGAAGGCTAAGTTGCAGATGGTAGGTCTGAGAGTAGAGGAAATACCAAAGCATCTGCAGAGTAACTTCTCGCATGATGCCAACGCAGTGGTTGCCGTCTTCACCCTGAACCCGAACCAGAGAGTACCGGCATGGGTAATGAGCAACAGACTGCCGGTAAGAATAAGAGTGAACAAGATTGGTGCCATGCTCGATCCGAAGCCACTGCCGATGTACACCGTCCCAGTGGGCAAGAACGAAAACGTGAAGCGAAGCAACATGATTTCGAGCGACACCAATAATCATCAAGATAAAACGAAATAAAGAATGATTGGACTTAGAAGAAACAAACGTGGAGATATGGTGCTCACCATCGATAGCTATATAGATATCGACTCGACACCGGACATCCAGCCCGACTACTTCGATTGTATTTACATCAATACGAAGAGTGAGCGTGCGTTCCATGCTATACTGTTTGGAGCCAGTCCAATCTTATCATGGAAATGTAGCTACAAACCGATATTCGTCAATACGGCGTTATCGGGAAAGGGACAGATCATCGACTATATCGTCGATGCCTATGTGAGCGACATGAACAATGAAAAGGTATATGAGATTATAGACAAAATCAAGCTGGCAAGACAGAAGTTTGGTGTAAAAAGCGAAACAAGCCGTCCTACACAGCCTAACCAGATCTTTGCCAACATCCTGAAATACCTGCTCTCAAGAGACCAGCGAATCATGGGACACCGACTGCTGGAGAAATCGTCTTTGGGATATATCAACCCAATCTTCGAGCACTATCACAGTATGGGTCTCTTCCATCTCAACGAGATGTTCATGTTCATCGACACTATGGTGGAGTTCGGATCACTGCGCATTCACCGCTTCCTGCTCAAGGAGCACCTCTGCCCTAAGTGCAACCACTCTCACCTGCTCTATACGGAGTGCTGTCCGAAGTGCGGAAGTTCGAACCTGAAGATACAGAACATCATCCACCACTTCAGCTGCGCCAACGTATCGCCGGAAAGCAGCTACAATGTGGGCGGTATGCTCATCTGTCCGAAGTGTCACAAGAAACTTCGCCACATCGGTGTTGACTATGACAGACCAGCCGTGGTATATACCTGCAACGACTGCGAGAACTCGTTTACCTCGCCTATCACCAAGGCAACCTGCTGCTACTGCGAGAGCACCTTTCCGGTAAATGCCCTGGTGCCACGAGACGTAGAGGACTACGAGATAACGGAAGAAGGAATCAGAACACTGACCAGCGGCAACATCATGTTCAGCAACATGGTGAACATCTATGATAACTTCATGGAATATTATCTGCTGATGAACCGACTGCGACGCCAACTGATGGAAACCTACCGCAAGGATGAACTCTCGGTCATGGTAGGCAAGATATGGATTATAGATGAAAACAAGGATACCGTAAAGATAAAGGAAAGCATACAGGGCAAGCTCTGTAGAATCTTCTCCAATCACAAGGTGTCTTACTACAACAATATCTTCTACATATCCTCTACCCTCTATGAGCAGGGAGAAACGGTGGAAGAGGCTCAGCAGAAACTGAGCAAGGAGATGTCGGTAGCCATCAGAAAGGTGGCCAACTCGATAGAACCGGACGAGATTATCTGCAGCATGCTGGAAACCAAGGCGAAGACCATCGCCAACAACTATGACGAGTTCTTCAACAAACTGCAATATGTGGATATGACTCCAGACGACTACTGCCGCTACTCAGAGGAACCTCTGATGAAGGAAGAAGAGAAAGAGGTGAAGCCGCAGGAAGAGCTGCTTGATACGGAGCCGAAGGAAGATGAAAACGACAAGATACAGAAGCGCATCGTGCTCTACAAGAAACTCGTTGCCATCCTTGTCACCATCGCAGGTATACTCATAATCATGGCCCTCTTGGCGCTCACCGTGCTGAGATAAGCCATCAAGAAAAAAGGGAAAAACGTATGTTTAGCATAGCAGAACATCTGAACGATTTCTTCGACTGGATCAGCACGCTATCGTTTAGCAGTATCGTGAATACCTACTGGTTCCTCTTCTTCATCGAGATGCCAAGATATTATATCCTGGAATATCTCGTAATCGGAAACCGACTGATGAAGAGAAACCAGATAGATAAAGAGAAAGAATATGCCAAGTACTTCCTGTACCGCGAGAATCCACTTATCAGCATCCTCGTACCGGGAAAGAACGAAGGCAAACATATATTCAAAATGGTGAACTCACTGGCTGAGCAAACCTACCGCAACTACGAAATCATCGTGGTAGACGATGGTAGCGATGATGACACCAAACTGATTTGCAACGACCTCTACCGGGCTGGGTATATCACCCACTACCTGAGGTTGGATACAAGAGGCGGTAAAGCTGCCGCCAGCAACTATGGAGCCCAGATGGCAAGAGGCAAATACATCGTATGTCTGGATGCCGACTCTTCGCTTGACCGTGATGCACTGGAGAAGATTCTACTCCCCTTCTACATCGACGGAATGGTAAAGGGCGTAGGCGGATGTGTGAAGGTACGCAACTACAAGGAAACCATCTGCTCGTCGCTGCAGGCTTTCGAATACCTGAAGCGAATACAGGTGGGACGTATCGTAACCAGCGAACTGGGTATCTACCACATCATTTCGGGAGCATTCGGAGCCTTCGAAAGAAAGACACTGAAGGAAGTGGGCTATTGGGACATAGGACCGGGACTGGACGGTGACCTGACACAGAAGATCCGCAAAGCCGGATATAAAGTGAAATTTGCCGAAGATGCCATCTGTATGACCAATGTTCCTACCAAATGGTACAAGCTGTATCATCAGCGCATCAGATGGTCGCGCTCGCTCGTGAGATTCCGTCTCCGCAAGCATGCCGACATTCTGCTGCCTACCAAGAACTGGAGTATCCTTAACTGGATATCCAACATGGAGAGTGTGGTTTTCGACTGCTTCCTCAATTTCCTGTGGTTGTGGTACATCATCAAGCTCGCCATCACGTTTAACACGCACATCATCGAGGTGCTGGCGCTGGGCTACTTTATCAGAGTATGCTTCTCGCAGCTTGCCTTCATCCTGGTGCTGATGGTTTCAGAAAGAAAGAGAGACGTGTGGTTCCTCTACAGATATCTGCCACTGATGTCGCCTTATACAGGTTATTTCCTGCGTATCGCCCGTCTGTCGGCTCATCTGCAAGAGCTCTTCTTCCGCCGTTCTTACAAGGACGCATGGAACCCTGAGAAGACTTCGCGCTATGCTCAGCTCGAAGGAATCTAAAAGACCCGAGTTACTTGCTGTAACGCAAACACAGCAGGGAGCTCCCAATAAAAGAAATAACATTATAAAACATAAACAATATAGTATATGATAAACAAGTCTTTTGAGTTTAAGATTGGAGTAATAGGTTTGGGGTATGTAGGTACTCCACTAGCATGCTTATTCTCAAAGAAATACGATACATGGGGATATGACATCAAAGCAGAAAAGGTAGCCAAGTTAGCCAAAAGTACAATGACAGACAACAAAATTGTATGCAAGGCATTGGAACAGGGACTGAAACTGACCAGCAGCATTGATGACCTGAAGAAGTGTAACGTGTATATCATCGCTGTACCAACACCGGTGAACAAATCGAACAAACCAGACATCAGCTGCGTGCGCAATGCAACTGCTGAGGTTGGCAAGATTCTGAAAGAAGGTGATATCGTAGTCTACGAGAGTACCGTTTACCCAGGTCTGACAGAAGAAGTCTGTGCCCCATTACTGGCATCTACATCAGGATTGAAGTTGAACCAGAGTTTCTTTGTAGGCTTCTCGCCAGAGCGCATCAACCCGGGCGATACTGTTCATACCATCGAGAACATCGTGAAGGTTACCAGCGGTTCTACACCCGAAGCAGCAGCTATCATCGACAGCCTCTATGCTTCAGTACTTACCCATGGCACCTACAGGGCGAAGAGTATCAAAATAGCAGAGGCATGTAAACTGATGGAGAACTGCCAGAGAGACATACAGATAGCCTTCTTCAATGAGATGGAAAAGATTTTCGACAAGATGAACATCAACATCGAAGACGTAACGGCGGCAGCTAGCACAAAATGGAACTTCGTGCCAGCTACTCCAGGACTCGTTGGCGGCCACTGCATCGCGGTAGACCCATACTACCTGATTAACAAGGCACAGGAGGTTGACGTGGTACCATCGCTGCTCTCTACAGCCCGCGAGGTTAACGAGCAGATGGCGGTATGGATGGCAGGAAAGATAAAGAATGCATCTGAAAGCAGAAAGTTCAAGGCTCCGGAGACCAACGTGCTGATTCTCGGCTTCTCGTTCAAGCCAGACAGCGATGATATCAGAAACACAAAAGTAGCCGATCTCTATATCAACCTGGTAGGAGCAGGTTACAAAACCACACTCTACGATCCATTGGTAGATGTAAAGGAAGTAAAAGAAGAATATAACATCAAGGTGACAGATGATCCTAAAGTTCTGGAAAAAGAGTATCAGATTGTGGTAATCGGTACTCATCACAAGATGTTCGACAGTATCGATATGAACAATCTAATCACTGATAAAGGATTCATATGCGACATCTACGGCATTCACAAGCCAAGAAACTAGATCTTCAAGATCGGAAAGAACCTATATAATAAACCAATGAAAAATGGAAAAGAACAAAGTGCTAATCGTCGATGATATTTCAGAAAATATTGAAACTATCTCTGAAATGATAAAGGACTTTGACATCGACGTGAAAACTGCCAATGGCGGAAAAGAAGCCATTGAACTGATTGACTCATTCAAGCCGGACGTGATACTGCTCGACTTGATGATGCCACATGTAAATGGGTGGGACGTAATAGACCATGTACGCTCTAAATACTCGAAAAGCGAAATGGCCATCATCGTGGTTTCCCTGTTAAGCAACAAGGATAATATTGATGAGTGCTATGAGCTTGGAGTAAACGACTACATCACAAAGCCTATCATCAAAGCCCGTCTCACCAGTTCGCTAGACGCTCATCTAAGCAGTCTTGCAAGAGGCTAAAGTGCCTCTTGCAAGATTGCTTCTGCATGAGCAATGCGATCACTAGTAGGAGGATCTATGCCTTCCAGCGGGTAGGCAATACCTAGTTTCTCATACTTGTAGATACCCATCGTATGATAAGGTAAGACATCTATACGCTCAATATTAGAGAGTGTTGAGAGGAAATCACGCAACTGATAGAGGTATTCATCCTTGTCGGTAATACCTGGAATCAGGACGTGACGAATCCATACTGGTTTGTGTATCTCGCTTAAATATCGTGCACAATCCAGTATGTTTACATTAGAATGGCGGGTGAGTTTACGATGCTCTTCATCGTTGATATGCTTGATATCAAGAAGAACAGTATCTGTGACGGCCATCAGACGCTCGAATTCATCGAAGAAAGCACCCTCTTTCCTAAATGGTTGCGCTGATGTATCAAGACAAGTGTTGATGCCACGCTGATGGGCTTTCTCGAAAAGTTCGATGAGAAAGTCTATCTGCATCAGGGCTTCTCCACCACTTACAGTAATACCGCCCTTGTCACCCCAATAACTCTTGAATCGCTCTGCCTTATCCAACAGGTCATCGGCACTATACTCCTCTCCTACTCCCATCTTCCATGAATCCGGGTTATGGCAGAACTGGCAGCGCATCGGACACCCCTGCAGGAAAATCAAAAATCTGATGCCTGGTCCATCTACAGAACCAAAGCTCTCTATGCTGTGAATAAATCCTTTATGCATAACAATTAAGCTAAAAATGCCCGCTAAATATCCTCGGAAAGAAAATCTAGCGGGCAATATTTATTCTTCTAATTGATTAGAGTCTCTCGTGAGCCTGACGAGCGATTACGTCGAGCTGCTGCTCACGGGTCAAGTCGATGAACTTAACTGCGTAACCACTTACACGGATGGTGAAGTTCTGGTACTCTTCCTTCTCTGGGTGCTCCATAGCATCCTTGAGCTTGTCGATACCGAATACGTTCACGTTCAGGTGGTGAGAACCCTGGTTGAAGTAACCATCCAATACACCTACCAATGTCTGGGCACGCTCCTCATCGTTGTGACCGAGAGCACCTGGGCTGATGGTCTGAGTATTAGAGATACCATCGAGAGCATACTCGTATGGCAACTTAGCTACTGAGTTCAAAGAAGCCAAAAGACCGTTCTTCTCTGCACCGTAAGATGGGTTAGCACCTGGAGCCAAAGGAGCACCGGCTGGACGACCATCAGGCATATTGCTGGTGAACTTACCATATACTACATTTGATGTGATAGTCAGGATAGATGTAGTTGGCTCAGAATTGCGGTATGTATGATGCTTCTTGATCATATTCATGAAGGTCTTGAGCAACCATACTGCAATCTCATCAGCACGCTCATCATCGTTACCATAACGTGGGAAGTCACCCTCGGTCTTGAAGCTGAGAGGGAAACCGGTCTCATCACGGACGATGTTTACCTTGGCATACTTGATAGCTGAGATAGAGTCAACTACGTGGCTGAAACCAGCGATACCTGTAGCGAAAGTACGACGAACATCTGTATCGATGAGCGCCAACTCTGCTGCCTCGTAGAAGTACTTATCGTGCATGTAGTGGATGAGGTTCAATGTCTTCACATAAACGCCAGCCAACCAGTCCATCATATCCATGAAACGTGGCATGAACTCCTCGTATGTCAATA
>OLGA01002138.1_pt1 | contig 14591 bp, 15 predicted proteins | sample 1604881 | NCBI WGS metagenome assembly OLGA01 (sample SAMEA3888896, study PRJEB22519) | human gut metagenome | biome: human gut; feature: human-associated habitat; material: faeces | place: Denmark | collected 2009
CTGCATACAACTCACCATCCGTGCCAATCACCTGGCCACGTCTCGACTTCTGTTCAGGTACCAACGAATATGTATCTGTTGAACCTGAGGCAAAGAAGCAGATTCTCGACTTCTACAAGCAGGATCCGGAGAACGCCAAGAAGCAGTTTGGTGACGAACCGTTCGAACTCAAGAACATCCTGAAGAACTGGGTACGCAGCAAGAACCCTGACATGCACTTCATCCCTACGGATACCCTCTATGTCACCATCGACAAGGAGGCAGTAAAGAAGAGCGGTATGATGATGGCTACAGATTCTATTCCAGATAAGATGGTCATCTCGCTTGCCGGCAAGAGCGCACTCTACAAGGGCGACCTCATGATGCTCGAGATGTTGGCACAATGCAACTGGACCCGTCCTCTCTACGTAGCACTCACCGTAAGCGAAGAGAACTATATGAACCTCGGTGACAACTTCGTACAGGAGGGACTTGTGAACCGTATCACTCCGTTCACCACCAACAAGCCAGGTGCCAAGAACTTCGATACAGAGAAGGCTTATCACAACATCATGACCCGATTCAAGTTCGGCAACCTGAAGCAGAAGGGTCTCTATATCGACGAGACTACCATGCGCATGTGTTATACTCACCGTCGCCTGCTTGGTCAGACTGCTCTCCAACTCATCGCTGAAGGCAAGAAGCAGAAAGCTATCAACATCTTGAAGAAGGCTGATGTAGAGATTCCTACATACAACGTACCACTCGACTACTTGAATGGTGGCATAGATATGGCTCGCGGCTGGCTGATGACCGGTCAGAAAGCCAAGGGTAAGGAATACGTAGAGGCTATATGGAAGAACGCTTCACAATACCTCAACTACTATCTCTCGCTGCCAAACGACCTTTTCCTCCAGGCAGAGCACGACTGCATCCGTCAGATCATGATCATGCAGAGCATCTGCGAGGCTGCCGGAATGGTGAGTCCACAGTTGGAGCAGAAGTATGAGAAGCAGCTCAACAACCTCTACCGTCTCTATCATGGCAGAGGTGGCAGAATGCCGGAAGGCAATCAGTAAAAAATAGAAAAAAGTTTGGTGTCGCGAAACACGACACCAAACTTTTCATTATTCATATAAACCTGTTTTATCCATGTTCATAGAGCAACCAGCCAAATGGCTCAGATGGTTATATCCAAAGGCCATCTGGAGAATGGACAAGAAAGACCATTCTGTCTATCTTACATTTGATGACGGTCCGATTCCTGAGTCAACTCCATTCATCTTAGAGACCCTGAGAAAGTACAATATCAAGGCTACTTTCTTTATGGTAGGCGAGAATGTATTGCGCCATCATGACCTCTACAACCAGATTGTGGCAGAGGGTCATCAGGTAGGCAACCATACATTCAATCATATCGGTGCCTTCAAGCACCGTGTCATCTCCTACGTGCTCAACACCAATAAGGCGAACGATATCATCCATGCCCATCTCTTCCGTCCACCTCACGGCTGGATGCGACCAAGTGAGTATTGGTGGCTGCACCGCACTTACAAGGTCATCATGTGGGATGTGGTGACGCGCGACTATTCCAAATGGATGACGGCAGAAGATGTGGTGAACAATGTGAAGCGATATGCCCGCAATGGCAGCATCATCACCTTCCACGACTCGCTGAAGAGCATTGAAAAGCTGAAGACAGCGCTCCCTCAGGCCATAGAATGGCTCATGGAACAGGGGTATGAATTTAAGACTTTTGAATAAGAAGCTGATATTTCCAAATAGGAACAGCCCAATAAATACAGACAAGAAATGAGCAAAAGAATCAACAGTTATCAGGCAGTAGCTGCATTTGTAAGAGGTTTCTTCGAAGCTTACGCACGTGGCATCATCGATGCTACCATCGAAGGCAATGACTTCAGCAAGAAGAACGACCCGAAACAGATCAAGCAGATGATGCTGGAGCACTATGGCGAGGTAAACCAATACTTCTTCGACATCATGTTCTCTACCCTCGTACGCCTCAACTACAAGACTGCCGAGGAAGCCAACGAGCGCATGAAGAAGAACTTCGACAGCATGAAACAGGCTGACCCGACCTTTGAGCCAACCATGCTCGACTACTTGCGCATAGCCTGCAAATCGAACCAGCTTTACAAGGCGATGGAATCAGAATACAAGCGTAACTTCACCTGGCTTCTGCAAGGCAAGTTTACCACTCTTGAAGAGCATGTACGCGATTATACCCACGGCATTCTCATCAGTCTCGCCGACGAGCCGATGGCAATCCATCTCCTGGTCCGCATCATCGTGAAGGCATACGCAGCCGGACTGAAATGTGGTAGCAAGGAGGGCGAACAGCACCAGCTCCACATGCCTACCCTTCACGGCATGTTGCTGAACAATGTCAACATCCTGCTCAACGAGACTCCACTCAAGAGCAGCACCGAAGATCCTGTTGCCCTCTTCAAGGAGGCATGCAAGAATGAAGAAGAAAACATCAACGTTCTTTTCAACACATTAAACGATGCGATGAAAGAACTGGCAGAAGAATAAGAGAAAAGCATCATTGATGACGAGCACAGCACCAGATTCGAGAACCATCCGACTCCATATAGCGTAGAATCTCGTTATTCACTTCTTGGCGAATGGAGAGCATGGATTCTCGGTCGCAATCCACAGTAAAGTCAAGGTCTATATCTACCGAGAGTCTTGGCAGTTGGGAATAACAAAGTGACAATGATTAAGATTATTAAAGATTTAGATATAACGGCTTCGGGTGTTAGCGTATTTAACCGCAAGTGGCAACCTGTCCATTTACAACAAGGAGAAATGGATGGGGCTTGTGCCGTATATTCCATGATAATGAACCTGCTCATACTAAAGGTTCTTACTCGTAATCAAGTTGTCAACTTGAAAACAACATTTAAGGGAAATACCGCAAAAGGGAGACTTTTCAAAGAGTTCTTTGTGACAGAAGGACTGTGCCGTGATGGATTTTATTTTTCCGAAATAAAAGAAAAGCTATCCCATTCTTTTGCTAAAGAGGTTACATCTTCGCCTCTTCAATATACAGCATCTTTATCAGACCAAACTTCTTTTGTAGAAGAACTTAGGACTGCAATAGATAGCGACACGCCTTTGATTACCGCTCTGTCTTTTAAAGGTGGCGCTCATGCTGTACTTGCTATTGGGTATGAAGAAAACAAAAAGACGGTGTCAAGAAAATATTCTGTTTAGACCCAAGCTATGCCATAAGTCCGACATCCTTTTGGAATGGTGTAATAATCCTAAATGAGGGAAAAGGAAAGTACAGCCATCAGTATATAACAGATAAAGACGAAAAATATATCAATGTCAGTGAATCATTGAATATAAAAAAGAAATAACGATATGAGCGAAGAATTACAACAGAAAATTCTTGACAAACTTTGAGAAGTTGCAAACAAACTACGTGGCAATCAAGGACCTGGAGGCCAAACGTGCTGACCTTGACAAGGAGATTGAGGGCTATCTGAAAGAGTTGGGATTGTTAGAGTAAACTTTCCACAAGTTGTGGCAGAGTTCCCAGATATGAAAGGGCTTTCATACAGAAACTTGAAGTATATCAGACAATGGTATCAGTTTTATAATGAGCAACTTACAATTGGGCAACAAGTTGTTGCCCAATTAGACGATGTAAATGTGCAACAACTTGTTGCACAAATACAAGATAAGGATTTCAAAAAAGGGTAATGATATGAAAAATAAAGATAATATACCGCAGTTTGTGAATAGCGATTCTTTCATGGCAGACAAGAACTATGTGAAGTGGTTGTCTGACCTGAAGAAACGCTTCCACATTGCACAGCTCAAAGCAGCTGTCAAAGTGAATACGGAAATGCTCAAATTCTATTGGAGTTTGGGCGAGGACATTTGTGAGAAGCAGAAGCAATATAAGTGGGGCGCAAACTTCATGAAAAGATTGAGCCTTGATTTGCGTGCGGAATTTCCACAAGCAGAGGGATTTTCATGGTCTAATCTCTATAAAATACGAAAATGGTATTTGTTCTATTCTTCACAAATTGAATTTTTGTACCAAGCTGGTACAAAATTACAAAAGGTGGATAATGCAACAACCCCAATGCCAGACTTACTGCAATTTGTGCCTTGGAGACATCAAACAGTAATTGTTTCCAAATGCACTACAATAAACGCTGCTTTGTTCTATCTCAACAAGGTGATTGAAGACAACATGAGCCGTACAGAATTGGAGCATGTGATTAAGGCTCAATTGTACGAGCACACAGGCAAGGCTTTGAATAACTTTGATGTTACATTACCACGACCTCAAAACGAATTGGCAACAGAAATTATAAAAGACCCTTACAAATTGGATTTCTTCTCATTGCCAAGCAAGTTCAACGAAATGGACTTGGAGAATAAGTTAGCAACCAATATTACTCGCTTCCTTTTGGAATTGGGCAAAGGTTTTGCGTATGTCGGTCGGCAGATGGAACTTGATACGCCAAGTGGCAAGTCATACTTCCCCGACATGATTTTCTATCATACTCGACTGAAATGCTATGTGGTGGTGGAACTGAAGATTGTGGACTTTATGCCAGAGTTTATTGGCAAACTGAACTTTTACGTTTCGGCAGCTGACGAGTTGCTTAGAGGTGAGGGAGATAATCCAAGTATTGGTATTCTTCTTTGCAAGGACAAAGATTCGTCAGTGGTAGAATGGTCTCTGCGTGGCATAACTACTCCTTTGGGGGTGGCAAGCTATCAGCTGCAAGAGGTCTATGAACGAACATTGCTTGAAATAAAGCAAGAAGCCTCTGAGGATGAATAGTAATATAGTTTAAATTCTGCCACAACTTGTGGAAGAAATTGTCTACCAAGTTGGTAGACAAATAAAACAATGTAACTGGTATGTAAGTACCATGTAAACTGGTATGTAACAGAGCCATATTGGTGAACTTAAATTAAGGATTAAAAATGACAACAACAATAAATAACGAACATAAGAAACTTAATGTCCCAAATCTCAGATTCCCGGAGTTTCAGGGGGAGTGGGAAAAGTGTAAGCTATCAGAGATCTGTACTTTCTTCTCGGGTGGCACTCCAAGTTCTTCTAACAAAGATTTCTATGGAGGAAATATTGCATTTATTCGTTCGGGAGAACTCCATGCTGATAGTACAGAGTTGTTCATAACACAAGCAGGATTTGATAGTTCTTCTGCCAAAATGGTAGAGGTCGGAGATTTATTATTGGCAATGTATGGTGCAACGAGTGGTGATATCGCAGTCTCTAAAATAAAAGGAGCTATCAATCAAGCAATTCTATGCATTAGAACAAAGCAAAACAAGAAATTCATAGAATCAGTTTGGAATAAACACGTTTCAAAAAATCTTAGAAAATACTTACAAGGAGGACAGGGAAATCTTTCAGCTGACATTGTAAAAGGTATATCTTTCTTTTTTCCAACTTTAAAAGAGCAAGAAAAAATAGCTAATCTTGTGTCTCTTCTTGATGAGCGCATAGCTACCCAAAACAAAATCATTGGCAAATTGCAGTCCTTAATCAAGGGACTAAATGACACATTATATGCTCAACATGGTGACGAAGTAATGACTTCTTTTGCAGAACTTGGCACTTCATATTCTGGACTGTCAGGGAAGTCTGCACATGATTTTGGTTCAGGTAAACCTTTCATAACTTATCTGAATGTGTATTCAAATAATGTTATCAATGAAAATGATTTCCAGTATGTGGCAATTAAAGATGGTGAAAAACAGAATGTTGTTGAATATGGTGATGTTTTGTTTACATTGTCTTCAGAAACTCCAGAAGAAGTTGGTATAGGTTCAGTGTATCTTGGTAAAGAAAAAGTTTATCTGAATAGTTTTTGCTTTGGCATTCACATCACAAATACGAAAATAGCTTTTCCTCCATATCTGTCTTACTACGTGTCTTCAACAGCATTCCGAAAGTTTATCTATCCTTATGCACAAGGAAGTACGAGATTCAACCTGTGTAAGGCTGACTTTGAGAAGGCAAGTATTAAACTACCAACCTTAGAAAATCAAAAGCGAATATACTCTATTCTGAGTCATATCGATAATAAAATCGAAACAGAAAGACAAACGCTTGAACTCTATAATTCTCAAAAGCAGTATCTGCTTCGCCAAATGTTCATATAAACATCTGGCGGAGCAAGTATTGCTTCTGCTTTTCATAATGTTCCAACAATCTTTTGCTTACTAAAAGTTTTGCTTCATAAGTTTTCAGTAAATTAACTATAGCTTTTTGTGTTTCTAAATCAGGAAGATAGACATAGCAAGAAGAAAGGTTGTTTGCTGTTATTGAGAATACCTTTGTTCCTTGTGCCAATCGCTTGATTTGGTTATGGAAATAACGAGAATTAAATGCAAAGCCTTTGAATCCTACGACAGTCCTGTCCTTTACATCACGACCATGAATAGTATGTAATCCACAGACTGTATCGCCTTCAATAGTATCAACAAATTCAACGGATTTAGCAATTTCGCCAGTATCTTCTGAAGCATCAGCAAAAGCAACATCTCCAACTTGACATAATGTATATTGCTTAGGTATTGCTTCATTTTTAATCATCGGTAAAGAGGCTGAGTTAATACCACGTGTCTGAAAACCGTGTATCAAACCATAATGTAGATTTCTAATTTCACCTTCTTCATAACTCAATTGCTCCCATGATAGCGAATTGGTAGAGAAGAATTGCATAAATGAACGTAAATATGTCTTTTCCCACAAAGGATTATCCAATATTTTGTCTTCAAGTCCCTTGATTAAGGACTGCAATTTGCCAATGATTTTGTTTTGGGTCGCGATGCGTTCATTTATAGCATCGAAAAGTCGTGCAATCTTACTCTGTTCGTTTGCATTAGGCAGCAACACCTTCGTCTTTCTTATAGATTTCAAAGAAAGATTTTTGATAGTCGTACCAGTAAGCTCTGATGTAAAATAAAACTGGCACTTAGGCATCATCAGGTAATAGAAAATGTAATTTCTATTTATATTGGAAGATACGTTAATATAGCAAGCGCTCTTACCTAACATAATAGACTCATTTTTATACAAAGCGACATTTCCGACAGTTCCATTGATAGATAGAAGTATTGAATAAGAATTTAAAGCAGATGCATTATTTCTTAAAGCCTCTTCCTCTGTTACTTTTTGAGTTGTTGCTGTGATTATAATTCCATATTCGGATATGTTATTGCCATTTACAAAATAGAATGTACCATTATCATCATAGATAGGAGTGGCATGAATACCATCTCCTATTTCAGCTGTTATGTCCTCTAATTTATGTTCCTTCCACTCCCCCTGAAACTCAGGGAATCTGAGATCTGGGACATTGTCCTTTGGGCGAAGTCCCTCACGCTCGGCAGAATCCAAACAAGTTTGGTTCTGCTCTCGCTTATTTGGGACATCAGAGTTCTTTTTTCTCTAATTATATATGTACACCTTCAAAATTAAGGATTATATGATAACAAAAACAATTAGAGAAATTGCGTTGGCTTGGAAAACAGACAAGCAACGCTACGTTAAGCAGTCTACATACGCTGCTTATGTGTTAATTTTGGAGAATCACATTCTGCCATCATTTGGCGATTGTGAGGCTCTGAGTGAGAAACTTGTTCAGGAGTTCGTTTTGCAGAAACTAAATGGCGGACTCAGTATTAAAACGGTAAAGGACATTCTGATAGTCTTGAAAATGGTGATGAAGTTCGGAGTAAAGAACGAGTGGATGAACTATTGCGAGTGGGACATCAAATACCCAACGACAGAGACCAACAAAGAAATTGAGGTACTGACAGTGGCACACCACAAGAAGATCCTCGATTTCATCAAGCAGAACTTCACGTTCCGCAATCTTGGTATTTATATCAGTCTGACTACTGGTTTGCGTATTGGAGAAATCTGCGGTTTGAAATGGTCGGACATCAACACGGACAATGGTACGATTGTAGTGAACCGCACTATTGAGCGAATCTACATGGTGGAGGGCGAACGCAAGCACACAGAGTTGGTCATCAACACACCAAAGACCAAGAACTCATGCCGTGAGATACCGATGAACAAAGAACTTCTGGCTATGGTAAAACCTCTGAAAAAGGTGGTAAACACAGACTTCTATGTACTGACCAATGAGGAAAAACCGACAGAGCCTCGTACTTACCGCAACTACTATCACCGCCTGATGAAGCGTCTTGATATCCCTCGGTTGAAATACCATGGTTTGCGCCATAGTTTTGCTACACGATGCATAGAGAGCAATTGTGACTATAAGACCGTAAGCGTGCTTCTCGGCCATGCCAACATCACAACAACACTTAATCTTTATGTTCATCCAAACATGGAGCAAAAGAAAAAGTGCATCACCAAGATGTTTAAATCTCTTGGAAAGTAGGGGAGATAGTGGATATAAAAAGCAAGGGATGGAGGTGACTTAATATCACCTCATCCTTTGTTTACGGATAATACAAAAGAAAGATATTCTCATTCATATCCTTCTGCACCATTGTCTTTATCACTTTGGATTTTTCTTTTCATACTTGGTTCCTTTTGTGAAAGGATACGGCATAACACGTGCCACATACTGGAGCGTTTCATCGTCAGAATCGCTCAGATGATCATCTGCAAGATTGCGAATGACTTCGGATCCTTCAAGCAACTTTTCCTTTTCAAATTCATCAAATGCAAAAACATACTCCGATTCATCCATTTTACCCTGGACAAAGCGGAACATCTTACCTTCCGTTTCTCCCACCTCCTTGTGATATTTCTCGTAATCACTCTCTGAGAACTCTTCAAAGTCCTCTTCCTTTGGAATAAAGCCTATCTTGAATATTATCTTGAGGGCTTTTCCTCCTTCTAAAAATAGATCTAATGGATTCATAATTTAAAATTAAAATTGTTGTATAAGATATATCCGATGACAAATATATTAAAAAAGTAAATAGGTTCAAAGCATTTTTTGAGATTTAACATAATTTTAAAGCAAAAATGTTATATTTAAGAATTTTGGTGCTATTTTTGCAATAAAATAGATAATTATGATAGAATTAAGACTGAGAGAAATATTAGCAAAAAGGGGAATTACCTTAAAGGATTTTGCTGCACAATCCGGTTTGAGTCAATCAAATCTGAGCAATTATATAAACGGCAAAATTTCTCCTACTCTTGATACAGTTTCTCGTATTGCTTCTCATTTGGGTATTGATGCCATTGAACTTTTTAAAGAAAAGGATGAGGTGGAGTTGTATGCTAAATATCACGGTAAACTTTATCCCATAACCAATGAAGATTTGATTTCTATCATTTCAAAGAAGGAATGAATTGTTAATTGCGCATATAATATAAGAAATGAGGAACTTCATTATTGGACTTCCAACGAACGAACCGTCTTTTAACAAAGAAATAATAGAAAATCGTGGCGTGGTATGGTTCGTAGAGAAAAACAAGGAGACAGCCTCGTCGGAGTATAGTCGTGGTGATTCTTATGGCTTGCACAAAAATCTCTCTCTCTACAATTCGTATCGTATTGGCAGATTAGGGGCAAAGCCTGAATTAGGTTCTATATTTGTAGATTTGGAGGACTAAGTTTTTGCCAGTAGAATTTAAATCAATAGTATTTTATGATGTCATTCCTTACTCGCATATATCCATTCAAGCAGAGCAGACACTGGTTGAGAGATGGATTTTTCTTTGGCCTTGTCATTTGGGCTATATTATATTTTCTGCAGCCTTTCGGGTTCTGTCTGTATCAGGGCAATAAATGTCTTGCTGCAGCCTTGTTTGGCATGGTCACTTTCGTGTGTTATGCCATTTATATAGCATCGGTATTGAAGTGCTTTCACCGGGCTGTCAATCCCTGGCGCATCTGGCATGAAGGAATGGCGGTACTCGGACTGATTATTATGATTGCCTTTTGTAATTTTCTTTTATCCTCATTTCTCTTTCATTGTACAATCACTGTCAGGCTTTTTCTGTTGTTTTTGAACTGGACGATTATTGTCGGTGTGTTTCTGACTATGCTGTCAGTCGGAATACAATACAACCGATCTTTAAAGGATAGAATGGAAGATTTGTTGCGCAATACGGCACAAGAACAAAAGGAGGTGATTATTACAATCCACGATACGAGCAGCAGGGGAAATGATCTTGCGATGCCTATCAATGATCTGCTTTATATCGAAGCGCAGAAAAACAATATCTCGGTCTGTTTTGTAAAGGAGGATCATGTCGTTTCTGTTGATGTTCATAATACGCTGACGCGTACTCTGGAAGAACTGAAGGGATATGATAATATCTTCCAATGTCATCGCTCTTTTGCCGTCAATGTGAACAATATATCTTCGGCTAAAGGTAATTCTAACGGGTATCAGTTGAAACTGGATAAATGTGCTGATATCATACCAGTTTCGCGGTCATTTGTGCCTCAGTTTAAGACATATCTTACTTAGTTATTCGTCCTTTTAATTAGTTGCTCGTCATCATAAGTTGTTGTCTGTCATAGGTTTTAGCTGTATATCCTGAGAATTTGGTTAGTTCCGTTTTGTGCTGTATCTTTGCAGCATGAAACAACGAATGATACATATCGCATTACTGCTATTTATGGTAGTTGATCTGACTGCTCAGACTCTGATTTCAGGAATGGTCATGAGTGGTCTGGAACCTCTTGTTGGTGCCAACGTTTTTATCGCTGGTACTATTGATGGATGCCTGACGGATTCTCTTGGAAGATTCTCTTTTTACACTTCCAAGACAGGAGAAATAACTCTGAAGGCAACCATGATAGGCTTTGAGGAATACACACAGGATTCTGATGTCAGCAAACTGAAGCATCTCACCATTTCAATGAAAGAAAAGGCTGCAACAATCCAAGAAGTTGTAGTATCTGCCAGCACTTACAGTTTTGGAAAAAGTGATCATTTCAAGACGATGGATGCGCTGGACGTGGTGATGGCAGGTAATTCATGTGGAGACATTGTGGCAGCTTTGCAGTCATTGCCAGGAACGCAAAAGGTGGGAGAGGATGGCAAACTCTATGTAAGAGGTGGTGAAAGCGATGAATGTCAGACTTTTATCAATGGAATGCACGTACTTGTTCCCTATAGTACCAATGCCGAAAATACAGCCGTGCGAGGCCGTTTTTCTCCTTTTCTGTTCAAGGGAATTTGCTTTTCTCTTGGAGGTTATGGCGGAGAATATGGGCAGGCTCTTTCATCTGTTCTTCCGATGGAGACTACTGATGTGGCTACGGGCGACAAATATGGAGCCAGTGCATCACTGGTGGACTGGAATATCGGTGGAACTAAGGTGTTTGATACCAGCAGTCTGTCATTTAATGCGGCAATGACAAGCATGGGTATCTACAACCAGTTGTTTTCTGAAAGATTCGATTTCTACAAGCCATACCGGAAATTATCTGGCGAGGCCCAATATAAGATGGAGTTCAAGAATGCTGGAATTTTGAAGACATACGTTGGCTATGATTTTACTTCTGTAGGGCAACGTATTGACGATAGAAACCTATTGCTGAAGGAGAACAATGTTTATACAAATGCTACCTATAAGGCAGCGATTGGGGCTGGTTATACCGTCTTTTGTGGTATGGCAAATTCATCGGTTTTCAATGATATAAAAGATGCCAAGGCTGCTGGTGACAGTTTTTATAATTTCAGGAATGAGATACATCTGAAGACAGAAATGCGCAAGGTTTGTTCAGATGTACTGAAATTGTCGGTCGGTGTGGAGGATTATCAGCGAAACAGTTTACTGGAGTATGATTCCTATTGCTACACCCTGGATTATAACATTCTGGCTGCCCATGCTGATGCCCAGTGGAGGATGCTGCCCGGTGTGTTTCTGAATCTTTCAGCAAGGACTGAATATATGTCGCATGCGCAGTGGCTGTTCATGCCAAGAGCTACACTCTCTTATGTTCCCAACAAGGTTTTCCAGATTTCGCTTGTTGCGGGACGGTATAGTCAGACTGCAAGTGATGATAATCTCGCCACCAGCAACTATTCTCTTGGGCAGTGTACTGCTGATCATGCTATCATCTCCATGCAATATAAATCGGCGGGTACACTTGTAAGGATAGAACCCTATTGGAAGAAATATCATCGGTTGCCTTTATGGGATAAGGGTGTTTATCTTCCGAAAGGATATGGGACGAGTAAGGGGTTTGATCTCTTTGTGGATGACCATTCTCTTTGCAGGCGTCTTTCCACCACCTTGTCTTATTCATACAATGACTCCAGACGTTTCTATCTGGATTATACGGAAGAACGAACACCTGCTTTTGCTTCCAGACATAATTTGAGACTGACTGCGAAATATTCGTTCGGAAAAGCTATTCTGAGTTTGGCTGAATCTTATGCCAGCGGTCGTCTCTTTCTGCAAGGTAAGACTCCGCCGTATCACAGTGTAGATGTAAATCTGACTTATTTCCTGAGTCCCAAGGTGATTATTTATTCTTCGCTGAATAACATCCTTGGTCGCACGAATGTTTTCGGATATGATGCCAAGGGTCGCCCGATTGTCTCATCCCGCGATAGATTCTTTTATATAGGTATATTTATTTCACTTAAAAATAACAAAGCTTATGACATTTCAAATTTTTAAAAAGTTCATGTTGATGGGGATCTTCTTTTTGATCTCTACTGTAAGCATTCATGCCCAAGAGCCTAATATGCAGGCACTTATCGGACAGTCTCTTTCAAAACTCCAACAACCCACTCCTGAGAACTTCCTGAATTGTGTTGCTGAGATGAAACGTATTGATGATATGTTTCCGGATAGTATTCAACCTAAATTTCAGATGGTGTTGCAAAGCCTCAATTTTTCCGTTATGAATCCGCATGCACCGGAAACGGAAAACCTGATGGCTGGAGCAGAAGAAACCATTGCTAAAATGGAAAAAATGAGGAATGCAAACCAGTCTGATATCTGTACCCTTCGAGGTTTTTTATGCATGGTACGTATCGTACAGAATCCTGTACAAAACGGCCAGCGCTATTATCTTGATGTCATGCAGAACTATGAGAAAGCGCTTAAACTTAATCCAGAGAACCAACTTGCCAAACAATTACAGCAAAAGTTTTTTGAGGGTATGAAGAAGCAAACTGGTTTATAAAAAGTGATATGCTTCCGGGTATTTACTCCGGAAGCGTGATTTCTCCTGCCAGTGACTGTTTCAGTTTTTCGCGCACCATGCGATTGTCTGGATATCTGCCCTGCAGGTACATCAGTTTGGTGACGGCTGCCTCTACGGTACTATCGTAGCCGCTCACCACATGAGCTACCTTGAGCTGGAACCCAGCTCCGTATCTCTCCATATCAACACATCCCGTGATGCACTGGCTGATGTTGATGATGTTCACACCGCGATGGGCTGCCTGATCGAGCAGTCGTATGATCCAAGGGGCATGAGGGGCATTGCCTGAACCATAAGTTCTCATCACAATACCTCGCAGAGATGGGGATTCCAGGACGTGGCGGACAATGGTATCCTGAATGCCTGGGAAGAGACTGAAGACGATGACGTTTGGATCCAGTTTCATGTGAGGTACCATCGGCTTGCGATAGTCTGGCTTCAGAATGTGGTGTGGATGGAAAGAGAAGTTGATACCTACATCACAGAGATGGGGATGGTTGAAGGAATCGAATGCATGGAATCCTTCTGCATTGATCTTCGTAGTACGGTTGCCGCGTAGCAACTTACCATTGAAGAAGATGCAGACCTCTGGTACTAACGGATGGCCTTCCAGATCTTTCATGGAGGCTATCTCGATGGCAGTCATCATGTTCTCCTTGCCGTCGGTACGCAATTCGCCGATAGGCAACTGGCTACCGGTGAGAATGACAGGCTTGGTCAGGTTTTCGAGCATGAACGATAGGGCAGAGGCGGTGTAGGCCATTGTGTCCGTGCCATGCAGAATGACGAAACCATCATAGTCATTATAATTGTTGGCTATTATGCCCACCAGCTCAGCCCATCCCATTGGGTCCATATCGCTGGAGTCTATCGGCGGGTCGAATTTTCTCACATCAATATCTGCCAGAATCAGTTGGAATTCGGGCATTGATGAAACCAAATGGTTGAAATCGAGAGGTTCGAGAACGCCTGTATTTACGTCCTTACCCATACCGATTGTACCGCCTGTATAAATAATGAGAATCTTTGGTGTACCTGTCATTTTTGAAATATTTAGCAATTTGTCAATTAATCGCCTGCAAAAATACGGAAAAACTTTGTAATGGCAAAGAAATATATGATAAAAAATGACAAAGAAGTGTCTTTTTGTTAGTTGTGGGGGAAGGTGTGTCCTCTATGTTTTCCCGTGAACACCCTTTATTTTCTCATCATTTTATTTGTTTTCCCTTATCTAATTTCTCATTTCTAATTTGTCATTTCTCATTATATAATATAGGTTGTAATGTATTGAAAATGAAAAGTTATGAAAATTTAATGCAAAATATTCGCTTGTTACAAAAAGAAGTATTACTTTTGCATTTGATTTAATAAAAATACTAAGTTGTTATGGTAAAAATCACATTCCCAGACGGATCT
>OLGA01002143.1_pt1 | contig 14565 bp, 14 predicted proteins | sample 1604881 | NCBI WGS metagenome assembly OLGA01 (sample SAMEA3888896, study PRJEB22519) | human gut metagenome | biome: human gut; feature: human-associated habitat; material: faeces | place: Denmark | collected 2009
TTAAATAATGGTAAGTGTAAACTTAGAAGCTAAAAAAACCGTAGATGTAATGATTGAAAAACAAGATGAATTAAACATTGCTGTTAGTCAATTGTCAAATGGTGCTACAATTATTGATTGTGGTGTAAATGTTGATGGAAGTTTCAAAGCAGGTGAACTTTACACTAAAGTTTGTCTTGGTGGTCTTGCTGATGTTGGAATTTCTATTCCTGGTGATTTATCTGAAAAATTCGCTCTTCCTTCAGTAAAAATTAAAACAGATTCTCCAGCTATTTCCACATTAGGATCTCAAAAAGCAGGATGGTCTGTATCTGTAGGAGATTTCTTTGCACTTGGTTCAGGTCCTGCTAGAGCAATCTGTAAAAAACCGGCTGAAACCTATGAAGAAATTGGTTATGAAGACACAGAAGCTGATTTAGCTATTTTAACTTTAGAAGCTGATGTATTGCCTGGTGAAGATGTTGCACAATACATTGCTGATGAATGTAATGTGGATGTTAAAGATGTTTATTTACTTGTAGCTCCTACCTCTTCTCTTGTTGGTTCTATCCAAATTTCCGGAAGGGTTGTTGAAAACGGAACCTACAAAATGTTGGAAGCTATTAAATTTGATGTAACTAAAGTAAAACATGCTGCAGGTATTGCTCCTATTGCACCAATTGACCCTGACGGACTTAAAGCTATGGGTAAAACTAACGATGCAGTTTTATTTGGTGGAAGAACTTACTACTATGTTGAATCTGATGAAAATGATGATATAGCTGATGTTGCAGCTAAATTACCTTCATCTGCAGCTGACGGATATGGTAAACCATTCTTCGATGTATTTAAAGAAGCTGAATTTGACTTCTACAAAATCGACAAAGGAATGTTTGCTCCTGCAGAAGTAGTTATTAATGATTTAACTACTGGTAAAGTCTACAAAGAAGGATATGTAAACGTAGATTTACTTAAAAAATCCTTTGGTGTAGATAACTAAATTTAATTATCTTTAATTAGATAATTTTTTCTTCTTTTTTTATTTTTAGCTTTTGTTTTATTGTATCAGTGCAGCGGTTTGTTGAATTTTTAGGTAACTGCTTTATCATTATTTAAAACCCATTGCATTTTTTTAAGTTTCTTTAATATTTTATACAATATGTTTAAATAGTTATTTTTCAATAAATATATATTAACTCTTAATTGGAGTGTTTTTCATGTAAATTACTTGGAAAGGAGGTATTTAAAATGAGTTTAACTGAGATTTTTACTGATTCTTTAAAATATCCATTTTCAGATATGACTAAGTTTTGTATACTTGGAGTTATAATGGCTATATCTTCATTAGGTTCTTTGGATCTTGGAAATGAAACCCTTACTTTAATTTTAGGTATTATAGGTCTTATAGCTTCTATTATAGCTGGCGGATATGGTGTAAGTATTGTAAAAAATGCTATTATAAGATCTGATGAAATTCCTGATTTTGATTTGCAGACAAATTTGATTGACGGAATAAAAATGATAATACTAGCTATTGTATACTATATCATTCCATTTATAATTACTGTTATTATAGCTTTTGCATCTGGTTTCTTTAATCAGATCATGGAAGTTATGGCTTATGCTTCTCAATACGGACCTGATTTTGTAAATATGGTTCCTGAAGATGTTGCTATGTCTTTAGTAAGTTCTGCAGCAATAACTGTTATTATAGGTATTATTTTATTGGTTATTTTCACATTATTGTTATATATGGGTGTCTGCAGATTGGCTAAATATAACAGTTTGTCTGAAGGTGTTGATATTCCTGAAGCAGCTCGTGATTTAAAAAGGATAGGTATTGGTAAAATTATAGGATGGATGGTTTTATTAATTGTAATTATATCTATTATTACTTTTATTAGTATGATTCTTACATCAATTCCATATATCGGTTTTTTAATTTCAGCATTTTTAGTTTCAACATATAATTTATTTGTTGCATACAGATCAGTTGGTTTATTATATTCATATATAGAATAAAACCAATTTTTTTCTTTTTTTGATGATTAATTTTAAATAGTTAATTAGCAATAATATTTCATTGGAGAGTGTTTTAGATGAATATAAGTGAGATTTTTAGTGATTCATTTAAATATCCAATTATTGATATTAAAAAATTTGCAATATTCGGTATTATTGTTGTTTTAGCTACTCTTAATGTTTCAGCAGCTAACAGTTCAGTTTTACAGATAATTTTAAATGTTGTTTCATTTGTTGCAATTATTTTAGTTTTAGGTTATGGATTGGATGTTGTGAAATATGGATTTAAGCAGGCTAATGAGTTACCTGATTTTGATTTTAAAACAGGTTTTGTCAATGGTTTAAAACTCTTTGTAATTCAGTTCTGTTACTTGATAGTTCCATTAATTCTTATATATATTACGGCTTATTTATCAGGATTTTTACAGTCTTTAGCTGGAATAATGGAATCATATTATGAAACTGGAATGTATTCAATTTCAAATTCATTTTTGACTTCAATGGCAGTTACATTTATTATAGCAGTTGTACTTTCTATAGTTTTCATGTTATTTGCTAATATTGGAATGGCCAGATTGGCTAAATATGATGATATTTTTGAAGCAGTGAATCTTTCTAAAGTTTTTAAAGATTTAAAAAAGATAGGAATAGCTAAAAGCATCGGATGGTTAATTGTATTGATGATTGCTGGTTTTATTATAATCCTTGCTGGAGTTGGAATTTCAATGATTATCCCATTTGCCGGTTCAATTATTGCTTCATTTATTGTTATATCTTATTTCTATTTATTTTATTACAGATGTGTTGGTTTATTATATTCAAATATATAAACCATTTATTTTTTTATCTAAAATTTAATATAGCTTTACTATTAAATATTTACATACGGAACTTTTTATTTTTAAGAGGTTGTTAATATGAATTTAGGGGAAAATATTAAAAAATCATTTTTATATCCGTTATGTGACTATAACAAGTTTGCAATGCTTGGAGTTTTAACTGTTTTTTCTTTTTTAAGTTCAATTTGCTCTTCATTTGGTGCGGATAATCCGTGGGTAGTTATTGTAGCTACTTTAATTGGAGGTATAATTTCAATGTATCTTACAGGTTATTCTGTTTCTGTAATCAAATGTGGGATTAATGTTAAAGAGGAAATTCCTGATTTTAAAGTAGGTAGAGATATTTTAAACTTTTTCAAATATCTTGTTATAGGTTTAGTTTATACAATTATTCCGTTAATTATTATTTTTATTACAGTTTTTGGAACTGGGATATTGGAAATATGGACTAATATAGCTCCTTATATTCAGTATGGAAATGCAGATATTCCGCCAGCATTGCTTTCCAGTTTCATGTTTGCTGTTTTCATTACATTTTCAGTAACTGTTATTGTTTTGGTTATTCAAATAATTTTTACTAATTTGGGAATTGCAAGAATGTTAGCTAACAACAGTATAACTGACGGATTGGACTTATTTGAAGTTTTTAATGATATTGGAAAAATAGGCTGGTTTAAAACTGTCGGATGGTTTATTGTAATATGTGTTTTAGATATGATATTTTTTATAATTTCAGTAGGAATAATGCTTATTCCATATGTTGGAGTTATTATAGTCGCATTTTTCATGTTAACATTTACAAGATTATTTAATTCATATTCAGTAGGTTTATTATATTCTGATGCTTATAAAATCAATAAAAATCAGGAGAATATTAAAGATAATGTTTTAGAAGATACTTCAAAGGCTGAAAAGACTGATGTTTTAGAGGAATACGAAAAAATTATTGAAGGTAAAAAGGAAGATACAATAGACAGTATGTATGGTGAAAAAGATGAGTAAAAAAGTAGTTATATTACATGGCAGTCCCCGTGTAAGTGGAAATAGTGATATATTAGCTAAAGAATTTAAAAAAGGAGCAGAGGATGCTGGAAATGAAGTTAAAAAAATTTCATTTCCAATGAGATTTATTAATTATTGTAAAGGCTGTTTAGGTTGTGTATCTTCTGGAGAATGTGTTATTCATGATGATATGTCTGGGATTTTAGAGGATATGGCAGATGCAGACATTATTGTATTTGCAAGTCCTATTTATTTCAATACAATCAGCGGACAGATGAAAACAATGATTGACAGATTAACTCCAAAAGCTAAACAGTTATGTGATAAAGATTATTATTTCTTATTTTCAGCAGCTACTGATAATCAAAAATCATTGGATCCTGCAGTTTGTGAGTTAAGAGGATTTTTAAATTGCATTGGTGTTGAATCTGAAAAAGGCATTGTTTTTGGTTTAAATGCTGAAAGTGAAGGTGAAATTAACCATAATGAAAATGCTTTAAAGCAAGCTTTTGAATTTGGAAAAAACATTTAATTTGTGATTAATTTCACATTTATTTACTATTTTTAACTTCACTTTATTGTTTTTTTTTAAGATAGTATTAAATATTGTTTAAAACATATTATGTAATAAGGTGAAGTAAATGAAATTTAAAATAACCATTAATGATAATGAGTATCATGCAGATATGGTGGATTGTGAGTTAGTAAATCAGATAGCTGACATGTGTCCTTTTGAAAGTACTTATAAACAGCATCTTCATCATGAATACTTTACTAAATTGCCAAGTACTGTTAATGATGAAGGATGTCCACTAACTACATCTATTTTAAAAAATAAAATATACTATTATCAAAAATGGAACTCACTTGTTATTGTTTACGAAGATGCTAATGTTAGTCCTTATGAATTAAGTTATATTGGTGAATTTGAGGAAGACGTTAGTGAATATCTTCAGGAAATGGGAAGAAACATCTTTGTTGAAGTAGATGCAGAATAATTTCTATTTAAAAAGCTATATTATCTATGTTTCATATAAATACTATGTAATATGGTGATTTTTTATGGAGATTACTCTAAATTTAAAAACAATTTCTACAATTGTAGCTGTTATAGCTGTAATTATTGGTATAATTGAAGGGTTAAATGTTTTTAGTTTATCTGGATTAGTTTCAGATTTTGTATTTTATGGTTCTTTAGCAATAATTATAGCTATTCTAGGTCTTTTAGGAGTTTATATTTCTAAGATGGATATTAGAATAGCTGCAATTCAATATATAATTATTGGTCTTGGTCTTTTTATAACTATTGGTTATTATGGCGTAATTGGCTGTGTTATATTTGTTGTTGCTGGTGTTTTAGCAATTGTTGAATATATGCAAACTAAAGAGGAAGTTACAACAGATAAAAAGCTTTTTTTAATTCCTGTTTTAACTATTATCATAATTGTTTTATTTTTACTTGTTAGTGTTGGTTTAGGCATTTTAGATAGTATGGCTGCTTCAGATTCTGTATCTTTTAGTGATTTAAGTGCATCTATATCTAATGAATACGGCACCACTTCTGGTGATTTAACTGGAACATTAAATGTTGATAAAGACTTTGATTATTTGGAAGTTAAAGTTAGTTTTTATAATTCTAATAATTTAACACTATATGAATCATATGCTTATAATGGAAATAATGTTCATCCAGGCAAATATTCAATTGATGCATTTTATTTTGGAAATGAAATCCCTACAAAAGCAGTAATTGAAGTATATAATGAGATTAGTGATCCGATTTATACTCAAAATGTAAATATTAATTAGGTGTTATCTGATTAAAGATAACACTTTTTTTATTCTTCTATTGGTTCATAAATAAGACCGATTCCACGTGTTTTAAATAATTCAGTTAATGCAATTATCAGTGTAAATATAAGATTTGTAATAATAAACATTGCCCACCAGAGAGGTTCTGGTGATGTTAGTGTATTTATTCCTGAAGTTCCGATAATCATCATAGCTATCATGGTGATTGTAAACAGTACAAATGCAATTACACATTCTATTACTGTTAATCCAATGTAAAATAAAATATATCTGGCAGGACCTATTGTTAAGATTACTTCTTTTATTTCTTTAAAGTCAAATGCTTTTTTAAAGTTATTATGAGCAGCCATATTTGACAGGCTTATGAAACTTACAAAATATAATATGATTCCCAATATTATGGATATGATTGCTCCTGCCGTTCCGATTATTCCTCCGGAGATGTGATTTAAAAATGCTATATTGCTAACAGCTAATATTATTATAGGAATTGCAAAGTATATGAATTTAACAAGAAATACTTTTGCTCCGTTTATTAACATTTCCTTTAAGTTATTGAATTCAGGCACTTTATCTGTTCCATTAATCATTCCGCGGGTGGAGATTTCTAGTATTTTGTATTCATATCCTAAAAATAAAAATCCGGGGATTAATGTAAGTACTGCCGGTACAATTAAACTGGCAAATTTTAAATTTAAATTTGCATTCTGATAATGGATTAATATTAAGAGATATGTCATCCATAGGATAAATATTGAAAATAATGTTAGTCCAAAGTAAAACAGTGATTTTGAGTTTTTTATTGAGTATTTGATGCTGTCATTGTATATGTCAAGTATCATATTTTTTCCTCCAGTATTTTTCAGCAACTATGTAAAATATATGTTACTTATGTAAAATTAAGTTTACATCATATATAAATGTATGGTTTATATTACATGTCTGGAGTAAAATTTCAATGTAAAAAAAGTTTTAAAAGAAAAGAAAGGAATCTTTTCTTTATGGTCTTAAACCTGATCCGCCTTGGAGAGTTATTGTTTCTCCAGAGATGTAGCTTGCAGCTTCCGATGCTAAGAATAAGCAGGTTCCACCAATATCTTTTTCAGCATCACCAAATCTTTGTAATGGTATGCCTTGTATTGTTTTTTCATAAATTTCAGGATATTCTTCCTTCCATTGTTCTAATTGGGCAGTCATTACAAGTGGACATACGACATTGATGTTGATTCCGTCACAACCCCATTCTGTTGCAGCTACTCTTGACATACCTCTGATTCCTTCTTTTGCAGCAGCATATGATGATTGTCCGTCTCTTCCAAACAATCCGGCACCTGATGCAAAGTTGATTACAGAACCTTTGCTTTCTTTAAGATATGGATGAGCATATTTCATAAAATTAAATACTGCATATAATCCTGAGTTGATGGCTAAATCAAAGTCTTCTTTTGTATGTTCTACAAGTTTTAATCCTGATTTGGAAGCTTGTGCATTGTTTATTAATACATCAATTCTTCCATATTCATCAACAACTTGTTTTATTGCATCTTTTACCTGGTCTTCATATCCACCGTCAGCTACAATAGACAATACTTTTATATCATATTTGTCTTCAAGTTCTTCTTTTGCTTTTAAAAGTGTGGATTCAGTTCTGCCTGTAATTGCAAGGTTTGACCCTGCTTTTGCAAATGCTGTAGCTATACCAAATCCGATTCCTTTTCCTCCACCAGTTATTATCGTTACTTTTCCATTCATATCGTTGTTCATAAATACTCGCCTCTTAATATAAATATAACGAAGTATATTTATCACGATTTATAATATGCCTTTTGTATTATATAAAATTTGCTTATTGATTTTTCTTAAAATAAGTTGTATTGTTTTATTTTCATTAATGATGGCTTATGTGTCTTATTTAATTTTATAGAATAAAATTTAAACATGTGTTTAAAAAAACAGAATATTTTTATAAAAAAGTAAATTAAAAGATTTCTCTTAGGATTGGGTAGTGTTGTTATTATCTATTGAGAAATCTGATTTGTTCATATCAAAATTACCTGTAGCTTCTTTTACGACATTGCCGTCATGTATAATCTCAATTTTGGCATGATCTATAGCTAAATATTTATGACTGTTGTAAAATCCGAAATAAGAACCATATTCACTATTATCTACCGTATTTAATCCTTCAGTTGTAGTAGCTAATGCGTTTCCATTACTGTCATAATATGTTGTTTTTAAGAAGTAACCCTGAGTATTTGACGGAAGATTATTAAAAATAGCATTGACATTGTAATAATAACCGCTTTCACCACTAGTTCCTGAAATATCTGTAATTGTTATGGAGATACTGTCTGGATTGTAAAATAGATTACTGCTAAAAATGGCTATTCCTATAATTATAATAACTATAACTGCAACAGGAATTAATATTTTATTTTTAGGGAGATTAAATGAAGCTTTGCTGCTGAATATTTTGGAATCCATATTGTCGTCGGATTTAGCTTCAGCCGGAGCTTCATTAAATAATAATTCATCTATATCTTTTTTAGAATTTTCAGTTTCTTCGGTTTTTTGAACTTTTTTAGGAGTTTCTTTCACTGGAGAATTGTCATCGACTAAAACAGAATATCCGCATTCATTACAAAATTGTGCATCATCAGGCAGTTCATTTCCACATTTTGGGCAATATTTGCTCATTTGTTTTCACCTCTATTGTAAATTGAATCTGTATAAATATGTATATAAATTGTTATTGATATTTCTTTTTAAAAATTTTCGAAAAATTTATTTATAATAATTGTTTATTCTTAATTAAAGAGGTTTTTTATATGGTAGAATTAAAAGGAACAAAAACTGAAGCAAACTTGAAAGCTGCTTTTGCAGGTGAGTCACAGGCTCATACCAAATATGAATACTATGCAAGTCAGGCAAAAAAAGACGGTTATGTTCAAATTTCAAATATCTTTTCAGAAACTTCACATAATGAAAAGGAACATGCTAAAATCTGGTTTAAACTCTTGCATGGTGGCAGTATTCTGGATACTGCATCTAATCTTAAAGATGCAGCTGAAGGCGAAAATCACGAATGGACCAGTATGTATCCAACTTTTGCAAAAGAAGCCAGAGAAGAAGGATTTGATGAAATAGCTTATCTATTTGATGCTGTTGGAGCTATTGAAAAAGAACACAACGAACGTTATGATGTTTTACTCAAAAAAGTTGAGGAAGGCAGCGTATTTGTAAAAGAAGAAGAAATTGTTTGGATTTGTGGAAACTGCGGACATATCTTTAAAGGAAAAGAAGCGCCTGAAAAATGTCCGGTTTGCGCTCATCCAAAAGCATACTTTGAAAAAAGAGCAGATAATTATCTCTAGATTTTTAAAATCTGGACTTTTTTTCTTCTTTTTTTAGTAACGGATTTTTGCTGGTTTTAACATTAGCTAAAATGAATTCTGATAGAATTACGGAAATAGTTATTAATTAAAAAAAGTTAAAAATCAGCTATTTGTTAATAGCTATTAATTTTTTAGCAGCTTTCATATCATTGCTGTAGATATGGCCGCTTGTGGAGTGGTAATGGATGCCTCCGAAGTTTACTTTTTCACCTAATAATTCTTTGTTAAGCTCTTCTTTCATTTTAATTCCAATATAAGCTATAAAAAACATATTTGAATAAAAAGCACCGAAAATATCATTGGATCTGAATAAACAGTGGATTGTCAATTCATTGTTACGAACAATACATTGCAGGAACTGTAAACATGGAATATCTTCACGGTCCTGGTCTAATTTCGGATCATAGGTAATAGCTACTGCACGATTACTTCCAATTGCATGAAGCATTCTTTTTTTCATTACTTCAAATTGGTCTGTGTCAAAATGGGCCAATATACGGTTTGGGTAAGTGTATACGAATCCCTGATCATCACTATTTTCAAATGACTTGACATATTCATATAATGCATCACTTTTAATAGGACATCCTTCAATATCATATTTTCCGGATTTGATTTCATTTAGCATCATATCAGTAGTCATATGCTGGTATTTAGCAGCAAATTTTAAGTTTAACGGGTCGTCAATTATGTAAAAATTACCTAAACTTTCTTTTAAATGATGATTGCTGTCTTTATAAGTTTCTTTTCCTTCCTTTAAGATTTTTTTAACAAAATCTAAATAGCATTGATTAATAGATAGCATAATAAAATAATTCCTTAAATCAGTTATTTTAATTTTAGTTTCTTTTATAATATATTTATTTTTATTAAACCGTAAAGTGAAATATGGTGTTCATCGATATTTTTCTTAATAACTTATTTATTTAGTTGTAATACTAATTTGCATACATTGTTATTATTTTTTAAAAGGAATGTTGTATGTATTTTTATATTAGTAAATCTAATGTATTAATGTATAAAATTATATTTCATATATGTTTATACGATATTATAAAATTAAATTTTGGAGGAACAAAAATTGGTTAAATATGTTAATAAGTCAATTGTACTTTTTTTAGTATTTTTGTTATTATTAATAATTGTTCCATCTACTTTTGCTAGTGATGCTGTTGATAACCAGACAGTCGTTAGCAGTGATGAACAAATTGAAATATCTGCTGTTAATGATGGCGGAGTTATTTATAGTCATAGTGGGGATACTTCTGATGTTCTTACTGGTTCTAATGACATCTATTTCAATGCATCTGCAGACAGTGATGGAAAAGGAACACAGTCTAGTCCATATAAGTACTTGCAGTATAACAGATTAACTTCAGGATGTACTGCTCATTTTGCAGACGGTACTTATAATTTAGATGCTAAAAAAGGAATATATTCATCTATGACACTCATTGGTCAAAGTGCTCAAAATACTATAATTAAGTTTAACGGTATTGCATTTAATGTTGAAACTGGTTATACTTTAACTTTAAAAGATTTAACCTTAAATCATGCTACTGTTAAGAATTTTGGTACTGTCAGTGCAACTAATGTGATATTTAAAAATGGTGTAGCTGTTGATGATACAGGTTACGGATATAACAATGCATATGGTGGAGCTATCTACAATTATGTTAATACTGATTATTCAGGTTATGTAACTAATACACCTAAAAATACATTATATAACTGTACATTTTTAAATAACAGTGCAATGTATGGTGGAGCTATTTACCTGCCATATGGGGAATTGTCTATTTCAAACTGTAAGTTTATTAATAACTCTGCACATTGGTTTGGTGGAGCTATAGCTTCTGAAAATGAATGTGGAATTTCTATTACCGGCACAACTTTTGAAAACTGCAGATCTGTAGATGATGCTGGTGGAGCTATTTATGCGTTTTCTACTGATTTGGAAGTTAAGGACAGTATTTTCAATAACTGTTCTGCAAACTTTGCAGGAGCTATCTGTAGTTTAAATTCTGAAATGTTAATTTCTTATTCTAATTTTACAAATAACCTTGCCAGATATGAAGGTGGAGCTATATATAAGATGTATGGTTCTGGAACTGTTATTAAATCCAATTTTACTAAAAATGCAGCTTTAAATGGTGGTGCATTATTTAGTGATAACTGTACTTCTTTTGAAATTAGAAACTCTGAATTTGTATCAAATGCAGCAACCGGATTTGGAGGAGCAATATTTTCCAATGCAAATCCTAAATTGACTGTTGATGGAGTTATATTTAGTGATAATAAAGCCAGTTACAATGCTAATATCTTAAATCAATCTAATTTCAGCCCTATTGTATCAAGCAGTAACAATTATTCATTATTTGTTTACAAATCATTATTCAATGGTACATTACCAGCAAGATATAATTTAGCTGAACACGGCTTTGTAACTGAAGTTAAAGATCAGCAAGCTTCAGGTAACTGCTGGGCATTTGCAGCACTTGCTTCTCTTGAAACCTGTGTTTTAAAAGCAAGTAATAAAACATTCAATTTCTCTGTAGAAAATATGAAAAATTTAATTGAAATGTATTCTGCTTATGGATGGAAAATGGAAACTAACAATGGAGGATACAATGGAATGCCGATGGGTTATTTGGCTAGCTGGTTAGGTCCTGTTAATGCTACTTTAGATCCGTTTGATGATATGGGAACTTTATCTCCACTTTTAGAAAGTGAAATACATGTTCAAAACATTTATGTTTTACCTGCACGTACCAGCTATACTGATAATGATGCTATAAAAGAAGCTATTTTAAAATATGGCGGATTATATGCTTCATATTATCATTCAGCAAATTATCTCAACTCCAGAACTAATGGTTATTATTATCCGTCTCTTAATGGTGGAAACCATGCAATTACTGTAGTTGGATGGGATGACAATTATTCAAGAAATAATTTCTACAATAGTCCTGCAGGAAACGGTGCATTTATAGTTAAAAACAGCTGGGGATCTTCATGGGGAGATAATGGTTATTTCTACATCTCTTACTATGATAGAGTTTTATTTGCTGTAAATAAAGATAATCAGGCATTTACCTATATTTTAAATGATACTGTAAGATATACTAAAAACTACCAGTATGATGTTGCAGGAATGACTGATTACCTGGTGACCGGTAAAAAAACCATCTGGTATCAGAATATTTACAATGCAACCGGTAATGAAGCAATTGCTGCTGTATCAACATTCTTCAATACAACTGTTGACTATGAAATCTCTGTTTATGTAAATGATGTATTGCAGCTTACCCAAAACGGTAAACATGAAGGCAGCGGATATTACACCATTCCATTAAAAGAATATGTTCCTGTAGCTGTTGGAGATATCTTTAAAATTGTTGTAAAACTTACAAATCCTCAAAAAGGATATGCAGTTGTCCCTGTTTCAGAACAGGTTTCAACAACCAGATGTTATTATGCTCCTGGAGTATCATACTTCAGTCATGACGGTGAAAAATGGACAGATTTATATGATTTTACTTTTTCAGGATATGATCATTCATACAGTTCACAGGTAGCCTGCCTTAAAGCATTTACTGTTGCTGATAAACAGAATACAACAGTTACTTTAAATAACCTTACTCCTAAAGTTCAGGAATTTAGTGAAATTATAGCTACTGTAATTGATGCTAATGGTAAATTAGCTAAAATAGGCAGTGTTATTTTCAACATTAACGGAACTAATTATACAGCCAGTGTAGTTAATGGCAGTGCAAAAATCAGTGTATACTTTGATGAAGTTGGAGATTATATAATTTCAGCTAACTATCAGGATAACGGATTATATAATGGATCTTCTGTTCAGAAAACTGTCAGTGTTACTAAAACCGATGTTAATTTAACTGTTGATATTGATGACATTATTTATGGTGAAAATCCGGTAGCTAATATTAATTTAACTTCAATAGCTGGCATCAACGTAACTGATGATGTTGTTTTAACAGTTAACAATAAAAAATATTCTGTTAAAGTTATCAATGGTTCAGCTGTTTTCAGTGTTCCTGAAATTTTAACTGCCGGAGAATATCAGGCTATTGTATCCTATTTAGGCAGTGAAAAATATAATTTAGCTAATAATAGCGTTAATTTCACAGTAGCTAAAAAAGAAATCACTATGGATGTAACTGTAGATAAAGATTACAGAGACATAACAGTAAATGTTAACTTGTCTGAAAAACTTGATGGAAATTTAACAGTTCTTGTAAATAATACATCTTACACATTAACTTACATTAATGGAACAGGTTCATTAATCTTCAAAAACCTAACTTATGGAAATTACACAATTAATGTAACTTTCACAAAAGACAATTACCAAAGCATTAATGTATCTGAAAATGTTGAAATAAACTCTATTAAAACAGTTTTAGAAACAGAAAATGTTGTAATGTATTATAAAAACGGTACAAGATTTGTAGTTGTCCTAAAAGATATTGACGGCAATCCATTAGCTAATATGAATGTAACTATTTCAATAAACGGCAGAGACTATATCAAACAGACTGATGAAAACGGTACTGCTTTTATGAGCCTTAATTTAGACAGTAAAAATTATACTGTTGTTACTACTTTTAATGGAACTTCCAAATACTTTGGAACCAGTGCAAATAACACAGTATCTATTTTACCAACAATCATCAGTAAAAACATAGTTAAATACTACAGAAATGGTACACAATTCTATGTAACTGTCTTAGACTTTAATGGAAATCCATTAGCTAATACAACTGTCAGATTCAATATTCACGGTGTATTCTATAACAAAACTACTGATGAAAACGGTACTGCTAAGTTAAACATCCAGTTAAGACCTGGAAACTATATTATCACTGTATTTAATTTAGTTACTGGTGAACAGACAGGTAATAATGTTACTGTATTGTCTAAAATTGTTGAAAATTATGACCTGGTTAAATACTATCAAAATGCTTCAAGATTCTCAGTTAAAATCTTGGATAATCAGGGATATCCTGTTGAAGGAACTATTGTAACATTTAACATCAACGGTGTATTCTACTACAAAGAAACTGATTCAAAAGGTATAGCTAGTTTAGGTATTAATTTAAGGCCTGGCAAATATGTAATCACTACTATGTACGGTCAGTATGAAGTAGGAAACACTGTTACAGTTTTACCAACTTTAGAAACTAGTGATTTAAACATGAAGTATAATGATGGTTCTGCATTTAGGGCAAAAGTTGTAGATGGTCAGGGTAATCCGTTAGCTAACCAAAATGTTACATTTAATGTAAATGGTGTATTCTATAATAAAGTTACTAATGATGATGGTATTGCATCCTTAAACATTAAGTTAATGAAAGGGGAATACATTATTACTTCAATGTATGATGGATTTGAAACTGGAAATACAATTAAAATTCAATAAGGTTTTTTAAATAAACCTTTTTTTCTTTTTTGTTATATCATTTCTTTTAAAAATTTTTATTTACACTCAT
>OLGA01002144.1_pt1 | contig 14548 bp, 12 predicted proteins | sample 1604881 | NCBI WGS metagenome assembly OLGA01 (sample SAMEA3888896, study PRJEB22519) | human gut metagenome | biome: human gut; feature: human-associated habitat; material: faeces | place: Denmark | collected 2009
GAAAGCACTACGAATGGTGGTGAAATATACCGTTCTATTGTTAACCGCACAAAATCAGCATACAAATCGCCTGAACTGTTACTTTCGGTTTTCAAGAGTAAAGAAAAAAAGGAAGTAAATGTTATGAGCGAAAATATTGTAAGCAAAACGGCGGTTGTTGCGAATATCACGGAAATATCCACAAAACAGCTTTGCGAGTTTTCGGATAAACATATATTAAGACTTTCGGGAAGACCGCAGCCATTTTTGGAGTATTCTCCGGAAACGAAACCCGAAACGCCTGCAAACGCAACTGCGGCGGATACCAAAGCTGTTGCCGACAGAGTAATATATTACCTAAACCGCGCAAGAGCGAATATAGGCAGCGGGGAGCTAAAAAAACTGCCGCGCCTGACAGGGTATGCAGAGTACAGGAGCAGTCAGCTGCCGTCAAACTTTGTCCATGATATATCCGACTGGTTCGCCGCGGCGAAAGCCACGGGCTACGGAAAATATACGGAAATGCCGGACGGCAGCGGGTCTTATGATATTCGGTTTTCGTTTTCTCCGTTAAGCACATCCCGCTTTGGAATAAGTCTTTTTTGAATTATACTATCGAGGTTTCGTTAATAAGAAATAGATTGGGATTTGAATTGCTTATATCAGTCATACGGCTTGTAAATCCGCTTTTTGAAAATACGCCGTAAATTACCGTGTAGTCTTTAAAAGCAGATTTGATTTCGGATGAATTATCGACCTTTTTGACAAGCTCAAAGTACACATCCGCGTCAATCGGTTGATTGTGATATTTACACTCACCGGCAAATAAGCGCTTGTTTACCGTGTCAACAGCCATAACATCAATCTGCGTGTTGCCGCTTTTATCATTCAGCCAGTATGAGCCGATTTTAGATGGCGTAAAGTCGATTGCTTTGTCTGAACAAAGCCTTGCGAATATTTCTTTACAAATATCCTCGTAAGCAAAGGCGACAAACTTTTCCTTGAAATCCTTGTCAAGCTCATCTAAAGAAATCTGCATATTGTCAAGCTCAAGCTCGCCCTTATACGGATAAACATAACGGAACCAAAAACGGAGAAAATTATCTGAAATAAAGTAAAGCCCCTTGCGTGTCTTTTCCGCATTCTTTTCGGTTACAGGTACCTGTTTTTCTGTAAAGCCGAGTTCGGAAAGCGTCTTTAAATACGGCGTCAGTGCTGAGGTTTCAAGACCCAAAATTCCGGCTATGGTTCCTAATTTATGATTTCCGTCGGCTATGACCTTGATTATTGAAAAATAGTTTGTCAGAACCTGTACCTCGTCGGTAAGCAGAAAATTAGGTTCTTCATAAAGAAAACCGTTTTTTGAAAGTACATTTTCCTTTATCTGTTCATAGAGAGGCTGTACGTCGGAGAAAAATTCCATATATTTCGGAACTCCGCCGGTTATTGAGTATTGCTCTGCGGCTTCTTCAAATGAAAGCTTTTGATTTTCATAAACGGTTGTAAACGGCAGCGGCGCTATACGCATTTGTGCGGTTCTGCGCCCGTAAAGAGGGCTTTCATAGGATAACGCGTGTTTTTTCATCATACTTATAAGCGATCCGCAAAGTATGAGCATAACATTGCTGTCCTTGAGAATTTCATCCCAGGCGTTTTGAAGTATCGACGGGAAAGAGTCGTTTACCTTTACAAGATACGGGAATTCATCTATAACCAAAACCTTTTTCTCGTTCGGCTTGTAATCGGCAACGGCTTGAAACAGATCCAGCCAATCCGAAAAAGCGGCTTTTTGCAGTACGGAATTGCCCGTTGTTCTGGCAATTACTCCGGCAAACCGTTTCATACTCTGAGACTCAACCTCTTTCGTGGCAAGGAAATAAAATGCGGTCTTACTCTTTATAAACTGCTTTATAAGCGTTGTTTTTCCTATACGCCTGCGGCCGTATATTACAACAAAGCCGCCGTCTCTGGCATATTCCTTTTCAAGGTCAAGGATTTCTTTTTCTCTTCCGAGAAATTTCATTTTATATCACCGTCCATATAATATAATCTAAATTATGATAATCTTAATTATATTATAACCGATTATTTTAAAAAGTCAATAATTATGAAAGGAATAAAACGGGAGGAATAGGAAATGGGAGTTATATGATTTGTGTGCGGAGCAATGTTTGGCGGATTGGTAGGCACTGTAACTATGTGTTTGGTGCAGATGGGGAGCAGGTCGGAGGGAAATAAAAAAGACCTGTCAGATTAAGACAAGTCTTTTAGAGTGGAAAATTAAAATTCGTAATGCGACCACATGCTGATAATCTTAACGGTTTTTTCCTCCGAGTATACCTGATACACCAAACGGTGCTGGATGTTTATACGGCGGGAGTAAAGACCGTTCATATCGCCCGGCAGCTTTTCATAAGGCGGCGGGTTTTGGAACGGTTTTTCGGTTACAAGGTCTACCAGTTTTTTTGCCCGTTTATCCAAATTTGCGGATTTCAGCAGCGTGATGTGCTTTGCGGCAGCCTTTGTATAAACAACAGTATACATTACCACTCAACCTCGGAAGCAGGAATACATTCGGATAACGGCGTATCCTTTCCGGACAGTATTTCACTTCTGACCTGCGGATCGGAGGATAAATACAGTGTTTCCATTATTCCGTTATATTCTTCTTCGCTCATAATAACGGCGTTACCGTTTTTGGTGTTTACATTTATGATGTCGTTGTATTCAATCGCCTGATTGATGTAATCGAAAACATTTTGTCTGAAATTCGTAATGTTTGTATTTGTCATACCGTTCACCTCTTATTCTATTATATGTACATTATAGCGTACAATTCAAAAAGTATCAAGAAAGGATTTTTAAATTGTCTACAAATTTTCAATTACTTAAAGAAATGAAAAAGCGGGTTTTGACAAGCGGGGCTTGCGTGGACTCGCTAATAGGTGTGCCGCCGGAGAGCGAACGCTTTAATAATCTGTGCAGCGGAATGAGAGTGCTTGCCATATCTTTGTACTGCCGGATGATGAAGCCGGAATCCTCACGGATATGCGGATTTCGCCGATTGCGTACCGCGAATGGGCGAAAGCAAAAGCGCCGACGGTAGCCTGACATTGCCGCACCGCACCTGAATTTCCTTTGTTCCGCTGCGTAAATTCAGGTGCGATTATAAATCGATTTTATATTAGGGGATTTTTCGATTGCACTTATATTGACAATTCCGTTTAGATATTTTAACAGTTTACAAACATTATGGGCTGCCGCTCGCGATTCTTTCGCTCTTGCGACAGCCCTGTTAAATTTTTATTGTTTTCCGGTTTTCAGCGTTACCGTTTCGCCTTTTTTCAGGAAGAAACAGTTATCGGATAATTTACTATCGGTATCGAGCATAACATACGGGATACATGTATCGGCCGTTATTTCGCAGCCGCCGTCTGTTTCGGTTAAAACAAAGGCGTCGTTTTTGCCCCAGGGTACGTTTTTGAAATAATTGGGGCAATAGAAAGAGCGGTCGCTGCATGTATCGCTTTCCAAATCACATAAAACTATATTTTCATTTTGTTCTATCTGCGGTATTTTGCTCTTTTCGGCAGTGGCTGCGCAGGTGCTGCCCACCGAAAACTTTCCGTCAAATTCGGCAAGCGTATTTTCCTCCCCCGTCAAAACGTTATACAGATATACCTTGCCCTTTGCCGAAACGCCGTTTTTCCCGTTTACGCATACATAAGCTTTAATTTTCCCGTCTTCTTCATACAAAGAGGTTATAACCGGCTTCGCGCAGCGTCTAAAAACATAATATGCCGGCTTTGGATTACCGTAATAATCAACGACGGACCAGCTGACGGATGTCGGCCAGCAGTCATTAAACATCCAGTAAACAATTCCGGAAGAAAACCATTGATTTCTCTTGAACAGTTCAAAGGAAATGCGCAGCCATTCGCACTGTAAAAGCTGCAGCTTGTATATTCTGTCCTGCGGGCTTTCGTATTTCCCGAAAAATCCCTCCGCCATTTTCTCCGAATACGCAAAAATCGTTTCTTTAAGACACGGGTTATTCTGACAGTGGTATTCCATAATATCCGAATTTTTTCCGAATATATCTTCATCGGTCATAAATTTTTTAAGTGAGGAAACAAATGGCAGCCCGTATGACGGCTGCTCCGCCATGAAGCGTGAAAGATACCGATTGATTTCGTTATAATAATCAAAGGGCGTCTCCCCCGAAACAAAATCGAACCAATCGCCTAAATAAGCGGTATTGTGCGTAGTGCCGCATGCGGCGGATTTAAACGGTACTCCGCCGTAGGGGCTCGAAAGCAGAAATGCTCTTTGCGGGTCAAGTCTTGATAAAACAGGAGCGATTGATTTTGAAACCACCGTTTTTCCCGGGAACGATTTTTTATTGAAATATCCGTCTACGGCGTTTTCGTTGTCACCGCTCCACCAAACAAGGCTCGGATGATTTCTGAGCCTGACTGCGGCAGCGGCGGTCTCGCGGGATAATTTATCAAGAAAATCCTTATCATCCTCCGGGTAGGTTCCGCAAGCCATAAGAAAATCCTGCGTTACCAAAATTCCCAAACGGTCACATTCGCTGTAAAAAGAATCCTTTTCAAAAACTCCTCCGCCCCAAACGCGCAGCATATTACACCCGCATTCGTGCGCGCTTTGCACAAGCAATTTTATCTTTTCGTCGGTTTCCTCCGAAACAAAAGGATCGCACGGCACCCAGTTGCCGCCCTGGCAAAAAATACGAACGCCGTTTATTACCAGCCAAAACGAGGAGGTTTTCTCGTTTCTGTCATTCTCAAGCAAATGCGGGTTCTTTTTTAGTTTCTCCGCCTTTGCCTTATATTCCGGATTGAAATTATCGTCAATTTCCAATATATCGACTTTTCTTATTCCGAACTCTGTAATGCTTTCTTTTCCGTTTACCGTTATTTTAAGTTTATACAAGGGCTGCTCGCCGTAGCCTGTCGGAAACCACAACTGCGCGTTCGGAATATCGGCGGTTATTTTAATAATGCTTTCAAAAATCGCGCGTTTTTCACTGAAAACCGTCTCGCCATGCGGGCTTATAATTTCAAAATCCGCAAAGCCGTCGCCTGTTATATACCTAAAGGCGGCTTCTACGGCTACCGACGCCGCAAACGGGGTAATGCCTTTGGTGTATATGTAAACATTATCAAGGCTGTCCGCCTCTCTTTTTTTAAGAGAAACATCGCCGCATATACCCATAGTTACAAAACGGGTGACCCAATCCCAGCCGTAAGTACACTGCTCTCTGCGGGTATAAAGCCGCTCGGTGGTAAAAGCGCCGTTGCGCTTAGGTCTGCCTGCAACCTCTTTAATCGGCGAGCGGAATTTAACCTCCAGTAAATTGGTTCCCGCCCTCAAAACGTTCTCGGCAGAAAATTCATACGGAATAAACATATCGTCCGCTGCGCCGATTTTTATGTTATTCAAATAAATATCGCAGTAGCAATCAAGACCTTCAAACCGTAAGTATTCGTTGTTCTCCACGCTGTCAACATCAAATTGTTTTTGGTATGTTACATCGCAATTTTCTATCCAACTGATTTTTTCGGCGTTATTGCGGTAAAAATAATCCCCTATCACTCCCGCTCTTTTTAAATCTGTATGTATACACCCCGGAACTGCGGCAGAAAAGGTCTGCGGTGCGCCCCCCTCTCTAAAAAGTAAACATTTCCATTCTCCGTTAAGCAGCATTTTTATTCCCCAATCTGAAATTATAAGGCTTATTTACAAGCCGATAAAAGCATGAATTTATCGTCTTTCGATATTATAACATAAGTTTATGATCTGTCAATATTATTATTATACACATCGGTGTCAAGCTTGTAGGTTTACAATAGATGTGTTGCAGAATATAAAAAAGAGCAGCGAACGGGGCTTTCCGTGTTACAGATAAAGTTGCGACGCTAACCAAGAGAAAGCAGCACTTGTCATAAAAAATGTATTATTTAAAAATTTTATGTTTGATTTTTGAAAGCGAGGTTCTTCGTTTCGCTGAATTCAGAGTGAATCTCGGCTTTTTCGGCCGTTTTTTAACAGCCTCTTTTGATTTGTGCCGAAATTTTAGCGTATGCGTAAATTAAAATTTATATTTGTCGGGGCGATACTCCGTATTTCTTTTTAAAGGCACGGTAGAATACCGAATAATCGCGGAAGCCGCACTCGGAATATACCCTTGTGGGGGATATTCCCGAAAGTATAAGCTGCTTCGCCGCAACAAGCCTTTTTGCTGTAATATATTCACACACGGTCATTGCCGTGGCTTTTTTAAATATATGGCAAAGGTGCGACTTGCTGATATAATACCTTTCGCAAATAACATCCAGACTTAAATTATCGGAAATATGGCGGTTTATGTAGTTTATAATTCTGCTGTCGAGCGTTTGGTCTATCTGAATTTCGGACATTGTTTCAAATGCGGCGGAAATTTCGTTTAAAAGCGGCAGAAGATTTGTGATTATCTGCACGCGTCTGTCTGAGGAATTTTCTGTCATATTATCTATAAACAGTTTATAGGCGTCGGTTTTGAAATTTTCGGCTCGGTACAGGTTGAATGTACCCAATTTTCGATTTATAAACGGTGATAATAAGCGCCCTTTCGGGTCTATGCTTTTAAGAAGCTCGGCTTTAAAGTTTATCGAAAAGCGGGTGTAAGGCCTGTCGGGGCTTATATCAATATAGTGCGATTCGGCGGGGCGCATAATTAAAATATCGCCCGCTTTAAGCGGGTAGGGCGTACCTTCAACCCGATAAATGCCTTTACCGCCTAAAAAGCAGTAAAGCTCATAAGTTTCGTGTGTATGTGCCTTGAAATGCTCCGGAACGGGGGTTTCATCCCGCCGATGGCCCATATCGATATCGTTATCCCGATACAGAAAAAAATCTGACATATTATCACCGTGTATATATTATCATATAAAAACAATATTTGCAATGTAAAATAATAATATAAACAATTTAATTGTTGTGATTGACGATATATAATTAAGGCGGGGGGAGAATATATGACTGATAACTATTTACTCAAAACCGCAGATGCGCAGGATATATATTTTAAAATAAAGGACTTGCCTATTGTTGATTACCACTGCCACCTATCCCCGAAAGAGATTTATGAGGATAAGCCGTTTGATAATATCGGCGAAATGTGGCTTGGCGGCGACCATTACAAATGGCGGCTTATGCGAACGGCGGGCATAGACGAAAGGTACATTACAGGCAACACCGACTGGCGCGAAAAATTTATTAAATACGCCGCCGCGTTGGAGCTTGCCGCGGGGAATCCGCTTTACCATTGGTCGCATATGGAATTATCAATGTTTTTTGACATTGATAAGCCGCTTAAAAGCGATAACGCCGCCGAAATATACGACGAGGCAAACGCCTTTATTGCTGAAAATCGACTGTCACCGAGAAAGCTCATAGAGCAATCAAAAGTAGAAACCCTTTGCACCACCGACGATATTATTGATACGCTTGAATACCATAAAAAAATAAAGGAAGACAAAAGCTTTAAAACAAGGGTTCTGCCCTCGTTCAGAACGGATAATCTGCTGCTTGTACGGAGCACAGGCTACCCCCATTACATAAAAAAATTAGCCGAGGTATCGGGCACGGAAATATCAAACCTTGAAAGCCTTAAAGCCGCGGTTATTAAAAGGCTTGATTTCTTCTGCCTTAACGGCTGCCGTTTTACCGACGTGGGTATTCCGTATTTCCCCGACAGAATTGCAGATGAGCCTTCGGCAGACGATACATTTAAGAAGGCGCTTGCGGGCGCAGAAATTTCCGATGCCGAATATTTAGGGTTTATAGGTAATATGTACCTTTTCTTGGCGGCGGAATATAAAAAGCGAAACCTTGTTATGCAAATGCACTTAGCCGTTTACCGCAACGCAAACAGCAATTTGTTCGCCGCCTTGGGCGCGGATTGCGGCGTTGACTGCGTGGGAGACGAAATAAGCGGCACGGCGCTTATACATATGCTTGACGCGATAAATAAAAACAGCGGTATGCCGCAAACGGTTATTTACACACTTAATTCCGCAAACGCGGCGCAGATAGCATCTATTGCGGGGGCGTTCCCGAACGTACGCTGCGGCGCGGCTTGGTGGTTCTGCGACCACAAGCGCGGCATACGCGAGGAAATGGAAATTATAGCCGAAAATTCGTCGCTCGGCTCGTTCCTCGGTATGCTTACCGATTCGCGCAGCTTTCTATCCTACGCGCGGCACGATTATTTCCGCAGAATTGCGGCGGATATTTTGGGCGAGTGGGTAAACGGCGGAGAATATGATAAGGAAAGCGCCGTAAGGCTTGCCGAAAAAATCAGTTATTACAATATAAAGGAGCTGACAGAGCAATGAAAATGTCCTTCAGGTGGTACGGGGAAACCGACCCGATACCGCTTAAATATATAAGGCAGATACCGAATATGCGCTCGGTAGTAACCGCGGTTTACGATGTAAAGCCGGGCAAGGTTTGGCCCGAAGAAAGCCTTAAAAAATTAAAGGAGCAGGCAGAGGAAAACGGGCTTATATTTGATATTGTAGAGTCAGTGCCCATGCCCGAAGAAATAAAGCTCGGCACCGAAAAGGCGGACGAATACACCGAGGTTTACTGCGAGAACATTCGCCGCTGCGCGAAATACGGCGTAAAGTGCATTACATATAATTTTATGCCTGTGTTCGACTGGACAAGGACCCAGCTTGACAAAGAGGCAGCGGACGGCTCAACAAGCCTTGTTATGTATATGGATCAGCTTAAAAGCCTTGACCCGCTTAAAGACGATATACACCTGCCCGGCTGGGACGCAAGCTACACTCAGGCAGAGGTGCGCGATTTAATAAAAGCCTACTCCGCTTTAGGCGAGGAGGGGCTGTGGCACAACCTTGAAAAATTCCTTAAAAAGATAATTCCCGTGGCGGAAGACTGCGGAGTTACCATGGCGATACATCCGGACGATCCGCCGTACCCTATCTTCGGTATTCCGAGAATTATAACAAACGAGCGAAATATCGACCGAATGTTAAATATAGTTGACAGCCCCGCAAACAGCCTTTGCTTCTGCACGGGCAGTCTCGGCTGTGCAGCGTTTAACGATATTCCGAAAATGGTTCGCAAATACAGCAAAATGGGCAGGATTGCGTTTATGCATATCCGACAGGTAAAGCTGTTAGAGGACGGCAGCTTTGAAGAACGCGGGCATTTATCGAAAGACGGCAGTCTTGATATGTACGAAACAGTAAAGGCGCTGGTAGATACGGGCTTTGACGGATACGTTCGCCCCGACCACGGCAGAATGATATGGGGAGAGAGCGGAAAACCGGGCTACGGGCTTTTTGACAGAGCGCTGGGAGCAGCATATATAAACGGACTTTTTGAGGCCGCAGAAAAGGAGAAAAAATAATGGAAAAGGTAATTGTAATAACAGGCGCGGGCGGCGTGCTGTGCTCGGGCTTTGCCGAGTTTTTGGCAGGCAAGGGCAATAAGGCGGCGCTGCTTGATTTAAACGAAGAGGCGGCGCAAAGGGTAGCCGATAAAATTACCGCGGCGGGCGGAGTAGCCAAAGCTTATAAGTGCAACGTGCTTGATAAGGCAAATATAGAGGAAGTACACGGCAAGGTGCTTGAAGACCTCGGAAAATGCGATATACTTATAAACGGCGCGGGCGGAAATAATCCGAAATGCACCACGGCGCACGAGGAATACGAAAAGGGCGATGAGCAGGCAAGCGATTTCTTAACATTCTTCAACATTGACGAAAAAGGCTTTGACTTTGTGTTTGACCTTAATATTAAGGGCGTGCTTTTGCCGAGCCAGGTATTTATGGCGGATATGATAGGCAGAAAGGGCTGCTCGGTGCTTAATATTTCCTCAATGAACGCATACCGTCCGCTTACCAAGATACCCGCGTATTCAGCGGCAAAGGCGGCGGTTACAAACTTTACCGAATGGCTTGCGGTGCATTTTGCAAAGGAGAATATACGCGTAAACGCCATAGCTCCGGGATTTTTTGTTACAAACCAGAACCGCGCGCTGCTGTTTAACGAGGATGGCACCGCAACGCCGAGGACAGACAAAATACTTCGTTCAACGCCTATGGGCAGATTCGGCGAGGCAGAGGAGCTTTTGGGAGCGGTTGAATGGCTGCTTGATGAAAGCAAGGCAGGCTTTGTAACGGGAGTGACTATACCGATAGACGGCGGTTTCTCGGCTTATTCGGGGGTATAAGAAATGAAAATTTACGCATTTGCAGACGAGGCAAGTCCGATTATAGACGAACAGATAAAGGCAATGAAGGAAAACGGGGTTGACGGGCTTGAAATAAGAAACGTTGACAGCGTGAATATTGCCGAAATATCCGACAGCAAGGCAAAAGAAGTGCGGAAAAAGCTTGACAATGCCTGCCTTCGAGTGTGGACAATCGGCTCGCCGATAGGCAAAATCGATATAGAAAAGGACGATTTTACACTTCATACCGAAAAATTCAAGCGCACGCTTGAATTAGCCGATATTTTAGGCGCTGAAAATATAAGGTTGTTTTCTTTCTTTACGCCGGCAGAAAACCGCGATAGCTATAAGGATAAGGTAATAGAGCGTTTAGGCACTTTTTTCGAAATTGCAAAGGGCAGCGGCATAACCCTTTGCCACGAAAACGAAAAGGGGATTTACGGCGATATACCTGAGCGCTGACTTGAAATTCATAAGGCACTCCCTGAAATGAAAGCGATATTTGACCCCGCGAATTACGTTCAGTGCGGAGTGGATACGCTGCAAGCGTGGGAATTGCTTAAAGGTTATGTTAAATATCTGCATATTAAGGACGCGCTTGCGGACGGCAGCGTAGTTCCTGCAGGCAAGGGAATAGGAAATGTTGAATTTGTATTAGATGAATTTAAAAAAATCGGCGGCAACAGCGTAACGGTAGAACCGCACCTTACGGTATTTGACGGGCTTAAAGGTCTTGAAAAAGAGGGAGACGCAAGCGTTGTGGGGGAGGTTTACAAATATGCAACTGCCGAAGAGGCGTTCTCAGCGGCGGTAAGCGCCCTGCGCGGGCTTATATGAGGTGAAAAATATGGAAATTGGCGCACAGTTTTATACAGTAAGAGAGCTTTGCAAGGATATAAACGGCTTTGCGGACACGCTTAAAAGGGTGGCTGATATAGGCTATAAAACCGTTCAAATTTCGGGCACCTGCGAATTTGACCCCGAATGGCTTAAAGCGGAGCTTAATAAAAACGGGCTTAAATGCGTTCTTACGCACACTCCCGCAGATAAGCTTAAAGCCGATCCGGCAGGTGTTGCGCGCGACCACGATATTTTCGGCTGCAAATATGTAGGGCTTGGCTGGTTCGGCTTTAACGACAGCGATAAAAAGACCTGTGATGATTTTACCGCAGAGTACGGACCCGTAATTAAGGAATTAAAGAAAAACGGCAAGTATTTTATGTACCATAACCATGATCAGGAGTTTAAAAAAGAAAACGGTAAGCTTATAATCGAGCGTCTTGCCGAAATAACCGCGCCCGACGAAATGGGTTTTACCCTTGATACCTTTTGGGTGCAGGCAGGCGGCAGAGATCCAGCACAGTGGCTTGAAAAGCTTTCGGGCAGGGTGCCGTGCATACATTTAAAAGACTACGCCTACGGCAGAAAAATGGCGGTAATAGGCGAGGGCAACATAAATTTTGACCGTGTTTTTGAAAAGGCTGAGTCGGCGGGCACGGAATATATGCTTGTTGAACAGGACGATTGCAACGCTGAGAATCCGCTTGATTGTTTGAAACGCAGCTTTGAATATTTGAAATCAAGAGGTTTTTAATTATGAAAAAAATCAAACTGGGAATTATAGGTATAGGCAACATGGGCTCTGCACACGCAAGGTGTGTTTTCGGCGGAGAATGCCCCGATTTTGAGCTTGTCGCCGTGGCGGATATTAAACCGCAAAGACTTGAATGGGCAAAAAGTGAGCTGTCGCCCGATATTCATTGCTTTGAAACAGCAGAAGAGATGCTTGACAGCGGGTTTATAAACGCCTGTATGGTATGCGTGCCGCACTATGATCATCCGAAATACGCAATCGAGTGTATGAGGCGGGGAATACACGTTATGGTGGAAAAGCCCGCCGGCGTTTATACAAAGCAGGTGCGCGAAATGAACGAGGAGGCGAAAAAGCACCCCGACGTGGTTTTCGGTATGATGTTTAATCAGCGAACAAACTGCATTTACCGAAAAATGCGGGAGCTTGTGCAAAGCGGTGTGTACGGAAATATCCGCCGCACCAACTGGATAATAACAAACTGGTATCGCCCGCAGGCATATTACGATTCGGGCGATTGGCGCGCCACATGGTCGGGCGAGGGCGGAGGAGTGCTTTTAAACCAGTGCCCCCATCAGCTTGATTTATGGCAGTGGATATGCGGTATGCCGAAAAAGGTGGAGGCGCATCTGCATTACGGAATGTGGCACAATATCGAGGTTGAGGACGACGTTACCACCTATGTTGAGTATGAAAACGGCGCGACGGGCGTGTTTATTACCTCAACAGGCGATGCGCACGGTACAAACCGCTTTGAAATTCAGCTTGACAAGGCTAAAATAGTGGCAGAGGGCGACCGTCTTACCGTGCTTGAATACGATATGACAGAGCAGGAGTTTTCAAAAACAAATACCAATCCGTTCGGAATGGTAGGCGCGCACGAGGTTGACCCTCAGCTTGACGGGGAAAATCCCCAGCACAAGGGCGTTATAAACGCGTGGGGCGGCGCAATACTTCGCGGCGAACCGCTTATAGCAGGCGGAGAAGAGGGCATAAACGGGCTTACCCTTTCAAACGCAATGCACCTGTCCTCTTGGCTCGGCAGGGAAATAACTCTTCCGTTTGATGAGGATTTGTACTATAACGAACTTATGAAGCGCGTAGCAACCTCAAAACGCAAAACAGATGTTAAAGAAGTGGTTGCGGATACAAGCAGCACATACGCGGGAAGCAAATAAAGGGTTAAGAAAGCAGGGCTTATTATGAACGGGGTAAAGGCAGGAATTATCGGCATCGGGAATATGGGCTCTGCTCATTTGCGTATGATTACGGGCGGTGATATTCCGGATATGACGGTTACCGCCGTTTGCGATATTGATACAAAAAAGCTTAATGCGGCGAGGAACACATATCCTGCTTTGAGCGTATTTGAGGATTATACCGACCTTTTAAAAAATTCGGATACAAATGCGGTTATAATAGCCGTGCCGCACCCGCTGCATGCGAAAATCGCAATTGAAGCCTTTAAATACGGTAAGCACGTGCTTGTTGAAAAGCCTCTTGATATTACCGTTTCGGCAGCCGAGGATTTATGTGCGGCGGCTGAAAAAAGCGGCAAGGTATTCGCAATAATGTTCAATCAGCGCACAAACGGGCTTTTCCGCAAGGCACGTGAAATTGTAAAGAGCGGTGAGTTGGGGGAAATAAAGCGCTCGGTTTGGATTATAACAAACTGGTACAGAACCCAAAGCTATTACGATTCGGGCTCTTGGCGCGCTACATGGGCGGGTGAAGGCGGCGGCGTACTTTTAAATCAGGCGCCGCATAACCTTGATATTTGGCAGTGGATTTGCGGAAAACCCTCTGCCGTTACAGCGTTTTGCAGCGTTGGTAAATTTCATAATATCGAGGTTGAAGACGAGGCAACGATATACGCCGAGTACGAAAACGGCGCTACGGGGGTATTTATTACCTCAACAGGTGATTGCCCGGGCACAAACAGGCTTGAAATAACCGGTACTCGCGGTAAAACGGTGCTTGAAAACGGAATACTGAAATTATGGAAACTAAATGAGGATGAGCGCGATATATGCAAAAACGCGACCGAGGGCTTTGTAAGCCCCGAAACCGAATACAGCGAATTTTCCGCCGAAAGGGAAGAGGCGCACGCGGGCATACTTAAAAATTTTGCGGGCGCTATACTTCACGGCGAAGAGCTTTTATCACCGGGATATGACGGTATAAACGAGCTTATGATATCAAACGCGGCATATTTATCCCAGTGGACGGGAAACAGCCGTATACCGCTGCCGTTTGATACCGCCGAATTTGACCGCTTGCTCAAAGAAAAGCAAAAAAGCTCCGAAATAAAAGAAAAAACCGTAAAAAATTCAACCGATAAAAGCTGCGGAGAGCGCTGGCAGATCAATTGGTAAACAGTGGACCTACGGTGGTCCGGCATGTTACCCGTAAAGAGAAAAATCAAAAGACGAGGAAACGGCGCTTTACGAATCAGAGCAGCCTGCAGCCAAACGGGATTCGAAATATCCTGAAATTTTGACTTCCCGGAAGGCTCATTGGTCTGAACTTTCAACCTATTTTAAGTATCCGCAGTCGGTCAGAACGCTCATCTACACCACTAATGCAATCGAGAATTTCAATCGCCAGCTGCGCAAGGTAACAAAAAGCAAAGCAGTATTTCCGAACGATGACAGCCTTTTAAAAATGCTTTATCTCGCTCAAATGGATATTACCCGAAAATGGACCGGC
>OLGA01002151.1_pt1 | contig 14505 bp, 8 predicted proteins | sample 1604881 | NCBI WGS metagenome assembly OLGA01 (sample SAMEA3888896, study PRJEB22519) | human gut metagenome | biome: human gut; feature: human-associated habitat; material: faeces | place: Denmark | collected 2009
TCTTTGACCCTGCTGATCTGTCCTGCCCGTAGAAATCATGGTTGACGAGGGCGGAATAGTAATTGTCTATCGTAGCCGGTGCGTTATAGAGTGCCGTCAGCATATAGGCTCTGATGTTCCGAATATCCGATGGACTTTTCCGCATTGCGTCGAAGACATAATCAATATGGCTGCTGTTCAGCTTCAAGAGACGAGATTTGACTACCTCCTTCGGCATATCTGCATTGTTGACACGGAGCGTTGGACTTGTAGAACAGATGGCATCCAGCATGACTTCGATAATTTCATTCACGCGGTCAATGTCATACCGGCTGTCCTGAGATAAAATATCTACCTCCAAGTTTTCACGAATAATTTCTTCATAACGCTCTCTTTCATCCATCGCATCCATCCCATCAGGATTGATAGATTGATATTTACTAAGTGAGTCATTTCTTTTTTTAGGGATTACTTGATTAGTATTTATTTGCGTGGGCTTTTCCGTCATCGGTTCATCCGGTGGCGGCTTAACCGTTGTCGGGTTTTCCGATGACGGTAAATCCGGTGACGGCTTTTCCTTCTGCGGCAGTGCGTAAACCGTGTATTTGTTGCGGGACATTCTCCCGCGCTCGTCTCTGGATTGAACACGAACAACATATCCTTCGTCTTCCAGCTCTTTCATAGCCGTTCTGATACCGTCAATGCCGTCTGTATTCAGCATTGCAAGTCCACGGATGGAATAGTCCCAATCGGGAGGAAGACTGAGCATCTTTGAGAGAAGACCTACTGCCTTGAGAGAAAGATTCCTGTTTCTCAGGTGGTGGTTAAGCATGGTGGTGAAGCCACCGGTATAGGTGTTGACGCTGATCTCACGATCTGCGCCGGTTTTACCTCTCATTGGACATCACCTTCTTTGTGGACTGCTTGGTAATGCAATATGGGCATTCCTCGAATACGCAGGACTGATATTTCCATAGGGGACGATGGAAACGGCAATTCCGGCATTCAGGAAGGATTCCATCGTAGCCGCTGTCATAGTGATCAAAGCCGGGAGTGTCTTTCATCAGAGCTTCAAACGCCACGGCTTTATCGGGTGCATTCATTTTGTACGACCTCCATTTTCAGATTGAAACAAGAAAAGCCCCGGTATTGTTCTGCTATGCGCAGTGCAATAACGGGGCTTTGCTATACGAATTATTCTGTTGTATCAAGTCTATCAAGAAAACTTTTGATGAGCAGCGTGTGCTTCCAAGTTTTTCGTGTAATGTCGAAGCTGTACTGAGAAACGAGGAAATCTATGAGGCTGATCTTTGGTATAAGGAACTTTCCGGAGATATTGAATGATTTGAGCTTCTTGGCGTTGCACCAGCGATGAAGCGAAGTATCGCAGTAGCCGATTGCCTCAGCCACTTCGACGATGGTCAGCAGATCACCGTACTGACAAAACTCGTCTTCCATGTATTTTCGGAAGCTGGCTCGTTCCTCTTCGGACAGCCTCGTCAGTTCATTCCGATAGGTGACACGCGAATTGTAATGACCAGACCGTTCCTGATACCAGCGATCCGGTGCGCGATAGACTTCCGGGTGAATCTCCCGGTCAATCAAATAGAAGATTATATCGTCGGTGCGGATTGTGTACCGGCGAGTTTTCTTGCCCGTATCTTTGCACGGGACTAAACCGTTTTGCAGAAGGTGCAGAGCCGTTGCTTTGCTGATATGGGCGATCTGATAGAACTGATCTTTCGAGACCGCCTCAGGGTATTTGCGACGGATGGATTCGTAATATTTCATGCTTTCAGTCATGCGGATAACCACCTTGATTTTGATGTTCGGTATCGGTAGGTATCATCTGCATTGGACTGTGATTTCTCCCCGAGTTCTCCCCATCTTCTCCCCAACGGGCTTTTTTCTCCCCAAAACCGAATTTCTTTCGAACTCCTTGCTCTGTCTGGGCTTTCGGGATTTTCAACCTTCAAGGGCGGAAAAATGCTGATTTTTCAAGGGTTTGCAAACTCTCGCATTGTCCGTGAGTTTCCGCCGTTTTCCTTCAAAGTCCGGATAGCGACTCTAACTCGAAATAATGGGGTCTATTCCACCTCGCGGGTGCGAATGGGCGCACTGACCCCTTGGTTACGACTCTACCCAAATCGTCGATTCGACAAACAACGACAAAACCCTTTTGTTTGTTTCTTCTGGAAAAAGGAGAGGTGTTATGGCATATAAATCGACAAGTGTCGAAATCACGCAAGAGCATTTTGAACGCAGTATAAAGGGATCCCCCCGTGAAGCCATCAAAGAACTGATTTGGAATGCCTGCGACGCAGACGCTCAGAGCATTGAAGTAACTTTTGGATATGCCGGTCTTCCCGGCGCAGAAACCGTGTCTGACATCTATGTAAAAGATGACGGTCACGGCATTCCGGTTGACTGCATCGAGGAATATTTCGGCAAATATGGACTCTCTCGGAAAAGTGTTGTCGAAAAAAGCCCAGCAGGACGAATTTATCACGGCAAACTCGGACAGGGTCGCTATAAAGCGATGGCTGCCGGAAACTTTGTCGATTGGCTTTCTGTGTTCAAAGATGAAGATGGCAACCTCTATTCAAGCGAAGTCCACATTAACGCAGGTTCTCGCATGGATATCCACTATAGCGAAACTGCTGGAAAAACAGATGCAAAGCATACTGGAACTATCGTTCATATTCACGGGATTGCCGATGATAAGATCGGCGCAATTTCCAAAATAGCTGATCCAATGGAATTTATGCCGGATCTTTTGACAACATTCGCTCCGTATCTGCTGGCATATACGGATATCACCATCAAATACGACGGTGCAACGATAGACCCTGTACGCCAAATCAAGAAGCAAGACGAAAAAGAACTCGTTTTTGTAGAAGAAGGAAAAGTCCCAGTAAAAGCAAGGGTCAGCGCGATTACTTGGAAGCAGGCACAATTCAACAAACTATTTATCTGTGGTAATTCCGGGGTTGTATATGCAGAGATAGATTACGGTCCACTGCAGAAATCTTCTACTTCTATCTACCTCATGGGAGACCTCTTTGAGCAGATGCATCGTGAAAACCTGCTGGCAATGGGTAGGGCAAACCCTGCATATGCCTATTTTGAGGATGAGGCAAAAAAATTTGCGAAAGAACTCATAGGGGAGCAGGAGGCCGATAATGCTGCAACAGAGGTAACACGCATCAAGGAAGAAGGCGTTTATCCTTATGAGGGTGAGCCAGAAGACGAAATAAGAAAAGCCGAACGGGATGTTTTCGATGTGCTTGCAGTCCAGGTGAACCGCGCCGTTCCTCAACTGAAAACATCTCCCAGGCAAACCAAAAAGCTGACCTATCGCCTGATGCGCGAGGCAATCAATACAAACCCAGCCAGCATCAAAACGATTTTAACAGAAGTATTTAACCTGACACAGCAGCAGGATGATCTGGCCGAGCTACTTACACATACGCATCTGCCAGAAATCATCGATACGGCCAAAACAGTAAGTGACAGGCTTGTATTTCTGCAGGTGCTCGAACAGATGGTGTATAACAATTCGATAGGTGCACCAATCAAAGAACGAACCCAGTTCCATAAGGTGCTGCTGAAAGAATTGTGGATTTTCGGAGAAAAATACACACTTGGAACTTCAGATCAATCGCTCAGAAATCTACTGAAGGCGCACATTAAGTGCCTTGGTCGCGATGAATTGCTCCCCGAAATCCCGCCTGAAGCCATAGATGATCTGACTCGTATACCAGACATTTGTTTGTTTCAGCAGATTTGTCCCAGCTACGAGAACTTTGAACATCTGGTCATTGAACTCAAAAGGCCGACGTTAACCCTAACCCTAAAGGAACTTGATCAGATTCGAGACTATGCCCTGACAGTGGCAGATAATCCAATGTTTGATAAAAACCGCACTAAATGGCATTTTATATTGCTTGGTCAGGACCTTGATCAGCGGGTACGAAGTGCCCTTGAAAATCAAGTTATTGGTGACGGTAATTACTACAATGCCGGAAACATTTCTATTTCTGTATTTGAATGGTCGAAGATTATTCAGGACAACAAGCTCAAATATGAATATCTCCGCAAGAAACTAAATCACCAGCTGAGTGATGATCCAAATTTTGCTGTGGACTATCTGCGCGCCAAGCATGCAGAACTATTCCCAACCAAGGAAAAGGAGGACAAATAAATGGCTCGTCCAAAGAAACAACTGGCAGATGCTGAAGCTGCAAAAATGCGTGACGTGGAAGCCTATACCCACGATGATAAAAAGCGTACAAACAATCCTCCTGTTGGAATGGCACAGCATGATAAGGCAGAGGAAAAGGTGAAGACCTATCAGTTTGATCCACATCTGGATCCGACCCTGCAATGGGCAGGTAAAGTTGAGGGGATGAGTTTTGATGTCCCGACTTCCTCTATCCATATCCACGAGTCTATTAAACCACACAGTATTATTGCGCGGGTTATGAAGGAATATTCCAACGCACTAGAAGGCCAAGTAGAAGGCCAGCAGTCTATGTTTGAGGCTGAGACTCCCGCTGAGCGTATGCGTCGCCGCAGAGAAAGTATTGAGTTCTACCAGCATGGTGTCAACTGGACAAACCGCATGATTGCTGGTGACAGTCTGGTCGTTATGAACTCCCTTCTGGAGAAGGAAGGCATGGCCGGGCAGGTGCAGATGGTCTATATTGACCCACCGTATGGTATCAAATACGGTTCTAATTTCCAGCCATTTGTGGGGGACACCTCTCTGAAAAGCGGAGATAAAGATGAAGATTTAACGCAAGAACCAGAAATGGTCAAAGCATTCCGTGACACTTGGGAGTTGGGCATTCACTCATATCTTTCTTATCTACAAAGAAGATTGCTATTGGCAAAAAGTTTACTTTCTGATTCGGGTAGTATCTTCGTGCAAATAAGTGACGAAAATCTTCATCTGGTCAGGAACTTATGTGACGAAGTATTTGGAAGCAAAAATTTCGTTTCCCAAATTTCAATAAAAAAAGGCTCTGTCATGTTTGCAAAAAAATTGTTGAACAGTGCAACTTTCTACATCGTTTGGTATGCGAAAGATAAAGAGAAGATTAAGTTTCATCCGTTATTTACCGCTAAGGATTATCAAGATTTTGCCGAAACATGCGGGTCGCATCTGTGGGCAGAAGACACTTTAACTGGGGAAAGTATTCGTGTGGAGCCCTCAAATCGGAACATTATTGATTCTTATTTAGCTGCCCATCCTTCTTATAAACTGTTCGGAACATGGAGTCTCAATGCCCAAGGAAACGAAAAGCAGCAAGGCTATAAATATGAAGGGAAAACCTACTTTCCGCCGAAAGGGACTCAATGGAAAACATCTTATCCAGACGGGCTGGATGACTTAAAAGCAAAGAACCGGCTGCAAATTGAAGGCGATTCTTTGCGCGTCCGATTGTACTACGAAGATTATCCAATTTCACGAATGAACAACTTATGGACTGGAATAGGTGCGGTAAGCAATAAAATATATGTTGTTCAAACTGCAACGGAATTGCCAAAACGCTGTATGCTTATGACTACTGATCCAGGAGATTTGGTTTTGGATATCACTTGCGGAAGTGGTACAACTGCCGCTGTAGCAGAGCAGTGGGGCCGACGTTGGATTACTTGTGACACTTCAAGAGTATCCATTGCATTAGCCAAGCAGCGGTTAATGACCTCAACTTTTGATTACTACAAGTTAGCGCACGAAGATCAAGGCGTTTCCAGTGGATTTATATATAAGACCGCCTCGCACATTACCATTGGCTCTATTGTAAACAATGATCCCCCTGCTGAAGAAACATTGTATGATCAACCAGAAATTGATAAGTCCAAAGTCCGTATTACTGGCCCCTTTACTGTAGAAGCCCTCCCAGCTCCTGCCGTAAAGCCTTTGGACGATGTTGGAGATACTGAAGAATATCTTAGCGCCAGACAGACCGACTGGCGAGATCAGCTGCTGGCTACCGGCATCATGGGCCGTGGAGGCGATAGATTGGAGTTCAGCCGGGTAGAAGCGCTTTCCGGCACAAAATTCCTGCAGGCGGAGGCAGAAACTAAAGAAGAGACGCCCCGCCGTGCTGTAATCTGCTTTGCCGATGAAACCAAGCCTCTGGACTCCCGTATGGTAGCCATGGCAATGGATGAAGTAGAGCGCTTGCGTCCGGCACCTAAGCTTGTTATTTTTGCTGCTTTCCAATTTGATCCTGAAGCGGCAAAAGATATTGACGAGTACATCTATCCTGGCGTGACGGTTCTCAAAGCACAGATGAATACGGATCTGATGACAGAAGACCTGAAAAAGAAGCGCTCCTCTGATCAATCCTTCTGGCTGGTGGGCCAGCCGGATGTGGAGTTGATTCGCGATGGCCGCAGCAAGCGCAAATTCAAGGTTAAGGTTAACGGCTTTGACTACTACGATGTGAAGAAGGGCACGGTAGAGTCCGGAAGTACCTCCCGAATCGCCATGTGGATGTTGGACACCGACTATGACGGCATGTGCATTGAGCCGAAGCAGGTGTTCTTCCCCATGGGCGGCAAGAAAGACGGCTGGAACAAGCTGGCCAAGACGCTGAGAGCAGAAATCGATCCGGACCTGATCGAAAAGTATGCCGGAAATGAGTCTTTGTGGTTTGTGGCAGAACCGAATACCCGTATTGCAGTAAAAATCATTGACGATCGCGGCATTGAAAGCCTGAAGGTGATAAGGATAGGTGATGAGTAATGGCAGGCATTGATCAGTTAATCATTAACTCTGCTTACCGTGAGCCGACCCATCACTGGAAATATGATCTAAACGGACAGACCTTTGTGCGCGAGGAGGGCCGCCGTCCAGCCGGATATTTTATTGCTGGTCAGGGATCCAATCAATACAATGATATCGGGCAATTTATCGAGCTTCCGCTTGTCAACCGAATCCGCCCTCGTGTAAAAGCATGGCGCGAAGCGGGATATCCCGGCGTAACCGGCGTAACGAGAAAGCTGCTGGATCATTGGAACGATAAAGATGCACGGCAGTATCCGTTTTTCTACTGCCAAATGGATGCCATAGAGACACTGATCTGGCTAACGGAAGCTCCTGATGCGGAGAAGGTCGGCATTGATATCCCCTCTGATGGCGGAGCATTCCGGCGCCTATGTACCAAGCTTTGTACCGGCGGCGGAAAAACGACCGTCATGGCCATGCTGATCGCATGGATGATCTGTAATAAAGTTACATACCCACAGGATAAGCGCTTTACAAAGTATGTGTTCATTGTTGCGCCTGGATTGACAGTCAAGAGCCGCTTGCAGGTTTTGCAAACAGGTGGCGATAATAATTACTATATCCAATTCAACATCGTTCCTATCGGTCTGATGGACAAGCTGCATCAAGGTAAAGTCATGATTACCAACTGGCAATCGCTGGCATGGGACAGTGAGGAAACCATTGCCAAGAGGCGCAGTGTTGATAAGCGTGGTGCAAAGAGCGACGAAGCATATACCCGCGAAGTTTTGGGCGAAATGGCTAATGCCTCCAACATTCTGGTCATCAATGACGAAGCCCACCACGCATGGCGCAAGAACCCGGAAAACAAGGCAAAGCTTACCAAGGAACAAAAGGAAGCAGAACAGCAGGCCACTATCTGGATCAGCGGTCTGGATCGCATTCACAAGACCAGGGGGATTCTCTCTTGCTATGACTTTTCGGCTACGCCCTTTGCTCCTTCAGGGAAGAAGAACGATGAAGAAGCCCTGTTCGGATGGATCGTCAGCGACTTTGGACTGAATGATGGTATTGAGTCCGGACTGGTAAAAACACCGCGTGTTGTTGTACGAGATGATGGAACACCGGATGCGGAAAGCTTTCGGTCAAAGTTATATCACATCTATGCAGATGAAACCGTTAAGGATGATATCAATCGAGCTGCCGATCCGGAAGAACCCTTACCTGATTTGCTTACGCAGGCGTATTACCTTCTGGGAAAGGATTGGCAGGCCCTGTATTATGCATGGAAAGATGCTGGTGCAGATGTCCCTCCGGTGATGATTACTGTAGCAAACAGGACGGAAACTGCTGCACGTATCAAATATGCATTCGACCATGGGCGTATTCCCGTTCCCGAACTCTGCGATCCGAATTTAACAATCCATATCGACTCCAAGACAATGGATGCGGCTACAAACGTGGTTGCGCCAACTGCTGACGAAGATAGTGAAGCAAAAATCAGCAAAGCAGATGCAGCAGCAATTCTTCGTGAGACTGTTGACACAGTTGGCCAAAAAGGCAAACGAGGCGAGCAAATTCGAAATGTGATTTCTGTAGGCATGCTATCGGAAGGATGGGATGCAAAAACAGTAACACATATTTTGGGATTGCGGGCGTTTTCCAGCCAGCTTCTCTGCGAACAGGTTGTTGGTCGTGGCCTTCGCCGGACCAGCTATGATCTGGCTGAAGGCAGTGACATGTTTACGCCGGAATATGTCAATATCTTCGGAATCCCCTTCACCTTTTTGCCTCATGAATCGGATGAACAAGGAACGCCTCCAACGACTCCGCCCAAAACTCAGGTCGAGGCATTAAAAGAGCGCTCTGAATATGAGATTCGCTGGCCCAATATCATCCGATTGGATCGTGTGTTCAAACCACAGTTAACAGTAGATTTGGACAAAATTGATACGCTGGAACTGAATGCAGCAGATACCCGATTGAGAGCTGACCTTGCTCCGATCATTGACGGCAAAACGGATCTGACGAAGTGTACCGAAATTGATCTACAGAAACTGGATGCGGAACTGCGTATGCAGCGCATTGTTTTTGAAGCATCTGGACAGGTCTACGATCTGATGAAAACATCGTGGCAAAATGAGGCGACGAAGTTTGCTCTGTTGGGACAGGTCATTCGACTTGTGGAGGAATATCTAAAATCTGGTGCCATTGTAATCAATCCGCCGCTCTTTAATACAGATCCCGTGCGTCAACGTATTATCTACATGATGAATATGAACAAAATCGTTCAGCACCTGTGGAGTTTCATTAAGCTGGAGCAGACGGAAAAAATTGCACCTATTTTTGACCCAAACAAAAAAATCCGATCCACGGCGGACATGCCAACTTGGTTTACGAGCAAACCTTGCTACATTACCAAAACATCACAAATTAGCCATTGCGTATTCGACAGCGCATGGGAAGCTACAGAGAGTTATGTGATTGAAAAGAATCCCCATGTTACTGCATGGGCAAAGAACGATCACCTCGGTTTCGAAATTCTATATATCTTTGATGGTGTTGTCCGAAAATACCTCCCAGATTTCTTGATTCGATTGGATAACGGAAAGACCCTGATTCTTGAAACAAAAGGGCAAGAAACTCGCCGCGATAAAGAAAAGAGGAAAGCTCTGTCCGAATGGGTTGCCGCGGTAAACAGCTTGGGTGAGTATGGCGAGTGGTGTAATGATGTATCTTACAACATCGCAGATGTGGAGGGTATCATTGCCAAATACATCTGAGTAAAGACTAATCAAACGTAAAAACAACAGGCGTGACCAACGTTGGTCATGCCTGTTGTCGTTCGTTTTCACTTGTGTAGCAAATCAACGGCAAGAAAATCAAATAGCCGACAAAATGCTACCCTAGTGTATGTTGACTCTTTACGAGTGTCAAAGAAAACTAAGGCATAAGGGCGAACTCGGCAATGAGTTTCCAGAAAAAGTAACACGCTCGAAAAATATTCTCGGACTTGCTAAGGGACGCTGCTATAAAAGCCCTTATGGCGCTTACTCAAGTTCCAGAATTAGAGAGGTTTTGTTCAGTTCCATTCCTCAGCTAAGAGAAAATCGCGGATATTCCGGTGCTTGATCCCGTTTCGGCTCATATCGAACTCATCGAGAGAAACAACGTACTTCGGGAAGTTGTCGCGGATAGAGTCATACGCACCAAACTCACGGTTGACGGTTTCTTCCGATGCCAGCAGGTAAGTGACCTGAACATACAGCTTTTCTCCGCGCTTGTCGCATACAAAATCAATTTCCTTATCGCCCGTTCTGCCAACGGTCACTTCATAGCCCCGGCGCAGTAGCTCCAGATACACGATATTTTCCAAAATGAGATTGATGTCCCGCATATTGCCGCCGAAGACCGCCTCGCGGATGCCATGATCGGCAATATAATACTTCTCATTGGAGGCAAGGATCTGTTTGCCCTGCAAATCCTCCCGCTTCACCTGATAGAACAGGTACGCCTCACAGCAGTATCTGATGTAATTCAGGATCGTTTCCGGGGCAACGGTGCGCTGCTCGTTTTTCAGGAACTTCGCAAGCGAGGTCGCAGAGAAGGTCGTTCCCACATTGGCGATCACATAGGCAATGATCCGCTCCAGCAGGTCAACATCCCGGATTTTATTCCGCTTCACGATGTCCTTGAGCTGGACAGAGTTGAACAGATCGTGAAGATATTGCTTGGATGGCGCATCCGCATATCGGAGATTTGCGAGATAGGGCATCCCTCCGGCGAGCAGGTACTTTTGGAAACACTGCTGGATGGACGCATCGGGTGTGATCGTGCGATACAACTCCATGAACTCCCCAAAAGAAAACGGATAGATCACAAACTCCACATACCGACCGCCCAAATAAGTCGCAAGCTCACCGGACAGCAGCTTTGCATTGGATCCGGTGATGTAGATGTCGCAATCCAGCGAAACACGGAGAGAGTTGATGCACTTCTCCCAGTCCTTGACCTCCTGGATCTCATCGAAAAAGAGGTAGACCTTGCCGCCGATCTCCTTGGCGCGTTTGGTGATCTCATCATGCAGCGCCTGTGCGGTTTGCAGGTGGGAATAGCTCATATCTTCAAAATTGATGGAGACAAACTGCGTCGGGCTGACACCGGACTCCGTGAGTTCCTGCTTGATCAGCTCCAACATGACCGACTTCCCGCAGCGGCGAATACCGGTCATGACTTTAATCAGCTCTGTCCCGATAAAAGGACGGATACGGCTCATATACAGTTCGCGTTTGATCATAAGTCTTAGCCTCCTTTCCGTGGCTGACTATAGTATAGCGCACTTACGGTTGAAATTCAATGGAGAAATTGCGAGTTTATAAGTTATAACTGATAAAATATAAAGTTTGACACAAAGCGACAGCTACGAACAGAAAATGTGCGGCCGATCATCAAAAGGTTCCAATGTGCTTGCGGAGGTGGAGGACTGAGAGCCGTTCTCCACAAAAGCGACGGGATCTCCTGAATGGATCTCCAGAGCAGAAAAGCGGAAACGAAACGGCGCTCCCGGTCGGAGAAGGATCTCTGGCAGAGGGCACCGTTTTTGGTGCTGTATAAGTCTGCGGCCCTTCCGCAGAACTGATCCGGGATTGGCTTTTTATGGCAAAATTTACAATTCCCATTTGTCGGGATTTCGCAAATTTTTGGAAATGCTACGAAAGATAGGTCGATCTATCAAAACCGGATTGACAAAGCGCTTCATGAGTGGTACTGTAACCACATCTTACGAGAGGGGTGTGGACAGGATGAGGAAGATGTTCGATCATACTGTCGCAGCGGCTGCCAAGGCAGACGCCGTATCCTCTTGCGCCGCAAGCTCTCGCTCTATGATCGCCATTATTATGGACGCCATTATGGCGTCCATTTTTGTTGCCATTATTTCCATTATTGGCACAATTCCATATGGCTGGCGTGGGGTACAGAACGGTTGAGCTTGTAAGAAAAACGAGCCGAAAGCGGTCCCGCTGGTCAGCGGGGCCGCTTTTTTTGCTACTTGTACGGGGAGGTAATCGACATGAAACTCACAGGCGCGCGGATCTTGATGGAATGTCTGCGGGAACAGAAGGTGGATACCATATTCGGGTATCCCGGCGGCACGATTTTGAACGTGTATGACGCTTTATATGACTGCAAGGAGATCACCCATATTCTGACCTCCCATGAGCAGGGGGCCGCTCATGCGGCGGACGGCTACGCCCGCAGCACCGGCAAGGTGGGCGTGTGCTTCGCCACCTCCGGCCCCGGCGCCACGAACCTGACCACCGGCATCGCCACCGCGTATATGGATTCCTCCTCAGTGGTCTTTATCTCCTGCAATGTGCCCCAGAACCTCATCGGCCGGGACGCGTTTCAGGAGGTGGACATTACCGGCATTACGATGCCCATTACGAAATCCACCTATCTGGTGCGGGATGTGACAAAGCTGGCGGACACGGTGCGGGAGGCCTTCGCTCTGGCCCGCAGCGGCCGCCCCGGTCCGGTGGTCATCGACATCACCCGGGACGTGACCAGCGCCGAGTGCGACTACGAGCCGCTGCCTCTGGAGCAGCACGCTGCCTCCGGGCATCTGGCATCCTTGATCCGCCGGGCCTACACCAGCAGCCTGAAAATGCCGGAGGCGGATCTGGACGACGTGGAAAAGCTGGTGGAGATGATCGCGGAATCCAAAAAGCCCATGCTGATCTGCGGCGGCGGCGTGGTCCGCAGCCGGGCCCACGAGGAATTCCGGCAGTTTGTCCGCCGGATCGACGCGCCGGTGGCCATTACCGTGATGGGTGGCGGCGGCGTTTCCGGCCGGGACGTGATGACTACCGGCATGATCGGGATGCACGGCTCCGTGGCCTCCAACATGGCCTGCGACAACTGCGACCTGCTGATCGCCGTGGGCTGCCGGTTCTCCGACCGGGTGGCGTTAAAGCCGGAGACCTTCGCGCATCAGGCCAAGATCGTCCATATCGACATCGACCGGGCGGAGATCAACAAGAACGTCCAGACGGACCACCACATCATCGGCGACGCCAAGCAGGTCCTGAACCTGCTGCTGGAGCGCCTGCCCCAGTACGAGCATAAGGAGTGGAAGGACTTCGTGCTCTCCTTCCCCCGGGAAACGGAGTACGGCGAAAGCGAGAGCGTCCTGACGCCGAAGCAGGTGCTTTCCGCCATCGCCCGGAAATGCCCTCAGGACTCCATCGTGGCCACGGATGTGGGCCAGCACCAGATGTGGGCCATCCAGCACCTGCATTTCGACTATCCCGGCCAGCTCCTGACCTCCGGCGGCTTCGGCACCATGGGCTTCGGCCTGGGGGCCGCCATCGGCGCCAAGCAGGGGAACCCGGACAAAACAGTGATCCACATCACCGGCGACGGCTGCTTCCGCATGAACGGCAATGAGCTGGCTACCGAGGCCTATTACGGGCTGCCGGTCATCACCGTGATCTTCAACAACCGGAATCTGGGCATGGTCCGGCAGTGGCAGAGCCTGATCTACGACCACCGGTATTCCCAGACGTCGCTAGAAAACCGCAGCCCGGACTTCGTGAAGTTCGCGGACGCCTTCGGGCTGAAGGGCCGCCGGGTCACCCAGCCCAGCGAGCTGGAGGAGGCCATCACGGAGGCGCTGGCGGAAAGCGCTCAGGGCCGGGGCTACGTCATCGACTGCGCCATCAACGCCGACGAGATGGTGCACCCCATGGTCAACGGCGGCCATCACATCACGGAATTCCTGCTGAGCTGAGGAGAGGAGGACAACATCATGGAAACGACATTACGCACCTTTTCCGTCCTGGTGGATGACGAGCCCGGCGTGCTCTCCCAGATCTCCCGGCTGTTTTCCCGCAAGGGGTTCAACATCGAATCTCTGGCCGTCGGCCCCACGGAGGAACGCGGCCTGTCCCGCCTGACGCTGGAGGTCCTGACGGACGACCAGCAGACGGAGCTTTTGTGCAACCAGCTGTCCAAAATGGTGCCGGTACATTCCGTCCGGCTGCTGGCGGAGGAACACTCCATCCGCCGGGAGATGGTGCTCTGCAAGGTCCGGGCGGAGGAGCGGAGTGTCCGCAGCGAGCTGATTCAGCTGGCCAACGTGTTCCGGGCCTCCATTCTGGACGTTTCCTCCACCTCCATGACTTTGGCGGTCATCGGGGAGGAATCCAAAAACGAGGCGCTGACGGATCTGCTCCGGGAGTTCGGTATTCTGGAAATGGTCCGCACCGGCATGGTGGCGCTGGAGCGGGGCCGGTACACCATTCAGGACGAGCGGAAGGAAACACTGGAATTCAATCTTGGAAAAATGCTGTAAATCGGGCATTTATCATTTATTTCAACACAAAACCATTATAAAAAGGAGAAATTTACCATGGCTAAGATGTATTATGAAAAGGATTGCGACCTGAACTATCTCAACGGCAAGAAGATCGCCGTGATCGGTTATGGCTCTCAGGGCCATGCCCATGCCCTGAACCTGAAGGATTCCGGCTGCGAGGTCTGCGTGGGCCTGCGGGAAGGCTCTAAGAACTGGGCGCAGGCGGAGGCCGCGGGGCTTACCGTCAAGACTGTTGCCGAGGCCGCCAAGTGGGGCGACATCGTGATGATGCTCATTAACGACGAGGTACAGGCCGACGTTTACAAGAAGGATATCGCTCCCTATCTGGAGGAGGGCAACGCCCTGGCCTTTGCCCACGGCTTCAACATCCGCTACAAGCAGATCGTGCCTCCCGCCGGTGTGGACG
>OLGA01002154.1_pt1 | contig 14475 bp, 14 predicted proteins | sample 1604881 | NCBI WGS metagenome assembly OLGA01 (sample SAMEA3888896, study PRJEB22519) | human gut metagenome | biome: human gut; feature: human-associated habitat; material: faeces | place: Denmark | collected 2009
ATAGCATGGACAAGTTATGCGAAAAGCATCCCGACCAGTCCCCATACCTGTTCTGCGGTGGAAATCCGATACGGTACGGAGATGATTCGGGCAATGACTACCACGTGAAAGTGAACCACGAAGAGCAGACAATCACAATCTCGGCCGACTACTATGCGTATAAAAGTGATGCCGGGTCAGTAACAGCCGCCATAGGCTTTTGGAACGACCTCAGCGGACAATACACGATGGATGGCTACACGGTCAACTTCGCGCTGACATACCACGAGGTTGAGCCACTTATAGTAGCCGGGGAAGAACGCGACAAATTAAATTCGATTAGTAATGCAATGGTGGGGGATAATGTCGGCAATGCGTACATGATTGTGCCAAATATTCCCAACGACAAGGAAAATACGGTTTCTGCGGGATCGTATTCAAACAGGTTGATAAAGATATCAGAAGCAGACGGACTAGAACTTACCGGACCTCATGAAGTAGGACACTCTTTGGGACTATTACACTCTACAAAAGCCGGCCTTATGTATCCTTTTGGGAATGATGCCAAACGGACAAAGGATGTATCTATATCTGAAATAAAGGCCATGATTGAAAATGCCATTACAGGTTTTGTTCCAAAAGACGAGAATGGAACAGAGGTGGGCAAAGGTCATTTGGATAATGAAGAAGAAATCAAAAAAATAGAATGGAAATATGAAGTCACAAAAGCTCAATAGTATTAGACACAAACGGACATTTATTGCAATGGTGATGTTTATAAGTGTTATTATGTGTTTTACACAAACTGTATTAGTTAAAGACAAGGCTACACTGGATGAGTATCCGGAAGGTTTAACTAATCGTTTTTTTAATGATGATGGCGGTGTTAATATTTATCTGTTAGATTCCGTATATCAAGCAAATATGACTTTCCTGCTTGGAAAAAATACGTTACACCCATACATTATAGTAGATATTGACAAAGCCGACCTTTCCTACAATATCACCGAAAACGAATTGATAAAATCTCCATATTGCTACTTGACCATAGCAACATCCGGTTTTATTTTTCTTGAGAATATGTTCTACCCTGGTCCTATACCAATATTTGGGAAAAAAGATGGTACAGATATTATTTATGAAGAATATTTGGACTTTAGTGATTGGGTTGAAACAAAGCTGTGGTGGATATATGAAAGGATAGGCTTTTGGAATAAAGAGGATCTCGAAAAAAGCCCATACGAGAACTTCTATGTCGTGCCATTTAACCCACCAACGAACAAAGCTGTATTGTGTATGATGAAAGCAAAACTCATAAATAGATTTACCGGCATTATCATGTTTGTTGACTATGTTTATAAAGACCCATCCAAGCCGCTCACGTCAGTGCCTGACGATGAACGCATAGCTCCATACAAGTTTGACAATCCGGAAGTATTTTACAAGGTGCTATTCCCATATGCCGATAAGTAGTCACACAAATAATAGTTCTCAAAAGTCTGTGATTTCAGGCCAGATGATTACACGCAACCACCTGTATACGTCCTACGAGACATCCGTGGCACCGGTTTCCGCCGGGATGCGTCCCGGGCGCACACGGCGCACGTCCCTGCGCGCGTACATCGGCGATGGCCACGTGCTTCGCGGCGGAGTCTGACACCCCACTCGGCATCAAGGAATTGGCGACAGCGTTCTATGGTGGTGAGTTACGATAATAATGTGCATGGCCGGCTTGTGTTGCAGAGTACGGCTTGGTCTATATGCCCAAAATGCAAAATAAACGGTGAAATTGACCTATGGGCAATGGACGAATAAACACTCGGAAGTGAATTATGCTAAAAAACATGGATGTTGGTTTTGCCGAGAAAAGTTTGTATCTTTGTGGCGTCTAACGAGGGTGTTTGAACGCGCCTTCGGATGGCAAAACGTCGGCAAAGCACTTTGGGAGCCTGTTCGGGAGTGGACTTCTGCTTGCAAAATGCTTGTATTGGCGACACAAACAGACAATAATCCAAACATACATCCTCATTTCCACATATTTTGACACTATAACAATCATATAGTCAAAAGAGTAAGTATTACAACCCCATGTTAGACAAAACCAACGTCAAAGTCCTCGACAAGGTCGTCGTGCGTTTTTCCGGCGACAGTGGCGACGGCATGCAGCTTGCCGGCAACATCTTTACCAATGTATCCGCCGGCGTCGGCAACGAGGTGTCCACCTTCCCTGACTATCCGGCAGAGGTACGTGCGCCGCAAGGCTCGCTTAGCGGCGTCTCCGGCTTCCAAGTGTCGGTAGGCCGCGGAGTTCACACCCCCGGTGACCGGTGCGATGTGCTGCTGGCTATGAACCCGGCAGCGTTGAAACAGAATGTGCGCTTCCTCAAGAGCGGCGGCATCATTATCGTCGACAGCGACAGTTTCGGCGAGGCGGATTTGCGTAAAGCGCTGTTCGCCACCAATGACCCGTATACCGAGTTGGGTATAGACCCGGCACAGGTGCTCGAAGTGCCCGTAACCACAATGACGCGTGCGGCCTTGGCCGACAGCGGCATGGACAACAAGTCCATACTCAAGTGCCGTAATATCTTCGCCTTAGGCGTCGTATGCTGGCTCTTCGACCGCCCCATAGAGGCTGCCTGCCACTATATTTCCAAGAAATTTGCCAAGAAACCGGCTATAGCCAAGGCCAACTGCGCCGTGGTACAGGCCGGCTATGACTTTGGACACAATACACATGCCTCGATGTCGACATACCGTATCGAAACCGAAGATCCGCGTCCGGGCGTGTACACTGACATAAATGGCAATACTGCGACCGCTTGGGGGCTGATTATGGCTTCCGAGAAGTCCGGACGCCCGTTGTTCCTCGGCTCGTATCCCATCACTCCGGCTACTGACATCCTGCATGAACTTGCCAAGCGTAAAGATCTCGGTGTCAAGGCCTGCCAAATGGAAGACGAGATTGCCGGCGTATGCTCGGCCATAGGCGCATCGTTTGCCGGCAATCTGGCAGTGACTTCCACTTCCGGCCCCGGTCTGGCGCTCAAGAGTGAGGGCATAGGTCTTGCCGTCATCGCCGAATTGCCTTTGGTGGTCATTGACGTGCAACGCGGCGGACCTTCTACCGGCCTTCCTACCAAGACTGAACAAACCGACCTGATGCAGGCCTTGTATGGCCGTAACGGTGAGTCGCCCATAGTGGTACTCTCTGCCGCTTCGCCTACGGACTGCTTCACCATGGCTTTCGAAGCATGCCGTATCGCCATCGAGCACATGACTCCGGTCATCCTGCTCACGGATGCATTCATCGCCAACGGCTCGAGCGCGTGGCGCATTCCCGAAGCCGGTGAGTATCCCGAAATACGTCCCAACTTCGTGCCCGAGGACCTGCGCAACAGCTCGTGGCGTCCTTACCTGCGCAACCCCGAGACCTTGGTGCGCTACTGGGCCATCCCGGGTACCGAAGGTTTGCAGCATCGTTTGGGTGGTCTCGAAAAAGACGCCAATACTTCCGCAATTTCCACCGACCCGGTCAACCACGAGAAAATGGTGATGCTGCGTCGTCAGAAAATCGCCAATATCGCTAAGGATATCCCCGAAGTCAAGGTTTACGGCGACGGCAAGGCCGATACCCTGCTCGTAGGCTGGGGCGGCACTTACGGACACCTGCGCACAGCTGCCGAGGAACTTACCAAACAAGGTACTCCCGTGGACTTGGCGCACTTCCGCTACATCAACCCGCTGCCCGCCAATACAGCCGAGGTGCTGCGCCGCTACCGTCGCGTGATTGTGGCCGAGCTCAATACAGGAATGTTTGCAGACTACCTGCAAGCCAAGTTCCCCGATGTACGCATCGAACGCATCAACAAGATACAAGGTCAGCCCTTCCTTGTCAGCGAAGTCATTGATGGCGTACGTCTCAACCTTTCAAAAGAAAAATAAGTCACACCAGCCACTTAATCATATAAGATAATGCAAACACAAGAGAATACCCCGGCATATACACCCGCGGACTTCAAAAGTGACCAGGCCGTGCGCTGGTGTCCCGGCTGCGGCGACCACGCCATCCTCAACACCCTGCACAAGGCCATGGCCGAAGTCGGCGTACCGCCTTACCGCACTGCCGTCATCTCCGGCATCGGATGCTCGTCCCGTCTGCCCTATTACATGAACACCTATGGTTTCCATACCATCCACGGACGTGCAGCCGCCATCGCGACAGGCTTCAAGGTTGCCAATCCCGAGATGACCGTATGGCAGATTTCGGGTGACGGCGACGGACTTGCCATCGGCGGCAACCACTTTATCCACGCCGTACGACGCAATATAGATATCAATATTGTGCTGTTCAATAATAAGATATATGGTCTGACCAAGGGACAGTACTCGCCTACGAGCGCTCGCGGTTTCGTATCCAAGTCATCGCCTTACGGCACGACAGAAGACCCGTTTATCCCGGCCGAACTGGTGTTCGGCGCTCGCGGTACATTCTTTGCTCGCAGTATTGATGTCGAACTCAAGACCTCGCAGGAAGTCATGGTGGCCGCAGCACGCCACAAAGGCACCTCGGTGGTCGAGATTCTGCAAAACTGCGTAATCTTCAATAACGGCATCCACAACGCCATTACCGACCGCACCGTCCGCGCCGACCGCACCATTCACTTGGTACACGGACAGAAGATGATCTTCGGTGCCAACGGCGACAAGGGTCTTGTACGCGATGGATTCCTGCTCAAGGCTGTCACTATCGGCCAAGACGGCTACACCATGGACGATGTCCTGGTACACGACGCCCACACCCCCTCGAACTTCCTGCACCAGCAGCTGGCCATGATGGACGGCATGACGCTACCCCTTGCTGTCGGCGTCATCCGCGATGTCGAGAGCCCCAGCTACGAGACGGCTGTCAGCCAACAGGTAGATGAGGTGAAAGCCGCCCACGGTTTCACCTGCCTGCGCGACATGATCCTCGCCGGCGACACCTGGGAAGTCCCTGCCAAGTAAGATAATGACACTATTGCCATAGGCATGTTCGCGAGCCTTAGCAGGCCGCGGACACGCCTATGGCATATAAAGCGAAATTGAGGTCGGTGCACTCCGCGATAGTAGCTGTGAACACAGCTGCAATGAAACTGCGAGCAAAGTCTCAATGACAGTTGTCTGAAACGGCGAGACGATTGCGAAAGAATGCATCGGCCAAGAAACTCGTATTTCAGGGCGTTAGATACGTCTTTTACATTTTTTCACAGTTTATAATAGCGAAAAATTTCGTTATTTAGAATATTTTAGCTTACTTTGCACCGCTAAAACAGAACATTACTAATTAAACACTAAAAGATTATGTCAGAAATCGCAGATCGCGTGAAGACCATCATCGTTGACAAACTCGGCGTTGACGAAAGCCAAGTAACCCCCGCAGCAGCATTCACCACAGACCTGGGCGCAGACTCGCTCGACACAGTGGACCTCATCATGGAGTTTGAGAAGGAATTCGGCATCAAGATACCCGATGAGGAAGCTGAGAAGATTCAGACTGTAGGCGACGCCATCAAATACATCGAAGCAGCTCAATAATAGCTGTTTGACGACGGTCACCACATTCGACACAAAATAACCGCCTATGTCGCCCCGGGTGCCCCACGACGTCCGGGGCGTACATTTGGCCGGTAACAACAAGAACACACAACCTTGCGGACATTGCCTTGAGCGTAATGCTCCGACAGGTAATAGCAAAAGCATCGCGACTTTCCGGGGATATAGGTCCGGACTTGCGGCAACTTTTGTCATATAAAGTCTAATCAGTACATATACGATAAATCTTTCATGGAACTCAAGAGAGTAGTAGTTACGGGACTTGGAGCCATCACTCCTTTAGGTAACGACGTAGACACCACTTGGAGTGCCGCGTTGGCCGGTGTCAGCGGCGCCGCGCCCATCACCCATTTTGACGCATCGCAGTTCAAGACCAAATTTGCCTGCGAAGTCAAGAACTTCAATGCGGCCGAATACTTTGACCGCAAGAAACTGCGCCAGCTTGACCTGTATGCCCAGTATGCCCTCTATGCAGCTCGCCAGGCAGTTGCTGATGCCGGTATCGAGACCGAAGGCGCTATAGACAAAAACCGCGTAGGCGTAATCATCGCTGCCGGTATTGGCGGCCTGCACACCTTTGAGGAGGAAGCCGGATATTATGCAGTTCACGGCGAGCAAAACGGCCCGCAGTATAATCCGTTCTTCATTCCCAAAATGATTGCGGATATCGCCAGCGGCCATGTGTCCATGGAATACGGCTACCATGGCCCTAACTATGGTGTGGTCAGCGCCTGCGCCTCGTCAAACAACGCCATTATCGACGCTTTCAACCTTATCCGTCTGGGCAAGGCTGATGCTATGGTTACAGGCGGTGCCGAGGCTGCCATCTTCCCCGCTGGCGTGGGCGGTTTCAACTCGATGCATGCCCTGTCGACACGCAACGACAGCCCCGAAACGGCTTCGCGCCCCTTCTCGGCTTCGCGTGACGGCTTCGTCATCGGAGAAGGTTCGGTAGTACTGATACTTGAGGAAATGGAACACGCTCTGGCACGTGGCGCCAAGATTTACGGCGAAGTCGCCGGCGGCGGCATGAGTGCGGACGCATACCATATCACAGCAACACATCCCGAAGGTTTGGGCGCGATACTGTCTATGCAGAACGCTCTCGACGATGCAGGGATGACACCCGCAGATATCGACTACATCAACGTGCACGGCACCAGCACCGGTGTCGGTGACATCAGCGAAGCCAAGGCCATCATTAAGCTTTTCGGCGAAGATGCTTATCGTCTCAATATTTCTTCGACCAAGAGCATGACCGGACACCTTTTGGGCGCTACCGGCGCTATGGAGGCCATGTTCTCGCTGTTGTCTGTACGTGATGATGTCGTACCCCCGACAATCAACCACGCCGAGGGTGACGATGATCCCGAAATAGATTACAACCTCAATTTCACCTTCAATGAGGCTCAGAAACGCGAAGTGCGTGCGGCCTTGTCCAACTCCTTCGGTTTCGGTGGCCACAATGCCACGGTGATTGTCAAGAAGTTTGTCAAGTAAGGACGCGTAACGCACCTTGAGCCCTGCAATAAGGGCGCTCTAAGGCTCCCGTCTGCAAGGCTCGCGGGAGCCTTAAGTGTCTCGGTACATGACCGCACCCGGAGCGGCAATGTCCGTATACTTCGGTAAATCGGAGTAAATCAACCAATCAGATATCGCATAATCAGAAGCTATGAGTGAATACGAAAAAATGCTTGCCGGACAGGTGTATGACGCTACCGACCCGGAAGTTATCGAAATGCTTGACCGCACCAGAGACTTGTGCTGGCGTTATAATCAATCACGTCCCGGGGATGAAACCGGACGTCGGGCGCTGTTGGCTGAAATCCTGGGAAAGGACTATGAGGATATACACATCAATCAGCCTTTCAGATGCGATTATGGCCGACATATACGCGTAGGCTGCGGCTTCTTCGCCAATTTCGGCCTTACGGTGCTTGACGAAGCCTATGTCACCATAGGCGATGACGCCTTCATAGGCCCGAATGTGAGCATATACACGGCTTGCCACAGCACGGACGTGGCCGAGCGCAACAGTCGTCGTGAGTGGGCACTGCCGGTCACCATAGGCAATGACTGCTGGATAGGTGGCAGCGTGACAATTCTCCCCGGTGTAACTATCGGCGACGGCTGCACCATAGGGGCCGGGAGTGTGGTTACGCGCGATATCCCGGCGCATAGCGTGGCAGTGGGCAATCCGGCACGCGTCATCAAGACGCTCGACACTGCGAAATGACGCTGACCGCCGCGTTATTCGGGTCGCCCCGTGCGGATGGTGCTTCAAATATGAGTTCCGTCGCAAGAAGATGCTTGGCCGATGAAATGTCAGGGCCGATTGAACGTCAAGGCTGATAAAGCGGAGGCGGCGGTGAGTATGTAAAACGATAAAAGACTATCAGTTATGGATATTTTGGAAGTGCACGAATACTGCTTGTCGCTGCCTTTTGCGACCGAGGACATGCCGTTCGGCGATGATGTTGTGACCTTGCGCGTAGGCGGAAAGATTTTTGCAATGCTGAATCTCGTTGACACTACGCGTGTGTCTCTGAAATGCGACCCAGATTATGCCGAGAAATTGCGCGAGCACTATGAGGCCATACGTCCGGCGTGGCACATGAATAAACGCCATTGGAACGACGTGGGCTTGGCCGCTGCCGTGCCTTCGCCATTGTTGCGCAGCCTTATTCGACACAGCTACAACTGCGTGGTACGTGGCCTCCCACGTGCCTTCCGCGATACTGTTCCGCCTTTGTCCGAGTCTGAGGACTGATTGATGCAGAAAATACAGAGAGGGCGCATCCCGTAATGGAGTGCGCCCTCTCTGTGTGTATGGATTTTTGTCGCTTACTTCTTGAAGTAGCGATTGAACAGGCCTTGGAAACCCTGGCCGTGGCGTGCTTCGTCCTTAGCCATTTCGTGTACGGTGTCGTGGATGGCGTCAAGGTTGAGCTCTTTGGCGCGTCGAGCGATGCGCATCTTGTCGGCGTTGGCACCTGCTTCGGCGGCCATACGCTTTTCGAGGTTGGTCTTGGTGTCCCAAACTACTTCACCGAGTAGCTCGGCAAATTTGGACGCATGTTCGGCCTCTTCGAAAGCGTAGCGCTTGAAGGCTTCGGCAATTTCGGGATAACCTTCGCGGTCGGCCTGACGCGACATGGCCAGGTACATGCCCACTTCGCAGCATTCGCCGTTGAAGTGTGTACGCAGGTCTGTTTTCATTTGTTCGTCGGTGTCTGCGGCGATGCCGATTTCGTGTTCGGTGACAAATTCGAGTGCGCCGGTTTCTTCCATCTCTTTGAATTTGGAGGCAGGAGCGCCGCACAGCGGGCATTTCTCAGGAGCTTCGGTGCCTTCGTATACGTATCCGCATACGGTGCAGATAAATTTCTTTTTCATAATCGTGCTTTTTTTGATGACTTGATAAAGATTTGTATGTGAGGGTTTTGTGCTTCGGCCGTTTATGACGGCCGTTTGTACAGCGCAAAGTTACGCACCTTTGTTGAAATATGCAATAGTGGAATGAAAATAATTTTGGAATTAGTCTAATTTTTTTGTTTTCCAAAAGAATTAGATAATTTTTGGGGTATGCCGATGTGTACGAGCCTTAATTGTAGAAGTCATCGCGAGCCAATCTATACAGATATAGGCGTGTTGCTTCATACTCTCAAATATACGGGTGTCACTCTATGGCGCCCAATGCCGTAATGGCTCCGGTCGTGGGGTCGAAAGTCGCGTATGCGGGGGCTTTCTTGTCGCTAAATAGGGCGGGATTGATTCCGAAGACTACGCCCAATTGTGCCAGTGTCAGGTCTTTGTGCGTAATGGTAGCTCCGTCGTACGTCAGGGTGACCGATGCTGTGCCGGGTATGGTGTAAGCCAATCCGCCTTTAGGGAAGCGCTTCGGTTCGCCTTTTTCGGTGACGGGCATCTCGGCCTTAGCGATATTTGTCAGCGATATGTATATTGGGGCGCCGCTGAGGTCATCGGCAGGTACTATGCCTTCGGTGGGCGATACCCGAGCCAGAATTTCGCGACTCTCCGCTGTGCCGGGTGTATATGTGAGTGTGGTCACGCGTGTGTACGTCTGTGTCGTGCCTGCAAACATTGCAGTTAGAGCGGCTTCCTGCGCCGCGAGGTTGTCCAAAACCAATTGCATGGCTTTGCCATCGGCCGGCGGGTTGTCGGCATTGCCACTGAGTAGGTCCGAGCGTGTCTCGCGCAGTTCGAAGATGCGTTGGGCGGCCAATTCGGCCTTCTTGGATATGGATGAGCTGCGCGTCATGTCTTGCGTAACGGCTTGACGTGCCGCATCACTTTCCAGTGGGGTGGGCGCTGCATCCACGGCCACGGGTAGGGTCACGGCATTTGTAGAGGCGATGCTGTCGGTGTTCACCGCCAGGGGTATTCCGGTCTCGGTGAGCAGCATTGAGGCAGCGCTGCCGTTTTTAAACTGTACTTGCCAGCGGCTGTCGGCGCCTCCGGGTATACCGCGCGGAATTATGGTGACGCTTTTGACGCGCACGCTATTGGATGGGGTGGTGATGGCATCGGTGATGCCCAGATAGCGTTTGGCGTAATTGCTGAATTCGCCGGGGAGTGTCGCCGTGTGCACGGTCTCTATGGTGATGTCGAGGACGGTGCGCGGAAGGCTGTATACCAGTGCGTATTCGTTGGTTTTGTCGGCGGTGAAGCTGCGTGTGGTCTGTGCTGCCGTGACAAGGGCGGCGCATATCGCCATGGACGTGATAGCTGTGCGTAAGTTGTGCATAAGTCTTACTATTGTCGGGTGATGTAATGTCTGTAAAGGATTATTCGGCGTTGGCTACAAGCGCTATGGCGCGTCCGACGTTGGCGGCTATATCTTCGGCCGTAACACCATATTCGCCATGGTTCTCGGCTGCTATTTCTCCGGCAATGCCGTGGATGTAGCACGCCAGGAATGCTGCCATTTCAGGCTTGAAGCCTTGGACCAGGAAGCCGGTCATAATGCCGGTGAGGACGTCTCCGCTGCCGGGTGTAGCCATAGCCGGTGTGCCCGAGGTGTTGAAAAACACCTTTTCGTCGGGGCGTATTATGGCTGTGTATCGGCCTTTGAGTACTATGATGATTTGGTAGTATTTTGCTATTTCAATGGCCTTTTTCAGCCTTGCCTCGTGCGAAAACTGTTTGCCGAAGATACGGTCAAATTCGCCGATGTGCGGAGTGAGTATGGACATCATCGGCAGGTACTCCAGCATGGCCGGACGTGCGGCGATGCATCCCAGTGCTCCGGCGTCCACCACCACGGGGCGTGGAGCGGCGCTCATTGTCTTTAGAAAACGGCCCACGGCTTCGGCCGTATCATCGTTGACATCGAGTCCCGGGCCTATGCCGAAGGCACTGTAATGCGATTCGTGCGGGATATCGGTAAGGTGTTCCCGGCCGCTGTCGGCACGCATCATGGCCGAAGGCACGGCACATTGTACGGTGTTATAGAGGCTTTGGGGGCCGTAGACGGTGACCTTCCCGGCACCGGAACGCAGGCATCCGCGAGCCGCCAAGACGGCGGCGCCGCCCATGCCGTGGCTTCCGCCGGCAATGAGTGCATCGCCGTAGTTGCTCTTATTGGACCACGGGTCGCGCGGTCGTAGGTAGCGTCGTACGTCCTTGCCTTGCACCATCCAGTAAGAGAGGGGGGCATTACGCACGGCTGTACTGTTGAGGCCGATGTCGAGCAACTTCCATTGTCCTACGGCCACGGCATTGTCCTCGATGAAGAAAGATAGACGCGGTGCTCCCAGGGCTAAGGTCAGCCCGGCGTGCACCATGTCGTTTCGTGGCGTATCGCCATTGAAACCATCGAGCAATCCCGAGGGAAGGTCTATGGAGATGATGAAAGCTCCGCTGCAGTTGAGATTTTGAGCCAAAAGCTGGAATGGCCTCGGCATGGGGCGGTTGAGTCCGCTGCCAAAAATCCCGTCGATGATGATTGTGTCCGCCGGGGGTTCGGGGAAGGTGAAAGGCGTTTCGCCGGTCACCTCGTGCAGTGTGTGCGAAGCTTCGCACGCGGCCAAGCGATCGCGCATCAGCTTGCATTCGGGGCACAATCGATTGCCTCCGATGTTGAAGAGGTAAACCTCCGGAGCATATCCACGGGAGGCCAGCAGACGGGCAGTTTCGAGGGCGTCCGCACCATTTTTCCCCCATCCTGCGAACACCATCAGAGGGGTGCTGTCGCTGCAATACCCGGCCACTTCGTCGGCGATGGCGCGTGCTGCACGCTCCACCAGCTGGACCGAGGTCACGCCATCGTTGTCGATGGTATATTTCTCTATCTCTTTTATATCGTTGTTAGACAGTATTTTCATTGTGCGAGTTTTTCTTGTTTCATGGGGCGGCGACACCTCCGGCCAACGTCCCCTATTCATTACTGCAAAAATACAACAATTTGGGCAGAGTGAAAAACCGCCGCCGTCAGAAAAAATCCCCATAACATTTTTTTCACTTATCAAAAAAAAACGTAACTTTGTCGCGTTAGGCAAATTTTTCAACCATTATAACCTCATACCGATATAACCTCACCATGAGACATCGAGCAAGTTGTTCCACCACCTGTAGGTATGTCATAGGTACTATAATCATTGCTATGATGTCGTCATTATCTGCAATAGCTGACACATATTATGGCCCGAAAGACTACTCTATCGTGCCGCCGTCGCCTGATGTAGCCACTTTAATGCAGTATCAAGAGATTCCCGTGGACTATTTTTCGGGGGTGCCGAATATATCGTATGATTTGTTTACGATAAAGGCCGGTAGCATTAGCATACCGATACGGCTGTCCGGCCTCGGGTTGTCTGCTTCTTTTGCTTACGATGACAATAAGCGTATAGTTATGTCATCTTCGACCCCGATAAAAATTGATGCACAGCAAGCCTCAACCTCATACCCATCCAAATTTGTTGTAAAAGACGCATCCGGCATAAAATACACATTTGGGACCAACGAAAAGACCCGATATGAATACTACTACAGACCTCCGGAGTTGACGCGAACTCTTGATTCTGTATTATACACCTCGGCATGGCACCTCAGCAAGGTTTCCGACCCCTGTGGCAACGAAGTCAGGTTCGTTTATAGCGATAAAACGCCGACTAAATGGCGAGAATCCGGTTCGGACACAAGAAATTATTCGCTTAATCGAGAATTTGACCACTCCATTGTTTCTGACGCTCACTCATGTGGAACAACCGTATATTACTCGAAAAGGCTCGAGCGTATCGAATGGAGCGCCGGGAAAGTTGTGTATGAATATGCCGGGATAGACAATCATTGGGAGCATCAGGTCATAAAAACTATAAAGTGCCAGGCAGCAAATCCAAAATCCGCGAAGGGTCAACATTCCTCTCGCCGATAAAATTTGTATTAATTCTAAAGACTCTGTAAATATGCATGTACAAAGGATAATATTTTCATTTATAGTTACTACATCAATAGTTTGTACGGCTTCGGCGAATACGGCTGATATTATGGTTATTGTCAATGATTCAGTTGTAAACATCGAAGATGACGCGTCTGTATTTCAAGGCATTTATTCCGGGCCTTTCGAGTATATCGATATTATCAAGATGTTTAATTCAAAGGGATTTTCAGTGGATGATCGATATGACCATGCAAGCCAACAGAGACTATTGACGCTTGTAGATTGCAATTATGACTCATGTCATGTAGTGAAGACTATAGCCGAAACACCCTCGATGACAACGTATTTATACAAAAATGTCGGCGACTCAATACGCTATGTCGAGACATTGTCAAAAGATATTTATCGAATAAAAGATGGCTCATTTGCAAATCCGAAATGGCACGCCGGATTATTCGACATTGGTATGACCGAAAAGAATATTTGTGGCCGACTTAAATTAAACATTCCCCAAATTGATAGATTGGTAGTAATCAGGACTACTGATGTAAAAAGTAGTAACTTAGTTCGCAAAAGAAGCCTAATCCCCCTATACACGGAATATGAAATTTTCAGAGGTCGAATAACCAAAATAGTTATGCAAGACACTTTACCGACCGAGATTTACGAACTATTATATCCGGCAAAATGATTACACGTATAATCCTAATTATTAGTTTGCTCACCGCATTGCCAAATGTCGAGGCATCAAATAGTGATGCAATTACGTGTATGGTGTACCAATGCGGAGATACTCTCGTGATTAACCCCATAGTTGAAGGAACATACCACGAAAGCTCTATAAATTGGTATGATGCAATACGTAAATATCACGAGCAAGGCTTCGATGTCTTTGTAGATGCTGACAACACCATGGTAGACAATGCGCCCATTTCACTTATCGCAACACTTGGCGAAGACACTATAGAGTATGTCAAAAACATTCCGGATGAAGATTGCGATATCTCATCAGCGCGAATACGCAGCAATCGTCTGAGCATATACAATATGACTGTCGGGATGTCCGTAAAAGATGCGCTCAGCTTTTTCGGGATCTGTAGTTATAATAAAGGCATAAAGGTCATCCTCATTCCGGGTCTATTGTCACCTAGAAAAAAACACAACAGTAAGGCCAAATGCAAGCAACATAATGCTGTCTTATCGTTGCCGCCCTTACAATCCGATGTATATGTCATGGTTGAGAATGGAATAATAACTGAAATTAGTATTAGCGAGGATGATAACGAATAATATAGTATACACGATGTTCTATCCGTCGGGGCTGCCCGTGCAGCTGTTCGGGACCGAGCGCGTGAGTGACCGCGCCCATATCGGCAACCGCTGGAGCAACTTCGCCGGGCTGGGCTGGCACGACAATATCGCCCGTTGGCACGATGCCATCCTTGACCGCTTCACCACCCCCGACCCCAAGTCCGCCGACTACCCATCCTTCTCCCCCT
>OLGA01002157.1_pt1 | contig 14460 bp, 8 predicted proteins | sample 1604881 | NCBI WGS metagenome assembly OLGA01 (sample SAMEA3888896, study PRJEB22519) | human gut metagenome | biome: human gut; feature: human-associated habitat; material: faeces | place: Denmark | collected 2009
TGATCGACAACAATGAAGGGTTAGAGGAAATGCAGAGACAGATCGATGCGGCAGTGTGCGCTATCTGATGGATTTTGCAGACAATTGGAACGGATCAGGGAATTACAAAGAAAAGGTAAGTGAGAGGACACTACAGATGAATGAAACACAGACATTCGAACAGCCATATGTATTTGGACTGGACATTGGAACACGAAATGTAGTAGGTACGGTTGGATATAAGGAAGGAAATGAATTTATCGTTGTGGCACAGTATGTCATGCAGCATGAGACAAGGGCGATGATCGATGGACAGATCCACGACATTGGCCGTGTGGGCAAAGTGATCCAGACGGTAAAAGAGGAATTGGAGAAACAGATTGAATGTCCGCTGACAGAAGTATGTATCGCAGCAGCCGGTCGTGTGTTAAAAACAGTAACGACAAATGTAGAATATGAATATCCGGAAGAGACCGTTGTTACGAAGGAAGATATCCATACACTGGATCTGCTTGGAATTGAAAAGGCACAGTCCCTATTAAAAGAGAAAAATGACACAAGATACAAGTTTTACTGCGTGGGATATTCTGTTGTGAAATACTATCTGAATGAGGAGGTTTATTCCAACATCGAAGGACATAAGGCAGAGGTCATCAGTGAGGATATCATCGTGACATTTTTGCCGGAGGATGTTGTGGACGGACTGTATTCTGCAGTGGCGCAGGCAGGTCTTGAAGTTGCCAATATGACATTGGAGCCTATCGCCGCTATCAATGTGGCAATTCCGGAGAACTATCGTATGCTTAATATCGCACTTGTCGATGTGGGAGCCGGAACGAGTGATATCTCAATCACAAGAGACGGAAGTATCATAGCCTATGGCATGATACCGCATGCAGGAGATGAGCTGACAGAAGTTATTGTGCAGCATTTCCTCGTGGATTTCAATATGGCGGAGAGCATCAAGCTTCAGTCTACGACAAGTGATACGGTTACATACAAGGATATCATGAGCATCGAGCACACAATTCCTGCACAGGATGTCTGGGATGTGGCAGCACCTGTTGTTGATAATATTGCGCAAGAGGTATCGGCTAAAATCAGAGAGCTAAACGGTGACAAAACAGTGAGTGCCTGCTTTGTAGTCGGAGGCGGAGGCAAGATACACGGCTTCACGGAAAAGCTTGCGGAAGACCTTGACCTGCCGGAGGAAAGAGTCGCTCTAAGAGGTGAGGAAGTGCTTGGCGATGTGACCTTTGAGCAGGAGGATATTAAGAAGGATCCGCTTCTTGTCACTCCAATTGGTATATGTCTGAATTATTATGACCAGAGAAATAATTTTATCATGGTCAGATTCAACGGTGAGAGAATAAAGCTCTATGACAATAACAGGCTTACAATAGTCGATGCGGCGCTTCAGGCGGGATTTCCAAACGATGAGCTGTTTCCAAAGCGTGGCACCCCGATAAACTTTACGGTAAACGGTGTGGCAAGGCTTGTAAGAGGCGAGGCCGGAGAGGGCGCAGTGGTGACCATGAATGGAAAGCCTGCAAGCATCAATACACCGCTTGAGCCAAACAGTGAGATAATCATCGAGCCGTCCACAGCAGGAGAGGCAGCAGTGTATAAGATATCGCAGCTTGATGAGTACAATCATTCTGTCATTACTTTTATCATAAACGGCAGAAGGGTTTCATGTCCTAGGTTTGTCCAGGTAAACGGAGAGCTTGAGCCGGAGGATTACAGCATCAGGGAAAATGATGTGATTGAGACAAGAAATTACTATACAGTGCGCCAGATTGCGCAGTTTATGGACCTCGTTATTGACACAGACCAGATGATATTTGTAAACAATGAAGAGGCAGGTCTCGACACTCTTGTATACGAAAATTTCTCTGTTGAGTGGAAAACAGATGAATATGGTGTTGCAAGAATCGACAATAACACTTATAATGACACACAAGAGTCTGATACAGATGAGGCTTCGGTATTAGCTGAGCAGGATGCAAACAGCACAGAGTCAGACAACACAGTGGCCAGAACCTCAGAGCAGATGATGAATCAGGTGCTCGATGAGCTGCATGATGATTTTGCTAAAGAAGCTGAAGCATCTGCTGTGCCGGAAAACGAATTGCCGGAAAATGAATTGCCAAAAAATGATATACAGGAAGAAATACACGAAGAAGACTCATCAAAAAATACAGTTACAGTAATTGTAAACGGTGAGCCTGTAGAGCTGTCCGGCAAGGATACATATATATTTGTCGATATATTTACCCATATCTCATTTGATTTACAGGCAGGAAAGGGAAGGGCAATAGCCACTGTAATAAATGGCAGAGATGCCCGGTTTTCCGAGGAGCTTCATGAGGGAGACAAAATAGAATTATACTGGAAAGAGAATTAACATGTTAGAATTATGCAGCATTGCCAGCGGCAGCAGTGGAAACTGTATATGCGTGGGTACGGATGATTGTCATGTGCTCATAGACGCGGGCATCAGCGGTAAGAAAATAGAAAACGGACTGAATGAATTTGATATGACTGCCACAGATATGCATGGGATTCTCGTGACACATGAGCATATAGACCATATCGCAGGGCTTGGTGTCATGGCAAGACGCTATCATATGCCGATTTATGCAACAAAGGCCACAATCGGGGCCATAAAATGTACCAAATCCGTTGGAAATATAGATGATGAGCTGTTTCATCCTATTGAGGCAGGCGTCGATTTTACGATAGGTGATATAGAGTTTGAGCCGCTTCACATATCACATGATGCGGCTGATCCTGTCGCGTACAGATTTAAAAACGAAAATCATGCGATGGCAGTCGTGACAGACCTTGGCACGTATGATGATGCACTGGTTTCAAAGCTTCAGGACCTGGATGGGCTGCTGCTTGAAGCCAATCATGATATAAATATGCTGCAGACAGGGGCATATCCGTATCCGCTCAAGCGCAGAATCATGGGTGACAGCGGACATTTGTCGAATGAGAGAAGCGGGCAGTTGTTATGCGAGCTTCTTCATGATAAATTTGGCTCAGTAATACTGGGACACCTTAGTAAAGAAAACAACTACGAAAAGCTGGCGTATGAAGCCGTCAGGCTTGAGGTCACAATGGGAGACAATCCATATAAGGCAAGTGATTTCCCTATGTATGTGGCTAAGAGAGACAGGGCATCAGACCGCATAGCCGTAGAATAAGAGAACAGGAGAATAAGTTGTTATGGATAACACAAAGAACAAAGTAATCATCACAGTTGTTGGAAAAGACACAGTAGGAATCATCGCAAAGGTATGTACATATCTGTCAGAGGGCAGTGTAAACGTGCTTGATATCTCACAGACTATCGTTTCAGGTTATTTCAACATGATGATGATTGTGGATATGGCAAATGCTACAGCTTCATTTGCAGAGATTTCTGACCAGCTTGATGCACTTGGAGAAGAAATTGGTGTAACAATAAAGTGTCAGAAGGAAGAAATCTTTGAGATGATGCATCGAATCTAGTTTAGCATAAAAATGTCATACACAGTTAAAGGAGAACAGCAAAATGATAAATATTGGTGAAGTAATTGAGACCAATGACATGGTGGAGAAGGAAAATCTTGACGTGCGTACAATCACACTCGGTATCAGCCTGCTCGACTGTATAGACTCAGACCTTGCAAAGGTAAATGAGAATATCTACAACAAGATTACAACACTTGCAAAGAATCTTGTATCAACAGGAAAAGAGATAGAGAACAACTACTGTATCCCTATTGTAAACAAACGTATTTCAGTTACACCTATCGCCCTTGTCGGCGGTGCGGCCTGCAAGAGCTCAGAGGATTTTGTTACCATAGCAAAGACACTTGACAGAGCTGCCAAAGAGGTAGGTGTCAACTTCATCGGTGGATACTCAGCACTTGTATCAAAGGGCATGACAAAGGCGGATGAGCTTTTAATCAAATCCATCCCTCAGGCAATGCTTGAGACAGACCTGGTATGCAGCTCTGTAAATGTTGGCTCTACAAAAACCGGAATCAACATGGATGCAGTAAAGCTGATTGGCGAGATGATAAAGGAGACAGCAGAGGTGACAAAACACCTTCCTGTATCAGGCTGTGCCAAGTTTGTAGTATTCTGCAACGCTCCTGATGACAATCCGTTTATGGCAGGAGCCTTCCATGGTGTGACAGAGGCTGATGCCATCATCAATGTAGGTGTCAGCGGACCCGGAGTAGTAAAGACTGCTCTTGAAAAGGTAAGAGGCGAGAACTTTGAGGTGCTCTGTGAGACAATCAAGAAGACAGCCTTCAAGGTTACACGAGTAGGACAGCTTGTGGCAAAGGAGGCTTCAAAGAAGCTTGGAGTGCCATTTGGAATCATAGACCTTTCACTTGCACCTACACCGGCTATCGGAGACTCTGTAGCTGATATTCTCTGTGAGATAGGCTTAGAGAGAGCCGGAGCTCCGGGAACAACAGCAGCACTTGCACTCTTAAACGATCAGGTGAAAAAGGGCGGTATCATGGCATCCTCATATGTCGGCGGACTCTCAGGTGCCTTTATTCCGGTATCAGAGGATCAGGGAATGATAGATGCCGTAAACGATGGTGCACTCACCCTCGAAAAGCTTGAGGCTATGACCTGTGTGTGCTCAGTGGGACTTGACATGATTGCAATCCCGGGCGATACAAAGGCCACCACAATTTCAGGAATTATTGCAGATGAGATGGCTATCGGTATGATAAACCAGAAGACAACAGCCTGCAGACTGCTTCCGGCAATCGGAAAGGATGTAGGTGATGTGGTAGAAATCGGAGGACTCCTTGGAAGTGCACCGGTTATGCCGGTAAACAGATTCTCTTGTGATGCATTTGTAAATCGTGGAGGAAGAATCCCGGCACCTATTCATAGCTTTAAAAATTAGTAAATAATGGCATTGTTTACAAGCATGTACTTATAAGAATAACTTATAAGTACATGCTTATTTTAAAGTGGTACTTGACAATGACAAAAATACATGCTTAAATAAAGACAGTTATATGACTGACGGAAGTGGATAACCACATGGAGTATAACAGTTGATTGCCGACCGTCTGGGCGCACATTTATATAAGTTTCCTGCAGAGCTTTATATTATTATGTGTGTTCGGACGGTCTTTTTTATTCCGGCAGGCCCGAGTAATTTGGGGATGCAGACCACATTATCAGAAAACATGGAGGATGACATGGAAAGAGTATCATTAGCAAAGGAATTATCAAGCACAACATACCCTGGCAGAGGTATCGTAATCGGCCGCACAAAGGATGGTAAGAAGGCTGTAACAGCATACTTTATCATGGGCAGAAGCGAAAACAGCCGCAACAGAGTATTTGTAGAGGATGGCGAGGGCATCAGAACACAGGCATTTGACCCTTCAAAGCTTGAGGATCCAAGTCTTATCATTTACGCTCCTGTAAGAGTGCTCGGCAACAAGACAATTGTCACAAACGGTGACCAGACAGATACTATCTATGAGCTGATGGACAAGCAGCAGACATTTGAGCAGGCCTTAAGGACAAGAGAGTTTGAGCCTGACGCTCCTAACTATACACCAAGAATTTCAGGAATCATGCATATTGACAATGGTGAGTTCAACTACGCTATGTCAATCTTAAAGAGCAACAACGGCAATCCTGATGCATGCAACAGATACACATTTGCATACTCAGCACCGGTTGCGGGAGAGGGACATTTCATCCATACATATATGGGCGATGGAAATCCGCTGCCAAGCTTTGAGGGTGAGCCTACATGGGTAGACATCGAGGGAGATATCGATGAGTTTACCGATATGGTATGGGAGAACCTTAACGAGGACAATAAGGTATCACTTTTTGTCAGATATATTGATATCGCAACAGGCGAGTATGAGAGCAGAATCGTAAACAAAAACAAATAAAACACTATATAAACGGTCAAATATACAAGATAAGCAGATAAAAACAGGAGAACAGAAAAATGCAGGAATACGAATTAAAATACGGATGTAATCCAAATCAGAAACCAGCCAGAATATTTATGAAGGAGGGAGAGCTTCCTATAAAAGTGCTTAACGGCAGAGCCGGATATATCAACTTCCTTGATGCCTTTAACGGATGGCAGCTTGTAAGAGAGCTTAAGAAGGCAACAGGTCTTCCGGCCGCAACATCCTTCAAGCATGTTTCACCTGCAGGTGCAGCAGTAGGACAGCCACTTTCAGATGTGGAGAAAAAGATTTACTGGGTTGATGATATGGATATTGAGTTTACACCGCTTGCAAATGCATACATCAGAGCAAGAGGAGCTGACAGAATGTCATCATTTGGTGATTTTATTTCACTTTCAGATGTATGTGACAAGAGCACTGCACTTGTAATCAAGAGAGAGGTATCAGACGGTGTTATCGCTCCGGGCTACACAGACGAGGCTCTTGAGATTTTAAAGGCTAAGAAAAACGGCAATTACTGTGTTATCGAGATTGACCCGTCATATGAGCCGGCACCTATCGAGAGAAAGGATGTATTTGGCATCACATTTGAGCAGGGCAGAAACGAGCTTCATATTGATGACGATTTCTTCTCAAATATTGTGACAGAGAACAAGGAGCTCACAGAGCAGGCTAAGATCGATCTGGCAATCTCTATGATTACATTAAAGTATACACAGTCAAACTCTGTATGCTATGTAAAGGGCGGCCAGGCAATCGGTATCGGAGCAGGCCAGCAGTCTCGTATCCACTGTACCAGACTTGCAGGCTCAAAGGCAGACAACTGGTGGCTTCGTCAGTCTCCACAGGTGCTTGGACTTCAGTTCGTGGATGGTATCAGACGTGCAGACCGCGACAATACTATTGACCTTTATATCGGTGAGGATTATATGGATGTGCTTGCAGAGGGCGAGTGGCAGAAGTTCTTCAAGGTAAAGCCGGACGTATTTACAGCAGAGGAGAAGAGAGCATGGCTTGACAAGAATACAGATGTAGCACTTGGATCTGATGCATTCTTCCCATTTGGTGACAACATTGAGCGTGCTCACAAGAGTGGCGTGAAGTATGTAGCACAGCCGGGTGGATCTGTGAGAGATGACCATGTTATTGAGACATGTAATAAGTACGGTATGGTAATGAGCTTTACAGGAATCAGACTTTTCCATCACTAATCACAAGGTATAGCGGCTATTAAGCTGAATTTAAGCACAATAAGTAATTCAATAATAGGGGACTTCATGATATAATTACAGTATACATTTTACACAGTAGTTAATCATGGAGTCTTTTTATGTCATTACAGTTTATCACAGGTAATTCAGGAAACGGAAAAACAAAATATCTCTTTAACAGGATAGTGAAAGAGGCAAAGGCAAACCCAAGGGACAATTATCTTGTAATAGTGCCTGAGCAGTTTACAATGCAGACGCAGAGACAGCTTGTAGATTTGTCGGAGAATAAAGCTATCATGAATATAGATGTGCTAAGCTTTAAGCGCTTAGCCTACAGAGTGTTTGATGAGCTTGGAATCACAAATCTCACGGTGCTTGAGGAGACAGGTAAGAACCTTGTACTCAGAAAGCTTGCGGCACAGGAGGCGGATAAGCTTGGCGTAATAGGCAGAAACTTAAACCGCATCGGCTATATAAGCGAGGTGAAGTCACTGCTTTCGGAGCTTGTGCAGTACAATATATCACCTGAGGAGCTCGGAAGATATATTGCCTCAGGCATGCTATCGGATACACTTTCAGATAAGCTTAAGGATGTGCTCGTGCTATACGAAGCATTTGAGAAGTTTATGCAGGACAAATATATCACTGCAGAGGAAATACTTAATGTGCTTAGCAATGTGGCGGAGGAGTCTGCAATTCTTAGAAATTCAGTCATTGCATTTGATGAATTTACTGGATTTACACCTATACAGAACCAGCTTATCAAAAAGCTCTTTGTCATTTCAAAGAAAATATATGTAACGCTCACAATAGACTGTCGTGAGGATATCTTTAAGAGCAGAGGCATGCAGGAGCTGTTTGACATGCCAAAAAGGACAGTGAAATCACTCACCGAAATGGCAGCGTTTTATGGCATAGAAGTCGAGGAACCTATTATCCTTGATAAAAACTACCGGCTTGCAGAAAACGAAGAGCTAAGCTTTATGGAACAGCAGCTTTTCAGAAAACGAAGATGCTCCTTTAAAAAAGCACCAAAGCACATTCATATAGACTGTCTGCGTGACCCGAAGCAGGAGCTGACAAAGATAGCCAGAAGAATCAATGAGCTTGTAAGGAACGAAAACCTACGTTACCGCGATATTGCTATAGTCACAGGAGATGTGAATATATATGCAGGTTATGTGCGTGAAATATTTGACAAATACAATATTCCTTACTTTATCGATGCCACACAGGAGATACTTTTCCATCCGTTTATTGAGTTTATCAGGTCAATACCCGATATTGCGGCACAAAATTTCTCGGCAGATGCGGTGTTCAGATTTTTGCGGTGCGGCTTTAGTGAGCTATTGGACAGTGAAATAGATGTACTTGAAAACTACGTGCTCGCCTGTGGAGTAAGAGGTAAAAGCGCATGGGACAAAAAGTGGGTCAGGCTGCCAAAGCATAAGGCAGGCTATGACATTGAGCTTTTAAACCAAAGCAGGGAGTATATAATGGAGCTGCTAAAGCCGGTATATCAGGTGTTTTCCGATAAAAAGTCAACGGTAAAGGACTATGTGCTCGCTATATATAAGCTGATAGTTTTGCTTGATATACCTGATAAACTTGCAAAAAAGGAGCAGGCACTGCTTGATGCAGGGGACCAGACCGCATCAAAGGAATACGGACAGATATACAAAATAGTCATGCAGCTCTTTGAAAAATATGTGGCGGTGCTGGGCGATGAATGCATGGATGCAGAGGAATTTACACAGATACTGGATGCAGGACTGGATGCGGCAGATGTAGCAGTCATACCGCCGGGATACGACACTGTGACCATCGGAGATATTGAGAGAACGCGTCTGACCAACATAAAGGTCATGTTTTTTGCAGGCGTAAACGATGGGATTGTTCCAAAGGCGGCAGGAAGAGGAGGCATTATATCCCAGTATGAGAGAGAGGCACTTAAGGAGCTGGATATAGAGCTTGCGCCCGGGGCAAGGGAGCAGGCATTTATACAGAGGTTTTATCTGTATCTGAATATGACAAAGCCATCCAGGGAGCTTTATATCAGCTATACGAGGCTTGACAGTGAAAAAAAGGCTGCCCAGCCATCGTATCTCATAGGTATATTAAAGGGGATGTTTCCGGAGCTTGTCGTGACGGAGACAGAGGATGTAGAACAGCTTTTGGATATATCAAGCAGGCAGAGTGCTCTGGATTATCTGCTGTCAAATGAGGTGGATGACAGATGGTGCGAGATTGCAGCAGCGGTGATGCTCTATGACGCATCAGTCAGTGATGCAGGGGAATGTAATGAAGTAGACGATAAAGAATTTACTCAAAAAAATTCTGTGGAGAGGCTCATAAATGCAAGGTTTGAGCATTATTCAAAGGATCCGATTAGCCGAAATGTGGCAAGAAGCATATATGGCAGACACATGGAGGGCAGTATCACGCGCTTTGAGCAGTTTGCCAGGTGTGCATATGCGCATTTTTTAAATTATGGATTGAGACTTACAGAGCGTGAGGAGAGCGGCTTTACATCCCTTGATATGGGTAATATATACCATGAAGCACTGGAAAGATACAGTAAGAAGCTTGATAGGGGGAGTACTGACTGGTTTAGCGTGACAGATGCAAAAAGGGATGAGCTTGCGATGGAAGCAATAAATGAGGTGATTGATGAGTATGCAGGCTTTGGCATATTTGATACGGCGGAAAGCCAACATTCGATATCACATATGAAGGCGGTCTTTAAGCAGACAGTATGGGCACTCACAACCCAGATACGAAGAGGCAGCTTTGTGCCTGAGAGGTTTGAGTTTTCCTTTTACGAGAGCCTTGATATGGCAAATGATGTGACGGTTGATATAAAGGGACGCGTGGACAGGACTGACACATATACGGATGAGGGCAGGCTTTTTGTGAAGGTACTGGATTACAAGTCGGGAAATACAGTTTTTGACCTGGTGAAGCTGTACTATGGCACGCAGCTTCAGCTTGCAGTGTACATGGACGCTGTCATGGAACAAAAGAAAGAGGCACTAAAGCAGGTAAGTGTGGAGCCGGGCGGTATGCTGTACTATCACATCGACGATCCTGTAATTGATTTAAAGGATGTGACACCGGGCACTGAGCTGTCTGAGGAAGAAATCAATCAGATGATATTAAAGAAGCTCAAGCCTGACGGGCTTATCAACTCTGACGAAAAGGCATACAGAGGCATGGACAGGGACTTTGAGAAAAGCTCTGACGTAATCCCTGTCACCTTAAAAAAGGATCAGACACCGGCTGCAGGCTCAAAGGTGGCAAACGCCGAAGAGTTTGATGTGATAACAAGGTTTGCGCGGGAGAAGCTTCGCGAGATAGGAAGAGAAATATACGATGGAAATGTTGCCGTCAATCCTATCAAGAACAAGAAAATAGACAGCTGCGCATATTGCGCTTTTCAGGCCATATGCAGGTATGATTCAAGGATACCGGGCTTTAGCGAAAGAAGCTTTAACGGTGACAATAAGGAAGATATACTTGATAAAATGCGTACACAGATTGCAGCGGCAGAGCATAAAGCTTGCTATGGAGATAATAATATAAAGCCATAATCAGGAGACATAATATGGATGTTAAATGGACCAGTGAACAGAAAAAGGTTATAGATTTAAGAGACAGGGATATACTTGTATCGGCGGCAGCGGGCTCAGGAAAGACAGCTGTACTCGTTGAGCGTATAGTAAACAGAATATGTGTGGATAATCCGCCGGTGGATATCGACAGGATGCTTGTGGTGACGTTTACCAAGGCTGCAGCTGCTGAGATGAGGGAGCGTGTCAGCCGTGCGATAGACAGCTTGAAGGAGCAAAAGCCGGACGATGAGAACCTGCAGAGGCAGTCGACACTGGTTCACAATGCGCTTATCACTACAATCGATTCGTTTTGTCTGTTTGTGGTGCAGAATAATTTCGCACAGCTTAATCTGGATCCTGATTTCAGAATCGGTGACCAGGCAGAGCTTAAGCTTATGCTAAAGGATGCTTTGGCACAGGTATTTGAGGACAATTATGCAAGAGAAGACAACGAGGCATTTATCAACCTTATAGATACCTACAGCAAGGGGAGAAATGACTCTGCCGTCAGGCAGATGGTGGAGGATATCTACTATAAGGCGGGCAGCTCATCATGGCCGAGAAAGTGGATGAACAGCCTCCTAAGGCTCTATGATATAAAGTCAGCTAAACAGCTTGAGGACTCAGAAATCATTAAGGAGATAGTGGATTACAGCAGGGTGCTTTTGGAGGAGGCTGTTCAGGAGCTTACAATGGCGAAAGACCTGGCATCAGCTACACCCGGGCTTGAAAAGTATGCGCTTACACTTTCTGAGGATATAGCATTGTTTGATGGAATGGCGGATGTGACAGGCTATGTCGGCATGCAAGAGTTCTTAAACAAAATATCCTTTGGCAGAATTGCTGTCATCAGGAAATTTGACGGAGACGAGAAGAAAAAGGAGCGCGTGAAAAGCATGCGCGATGCTGCCAAGAAGAAGATAGACGGAATAAAGCAGAAATACTTTGGTATGTCAATTGAGCTTATGTATGAGCAGCTGGAGCGTCAAAGACCATTTGTTAAAGAGCTGATAAGGCTCTCACTCGAGTTTTATGATGCGATGGAGGCTGTAAAAACAAGAAAAAGAGTATTTGATTTTTCTGATATAGAGCACTTTGCGCTTCGCATATTGGTGGATGAAAAGACACTGGAGCCCACAGAGACAGCGCGTGAGTTTTCAAAACATTTTGAGGAAATCATGATTGACGAGTATCAGGACTCAAACCAGGTGCAGGAGGATATACTTACCGCTATTTCAAGAGAGCACCAGGGAGTCGGCAACATGTTTATGGTGGGCGATGTAAAGCAGAGCATATACAGATTTCGAATGGCGCGCCCTGAGCTGTTTATGGAAAAATACAATACATATACATCAGATGACAGTGCACATCAGAGAATAGACCTGCATAAAAATTTCAGAAGCAGGAATGAGGTGTTAGACTTTACTAACGACATATTCTACAAAATCATGGCAGCAGATTTGGGCAATGTGCAGTATGATGACGATGCGGCACTGTATCCCGGTGCAAGCTATCCGGATGAGACGATGCGTCCTGAGCTTTTGCTTGTTGACTACAAGGATGAGGATCTGTCTGAAATTATAGAGGATGAGGATGGAGATAAGGTGCAGATAGAGGCGCTTTTGATTGCAAACCGTATAAGGAGTCTGATGGAAGACGGCATGGTGACTGATAAAAAGACAGGGCAGCTAAGAGCCGTGCAGTACAGGGATATAGTGATACTTTCGAGAAGTGTTGCAACCTGGGGCAATACAGTGGCAGCAGTATTAAAGGACTGTGATATTCCGGCGCATGTAGAGTCGAATACAGGCTACTTTTCATCGTATGAGATACAGGTGATTCTGTCCATGCTTCGCATACTCGATAATCCGCTGCAGGATATTCCGATGGCAGCAGTGCTTGCTTCGCCTATTGTGGGCATGGATGATGAGGAGCTGGCACAGATTAGGTCTGCCTTTAAGGGTGTAAGCTTTGCACAGGCTGCACTTAGCGCCATGGCAGGTGAGGATGGCTATGAGGACGAGAAGCTTAAAGCCTTCGCTTTGGTATTTGAGAGACTAAGAGGTGCTGTAGCTGATACGCCAATCCATGAGCTTTTGTACATGATGCTTGATGAGACAGGCTTTTACAGGTATGCATCGGCCATGCCGGCAGGAAAACGGCGCAGACAGAATATAGATATGCTGATTGAGATGGCCGCAGCCTATGAAAAGACCAGCTACAAGGGGCTGTTTCACTTTGTCAGGTACATAGATATACAGCAGAAATACGAGATAGACTACGGAGAGGCCGATACCGCAGGCGAGAATGACGATGTGGTGCGCATTATGACAATCCACAAGAGCAAGGGTCTTGAGTTTCCTGTAGTGTTTGTTTCCGGGCTTGGCAAGGGCTTTAACACGCAGGACACAAAATCAGACCTGGTGATACATGAAAAGCTTGGGCTTGGCCTTGTGGAAAAAACAAAAAGCCCAAGGACAAAGCGACCATCACTAATCAGAAATGAGATAGAGAGCCGCATTAAAAGGGAAAATCTGGGAGAGGAGCTACGTGTGCTGTATGTAGCACTCACCAGGGCGAAGGAAAAGATTATCCTGACAGGGGGACTTTCAAATGCCCAAAAATCCTTTGAGAAGTATAGAGGCAATGTAAATGCGAACCAGCCAATAAGCTTTGGACAAAGGGAGGGAGCAGGGTGTTACCTGGACTGGATTATACCTGCCATGCTGTCGTACCCGGATAAGTATACGGTATCCACAGTCGATGCAACAGAGTTCGCTGCACGAACTGCGATGGATATGGCGGCAAACGATATATCAAAAGCGCAGCTTATTGGGCACATAAGTGCAGCGGATGAAACAAAAGCCAAAGAGCTCGCAGAGGAATTTGATTTTGAGTATGTATATGCTTCTGATATAACTAAAAAAAGCAAATATTCTGTATCTGAGCTGAAGCATGACTCTATGGTTGAAAAGTACGACAGCACAGAGAGGGAGGCAGAGCGTCCTAAGTTCTTATTGGAGGAGAAGGAGACGTATGTGCCGGACTTTGCGAGGGATGATGAGGCAGGCGGTGCTTCTAATGAAAGCAAAGAGCCTAAAAATGCAGCAGGTGTGAATCAGGGAGCGCTGCGCGGAACTGCAGTGCACCGTGTCATGGAGTGTCTGGATTTCAAGAGCCTGTGTGATATAGATACAAAAGATCATGTGGCAGTCAGTGCATTTGTGAAGAAAAGCATGGATGAAATGCTAGAAAAGAGGCTTATCACAGATGACATGTACAGGCTGACCAGACCAAAGCTTATAGAGCAGTTTATATCATCAGATGTGGCAGCGCGTATGGCACAGGCGGATAAGAGAGGCGATTTGTATAAAGAGAAGCCTTTTGTGATGGACTATGAGGGAGTATTGGTTCAGGGAATTATTGATGTATTCTGGCTGGAAAATGATAAAATAGTGCTGCTTGATTACAAGACGGACAGGGTAAATGCTGCTAAAGAGCTTATCGACAGATACAGCACACAGCTAAAACTGTATGCTGATGCACTTGGAAGGATTTTTTCTACAGATGGGAAAAGCATACAGGCGGATGAGAGGCTCATATATTCATTCCGTTTACAGCAGACAATTGTTACCAGTCGTGAATATAAAAAATAGTGGCATGTCACAGCAATCTATTATATAATGTCTA
>OLGA01002179.1_pt1 | contig 14357 bp, 13 predicted proteins | sample 1604881 | NCBI WGS metagenome assembly OLGA01 (sample SAMEA3888896, study PRJEB22519) | human gut metagenome | biome: human gut; feature: human-associated habitat; material: faeces | place: Denmark | collected 2009
ATAAAGTATTCGCCCATGGCGCAGCCCGCGTAGGGCGCGATGTACTGCATCGGCGGCGTATCGCTCGCAGGGGCATTGACGATGATGGTGTAATCCATCGCGCCGTGGTCCTCCAGCGTGCGCTTGAGCTGGGCGACGGAGCTTGCCTTCTGCCCGATGGCGACATAGATACAGATGACGTTCCTGCCGCGCTGGTTGACGATGGTGTCGAGCGCGATGGCCGTCTTTCCGGTCTGGCGGTCGCCGATGATGAGCTCGCGCTGCCCGCGCCCGATGGGGAACATCGAGTCGATGCAGAGGATGCCCGTTTCCATCGGCGTATCGACGCTCTGGCGGTCGATGATGCCGGGGGCGGGACTCTCCACGCTGCGGTAGCCGTCGGCGCGGATCTCGCCGGCGCCGTCCACGGGAACGCCGAGCGCGTTCACCACGCGCCCGAGAAAGCCTTCGCCCACGGGAACGCCCGCCGTGCGCCCGGTGCGGCGCACGGTGCTGCCCGCGCAGACGCTCGCGTCGTCGTCAAAGAGGATGCAGCCCACGCTCTCTTCCGAAAGGTCCTGCACCATGCCGCGCACACCGCCGTCGAAGAGCAGCACCTCGCCGTAGGCCGCGCCGGAAAGTCCGTCCACGCGGGCGATGCCGTCGCCCACGGTCAGTACCGTGCCGATCTCCTGGGCAAGGGGCTGCGGCGTCCAGGACAGGACGCTCTCTTTGAGCAGGGGGATAATGTCGCCCTGCTGCGCGGCGGCGAGCTTTTCCAGCGCGCTCTTGAACTGATCGAGCCGCCCCTCCACGCTCCAGTCGTATACCTCCGCGCCCACCTCGAGGCGAAAGCCGTTGGGGTAGGCGTCGCTCTGCTGCCAGATGAGGGTCGTGCCGGGGCCGTATTGTGCTTCCAGAAAGGCGAGAAAGCGCTTTTCCTGCTCCGCGCTCGGACGGACAGCGGAAAGGAGCTTTGCCGCCGGACGGTCATTGCGCTCACTCATGGTCCTTGCGCTCCTCCGCCGTGTTCAAAAACTGATCGTAAGCGTCCGAGGTGCTCGAGAGCACCAGCTTTTCCGCCGCGGCGCTCATCAGCTCGGAGACCTCGCTGCGCGCCTGTTCCATCACACGCTCGCGCTCGAACGCAGCGGCGGCGTGCGCCTTTTTGACGATCTCATCCGCCTGCTGCTGGGCCTGCGCGCGGCGCTCGTCGGCCTCCTTGTGCAGCTCCTCGTCGGCCTGCGCGCGCACGCGGGCGATCTCCTCGTCCACAGCCTTGAGCTGCGCGGCATAGGTCTCCTTCGTCTGCTCGGCCGCGGCCAGCGCGCTCTTCGCGTCCTCGTCCAGCTTGGCATAGTGCGCCCTGCGGCCGTCCATATAGGTCTTCACCGGCCGGTAGAGCAGGAAATACAGCGCGCCGAACAGGATGACAAAATTCAGCGCGTGCAGTAAGATCTGCTGTAAATTGATGTTAAGCGGCATTCAGCTTCCCCCTTTTTCCGAAGCGTGGCGCATCATAGCACGAAGATGATGAGGATCGCGACGATCAGCGCGTAAATGATGACCGTTTCGATGAAGACAAGGCCCATCATCATCGTCGTGCGGATCTGGCCGTTCGCCTCGGGCTGGCGGGCGATGGCTTCGCTCGACTTGCCCACGGCAATGCCCATGGCGAGCGCGCCGCCGAGGCAGGCGATGCCGATCATCAGTCCCGCGCCCATGGCCTTGGCGGAGGTAACGTCGTTTTCGTTGCTGCCCTCCTCCACGGTCTGCTCGGTCTCGGCAGGGGCGGCAGCGTTGCTGTCCGCCGCGGCCAGCGCGGGCACGCTCAGGACGAACAGCGCGATCAGCAGTGCGGCGATCGCCGCAAATTTCTTCATAGTCTTCATGTAGATTCCCTCTTTCTTACACTCGTTATGGGCGGTTACGCAGCGCTTTTGCTGCGGCTGGTTTTTGTTTTCTTTGCCTTGGGCTTTTTCTCGTGCCGCTCGGTCGACTCCCCGTAGAAGGTGGAGACGAGCATCGTGAGCACATAGGCCTGAATGAGCGCGTGCAGCAGCGTGAACATCACGCCCACGATCACCGGCAGCACATAGGAAAGCGCCGCATAGTAATACACAAGCTCCGTGACGAGCGCGCCGGAGAGCAGCGCGCCGAACAGTCGGAAGCTCATCGACACGGGGAGCGAGAAATCCTTGAGCGCGTGCAGGAAGCCGCGCGGTCCTGCGGCGATGAGGCCGCCGAAGAGGATGACGCCGTAGCTCATGCAGCCCATGGCGATCGCCCCGTTGATATCCGAGAGCGGCGCGGGCAGGCTGATGACCGTGCCCGCCGTCGTGCCCGCCTGAAGGCCGAGCAGCTCAAAGAGCGTTCCGACGAAGATGTAAACGCCGGCTGTAAAGATGTAGGCGCTCAAAAAGTGGTTGCGATGGGGGCTGCCGCCCTTGGCAAGACCGTCGAACAGCTCGACGAGCTGCTCAAGGAGCAGCTGGAACTTCCCCGGCACAAGGGTGAAGCGCGGGATGACGAAGATCCTGCATACCAGCGCGAAGACGATCAGGATCGCGGTGACGACGTAGGCCGAGATGAGCCCCGGATTCACCTCGATGAGCCCGAACAGGCTCACTTTCAAATGCTCGTGCAGCACCGCGTCGCGCATCACATCCTGAATGGACTCGCTCTCGCCTCCGCCCGGACACAGCAGCGCCCCGATGAACAGCGCCAGCACGATGAGCGCGAACACGAGCAGCTGCCGCGTCCGCTTCTTTTTTTCCACGCTTGCTTTCCCCCTTTTCCCCTGCTGTCCGCGCGCGGCAAATGCGGCGCGGAACCTTTTTTCACAGCTTTCACTTATACCACTTGACCGGCAAGAATTCAAGTCCCGCCGCCAAACGTAAGGCATCTTTTCATTATCTTAACATGTCGCAAAAATGTATGCGGCGGAAGAGGGGATGGAGCATTCCCTCTTCCGCCGTATGTTCTGTCCGTGTCCGGCTTCTCTCTTCATTGCTCGCTCTTTCCGCCGCGCTACAGCACAAAAATCAGCAGGATCGCCACGATGAGCGCGTAGATGATGACCGTCTCGATGAAGACAAGGCCCATCATCATGGACGTGCGGATGCTGCCCGAGGCTTCGGGCTGCTCGGCGATGTTTTCCGCCGCCTTGCCCACGGTGTGCCCCCGGTTTGGGAGCGCTTTGCGCATTATCTTCGTTTCCGGCGGCGGATGTCCTCGCCAAAAAAGAGCAGGAGCTGGTATTCCCCCTGCAAGCGCGAGAGCACGGGCGCGCCGTAGCGCCGCCCAAGCTCGTTCGGGCTTAGATTCGTGGAGATGACGGTCTTCTTCCCCGTGATGAGGCGGGTGTTGATGATCTGGTAGATGGCGCTCTGGACGAAGCTCGTCATCAGCTCCGTGCCGAGGTCGTCGAGGATCAAAAGGTCGCAGCTGAGCGCGCGGCTCACGGCGCCGTCCGTTTCCTCGTCCGTCTCGCGGCCGAACTTCTGCGCTTCAAAGAGCGAGAAGATGTGCCCCGCCGTGTCGTACACGACGCTGTTGCCGCCCGCGCTCACCACGCGCGCGATGGAGGCCGAGAGAAAGGTCTTCCCCAGCCCCGTGCCGCCCGAGAGCAGGAGATTGCCGCTCTTGGGTGAAAACTCGTGCGCGTAGTCCTGGCACACGTCGTACACGCGCTCCATGTTCGCGCGCGGCGACACGCCCAAGTCGCTGTCCGGCACGGGAGAATAGTAGTCGAAGTCAAAGGTCTCAAAGCTCTGCGAGCCGAGATCGAGAAGCCCCGAGAGCTCCTTGTTCTGCTCGCGCACATAGTACGAACGCAGGCACGAGCAGACCTCGCTGCCAAGAAAGCCTGTGTCGTTGCAGCGCGGGCAGGCGGGCTTTTCCTCAAGATAGTCGTCCGGAAGGCCCATCTGCGTGAGCAGCAGGCGCTTTTCCTGCTGCAAGCGGAGGTTCTCCTCCTGCAAGGCGGCGATGGCCGGGCGCGGGTCCGCGCCGCGGCGCAGGCCCGAGGCGATGATTTTCGCCATCGTGTGCGACAGCTCGCGGTCAATGTCGGCAATGCGCGGGCACTTAGTGTAGACCGTGCGCTCCCGCGCGCGGAAGCTCTCCGCGCGCCGCTGCTTGTCCTCGTCATAGCGCGCCAGCGCACGGCGCATCAGTCGGCCGTCGTAAGCCATCGCTCTCCCTCGCTTTCTTTATCCGTTGAGATATTCCTTCATCCAGGCGTTGCCGCCGGATGCTTCCGTCTTTTTCGGTTTTTCCTTTGCGTTTTCGGCGCGCACCTGCTCCGGCGTGTGCAAGCCCTTTTCGTGCCAGCGCTTTAAGATGCCGTTGCAGTATGGCCAGCGGAACTCGTGGCAGTGCAGCACCGTGCGGTCGTAGGCCTCGGCCACCGTCTCCGCCGGAAAGCCCATCTCCGCCCACGCGGAGAGATACTTTTCCTCGCTCGGCGCGCTCGCGCGGCCCTGCATACGCAGCGCCGCCATGTACTCGGGATATTTCCCGCGCAGCGCCTGTTCGCGCTTCATATACTCGCTGGCCTTTTCGATGGAAAAGAGCTCCTTGCGCGCCCAGACGTATCCTTCCTTTTCGATCTCGCGCATGTTGGGAAGCCTTCCCTCGCCGAACTGCTGCTCCTTTTTGCCGATGCAGTAGTTCACCAGCGTGTAGACCACGTCCGCCGGCAGGCCGAGATTTTCGTAAAGCCCAAGGAGCTTTTTGACCGACGGCGTCGAAAGCGGGCCGAGCTTGTGCTCCACCTCGCGCAAAAGGCAGGCAAAGCGCCCGTCGCCCTCCAGCTTGCGCGCGATGTCCTCGCGCGTGTACTCGGGCGGTTCGTTGAGCTGCGGCGGAAGCGGCGCTTCCTCTTTTTTCTCCGGCGCGCCGACGAGTTTTATCTCGTAGAGCGCCTGTTCCGCCGCGCGCAGGCGGTTTTCGTCCCACTTGAGCTCGCGCGCGAGCTTTTCCGCGTCGGCTGCACCGCGCGCGTGCAGGATGGCGAGGTACAAAAGCGCCGCGTCGCCGTTTCCGAGTGCGATCAACCGCTTGACCGTCGCCGGAGAAAGCGTGATGTTTTCTTCCGTGTTCAGATGCAGCACATAGCCTGCCATGCGCCCCGCCTCCTTTCGCCTCGATTCGATTCTAACATTCTACATGAAATTTTCCCGTTCGTAAACATGAAATTTTTGCTGCCCCCTTTTCACATTTTCACTCTCGTGTTATACTATTGGGGATTATATGGGTGGAAATTGCCCTTTTTTGTGCAACGCCGAAGAAGAAAGGAGCACACAATCATGGAAAACCGCATTACCGTCTCTATTTGCGACGAGGAATACACCTTTGTCGCCGAGGAAGCCCCCTCTTACATGCAGAAGGTCGGCTCCTACGTCAACGACAAGATGAGCGAGCTGCTCAACTCTGCCAAGGTCGGCCGTACGGACGCCGCCGTGCTGACCGCCGTGAACATCACCGACGAGCTTTTCAAGGAGCGCGAGGCCGGCGACGCGCTGCGCCGCCAGCTCAAGCAGTATCTCGACGAGGCGAGCCAGGCTAAAAACGAGGTCAGCGAGCTCAAGCGCGAGATCTTCAAGCTCCAGCAGCAGAAAAAGTAAGCCTTGACGACTGAACTGTTGGCGCCCGCAGGCGGGCAGGAAGCGCTCGTCGCCGCCGTGCAGAGCGGCGCGGACGCCGTCTACATGGGCTTCGGCGCGTTCAACGCCCGCCGCAGCGCGAAAAATTTCACGGACGACGACTTTGCCGCCGCCGTACACTACTGTCACCTCCACGGGGTGAAGGTCTATCTGACGCTCAACACGCTGCTCACCGACCGGGAGCTGCCGCAGGCGGCGGACGCGCTGAAAAAGGCCTCCGCCATGGGGGTCGACGCCGTGCTCGTGCAGGACTGGGGCCTTTGGCACATGGCGCGCGAGGCCGCGCCGGACGTTCCCCTGCACGCGAGCACGCAGATGAGCCTGTTCACCCTCGGCGGCGCGAACTTCGCGGCGAAGCTCGGCATGGAGCGCGTCGTGCTCGCGCGGGAGCTGAGCGCGCGGGACATTGAGACGATCTGCCGCGCGTGTCCCGCGGAGGTCGAGGTCTTCGGCCACGGGGCGCTCTGTATGTGCTACTCCGGGCAGTGCGAGATGAGCGCGGTCATCGGCTCGCGCAGCGGCAACCGCGGCGCGTGCGCCCAGCCCTGCCGCCTGCCCTACGGCTTTTCCGGCAAGGTGGACGGCCATCCGCTGAGCCTGAAGGACGCGAACCTCGCGCCCTTCGTGCCGGAGATGATGGACATGGGCGTCGCGTGCCTCAAGATCGAGGGGCGCATGAAGCGCCCGGAGTACGTCGCCGTCGTGACGGAGATCTACGCGCGTCTCCTGCGCGAGCACAGAGGGCCGACAAAGGACGAGCAGAAAAAGCTCGCCCTCGCCTTCTCGCGCGACGGCTTTACCGAGGGATACTATTGCGGCGTGCGCGGACGTGAGATGTTCGGCACGCGGCCCGAAAACGCAAGATGGCCCGAGGACTGGTTCAGCGAGATTCGCGCGCGCTATGAAAAGGAAAATCTGCGGCTCGTGCCGCTCGCATTGGAATGCACCATCCGCGCTGGAGAGCCGATGACCCTGACGGCGGAAGATGCAGACGGCCACCGCGTGACCGTCACCGGCGCAATTCCTGAGGCGGCGCGCAGCCGCGCCGTCACCGCGGAAGAGGTCGAAACGCGCCTCAAGAAAACCGGCGGCACGGCGTTTTCGGCGGCGCAGTGCGCCGTCGCACTCGACGGTGGCCTCGCCGTCAGCGCGGGCGCGCTCAACGCCCTGCGCCGCGAAGCGCTTGCGCAGATGGAAGCGCAGCGCACCGCTGTGCCTGCACGCCGCACGTTCGACTTTGTCCCGCCGAAAACGGTCAAAAACAGCGCGGACAAGCCGCTTTTGACCGTCTCCATCCACAAGGCCGAGCAGCTAAGCGAAGAGCTTGTCTCCCTCGTCCCCGCGCGGGTGTATGTGCCTGTCGAGCTGCTGCCCCAGCTCGACCTTTCGCCGTATCTCGGTAAGTCGGAATTTTTTGCTGTCCTGCCGCGCATCTACCGCACGCAGGACGAGCCTATTTTGCGCGCGCTGCTCGAGGACGCCGCCAAAAAAGGCGTCACGGGCGTGTCGCTCGCCAACCTCGGCCATCTCTCGCTCGTGCGCGGACTCGATGCAGCGCTCCACGGCGGCTGGCCGCTGAACCTCTACAACTCCGCCGCGCTCGCTTTCTGGAAAGAACAGGGACTTTCGAGCGCGTGCGTCTCGTTCGAGCTGCGCGACGCACAGCTGCGCGATCTCAGCAAGTGCCTGCCCTGCGAGGCCATCGTCTACGGCAGGCTCCCCCTCATGGTCACGGAGAATTGCCTGAATGCAAACGCGTTCGGCTGTCGATACTTTACCGAGCGCCCTGCGTCCGTCCCGGCAGACGGCGCGTGCGCAAGTGCGCCGGAGCTGACCGACCGGCGCGGCGAGCACTTCCCCGTGCTGCGCGCGTGGGGCTGCCGCAGCGAGATCGAGAACGGAAAGATTCTTTATCTCGCGGACAAATCGCAGGACTGGCAGAGCCTTGGCCTGCGCTATGCCTGCCTGCGCTTCACGACGGAATCGCCCGAGGACTGCGTGCGCATGCTGCGCGCGTATCAGGGCGAGACGGTCGAAGCGCCGGAGAATATCACCCGTGGGCTCTTCTATCGCGGCGCAGAATGAATCCGAATTGTAATTTCTTATCTTGATTATACTTTTTATTATCAAATAGTGAGGCAATATCATGGCAATCGTTTTGGCATCTCAATCCCCGCGCCGTCAGGAGCTTTTACAGCGTATCGGCGTGGAGGACTTTAAGACCCTCTCGCTCGACATTGACGAGAGCTATCCGGAAGGTCTTTCTCCCGAGGACACGGTGCGCTACATTGCAAAGAAAAAATGCGACGCGGCCGCCGCCCTCTGCTCTCCCGACGATCTCATCATCACGGCGGACACGATGGTCTTTTTGGGTAATGACCGCCTCGGCAAACCGCACGATGAGGACGATGCGTTCCGCATGCTGCGCGAGCTTGCCGGCCGCGCTCACACGGTCTGCACCGGCGTGAGCGTCCGCCGCGGAGAGACGAGCGAGCTTTTCGCCGTGTCCACGCGCGTCTTTTTCCGCCCGATGACGGACGACGAGATCCGCGCCTACATCAAAACCGGCGAGCCGATGGACAAAGCTGGCGCCTACGGCGTGCAGAGCCGCGGCGCGCTCTTCGTCGAGCGCATCGACGGCGACTTTTTCAACGTCATGGGTCTGCCCGTTGAGCAGCTTGGCTTAGTGCTCGCGCGCTTTGGCGTCAAGCTCCTGTAACCTCTCCCCTGCCCTACGATGAAAGGAGGGTAAGCCTTGAAAGAATTTTTCCGTCAGCACGGGCTGCGCATTCTGGCCGTCGCCGCGGCGGTCGCCGTGGCATTGAGCCTTTTGACCTACTTTTCCTCGACGTCCTCGGTGCTCGAAAACATCGCGGGCGTGCTGACGTACCCGTTCCGCGCCGCCGCCACCGCCGTGAGCGACTGGGCGGCCGACAAGCGCCAGTATTACGAGGACACGACCACACTCAAGGAGGAAAACGCGGCGCTCAAAAAAGAGATCGCGGACCTTCGCGCCCAGCAGCGTCAGGCGCAGGCCGACAGCGAGGAAAATAAGCTCCTGCGCGAGCTTTTGAAGCTCCAGCAGCAGCGGCGCGACTTCACGTTCGTCTCCACCGCCGTCCTCGCCCACAGCGAGAGCAGCTGGACGTCGTCGCTCTCGCTCAATCACGGCACCGATCAGGACATCGCCGTGGGTGACTGCGTCGTCAGCGCCGAGGGCTATCTCGTCGGCGTCATTTCCGAGGTCGGCCTCAACTGGTCGACAGTGCTGACCGTCATCGACACGGACACTGAGCTCGGCGCGCGCATCTTCCGCACCGGCGAGGTCGCCGTGGCGGAGGGTGATTTCTCCCTGATGGGTCAGGGCAAACTGAAGCTCTCGTACCTCACGTCGGACGACGAGGTGCTCATCGGCGACCAGATCGTCACGTCGGGCCTTGGCGGATATTACCCGAGCGGCCTTGTCATCGGCTCGGTCGAATCGCTCCAGACCGGTGACGACGGCCTTGCCCGCTACGCGGTCCTCGCCCCCATGATGGACTTTGACGCCCTGACCGAGGTGTTCGTCATCACGGACTACGACATTGTCGACTGAGGGAGGCTCGCATGAATCTCACCCAAACCACCGCGCTTAAGTGGACGTTTTACGCGCTCGCCGCCGCGGCGCTCTTTTTCCTGCGGCGGCTGCTTCTCGGGTCGATGACGTTTTTCGGTGTCATCCCCTTTCTGCCGCCCGTCATTTTGGCGGTCATGGCATCGTTCGAGCTGCCGCGCTCGTCCGTCATCGCGGGCATCGTCTTCGGCGCACTGTGCGACCTTGTGATCCCCGCGCCATTCGCGTGCTTGTACACGATCGCGTTCACGCTTGCGGCGCTGCTTATTTCCACCGTTGTCAGCAATTTGCTGCAGCAGGGCTTTGCCCGTGCGCTGCTCTCGACCGTGCTGACATTTCTGCTCGTTGACCTCTTGCAGGCGTTCGCGCTGCTGCCGCGCAGCGGCTCGACCGCCATTTTGTCGATGCTGCACCTGTTTGCGCGCGAAACGGCCCTCTCGTGTCTGCTGCTCGCGCCGGTGTATCCGGCGCTACGCGCCGTGCGTCGCGCCTTCCCCGACTGATTTTCCCATTTTCCCCCAAGCCTCAAGGAAAGGAGGCCGCTATGGATTCCAAACGCTTTACCCGCCGCCTCGTTGCGCTCGGCGCGGCGATGTTTCTCTGCGCACTCGTGTTCGTCGTCACGCTGTTCGACGCGCAGATCGTCAACGGCGACGATTATCTCGCCCAGTCCATCCGCACGAATGCCAAGTCCGAGACTGTCAAGGCTTCACGCGGCGTCATCACCGACCGCAACGGCAAGGTGCTTGTGTCGAACCGTGCGGTCTACACGCTGAATTTTGATTCCTCGCTCGTCTCTTCCGACGAGCTCAACGACGCGCTGCTGCGCGTCATCGACCTGATGAATGCGCAGGGCGTCGAAATTAAGGACACGCTGCCGCTCGCCAGGACCTCGCCCTACGCTTACGACACCGCGAACGGCAGCGCGAAAACGCTCGTCAAATACCTCGTCTCGCTCAAGTGGATCAATGAAAAGAACGTCGGCGATGACGGTCTCCCCACTACGCTGACGGGCTCTGCGCTGTATCTGAAGCTGCGCAGCGAGTACGGGATCGACAAAGCCCTGCCCACCGGCACGGTTCGCACGCTCATCGGGCTGCGCTACTCCCTCGCCTCCGCCAAGATGAACGGCTCCACGACCTTCGAATTTGCGAGCGACGTGGATGTTTCGCTCATTTCCCTCATCAAGGACGGCAACTATGCCGGCGTGCAGGTGGACACCTCGTCCGTGCGCGTTTACGAGACCGACTACGCCGCCCATGTGCTTGGCTACACCGGCAGCATTCAGGACTGGGACGACTACAAGGATAAGCCCGGCTACACGCTTGCAAGCATCGTCGGCATCTCGGGCGTGGAGAGCGCGTTTGAAGACTATCTGCACGGCAGCAACGGCAAGCGCCTTGTCACGTTCAACGACTCCGGCAAGATCACAGGCGAGCTCTACTCCGAGGAGCCGAAGCCCGGTTCCACCGTGGCCCTGACCATCGACATCGACTTTCAGGCGCAGGTGGAAGAAGCGCTCAAAAGCACCGTCTCTTCGATGACGAAGGCGGACGGCGTCGAGCGCGGCGCGGCGGTCGCCGTCGTGCAGGTCGGCACGGGCGATGTGCTGGCGCTCGCGTCGTACCCGACCTATTCCCTCTCGACCTTCCGCGAGAATATCTCCGAGCTTTCCAATGATTCGATGCGTCCGATGTGGAACCGCGCCACACAGGGCAAATACGCCCCCGGCTCCACCCTCAAGCCCCTCACCGGCATTGCCGCGCTCGAGTCCGGCGCGACCACCGTGCGCGAAAAGATCTACGACTCCGGTAAGTGGGTCTATCCCGGCTACTCGGCGAGCTACACCTACTGCTGGAAGCGCAGCGGACACGGCGCGCTCAACGTGCGCGGCGCGATCATGAACTCCTGCAACTACTACTTTGCCGAAATGGGCTACCGCATGGGCATGGATACTCTGCGCAAGTACTACGCAGACTTCGGTCTCGGCGCGCCAACCGGCATTGAGATCGGCGACACTGCCGGCCGCCTCCCCTCGCAGAACGAGGGCGAAAACCTTGCCCCGTGGGCGGCGTTCGGTCAGGCAAACCAGGAGTACTCTCCCCTCCAGCTTGCCAACTACATTGCAACGCTCTGCGGCGGGGGCGAGCGCTATACCACCCACCTTTTGAAGAATGTCCGCTCCAGCGGCTCTGGTACGCTCGAATACGTTTACGACGCCGCGCCGGTCGAAACGGTCTCGATGAGCAGCGAAAATCTCTCCGCCGTGCTCGCCGGCATGCACGATCTTGCCGCCGACGGCGCGGTCTCGTCCTACTTCAAGGACTGTATCGTCGACGCAGCCGCCAAGACCGGTACGATCCAGACGGGCGACGCGAAGAACAACAACGGCGCATTCGTCTGCTTCGCCCCCTACGATGATCCGCAGATCGCGGTGGCGATCGTCATTGAAAAGGGCGGCACGGGCGCGGCGCTGGCCTCCACCGCCGTGCAGGTGCTGAACGCTTATTTTTCCAATGCGTCCGCCTCCTCTGCGGTCACGGGCGAAAACGCACTCTTGGGTTGAGCGCGCCAAAATGGCGCGCTCTCCTTTTAGTTATAGCCGCCGCAAAGCGGCAGAAAGGAATGTTATGTCAACTTCTTGGTTTGATCCGCGCGATCTGCGCTGCAAATCCCCCTTCGGCGCGGTGCCCTGCGGCGCCGCCGTCACCTTCTGCTTTCGCCCCGAGCGCGGCGCGGCGATTACGCGCTGCGAGCTGCTCGCCCACGGCGAGTTTGCCGACCGGTGGACGACCTTGGAGCTCGCGCCCGTCTTTGAGGACGGCGGCACGGTCTACCGCGGCGTTTTCACCGCCCCCGATGATATAGAGCTCGTGTGGTATCACTTCCGCCTCTCATGGGCGGACGGCGGCACGAGCTGCTGCGGGAAAGCTGGCCTCTGCGCGTGGGACGCGGTCGAGCCCTGGCAGCTCACGGTCTACGACGATACGCACAAGACGCCGGAGTGGTTCGGCCGCGACCTCACCTATCAGATCTTCCCCGACCGCTTCCGCCGCGCAAAAAAGCGGGACGTTGCGGGTCTTGTCGGCCCGCGCACGCTGCATGAGCGCTGGGACGAGCTGCCGGAATACCGCCCGAACGCGCAGGGCGAGATCACGTGCAGCGACTTTTTCGGCGGCGACTTGCAGGGCATCACGGAAAAGCTCGACTACCTCGCGTCCCTCGGCGTGACGACGCTCTACCTCTGCCCCATCTTCGAAGCGTCCACCAACCACCGCTATGACACCGCCTGCTATGAGCGCATCGACCCGCTGCTCGGCGACGAAGAGGATTTCCACACGCTCTGCGCGGAGGCAAAAAAGCGCGGCATTCACGTCATGCTCGACGGCGTTTTCAACCACACGGGGCGAAAGAGCGTCTATTTTAATGCCGACGGTTTCTATCCCGGCCTTGGCGCGGCGCAGGGCGAGCAGTCGCCCTACTACCGCTGGTACAACTTCCACCCCTTCCCCGATGAGTACGACGCTTGGTGGGGCATCAAGAACCTGCCCGCGGTCAACGAGCTGGAGAAAAGCTACGTTGACTACATCATCGAGGGGGAGCATTCCATCATCAAGCGCTGGCTGCGCGCGGGCGCGTCCGGCTGGCGGCTCGATGTTGCCGACGAGCTGCCCGATGTGTTTATTGAAAAGATCCGCGCGGCGATGAACGAAGTATGCCCCGACAGCTATCTTCTCGGCGAGGTCTGGGAGGACGGCACAACGAAGATCGCCTATTCCCAGCGCCGCCGATACCTTTTGGGCCGCGAGACCAACGGCTTGATGAATTACCCCTTCCGCACGGCGCTGATGGCCTTTCTGCTCGGCGGCGGCGCGGAATACTTCCGCGACAGCATGGAACAGCTGCGTGAAAACTACCCCGCGCCCGCGTTTTACGGCGCGATGAACTTCCTCTCGACCCATGATACGCCAAGACTTCTGACGATCCTCGGGCTGAGCGCGCCCGCGCCGCAGACGCGCGATGAGCGCGCGGTCTACCGCCTGAGCGAGGAAGAGCTTGCGCACGGCAAAGCGCTTTTGAAGCTCGCCTCGCTGATCCTCTACACCTTCCCCGGCTCGCCGATGCTCTACTACGGCGACGAGGCAGGCATGCAGGGCTTTGAAGACCCCTTCAACCGCGGCACTTACCCCTGGGGACACGAAGACGAGGAACTCCTGCGCTGCTTCCGGCAGCTCGGCGCGCTGCGCCGCGCGCACGAGGCGCTGCAAAGCGGCACGATCGTCTACCATGCCGCGCAGGGGCGCGTACTGGCCTTTTCCCGCCGCGCAGCGCACGACCACTGCCTCACGGTGGTCAACGCGGGTGAGGAAGTCGTCACCCTCACCCTTCCCTGGGACGCCGCGCTTGCCGAGGACGCGCTGTCGCATCAGGCATTCTTCTGCGGCGACGGTATGCTCCGCCTGACCCTTGAACCCTACGGCGCGATGCTGCTGACAGAACCGCAGGACTGAGGTTTGTTTCACGTGAAACACTGATTTGAGCGTCATGGTAAAGGTGGAAGCCTTTACCATGACGTCCTTTCATTCCTCCGCACGCCTGCTCAGCAGCACCCAGATGGCAGCAGAATCAAGACGTAAAGGTCTGCACCTTGTCATGTTTCACGTGAAACAAATTCGCAAAATTTGAGCTTTTCTGTTGAAATCAGAGCATTTTGTGTTATACTGAACAGGAATGTAAACAGATCAATGCAGTTACGACTAAGGTGGGTGTTTTTTTGGCTAAAATCGTTGCAATCGTCAATCAAAAGGGTGGCGTCGGCAAGACGACGACCTGTGTCAATCTGACCTCTTCCCTCAAGGAAAAAGGAAATCGCGTTCTGCTGTGCGACTTTGACCCGCAGGCCAACTCCACCTCCGGCATGGGCGTGGACAAGACGACCGCGCGCAGCGTGTACGACGTGCTCATCAACGGCGCGGATGTGACAGCCTGCGTCACGCACACGCGCTACGGCGACGTGCTGCCCTCCTCCAAGGCGCTGGCAGGCGCGGGCATCGAGATGATCGACCGCGAAAACCGCGAATTCCTGCTCAAGCAGG
>OLGA01002182.1_pt1 | contig 14350 bp, 10 predicted proteins | sample 1604881 | NCBI WGS metagenome assembly OLGA01 (sample SAMEA3888896, study PRJEB22519) | human gut metagenome | biome: human gut; feature: human-associated habitat; material: faeces | place: Denmark | collected 2009
GGCCCCCGCGGCGAGCGGTGCTAACTATGCCTTTGCAAAAGGCCCCGCGACGCCGCCAGGCTACTACAAACTGGCCCGACTATAAACCCTAACAAAAATCCACCCCAAAGAGAAAGGAGGGACCGCTGTGATCCCGGATCAATTTTTACAGGAGCTGAAATACCGCAGCGATATCGAGCAGATCATTGGCAGCTATGTGAACCTGCGGCGGCGGGGGCGGACCCTTTCCGGGCTGTGCCCCTTCCACAGCGAAAAATCGCCCTCCTTTACCGTCTACCCGGAAAACCAGTCCTTCTACTGCTTCGGCTGCGGGGCGGGCGGGGATGTCATTAGCTTTATCAGGCGGATAGAGAACCTGGACTACATGGAGTCCATCCGCTTTTTGGCCCAGCGGGCCGGGATGCAGGTGCCGGAGGAGGCGGGAGATGACCGCTCCGCCCGGCTGAGAAAACGAATATTGGAGCTAAACCGGGATGCCGCCCGCTACTTCCACCGCAACCTGATGAGCGAGGCGGGCCGACCCGGCCGGGCTTACCTCATCGGGCGAGGGCTGACCAAGGCGACCATCACCCACTTTGGCATCGGCTACGCCAGCGAGGGCTGGAACGGCCTGACCGACGCCATGAAAAAGCTGGGCTACACCAAAGAGGAGCTGCTGGCGGCCCACCTGGCCAATGAGGGCCAGCGGGGTGGTTATTATGATATTTTCCGCAACCGGGCCATCTTTCCCATCATCGATCTGCGGGGGAATGTCATCGCCTTTGGCGGTCGAAATTTGGGAGAAAAGGGCCCCAAGTACCTCAACAGCAGCGATACCCCGGTATTCAAAAAAAGCCGGAACCTCTTTGCCCTCAATTTTGCCAAGGGCAGCGACCGCAAGGAGCTGATCCTGTGCGAGGGGTACATGGATGTGGTCTCGATGCACCAGGCGGGCTTTACCAACGCGGTGGCCACCCTGGGCACCGCGCTGACGGAGGAGCAGAGTCGGCTCATCGCACAGTACACCGGGGAAGTGGTGCTGAGCTACGATAGTGATGCTCCCGGCCAGACAGCTACCCGGCGGGCCACCGGTCTGCTGGAGGCGGCGGGGGTGAAGATCCGGGTGCTTTCCATCCCGGATGCCAAGGACCCCGATGAATTTATCAAGAAATTCGGGGCGGAACGCTTTGCCCAGCTGATAGAGGGGAGCAGCTCCGCCACCGATTTTGCCATCAATAAGCTGCGGCAGGAAAACGATGTGACCACCGCCGAGGGCAAGGTTTCGTTCCTGAAGCAGTTTGCGGCGCTGATGGCCGGGCTGCCCAATCCCATCGAGCGGGAGGTATACCTGAGCAAGGTATGCCGGGAGCTGGAGGTGGATAAGGCCGCCGTGGCCGGGCAGATCGCCCGGGAGCAGAAGCGCCGGGACTACCGCGACCGCAAAAAGGAGGAGCGGGATCTCATCGCGCCGCCGATCCGGGAGGACAGCGGCAAGGACCGGGAGGACGAGCTGCTGCTGCGGCAGCACCCCCGGGAGATGAAGGCCGCCGAACGGCTGCTGCGGTACCTGCTGCGCAACCCCGACCGGGCCGAAGCGCTGCGGGACCGGCTGCCGGAGGGGTACTTCCTAAGCGAGAACGACCGGACGATGTACCGGGTGCTATTGCAGCGGGGGCTTTCCGGGCAGGAGCTGGATATCAGCGCCTTGGGAGAGAATCTTTCCCCGCAGGCGGTGGACCGGCTGGCCAAATGGCAGCTGCCGGGCGCCCCGCCTGTGACCGATGAGGAAGCCGAGGACTGCTTGAAGTGTCTGCGGGACTACGCGGCCCGGATGAGCAGGGACGAGCTGGGGCAGCTTTCCGGCGAGGCGCTGCGGCAGTACATAGAGAATCTGAACCGGGAGAAAAACCGGCGAAAGGAATAAAAACGCCAAAAATGGCGCAGAACAAGGAGATGGCGCCTTTTCCGGGAGTTTTGCCGCCGGGAAGGCAAAAGCCCGCAGAACGCGAATTTGCGGCGCTGGCAGAGGGATAGCTTGCGGAAGGGACAGCCCGCGGCGACGAGCGGGCACACCAGGCCCCGCACAGACCAATCAAGATCAGTAACGAAGGGGAGCTTTCCCCATAAGGAGGAGCAACAGATGGCGACACAGGATAAAAAACAGGTACTCAAGGAGCTGCTGGAAAGCGGCAAGCAGAAGGGCCGCCTGACCACCAAGGAGATCAGCGACGCGCTGGAGGAGCTGGACTACGATGTGGAACAGGTGGACAAGCTGTACGATACCTTCGAGGCGTACAATATCGAGATCGTGGAGGACGATGGCGGCGAGAGCATAGCCCCGGCCAGCAATGAGGAGCTGGAGAGCGTGCTGAGCGCCGACGGCATCAGCATCGATGACCCGGTAAAGGTGTACCTCAAGGAGATCGGACGGGTGCCGCTGCTTTCCGCCGAGGAGGAGGTCGAGCTGGCCATCCGGATGTCGGAGGGCGATGTGGCCGCCAAAAAGCGGCTCTCCGAGGCAAATCTGCGTTTGGTGGTTTCCATTGCCAAGCGGTATGTGGGCCGCGGTATGCAGTTCCTGGATCTGATCCAGGAGGGCAATCTGGGCCTTATCAAGGCGGTGGAAAAATTCGACCACACCAAGGGCTTTAAGTTTTCCACCTACGCCACCTGGTGGATCCGGCAGGCCATTACCCGCGCCATTGCCGATCAGGCCCGTACCATCCGCATCCCGGTGCATATGGTGGAGACCATCAACAAGGTGAAGAAGGTGAACAGCCAGCTGCTGCACGAAAACGGCCACGAGCCCACCAATGAGCAGATCGCTGAAAAGCTGGAGATGCCGGTGGAGAAGGTTCGGGAGATCATGCGGGTGGCACAGGAGCCGGTTTCCCTCGAAACGCCCATCGGTGAGGAGGAGGACAGCCATCTGGGCGATTTCATCCCCGACGAGGACGCCCCCGCCCCCAGCGATGTGGCCAGCCATACCATGCTGAAGGAGCAGCTGGCCGAGGTGCTTTCCACCTTGACCCCGCGTGAGGAGAAGGTGCTGCGCCTGCGCTTTGGCCTGGAGGACGGCCGCAGCCGCACGCTGGAGGAAGTAGGCAAGGAATTTAATGTGACCCGGGAACGCATCCGGCAGATAGAGGCCAAGGCCCTGCGCAAGCTGCGTCACCCCAGCCGCAGCAAAAAGCTCAAGGATTTCCTGGAATAAGGGGAGGGAGAACGGTGCATATTACGCTGGAATCCGACTACGCGGTTCGGATCGTATACTGCCTGGCGCAGAACGGCGGGCGGATGGAGGCAGCGGCTATCGCAGAGCAGACCGGCGTGACGCTGCGGTTTTCGCTGAAGATTCTGCGGAAGCTGGTGGCGGGCGAGCTGGTGAAAAGCTACAAGGGGGCCGGCGGCGGCTACGAGCTGGCCAAGGACCCGAAGGAGATCTCTCTGTACGAGGTGATAGAGCAGGTGGAGGGGCCGTATGCCATCAGCCGGTGCCTGAACGAGGACGACTACACCTGTAACCGCAACCGGCAGGCCTGCATGGTGTGCAAATTCAGCCGCATCTACGCGGATATTTCCGAGATGGTGCGCGAGAAGCTGGAGGGCATCAAGTTTGGCAACCTGCTGGACGAGCCATAAGCGGACGATAACATAGAAGAAAGGGCCCCTACGGGGGCTCTTTTTTTAGTACAGGGGGAAGGCGGGGGGCCGCAGGCCCGGCGGCGAAGCCGCCGAAGCGGACCTCCGGTCCGCGCCCCGCGCAGGCCGGCGGGGATAAAAAAAGCCCCCGGCCGGAAAGCCCGGTCGGGGGAGAGGCTATGTACATGGGAACAGGTGCCGTACGGCCCTTTCACCTCCCGTTATGCAGTGGGAGCGCCCGGTGGAATGCTGCTTCAGGGGGTCGGGGTTTCGCCGGATTCGGAAGCAGGGTTTTGTCCCTCACCGCCGGAGGACTGCTGCTTATCCTTGATTGCCTGATCGAGCGCTGCGTTGGTGGGATACTGGGCGGGGTCTATCCCCAGCCCGCGGGCGGCTGCCTCCAGATTGGCACGAATGGAGCGGACTTCATTCAGCTTGCTGGTGACCGAAGCGGCATCGGAATTTTGGACGGAATCGGCAGCGGCGGGATCCAGTGCACGAATGGCGGCCAGATCGGCCTGACGCTGGGTTTCCTGATCCTTGGCGGCCTTTTTATCCTGCAGCTCCTGCTTCTTGGCAACGAGCTGATCGTAGGTCATGCCCTTAAGGGCGTTTTCATCCACGCTTTCGCCCAGTTCGGCCGCCAGCGCCTTGATATCACTGATGAGCGCTGTGCGCTGGGCGGCCTGCTCGGTGAGCTGGGCCTTAATGGCCTTCAGCTCATCGAGGGTCTTGCCCTGCAGCTCGCTTTCAGAGGGGTGGCCCTCCATAGTGAGGATTTCCTTGATAAGGGCATCGCGCTGGGCCTTCTGCTTCTCATTGACGACCTGCTGCAGCTCCGCGTTGCTGTGATACTTCTTGATCTCATCATCCTTCATCCCGGCGGAGCGGGCGGCCGCCTCCAGGGTGGCGCGCTCCTGCTGGAGGGCAGAGAGCAGCGCCCTGAGCTCATCCAGAGTCATATCGGAAAGGGCCGTGCCGTTGGAGCCGGTGGCATTGGGGTTGAGCACCTTGATATCGGCGATGGTCTTTTCAATCTCGGTCTTGTTCTTGGCCTTATCCACGGCCTTTTGCAGCTCGGAAAGGCTCATCTTATCCATTTCCGCCTGGGTCAGGCCGGCCTTCAAGCCCTCGGCCTCCAGTGCCTTGCGGGTGGCCTCGGCCTTGGCTATGGCGGCGGAAAGATCATGCCAGTTATTGTACTGGCCGATCTGCTCGGGGGTGAGGTACTTCTGGGCCTTCTGCTGGTTGGCGGTCAGGGAGTTCTTCAGGGTATCGCCGGAGATATTTAGGTTCTGGACATCGGTGATGGAAAGGTAGGTCTTCCAGTCCTTCTGCTTGGAGAGCAGCTCATAGCGGGCCTGCAGCTGGCTCCATTTGCTGGCAAAGAGGGTGTTATCATCGAACAGCGGTTTCTTTTCGCCGTTCACGGTCACCTCCTGCTGCAGGATATCCAGACGCTCCTGGCAGAGGGCGAGCTTCTTGCTGGCGGTGTTGCCGTCGGTTTCATCCTGGGTCAGCAGCATGGCAAAGAGCTTCTGACGGTACTCGATGCGCTCCTTGATCTGCTTGGGGGTAAGGCCCTCGGCCAGTTCCTCCGCCGTCATACAGCGCTCGGCCTGGGCGGCGCGCTCCTGCGCTTTCTCATATAGCTCGGCGGTGGTCATATTGGAAGCCGCGGCGATCTCCTCTTCGGTGAGCCACAGCTCGATGTAAGCCTTCTGTTCCTTCTCCAGCTCCTCGGCGGCCTTCTTCTCCTGCTGCTTCTTGATGTACTCATACCACTGCTTGGGCATCAGCGGGTTGGGGTTCAGGGTGGCGGCATTGACATTGACCGCTTCGCTTTCGCCATCCCGCAGCGCGCGGCCGAATATGACCAGACGGGCGATGAGCTTATTGGTATCGGGGTCACGGAAGGTATAATCGCAGGTGGAAAGGGTCAGCAGGCGGTCGCTGGCTTTTACATCCACGGTGGTCTTGATGATGGAGCGCTTCATGATCTTTTCGATATATTCATTCTTGGCGGCATCGCTGTCGCTGTCGATGAAATTATGGTAATCGAAATCGGGGTCATCGGCCTTGCACACCACCACCGCAAAGATCTTATACATATCCTTGCGGTAGACGCTGTTGTAGCTGATGAGCGGGTGCTGCTGGTAGTAGCTGAGCTTTTTGTAGGCCTGCAGATAGCCGAACATGGTGCCATCGCCCATATTGTGGCCGTAAATGACGGTATTGTAGGAGGGCTTGGATTGGTCGACACGGAAATCAACATAGGGGATGCCCCAGTCATTGTACTTGCCGTCGATATCCGCCCGGTGGTATTTATCGTTATCCTCGGCCTGTACCACGGCGTAGTCCAGCTTGGTATCCGGAATCTTGACCCAGCCGGCGATATCGGGATTGCGTTGGTACAACGCCTCAAAGCCGCGGATGTAATCCTTGGGATAGCCATCCACTGAGATATCGGTGGTGCCATCGGGATCGTACAGGCCGGCCAGCTCATCGGAAAGGTTCTTGTTCTTGATGGACTGGAGCTTGTTATTGATGATATAGATGCCGGAGGCCAGGAACACGATGATGCAGACCGCCAACAGAATGATGCGGATCTTATCATTCTTGGTGATGGACTTCATCTTGATGCGCTGGATGAGGTTGGTGCCCTTCACGGCTTCAGCGGCGGGTTCGGCCGCGGCGGTGCGGGTCTTGGTACGGATTTTCTTTTCCATAGAGGCTTTCGGTTCCTTTCCGGAAGTATTTGCGGGGGATTTGGGAGCTTTGGCTGCGGAACAGGCAAAGAGCGAGCCGATCCCGGCACGCTTATCCAGCTCGGCAGACTCTATGCCGCCGGGGAGCTGCTTGGGATACTGCGCGGTGTACAGCCGCAGGACATTCAGGGCCTGCCACACGGCGATCTGTTGGGTGTCCTCCCGGCGGAGCTCGGTGACCGAGAGCCGGCGGTTCCAGATGCGGTTTTTATCGGCCAGGGCCACATGCAGCTGGCCGCTTTCCGGCTGGCAGTAAAGGCCCAGGCCCAGGGCGGTGTGCCCGGCTTTGCGGCTTTGCTGGGCCAGCAGCCCCGCAATGAGCGCGGCGTTTTCGGCGGGGTTCTGCAGCACCCGGCGGGGGAGTTCCAGCTCCTGCCCGATGTGGGTGTCATCGTAGGAGGCACGGTAGCAGCTGTTTGCACCGATGACGGCGGAGAGCTGCTCCCGCAGCAGGTCGCCGGTGCCCCATTCCGCGGTGGAAAGGGTGAGCCCATGGCGGGTCATGCCGTCCACGGCGATCTGGGGGAGGGGACGATCGCCGATGCAGTACAGGTAGATGCCGAAGGTCTGCTGCATATGGGTGATGGCCCGCTGCAGATATTCCTCGGCCTCCTGCTGGGTAGCGCCGGTGGCCTCCACAAAGATGATATAATCACCGCACTGGTGGCGGGAGGTGAGCCTGAGGTGGGGATTCTGGCTTAGGCGGGTGATCTCCTGCGGGACCGAGAACTGGTCCAGCTCCAGCACCCGCACGGTGGCGTAGCTGACCGCGAGCCCTGCCAACTTGCCCAGCAGGGGGCGCACTGCGGAAGGATAAAGGGCGGAGAGTTCACCCGGCAGGGCGGGCAGCGCCATTAGCAACTGCCGGCGCGCGGCGATAGCATAGCCCTGCACCAGGCCCTGCGCATTGGGCAGCTGGGTGGCCCCAGAGGGACAGGAGGCGAAATCCGCCAGCTGCTCATACCCCAGGGTAAGGCCCATGCGGGCGGCGCGGGCTTCCAGCTGCTTTTGCAGGGCGGCATCGGTTTGGGCGGTGCGCTCCAGCCCGCCGCAGACCACCCGCAGCGCCGTGGAAACGGCGGCGGGCTCCGGCGAAAGCAGCAGCACGACCGCTTCGCTTTGGCCCATGGCGTTGCGCAGGGCCGCAAACAGCTCGGCGGCATCCGGGCGACAGATGGCGTAGGAAAGCTCCGCCGAAAGGGCGGCGGTTTCTTTTTTAAGATACTGGTAGGCGGTATCAAAGGTGGGCTGATACTGCGCCTCGCTGCCGACGGCAAGAATAGTGATCTTCATGGGACGGCGTTCCCCTCCTATGTATGGACACAATTAGTTAAGAATAGCATACCGCAAAGTTTTTTCGCGGCTGCAAATAGAATACGAATAAGCTGTGAATTTTGTCGGATGGAAAATATTTTTTCTGCAGCCGGGTGGCCGGGGCGCAGCCCAAACCGCCCTGCGGGCGGTTTCTGCGGCCTTCGGCCGCAGCGGCGGCTTTGCCGCCGGGGGCTGCGCCTCGTGCCTGCCCCTTGCAGTCATTTATAAATTTAATAGCGGATGATATTAAGCTCCGCCTGCTCGGCGGCCTCGGCCACCAGCTCCTCCGGAATGGCCATTTCAGCCTCGATGGCCTCCACGGCAGCTACGGTGGGCTTGGTCTTGGGATGGCGGGGGGTAAATACGGTGCAGCAGTCCTCGTAGGGCAGGATGGAGGTCTCAAAGGTCTCAATCTTGCGGCTGATGCGTACGATCTCCTCCTTATCCATGCCGATGCAGGGACGCAGTACCGGCAGTCGGCAGGCAAGGTCGGTGCAGCCAATGGCCTGCATGGTCTGGCTGGCCACCTGCCCCAGGCTTTCGCCGGTGATCAGCGCGCCGCAGTCCTCCCGCAGGGCAATTCGCTCGGCCACCCGCATCATGTAGCGCCGCATCAGGATGGTGAAGTAATCCTCCGGGCAGCGCTCCCGCAGCAGCTCCTGCAGCCGGGTGAACGGCACCACAAACAGCCGGATGCGGCCGGTATAGGGGGTCAGTTCCTGGGCCAGGTCCAGCACCTTCTGCCGGGCACGGTCACTGGTGTAGGGGGGTGAGGCAAAGTGAACGGCGGCAATCTCCAGGCCGCGCTTGGCCATCATGTAGCCGGCCACCGGGCTATCAATGCCGCCGGAGAGCAGCAGCATAGCCCGCCCGCCGGTGCCTACGGGGATGCCGCCCGCGCCGGGCAGCTGATTGGCGTGGATATAGGCGCCCTGCTCCCGGATCTCCACGGTAATGGTGATCTCGGGCTGCTCCACCTTTACCTTGAGGTGATGGAAGCGGGAAAGCAGGTACCCGCCCAGCTCCCGGCTGATCTCCGGGCTTTTCATCGGGAAGGCCTTATCGCTGCGCTTGGCCTCCACCTTAAAGGTGCGGGCAGCGGTAAGCTGTTCGGCAAAGTATTCCGCGGCGGCGGGGCAGATGACCGAAAAGTCCTTTTCCACCACGCAGCTCTTGGTCACGGCCACAATGCCGAATACCGTCTGCAGGCGGCGAACCGCCTCATCCATGTCCACGCCCTCGGTGAGGGGCTGCACATAGGTGGTGGATTGGGCATGCCAGATCTTGAATTCCCCCAGCGGCTGCAGGCGGCGGCGGGCGTTTTTGGCCATGATATCTTCAAAGGTGCTGCGGTTGAGGCCCTTGAGGGCGATCTCACCGCTCTTCAGCAGAATGATCTCTTTCATGCAGGAATAAACTCCTTATCTTCGTTTGGTCAGGGTGGCTTCGCCTTCCAGCAGGCGGTGGCAGAATTCGTCGATCTCTTCCGGGGTGGTGGTGTCGGTCATGCTCACCCGCACGGCGGAATCGATACGGTCACGGGAAAGCCCCATGGCGGTCAGCACGTGGCTGCGTTCTCCCTTGGCACAGGCGCTGCCGCTGGAAACATAGATGCCGAATTGTTCCAGATAGTGGATCATCACCTCGCTGCGAATGCCCTGAACCGAGCAGTTCACAATGTAAGGTGCGGCGTCGGCGGGGGAATTGATGCAGACGGCCGGCGATTGTGATAAATTTGTAATCATTCGCTGCCGCAGCGCAGTAAAATGCGCAAGATTTTCCGCGCAGTGGTCGTTCATCAGCTGGGCAGCCAGCCCCATGGCGGCGATGCCGGGGACATTTTCGGTGCCGGGGCGCAGCCCCTTTTCCTGCCCGGAGCCATAAAGGGGCGGCAGCAGCCGGGTGCCCTTGGCGATGTAGAGAGCGCCGGTGCCTTTGGGGGCGTGGATTTTGTGTCCGCTGACGCTGACAAGCTGTATCCCCCATTTGACGGGATCTATAGGCAGGCGGCAGAAGGACTGCACGCAGTCAGCGTGGAAGATGAGGTTGGGGCTTTTGCGGCGGCAGGCGGCGGCAATGGCGGGCAGGTCATGGATGGCGCCGGTCTCGCTGTTCACCATCATGCAGGAGGCCAGGATGGTCTTTTCATTGCAGGCGGCGGCCATCGCCTCCGGGGTGATATGCCCGCTTTCATCGGGCGCCACGGTAATGACCTCAAAGCCCTCATTTTCCAGCGCCTTGCAGATGGCAAGAACGGAATGGTGCTCCACGGCGGTGGTGACGATGCGGTTGCCCCGGCGCTTCATGGCACGGGCGGCCCCCAGCAGGGCAATATTATTGCTTTCCGTCCCCCCCGCGGTAAAGATGATCTCCTCGGGGCGGCAGTGCAGCACGGCGGCCACCTGCCCCCGGGCCTCGGTCATGGCACGCTCCGCCAAAAAGCCCCGGCGGTGCAGCGAGGAGGGGTTGCCGTATTCTTCGGTCATTATGTGCAGCGCCAGGGCGGCCGCTTCGGGGGAAACGGCGGTGGTGGCGCTGTTATCCAGGTAACATTCCACGGGGTGCCTCCTACAAGGTGATGGTTTTCGGACGGGCAGGCCGCTGCGGCCCCTCATAGGGCCCCTGCAGGGTGCGGGTTCGGGGCGCAGCCCGCCCCGGCTGCGCCGGGGCAAAGCAGGCATCACCTGCTTTCGCCGCCTGCGGCGGCGGGGCTGCGCCCGCCGTCCGGCTGCTGCCGGGCCCTGTGGAGGAGGAGCAAAAAAGCCTCCCCCGGATGAGCGCAAACCAGCAGTCTATCTATCAGATAATTATAGCGCCGAATGAGGATAAAAGCAACGAATTAGGCGTTTTGTAATAGAATCGTAAATGGATTTGGGACTTCCCGTGGCTGGAATTATTTATGGCAGGACAGGAAAAATGTTCCCAGCGGGCAAGATGAGACCGGACCCCCTTTTCAAATGCCGGGAAATGCGGTATACTGGGGGAAAATCTACCCCGATACGGAGGACGAGCGATGAAGAAAATAATAGCGCTGCTGCTGGCTCTCACCCTGGTGCTTACCATGGTAGGCTGCGGCGGCAAAAAGGAATATCTGGCCGGCACGGTAAGCGATACCGGCGTGGTGGCCATCGGTGTACCGGGCCAGCCGGCCAATACCGACCCGGCCCTGTACGATGGCAGCCTGGCGGCCCGCGCCGTGCTGGGCATGCTGTACCAGGGACTGACCGCTGTGGATGAAAACGGCCAGGCGGTGGGCGCCGCGGCCGAAAGCTGGGAGATCTCCGCCACCGATGACGCCGCCAAGCGCCCGGTGTATACCTTTACCCTGCGGGAGGGTGCCTGCTGGAGTGATGGCACTCCTGTAAAGGCCGAGGACTTTATCACCGCCTGGACCCGCGTGATCAGCGGCGCGGTGGATAGCCCCTGCCGGTATCTCTTTGATGTCATCCTGGGCGCCAGGGATTACGAGAACGAGGAAAGCGAGCTGGGCCTGGAAGCCACCGAGGACGGCAAGCTGGTGGTAACGCTGGAGGGCGATTATTCCGGCTTTGCCCACATGCTGGCAGCCCCGGCGTTCTGGCCCATCAAGGAGGGCGAGATGGCCTATAATGGCCGCTACGCGCTTGCCGATATCACCGAAAATGTGGCTACGCTGAAGCCCAATACCGGCTACCGCGGGGAGAAACCCGCCGCCGGCCTCGCCCTAAAATACTACTACGGCGATCTGGCCGCGCTGGAGACTCTGGCCGCCGATGGCACCCTGCAGGCGACCTTTGGCTACGCCGGGGATGCTATTACCCCGGTGACAGGCAGTAATGGCGTGACCGGCTATTATGTGCTGAATACCGAAAAACTGTCCGAAGCGGAGACCCGCATGGCCGTAAAGCGTCTGCTGGCCGGGGAGGAGGGGACCGGTACCCTGCCGGAGAACATGACCCTACTGACCTTGAAGGACGCCCCAGCGGTGCCAGAAGCGCTGGCCAATGCCACGAACCTGACCGTAAATGCCCTGGATTATGAGGACTACAAGGCTGCCCGCACTGCCGGGGAATACGACCTGCTGTACCTGGCGGTAAGCCTGGACTACCCGGATGAGGCAGTGCTGCTCCATTGGTTCGCCAGTGCAAGCGAAAGCAACTACGCTAAGTATAATAGCGAAGAATTTGACGAAATGTTGTCAAAAATCGACACAGAAACCGAAGAATCCGCCCGAATCGGGCTGGTGAAGGGCGCCATGCAGCTGCTGGCCGAAGAGGCGGTGCTGCTGCCGCAGGATACGGGCAAGACTCCGCTGTACTGCCATGCCGCCCTTTCCGGCATCACCTGTGATGCCCAGGGCCTGTGGGACTTCGGCGATGCGAAATACACAGCATAATCGATAACAGCAAAATGAACTCCCGGCGGGCACCAACCTGCCGGGAGTTTTTCGTGGCATCAATTATGACAAGTTGTCATAATTACACATTTTTCCGCTATCGTATGCTCCAGCATCCCCTGTGATGCCCAGGGCTTATTGGCCTTTGGCAGCGCGAAATATACGGCATGACCAATCATGATGAAGCAAGCTCCCAGCGGGGGAGAACCCCTGCCGGGAGCAGCTTGCTGCGCAACTAAAGCATATGCGATAAACCGGGATGGATTATGACACAGCATCATATCCTAGGCAGAATGGAGATATGACAAAGCGTCATATTATTGCTGCGATAGGGCAGAATTCCTGCAAGGCGCAGGTACGGGCCGCAGGTCCGCCCGCCTGCGGCGGGCGCCGCAGCTTCGCTGCGGAACCGTCCTTCGGACGGCTGGCCTGCGGCCCGAACCCGCGCCTTACAAAGGCTCAGTCAAGGAGCTGCTGACGCATGGATTGAAGAATGCGCTTTTCCCGCCGGGAGACCTGTACCTGCGTCATCCCCAGGCGGCGGGCCACCTCAGTCTGGGTCTTTCTGCGATAGTACCGCAGAAAGATCAGCTGCCGGTCCCGTTCCTCCAGCGAGGAAAGCAGCTGCTGCAGCGAAAGCAGATCGCTCAGCCGCTCCTCCGGGCCCTCCTCCGGCAGGTCTATCTGCCCGCTGCCATCCTCCTCACCCCCCGTCAGGGAAAGCGGCGGCGTGGTGGCGGCCAGGGCCTGGGCCACATCCTCCGGGGCACGGCCCATGCGTTCGGCTACCTCATTCACGGTGGCCTCCCGGCCCAGCTCGCTGCCCAGCAGCTCCCGGATGCGCCCGGCGGCCAGTCCCAGCTCCTTCAGGCTGCGGCTCACCTTTACGGTGCCCCCATCCCGGAACAGCCGGCGGATCTCCCCCAGGATGACCGGCACGGCATAGGTGGAAAACATCACCCCACGGCCGGCATCAAAGGCCGCGGAGGCCTTCACAAGCCCCATGCACCCAGCCTGGTACAGGTCGTCGTATTCTATGCCCCGCCCCTTAAAGCGATGGGCGCAGGCGTGCACCAGCCCCAGGTTGTTTTCCACGCTGGTATCCTGTATGGCGGTCGCCTTTGGTTCGGCGGTAACAGGCATTTTGGTCAAACCTCCCTTGTTACCGGGCTTTTTGGCTCAGGCGGCGGCGCAGACGCACGGTGGTGCCGCCCCCCGCGCGGGAGGTGACCCGCACCTCATCCATCAGCTCCTGCATCACCGCAAAGCCCAGCCCGGCCCGTTCGCTGCCGCCGGTGGTAAACAGCGGCTCCATCGCCTTTTGCACATCGGCGATGCCGCACCCGTGGTCCCGTACCTTGATGGTGACGAGATTGCTTTCCGAAAGGCTGGCAGCTATGTAAATCTCCCCAATGCGGTCCGGGTAGGCGTGAACGATGCAGTTGGTCACCGCCTCCGAAACAGCCGTTTTGATATCGCACAGCTCCTCCACGGTGGGGTCCGCCTCTGTGATGAAGGCGGCGACCAGCATCCGGGCCAGGCCCTCATTGGCGCCCCTGCTGGGAAAACTGACTTTCATGGTGTTTTTCGGCTTATTCATACGCGGCTTTCCTCCTCTATCTCCAGGCTGGCTATCCCGGCCACCCGCATTACCCGGCGGATGTGCGGCGGCATGGCCCGCAGCACCAGCTTTCCGTTCATTTCCTGCATCAGGCGGTAGCGCCCCAGCACCAGCCCTATCCCGCTGGAATCCATAAATTCCACCCCGGCAAAATCCAGCGCCAGCCGGGCGGGGCGCTCTTTTTGCACATTGCGGTCGATCTCCTCCCGCAGCTTTTGGGTGTGGTGGTGGTCCAGCTCGCCGCTCAGGCGCGCCACCATGGTATCGCCGTTGGTTTCTATTGTGACCGGCATTTTAATAGCCTCCTTTGGAGAAATTTGTTTGTAGTTTGTTTTCACCTGACGGCGTTTTTTGACCGAGCAAAGCAGAGAAGCACGGTCGATGGAAAAGTCCTTTCACTAATACGGCAAAATGGAGCCTTTTTTGCATGTGAAAGGTTAATATTTCACAACTTTTAATGGAAAGTTTACATTATGGGAAGATATTGGGCGAAGATCGCATAAATAGTGGATTTTACTGGGAAATTGCAACTGGGATTTATTATGCGAATTTTGAGGGATGAGGGGGTCGCGGTGCGCGGGATGCAGAGCCGAGCGCCGCCAGTGGCGGATGCAGCGAGGCGGAGCATCCGTAGCGGTCGAAAAAATCGAG
>OLGA01002188.1_pt1 | contig 14316 bp, 7 predicted proteins | sample 1604881 | NCBI WGS metagenome assembly OLGA01 (sample SAMEA3888896, study PRJEB22519) | human gut metagenome | biome: human gut; feature: human-associated habitat; material: faeces | place: Denmark | collected 2009
GCTGTGCTGCGCGGGCGTGTGGCACTCCACCGAGGAGAAGATCGACGCGCTCAAGTCGCTCGGCTTCCATGACTTTGATTTCTATCAGACGCTGCTGCGCAACCCCATGTACACCAACGAGGTCGCGGAGGATGTCGTGCCCGGCTACCAGAGCGGCGGCTATGTTGCGATCATTGCACACAAATAAGCGAGGCGCGAGGTGAAGCTTTCCCAGAGGATCTATGCGTGCGCGGAGAAGATCTGGCCGCAGTATCTGAGCCACCCCTTTGTGGTGCAGATGGCGGACGGCACGCTGCCGGAGGAGAAGTTCCGGTATTATATGCTGCAGGACTATCTGTACCTGCGCGACTATGTGAAGATCTTTGCGGCCATCATCCAGAAGGCCGATGATTTTGAGCAGATCCGTTTCCTGAGCACGCAGCTCTCGGACACGATCGGTGAGACGTATCGCACGCACCTGCCGTATATGCGGCGTCTCGGCGTCACGGATGCGGAGATCGACGCCGCGCGACCGCATATCGACAACAGCGCCTACACGCACTATATGATCTGCGAGGCGCAGGCGGGCGATGTGCTGACCGGACTCGTGACGCTGCTCAACTGCTCTTGGAGCTATGCATATGTGGCCGAGCAGATGGTCGCGCGCTATCCGAACGCGCTTTCGGATGAACGCTACGGCGCGTGGTTCGCGGGCTATGTGTCGGACGCCTACCGCCAGACCAATCAGGATCTGATCGACCGCATCGACGCGCTTGGCGCTTCCGTCGACGAGGCGACGGTGCAGCACCTGTGTGAGATCTTTGAAAAGTGCTGCCAGTTTGACCTGCGCTTTTGGGACATGGTCTATACGATGGGGCAGCAGCGTGCGCCCCTGTGCAGCGGCGAAGCATGAAACACCGGCGGATGTGCCTTACGCATATCCGCCGGTTTTTTGCGGGAAATGAAAAAAGGAGACCGGATGTTCCGGCCTCCAGCGATGTAGTCAGCAAAGTTTGCAAGACAGGGCTGACCGCAGCATCTTTAGTATAGGGTCAGGCGCTGCCGCTGTCAAGAGAAAAATAGCAGAAAGATGCAGAGCTTCCGAAAACAAGAATCGACAAATATTTCTCCGTGAAAAGTGAGATTTTGCTTGACAACCGTGCTGGAAATCATTATAATGAAAAAGCTGCATCGGGGTGTAGCGCAGATGGTAGCGCGCATGGTTCGGGACCATGAGGCCGCGAGTTCAAGTCTCGCCACTCCGACCATAATGTGGAGGCAAAAAAGATGTCTCCTGCGAAAAGCCCGAATATATCGGGCTTTTTTGCTACCCAAACGGCGATTTTTCTCTGTACCAAAACACAGATGTAAAATCGCCGTTTTTCTTTGTGGATTTTGTACTGAGAGGCGTGGGCTTCCGTTTTACCGAAACACAAATATTCATCACGGAAATCGCCGCTACACCCACGGAAATGCTTACGGAAACCATGAGACAGATACGCTGCCCGCCCTTCCGCAAACGATTCAACGAATATATAGAAAGCGGGGAAAACCCCATAACACATATATAAATGAAAAGCATCGGGCAAGATTTACGCTTGCCGCAAGGAATGTACACAAAGAGAATTATGCAGCGCTTTCGGCGCTGTATCTGCTCACCGCCGACTAAAGGCTGTAGAGCTGCTGCAAGCACCATATAAATAACGGCTGTGTGTTCTTCGAGAATATCAAGCTCAACAGCAGCTCCGAGAGAGCCTACACCCTTTACTGTGTGGCTGCAAATCTGACTCTCGGCACAAAGCACATTATCCTGTCGGATCTGTCGGACGCCGACCTTGTTCCGCCTATGCTATTTCGGGCTATCTGCAACGCTATGGCAATCCGCAGATTCAGCATAAGCGCAATTCAAAATCAGGGTTGCCCTAAAATGTAGGGCAAACCTTAAAGCACGACTACGAGAGAAAATCTGCGCTACACTGGCCAATCTTTTTGAAGACAAAATTGTCTGTGCAGACGGCGGCAGAAAGCTCTGCTTCTAAGTTAAAGCGTTTATCAGCGTCGTAAAGAAGTACACCAATATGCAGGAACTTGACGCTTCCATTTTGCGAGAGTTTATAGACCGTATAGAGGGTTCCCATACCGATAAGGAAATCCAAGACAAGGGAAATCACGATTGTTTATAACTTCATCGGTACATTTGATTTTGAACGGACAAAAACTCAAGCACAGCAGAAAACGGCATAGCCGTTTAGCTATACCGTCCCTTGCTTCAATGTTCGCTTAATTTACCTTCCCTTTCCGGGCGGCCCTTTTTCATTGCGATTTTTCCAACATGACCGTACAGATGGGAAAATTGCAGCAGAAACCGTCGATAATTGTCGCTTCTGCCCTGCATCCGAAAGCGTTTCGCGCCGAATCCACGGTGGCCTTCAAGGCTGGAATCGTGTTTTTCTTGGGCAGCCCGATTTCCCCGGTAATTTGCCTTTTATGCGTAAGAGTTGCGGGATATTCCGCAGCCTAGCAACCGACTCAGCCTCTCGGGGAAGTTCTGGCTGGGACCCTTTTCTTCTGGAGTTTTTCTCGATACTCAGCGAGAGAGATTCCTTCATAACGTTGAAAAGCCCGCCGGAGGGAGTAGTCGTTTTCATAGCCTACCTCCTGGCAAAGCGTGCGGACTGAAAGAACGCCTGCACGCATCAATTCCTTCACCCTTTCGACCCGCAGGCGGCAGACAAAATCGGAAAAATTCACATTGGTGGAGGCCTTGAACACCCTGGAGCTCATGGCAACGGAAATACCGAACCTTTGCGATATGGATTTCAGGGAAAGTTCCGGCGACCGGTAGTTTTCCTGAATGTAGCTGCAGATTTGCTCCCCAAGCGAGAGATCATCGGCAAAACGGCCACAGATACGGCAGCACATCTCCCGAAGCCACTCCCAACTGTCCGTCCCTTCGCTCGGCGCCACGATTTCCTCGATGTTCAACTCCGCCGCCGCACGGAGAATTGTATCCTTAAGGGTATAAAACAGCTTCCGTTTTGCAGAGTCCGTTAAGGAGCGGCGCTCATTTTCCTCCTGAAGTTCTGTGAGAATTTTAAGAGTCAGTTCCTTTTTGCCCAGCTTCAAGCCATTGGTCAGCTGGGTCTGCCAATCGGTTGGATAGTAGAAGTTCTCCTGCTGCTGAAGGATTGAGCCGCCGCAGAAATGGGGAAACTGTTCCATGGCACGCCTATCCAGCGCACTGTGGTAGGATTTGCTAATGCCGATGATGTGGGGCTCGATCTTTCCGAGCCATGCGCCGATCCCTTGAACCGCAGAAAAAAACCGCTGGAATTGCTCCAGGATTTTCCAATCCAAGGGGCCCTCCAAATCCGAAAACACCACGGCAATTCCCTCGCCCGGCACCTGCACCAGCTGACTGTGAACGGGCACTGTTTTCAGATTCTCAAATAATTTCGCCACCATCTGTTCGTGTTCATCCGTCCCTTGCATACTGCCGATCAGCAGCACGCAGAACTGATTCTCGTCTGTGTAGCGGATTCCGTAATAGGACAGTTCCCGCGTCAGGCCGCTTATTTGGAAATAGCCCTTGAGCAGTTGGAGAAGCAAGTCATGCTGTACAAACCCCTCATACTCGGAAACCCGGTGCTTCATATCGCTGTTTTCATCCATCAGCTGACCGAAAGCCCATTCCAGCAGATGAAATTCGTTGTTCCGCCCCGCATTTTCCACGCCTCCCGCCATAGGTGCTAAAATGGTCTGGGTCAGCCTTTGAAGCGGGCGGTAGCTCACGCGGGTCAGGAGCATTGCCGCCAGCGGACCGATTCCGAAGGCGACAAAGGAAAATCCCAACAGAAGGAAAACCTCACGGTCGGACAACGAATAGACAGAAAGGTCATAGCTCATTTGATACTGCCACCCGAAGGACTTAGATGGAATGCTGAGATGCAAAACGGTGTCCGACACAGAATCGTGGGACTCCGCTGCACCAAGCGTTCTTCCGGCGGTATCCAGTATGGACAGCGACAAGGGGCGCTTGCCGCCCAGTCTATTCAGCCAGGCATTCATCTCGTCGGTATTAAAAATCAGAACGGTCTGCATCTGTGGCTGCGCCATATATCCTACACTGTTCATTAACCAAACAGCCGGCTTTCCGCGATAGGAAAAACCATCGGCGGACAGCACCTGATAATCGTGGTTAGCCACCAAGATCTGCGTAAGCTCCGGCGGATTGCTCCCCGCATAGCACAGAAACTGACGAATTGACGGAAACCAGCCGCGGGCGGATACTGCCGTATCCTTCTGCGGAAACAGCAGGACTACATCAAAAAGAATGGTATCGTTTTCCGCCAGCACCTGAAAATCGGTGACAATATCCATCTTGTAAACGGCGCTGAAATCTTCGGAAAAGACATCGTTGACCGCTGAATACTTCCAAACCCAAGACAAGTGGAAGAGCTTGTTGGAAAGGCGGGCCAATCTATCCAGACGCTGATCCATCTGATCGGCGAGAATCTGTGCCTCCCTGCGGCACTGCGTCTCCCGATCTGCAATGCGCTGTTTTCGTAAGCTATAGAACATGAGACCCATCAGCAAGGCAGCTCCCAGCAGCAGGATCAGCATATAGGATATAAAGGTCCGAAAGAACAATGCGCTGTGTTTTTTCATACGTCCTCCTCATAATAGAACCATTCGGAGCCGGTACGCTTTATCTAAGAAACGATATGATATTTCGTATTTCCATTATACCATATAACAGCTTAATTTCAACAGAAATCTTATCAAAATTGCTCTATTTTTTTCCAAAAAGTTGCGGTTCTTTTCCGAAAACCGCAAACAATCTGCGGCCGCAAGATTTTTCTTGCAGCCGCAGATTCTCTTTTCACAGCCGGTTGGCTTATTCAGGCAGGATTATCCTCCGTCAATAGGCGAAAATACGGGCGATGAAAGACGTTCCGCACGCCTCAAAGGGCTATTTTGCCGCCTGCCAGATCATGGACGGACCCATGAGGCCGCCGGTGCCAAGTTCGTCCAGCCAAGCATTACGAACTTCCACAACCACCAGATTCTCTTCTCCGAATCTTACGGCATCGGTAATGTCATACTCAAAAGGCTTCATAAGGCTTGCGCCCTGCACCTTCGGGCATGCTTTTCCGTTGACCCAGACCCTTGCCTCATCGTCGACCATACCCAACCAGAGGAAAACATTGCCGTTTCCGGTGGATTCCGGAACCTTCACAGTTGTGCGGTACCACATATAGCCCTTGTAGTAACGCAGGCCTTGCGCCGACCAGGTATCGGAATAGGTTTTCAGCTTCATCCATGACTTGGTGCCCAGACCCGGTTTCTGCAGGCCAATGACATCGCCGTAGGCAGAGGGATAAAGCATTGCGTTCCATTCGTCAGGCATTTCCGTCAGCATGGTGTTGCCGTTGGTTACACGCTCCGCCGCCTGCGGGGCGTAATTCTTCCAGAACCAATCAATGTAGAGATAGCTGCCGTAGGGGTTAATGGCAACGGGAGAATGAAGGACGGACTCCTCCCGGATCTCCAGCGCCTTTTCGTACTTCTGGTTTGCTTCAACGAAATTGAAATCTGTCATGGATTCCATCATGCCCAGGAAGTTTTCACCGAAGTCGAACGCCAAACGGACGGTCTTGATGCGCTCTGCATAAACCGGATCCGCCTGATTGGCGGCGATTTCTTCGGCAGCCTCCAGCGTTACGCGGAGTGCCTCGATTACGCTTTCGGGAAGTTCCTCAATCAACGAGGTAAGGGCCTGTTCGATTCTTGCGTCAGCGGTATCCTCGGTCTGTGCGGCCTCGTTGGTAGCCGCAACGTTGCTGTGGCCCCCGCCAAAGATCTTGCCGAAAAAGTCCTTGATCTTATCCTTAATCTTATTGGACTGCTCCTGGTGCTTGTCGCGGTATTCCTGCAGTTTCTTTTCAATCTGCTCCCGCAGCTCCCGCTGGTACCGCTCAATGGCGTCCTTCAGCTCATCGCGGGCAGACTTATCTTCCTCATGCTGGCCTGCATTCTCCTTCTGTTTCTCAACATAGCTGGCGCTGGTAAGAATCTTCGGGATCTCATAACAACTGCCTGCAAAATAGTCGGCATTGGCATAAGCTGCCTCCAGAATGTTGAAGTGCATCTGCATTGCTTCGGCGGCAGGGCCGTAGAAGGTGGTGAAATACTCGTTCATCAAGGCATCTACATCAAGATCCGCATCCCACATCATCTTGGAGGCCAGATACAAAGACGGTCCGTGATAGCCCCAGGCAGGAAGAACCTCACTGCGAATCGAGGGGACGCCGACATCTTTGTAATACTTATATTCCGCAGCCACCTGATTGATCATGCTGAAGGGGGTGCCGGGATCAGCCAGATTGTACAGATACTGATAGATCATGGGGGAAGCGCCCGCCTCACGCCAGCCGGCGAGAAGCTCCGCATTCTGGTTGCGTTCCCAGGAAAGTTCGTTGCCAATGGCGTGCATACGATCCATGGTGATGTTGGCCAGCACCGGAATCAGCCGCTCGTTGCACTTGGTGGCAACCGGAGGATTCTTGTAGTTGGAATAGGCAAAGAAAGCAATTTTCGCATCGGGATAGCCTTCTTCCGCCAACCGTTCCAGAACCCTGTTGAAGAATCTTACATAACGGTCGCTCATGGACAAAACGCCGTTGGCGGGGTCAATCTGATCCTTTACATCCCAGTCCGGATTAAACGGTGCATTGACGACGCCGTCCCGCGGGCCCATATTAACGACCTTTACGCCCTTTTTCAACTCCACGATGGCACCAGCGACTACAGCCTCCAGCGCATCCGGATTGGTCACGTCCAAGAAATTGCTTCCCGGAAGTTTCAGATCATTGGTGATCTTCACATTGGGCCAGCCCTCTCTGCCGTAAGTGACCTGGTTTATACGGTTATACCTGGCCCAGTCCCTGCCTTCGGTGTAGTTGATCCCGTCAGGCTGGCCGCCGGTCTTCTGGTAACCGTCGATGGAAGCCATATGTCTGCCGTAAAAATCCGGAACGGAAACAGTGTCCTGCTCCTTGACGACAACAGTATCCAGCTTAGGAATTACCGTGCCGTACTCACCGGGCATATACCACCGTACTCCGATCTGCTCCAGCAGTTCATAGCCGGCATACTGAATTCCCCGATCCGTAAGGCCGTTAAGATGGATAGCGCCTGCCTCTACTAAAAGCCGATACGCATCGCAGTCGCTTTCCTTGTTTTCCGCGGCAACCGCCTCGGCAATCGCCTGATTGTTTTCCTCCGCAGCCGGAGAAGCAGAACCGACGTAGATGTTCACGGAGTCTCCTGCGGAGGCTTCCGTCCCCACCGGGATCTCCGCACCGGAAATCTGTTGCATATAACTGGCAAGTTCAGCTGCCAGGGCCGTCTCGGTCTGAGTGGCGGAGACGGAAACGACAATAGATGCAGTCGCCTGCCCATTGTTCACAAGGGTAACGCTAGGCTCCGCATCTACAGCCAGAGCGGGGGAAGTGGAAAGCAAAGTGGATGTAACAGTCAGCGCCATGAATAACGATACAAATTTTCGAAACCGATTCCTCATTGCATGATACCCTCTCTCTCGTTCTTTTTTCTTGCGATTTTGTGCTTCAGATTTGAATTTTCAAAGGTGCTCGTTTGTCTGATTCTGTGTCCCTCCTCCTTTCTGTATATGTACAGACACCACTTTCGAAGACAATAAAATCCATTTGCATGCAGATTACATCCGGCGGGTATTGTAATCTGCATGCGCATTTCCTACAGTGCGGTGACCCGGAAGGCTTTGCCCTCTGGTTCCTTGCGGAAATCAGTTGTTTTTATACCGCTGATAACGGGCGTCGTTGACCTTGATGACCTCGTCCAGGCCCAGATCGCGGAACTTCTGCATGAAGTTGTCCCAATTGTCCAGGGATTCGTTGCCAAGAATCAGATTCATGCCAAGTTCATCGGAATAGCTGTTGAGGGCGGTGAGGTAGCTGGTCAGAACCTCCTGCTCTTCCTGAGTGGGAATCGCATAGGTGGAGGAAGAGAAGGGAGAAATGACATAAGGACGGTGGACCATCTGCTCGATCTTCCGGATGAATCCGCGCTTGCCCTTCTCAGAGCCTTCCCAGCCATCCAGAGTGTCCTGAACGGTGGCGGTGTTCAGCTTAGCAAGGACGTCGGGGTCCTCACCGGACATCCACGGCACGCCATGGAGGAAGAAGTTGATGCCGCCGGTGTGGGCCTCATAGTTTTCCTGAGTCGTTCCGGAAAGCAGAGACTTTACCACCTTTCGGCCGGGATTGCGCTCATCGTCCACGAATTCGTAATCGACGCCTTCTACGCCGTTATTGGAGAGCAGCTTTGCCACATCCGTGCCCGTAGCAAAGTCGTAGTAGTGGATAATGGCTTCCTGAACCTCTTCGGTGCAGGCCTTGGTCATGGCGTATTTGTCGTAGACCAGCTTATTGGAATCGCAGAGCATAAACGGCGCGATTCCTTCCACCGCCTGAATGGGAGCGATGGAGGCATATTCTGCTTCGGGGTCGTCCTTGATGAGATCCGCAAACCAGGTGAGATTTGCGTAGGTGCGCAAACCGGCAATGCGGTTTTCCGCAATGGCCTGGTTGAACATTTCCTCTGTGGCGCCGACCAGACCCACATCCATAAGACCCTCATCCACCATTTGCTTGAGCAGCTTGAAGTAATCCTTCACGCCGTCCTGATACCAGGCCGAGGTAACGCGATCGTTGTTGGGGTCGATTCCGACAACGCCGGGCGTCAGGCCGAACCACTGCGCAATACCGCTGAAGAAGGAGTAGGAATAGCAGTCGATGGAGTACATCTCATCCTTCTGGCCGTTGCCGTTCACGTCGTTTTTCTGGAATGCGCGGAGAGCCTCTAAAAATTCCTCCACGGTCGTCGGCATCTCCATGTTGACCTTCTGGAGCCAATCATACCGGATGCAGGCGCCCACCACGTCCAGATCCTCCACCATTGTGCCGTCGGCCAGCTTTACCGGCGCACGGTAACGGGCGTTGGGCATCCAGTACATATTGCCGTCCGGTGCGGTGCACAGGCTGATGGCAAAGGGAGTGATCTTTTCCAGACGCTGCTTCAGAGAAAGAGACGGATCGCCGTTGATGTTTTCCGGAGCCAGGGGATCTGGACGGCTGTACTTTTCCATCGGCTTCAGCCAGTCCAGAATCTGTCCGTTGAGGCCAAGGTTCAGAGCCGTCACGTCGTCCAAGGGAGTAAGGTTAATCAGGTGCGGCAAATCGCTGGCAGCGGCCATACGCGTTTGAACCACAGTGCCGTACTGCTCATTGGCCACCAATTCTTTTTCCAGAATGATGCCGCGCTTTTCCAGCTCCTTTTCATAGAGGTCAAAGGCCGGAAAGTCCTCGCGGTCGTTATAATTGTAATAGGTTTCCAGACGGTGCTTATCCATGACCCGAATTGTCACAGGCTCGGCCGTTTCCTGACCGCCGGAAGTATCGCTCGAGCTATTTGAACTTTCCGGAAGTGAGCTGGAGCTGGATTGAGTATCGGCGCCGTTGCTGCAGGCGCTGAAAAGGCAAGTAGCGGCTAGCATTGCCGTGAGTATACGCAGACAGTTCTTTTTCATGTTGTTACCTCCTAAAAAATATTAAATATTCTCCGCCGCAGACAGTAAATTGTATTCCGTTACCTCCTAAACATTGATTATTTCCGCCGCAGACGGTCTAGAACGCCGTTATCCCTTCAGGGAGCCCATCATAATCCCCTTCATAAACGATTTTTGGAAGAAGGGGTAGACAAAAAGGATGGGAAGTGTGATAAAAACGATCAATGCGTATTTCAGCTGCTGAGCGGTCAGCGCCGTCTCCTGGGCGGCCACCATGTCCGCCTGCGTCTTCAGCTTAGTGAGATCCACTGTCTGTGCTATGAGGATCCGCTGCAGGTACATCTGCAATGGATGAAGGTCCGGGTTCGTCTGGTAGATGTTGGCGCCAAACCAGCTGTTCCACACGCCTACAATGGTGTAAATTGCGATAACGGCGATTATCGGCTTCGACAGCGGAACGAAAATCCGAAACAGCACCTGAAAATGTCTGGCGCCGTCGATAAAGGCCGATTCGCTCAGGGAAGTCGGAAGCGTGTTGAAGTAGGTGCGGACCAGAATGATGTTCCAGATGCCCACAGCCGCAGGAAGAATCAGGGCCATCCGAGTGTTGTAAAGCCCCAGCCGGTTGATGAGCAGGAAGGTGGGAATCATTCCGCCGCCGAAATACATGGGTACAAGTATGTAGGCGATGACAAATTTCCGTCCGGCCAGCTTGTTGCCCACCAATGGATACGCTGTCATCACCGAGGTGAAGATCATCAGCACGGTGTTGGACACCACATAGATCAAGGTGTTCCCGTAAGAAAGCCACAACCGGCTATCCTTGAAAATCAGCGCATAGGAACCGAAATAAAGTCCCCTGGGATAAAAGACTGGCGGATGCCCCAACGCCATCTGCGGATCGCTGATGGAGCGAATGACGACATAATACATGGGATAGATGGTAATCAGACAGATGATCAAGGCAACTGCGTAGATAAAAAATGTTGCTACGCGGGAACCGTCCCGAATCTTATTGTTAATCGCATCGGATTTCATGTTATCAACCTCCTTTTATTGAAACCGCCGGTCACCAAAGGCCCCAGTCCGTGAGCTTGGTGCTTACCTTGTTGCAGCAGAACAGCAGAGTGAAATTGATGATAGAGACAAACAGGCCTACTGCGGTTCCGTAGCTGAACCTTCCGCCCATCAGGCCGTCCCGGTAGAGATAAGTGCCGATAACATCCGCTGTGGAGTAAACCGCCGGATTGTACATCAGAAGGATCATCTCCGTATTGGAACTGAGCAGACTGCCCACAGCAAAGATGAATTGGATGGAGATCAGTCCGGCCATATGAGGCAGCGTGATATAGATGCAGCGTTTCCACCGGCTGGCTCCATCCATCTTTGCACTTTCATACAGCCCCTGGTCAATGGAAGCAATGGTGGAAAGATAGAGAATACTGGACCATCCGAAGCCCTTCCAGATATTGGTAATCAGATAGACCCATGGGAAAGCGGAAGGCAGCACGTTGTAAGCTTTTGGCGGAACTCCGAACATTCCCAGGAGTATATTGACGATTCCCTTGGTGGAAATGAAGGAAAGCGCCATACCTACGACAACAACGGTGGAGATGAAATGGGGCATGTAGCTGGCGGTCTGCACGAATTTCTTGAACGTATTGTCCCCCAATTCATTAACCAGCAGCGCAAAAAGGATCGGGATGAAAAAAGCGAAAAGCAGGTTCAAAAAGCTGAGCCAAAAAGTGTTGAAGAAGAGTCTGGGAGCCATCGGTGAGGTCAGAAAATCCTTGAAACGCTTGAGCCCCACCCATTTGACGCTGCCGTCAAGGGAAAAGAACGGCATTCCCGGCGTATATTCCTGAAAGGCGATCACAATCCCATACAACGGGATATAACTGAAAACAAACAGATGAATCAGGGCCGGTATCAGGAGAAGATACAGTTCATAATTTTCCTGAAACAGCTTCCTTCTCCGTCTTTTTCTTTTCTCTTTCTGTTCAAGACGTGTATCGTGTTTGGCACTGGGATAAGCGATTGTCTGCTCCCGCATCGGACATCCTCCTAAAACTTTAAGAATTCGAAATTAGTTATTGTGCACAAGTTTTCCTTACAGCTCAAAGTATAATGTGGAAAGCGTGACACGTCAAGCAACAATATTCAATAACCACACATTTTTCTCATGGTTCTTCATTTTCCCTAGGTATGACGGGCTTTTTCCGTGCACAGCTTTTCTCAATCGCACATAATTCAACTGCCGCACCATTTTAACGAATGACCTTTTTGGCGCTTGTTGCGACAGCGGCCGACTCCGAAAAAGGCAGAGAAGGAATCGGGACGCTTTACAGAATACAGCAATAAAAAACGATGCTTCCCCCAAGGGATGCACCGTTTCAAAAGCTATTAAGCCGGAATACGAACACAACCGCTTTGCATACGGCAGATTATCTGCGCTGTTTCAGGCCGGGAAACAGATTCAGCAAAATGGCGCCGGGAATTCTCAACGCTGTTTTTGTCATTTTTCTCTCCTTCGGAAGCCTTGATCCGCTTGTACCTATCCTGCATCTGCCTGTCGATCTCAGCGTTTTTTATCGCAGACGTATATTTCCATAGCAGATATCATACTCCAGACTCGCCCAAACATCCATGCCGATGGTCCGAATCCGAATTTCCGCTCCCACATATTCCGTACGGTCAGAGAGGTAAACCGGCGCCCGGATGTCCAAGTGCAGCGACCGGTAGCCGTTGTAGTTGGGGGGTGGATGGGATTGTGATCATAAAAAACGTTGAATTCGCTGTTGAGGATCTCAAATTTCAGCGCCAACTGCTTCACCGCCGACTCATATAGATTATAAGACCGCTGCAAACTCATGAACGTCTGCGAAAAAGGAACGCTTGATTCTGATTTCGTCCATACTTTTTCCATTTTTTCTCTGGGGAGTCCGGATAAAGCGATGTGCACAAAAACAGACAACCGTCTTTGAATATCCGCTTCCTCCTTTCAGGCATCCCGTGAAACTTGCCACACTCCTTTTCGGTGGTATACTTAACAGTAGAGACGCGTGATCCGGCATCATGTGCCCTTCCGGTATTCCCACTCCCTTGTACCTGCACAATCTTTGGATGATTCCCTTCAAGTCCTGCCGGTATCCTTTGCGGATATTTTTCTCCGGTACTTTGGATAAAACACGATGTGGTACTTGCACACCCATTTGGTATGCGCCAAGCTGTCTGTTCGGTTTGCCATACACTTCAACTCACCTTTCTGCTGCAATAAGCCTGAACACCCTGATTGTATCAGCTTGGTGAGTTTTTGTATAACCTTTTGTCTCCCACCCGCATAGCGAGTGGTTCTCTCTTTCGCTCTGCTTAGCTGCCTCAGGGCATGAATGACAACAACCCCCGGATGGAGTTTCTTCCATCCGGGGGGCTCTTAAAGCGGATTCAAATCATTCTTCGACCGTCATACGGAAATCCAGTTCTCTCGGAACCGGGAACGCCTTCCTCGCCCGCTCCCGCAAAGCATCGTCCACCGGGACGTTCTCCTCCTTTGCGATCCGCAGGGCATGAAGCCCGATCCACAAATCGGAAAGCAGCGTCTCGCCTTCCCGAATGTCGCTGATAACAAGTCCTTCCTCCAGGATCGCCTGCGCCTTGCTTAAGTCGCCCTCTTCCATTTTGGCCCGTGCCAGCAGCGCACGGAGCCGTCCCCGTTTCTGAACGGCTTCCGGAAGCTGGTCATAGAACCGGATAAAATCGCTCCAGCGTCCCGCCTCGATCAGGGCTTCCCCACACTCCAGCGCAAGGGACGGATCCGGCAAAAGCTCTGCCGCTTCCAAAAGCTGGTCTGCCGCTTTGGAGGCAGCGCCCTCCAATTGATCCAGAACAGCCAGATTCCGCCGGGCCCAGGCGTTGTCCTTCCGCTGCAAAGAGCGCTCAAAAGCGTCTCTTGCCTTGTCCCTCTGCCCTTGAGCGCAGTACATGACCCCCAGCTGCAGCCAGCTGTGCCAGTGATCACTGCCCCCCTCCGCTGCCTTTAAAAGCAGCGGGATCCACTCTGCCTGTGTCAGATAGGCAGCCGGCGCCTCGGAAGGATCCGTCTCCGGGAAAACGCCTTCCTCCAGCAGCTGCAGCCACGGATGCTGCTCCTCGCCCATAGACTCTGGAAGGAAGCGGGCGGTCTCTCCGGGAAAGGTGTCCGAAAGCCCTTTCCGCTGCAGCTCCAGTGCGCCCCAGCCGCTGCCGTTCCGGATCGGTTTCTCCGAAACCGTTTCCTCATCCAGACGCTTCAGCTCTTCCTCCAGCTGCTTTCTGGGAAGCGCCTTTTCCAGCTGCTCCTCCACGGACATGCAGGCCGCCTTCCAATCCTCCCCGTGAACCAGCGAGGGATCCGCTTTCATAGCGCCATAGGCTTCCAGCCACTCCCAACGATCGCCGGCGGGCATAGGCAGATGCTCCATCTGGGTCTTTGCAAGCCCCGCCTGCAGTTCCAGGTAGGCTTCCCCCGGCTGGGAGAGGAATTCCTGCCAGTGACGGCCACCTGGATTGGTGCCCCAAAGGAAGAGCTTGCGCCCCTGAAGCCGGTCGGTAGAGGTCTGGATCAGGCCCTCGCCCTTTCCGTCCAAAGCGGTCTCCCATTTCCGCCGGGAAGCCGGAATGTCGAAAAAGAGGTCCATTGCCCGGGAAATCCGAGTGGTGTAGCTTCCATCGACGCCGTGATACATCGG
>OLGA01002189.1_pt1 | contig 14314 bp, 6 predicted proteins | sample 1604881 | NCBI WGS metagenome assembly OLGA01 (sample SAMEA3888896, study PRJEB22519) | human gut metagenome | biome: human gut; feature: human-associated habitat; material: faeces | place: Denmark | collected 2009
CAGTTACTGATTTACCACCAGAAGTCGTTGATCCATCATAATCAAAGTACTGATAGCTGATATCTTCCTTTGGCAAACGGAGGAGCGCCTTCTTTGTCTTATCCTTCGGGAGGAGGGCATTACCCGCCTTGATTGAGAAGCCACCGAAGGTTCCGTCTGCGGCATAGCTCTCGTCCACCTTATTATATACGTGGCTCCAGTAGCCGAGATTCATATCAACACCACTAGGAACTGTTCCATTCGGATAATGCGATGCAGAATAATCTCCCTTAGGAGAGATTTCCTCTACTCCACTCTTCATCCAAGCTCTCTGATAAACCGGATACTTGCTTCGGCTATACACATCAGCTTTTCCATCAGCAGTCTTATCCGTAAACTTGATATCCGTAAACGCCTTGGTTTCCTGTCGGCCATTACTTGCCGGCACATACATATCACCGGCGTAGATATACTGCAGAGGTGAAGCCATGGTGTACCACTTGTTAGGCACCAGCTCCTTCTCTACCCAAGCCTTGTCATATACCAGATAGCACTGGTCACGAAGCTCGCCCTGAGGCTTGAAGTAAATCTGATGGCAGGTATTACCATAGAACTTCTCACACTTCAGATTACCATCAGTTTCGAATCCCTTATTAGGATCTGCTGCATTCCAATTCGCCATGATGTCGTACTGGATATACTTCGTAGCCTCATTACCCTTACCGTTAGTCAGCTTGGTAGCGATGCGATTGGTGCTACGGTAAACGATGTTACCGAGGTCAGGGAATGGTAAACCATTCAGATTACCGATAGTTACCTTGGTAAACTTCATTGGCACATAGCTGTTCAGCGTAGGAATGTCATTAGCAGAAGTTGGCGTACCAGACATGCTATTGCCATATTTCAGATAATTCGTATAACCATCATCATACAGTTCTTCCTTAGAAGAGCGATGCCAGTTGACATCATTATTCCAGTTGGCATTCATACCGCCATCCGCAGTAGGAGTCCAGGTAATGAACTCCGGTACAATCTTCAGCTTGAGATAAGACTCGCCAGGGCAGTTGGTAGTTTCCGCAGAAGCAGCCCTCTTCTCGTAAACGAATCGGAGAACATAGTAATATCCCTCATGGAAATCAGCAACTGCATCATTCTCAAACTTGAGGTTGAGTGTAGCCTGAGTCTTCTTATCAAAAGCAGGCAACTCTGCTTTCTCCAATGTGGCAACCTGTGTATTCAGCTTCTTTTCCCATAAAGGATCATTGGTTGTTGCAACATACACCTTTGTCGAAGCGTCAGCAGAAGTACCATTGTCATCAATGAAAGTAAGAGGTTCAGTTATAGCTGTTCCACCTCTCATCGTAGCACTATGAAGAGGCACCTTCAAATATCCCTTAGAAGTCTTCAGCTTCTCCAACTGTGGCAAACCAATACGAAGCGATGCCTCATAGCTGCCATCATTGAAAGGATAATCCACATCATTGAATCCGAAGTTAAGCTTAGGACCATCCAACATCACACGTAAATCTACCGGTATAGCACCTGTACACAACAGAAAGGTTGTACCATTGATTACGTATGGAATATAGCCATCTGTCTCTTCTCCCTCAGGCTTCATATAGATTTGATGAGTTTTACCCAAGGGAAGCTTATCATTGCTGATGGTGATTTCGTTGCTGGCTGCTTCGTTCAACTTATTTTTCTCAGCTGTACCATCAAGATACCAGATGAACTTAACATTATTCAATGTTATCTTACCACCATTATGAGGATCAGTTGTAGTCAATTGTCCCTTGATTTTAACCTCATAGTTGTCAGCTTGATCGCAAGGAATCTTATAATCCGTTACGATATTACCATCAGTATCAGTAATGATTGGATGCTGGCTAACCATTTCGAACCAGTCACTATATAGCGAGCAAATTTCTGCAGGTGAGCCCCAATTAGCCTTACCCTCAGCAGGATTACCTGTAGATACAGATACATAATACTTCTTACCTGTAGTCAAAGGATAGTCTTTATTGCTAAACACAATATAGGTTTCACCTTCACTGTCTACTTCTATCATATTAGTACCATCGATTTCAAAGTTCTTACACGTTTCCTCTGAATCGTATACGTCTACAGTACCATATTTATCACCATCAACTTTCGTCGTCGTTTTTTTCGTTATATCATATAAATTATATGAATAAAGTCCTTCACCAGAAACAGGTTTACCATCTTCATCCACTAAACGGAAATAAATTTTGGTATCTTTATGATCCAAGATTGCATTCAATGTCTCGTGGATAGCACGTATCTTCAGCTTGACGGTTCCAGTTGTAGCACCGCCACATACCGGCTTCTCCTGGAGTACCTCTACTTTTGCAGGTTCGATATAGATACGGATATCATCTACGGCATAATCGGCACCCTCAGTATTCTGACAATAGTTATCAATGACAACTCTAAAATCAGAGTAATTCTCTACACCAGATTCCTTCTGAATGACAATTTTACCATAAACCTGATACCATTTAGCCTTGGTTAAATCATCAACATTTGTCTTAAAATCTCCAGACGAGAAAGAATGAAGCAGTTTTTGACTCTGTATATTTCCTTCTGCATCATAATTCACTCCATAAAGTTTAAACATAACCTGAGGGACTTGTTTACCCTCTGAAGTCATATCTGCGACATTAGCAGAAAATATCATCTGCATACCCGTACAGAGATTTGCCTTAAAATCTGCAGCGGCAATCTGACGACTCTCATCAGAAGCATCCACATAAAGGAAGTGTCCGTACTGAGATCCATTCGTCATTTCGTACGTGCGATCATACAAGGGTTGACCTGTCCACCAAACATAATCATCCTTACCATCAGAAGATTTTCCAGAAATACCAGAAATATTAGCAGTTTTATAAAGTCCATAATCTCCATGAAGTGGGGAATGTCCAATACCAACAGAATAACCAGTAGCATCATAGTCTATCAAATCACGATATACGAAGCTATAGGCACGGCGATCCCATCTTGATGGCAATCGGTCTTGGTTGTCATCTGGAGTTGTTGGGGCTGCCACCGTTTGCTCATCATCATCATCGTCAAATGAAATAGGCTTGGTGGCTTGTTGATAATGCTCATCAAGATATGATATGGTTCTGTTATTATAGCCTTTAGCAGTTATCTGCTCATGCGTCATTGGATGGAATCCCATAAAACGAACATCAAAATTAGCTACAGGACACATATCGTTTCCTTCACCCAAATAAGCTACAACAAATACAGGAGTACCTTTATCTATAACCGGCTTTTCATTAGCAGCAATCTTCGAACCTTCTAAATTGTACCAGTCAGCATCATTCAGTTTTTCTTCACTTAAATCAAGAAAGCGAACTTTCCCTGATAACTTGCAATATTTTGATTTAGAAACATCATAAATACGCCATTCGATAAAACCTCCGTACTTAGAAACAGAGACATATTTTGACTTATCAAAATCAGCTTCAGTAATATCATTATTGTATACAACCTTTATCAAACTAGCAGGTTTCATCGGATAAAATGAGTATCGAGAAATATCATTCAATTGCAAACGCAATGTTGTTACTGACTTTTCATCCTTATAACCAAATGTAACCTTCTTATTATCTTCATAAGTATAATCACCATCATCATGATTACATAATGCAGCCATGATATCATCAGCAATCTTCTTTTTGGGAAGAATATGGAAGATGTAACGAATAGACAAAGTTGGTTCATGGAGCAGATAAGTCTTTGACTCATCCATTCCGTCAATATATCTACTTACATCACAGGCAATGGTCTCCCCTTTCCATGAATCGTTAACATGGGAAGTACTATAATTAACACCTATCCTATTGCTAGTAGGATGTGCACCGATATTATTGGCGAATAATCCCCATTTTCCCTTCTTGAATAATTTTGTTTGTGTTTCATCAACAACCTTAAGATGTTCTGATCCTTCATCAGTATTATAATTATACCAACGGAAATAACCACGAGGTTCAAGATCATTACCATCTCCCTCATACCTCTGGAATGGCAGGGACAAGAGAATCTGCGGATTGTATTCTTTTCCATCAACATAATAATAATACTCCCATTCATGGGTCTTCTGATAGGTATGCCCGTTCACCATATCCCAGTCCCCCTTCTTATTGGCGATACCTTCATAATGCTTAAATGGAAGATTATCTGGAGAATAGAGCTTTACATTTATCTTGCTCTTGAAAGCAGATGGTTCTTTTGTTATAACCCCATATTGAGCCTCATATCCTGTAAGATCATTGCTCAACAAACAATATACCTTCATATCAGAAGACCATGAAGAACCGGAAGGCAACTCGAAAGTTACATCCAATCCATTAGGTAACAAAGAAGAACCATCAGTCGATAGCAAGGTGTAATACCCCACACCCTCAGAAGTTTTGCGCAAAGCCAAAGCGCCATTATTAGAATTAGCACTTATGATTTTGCCAGCCTTATCAGCCAATACCCAACGCATATAGAAGTTGCTGACATCTTTCTTATCAGCTACGCCAAAATCAGATAGGATATCAGGAACTATATCTTTCAAACTTACCTCAAGTTTTCCGCCTTTATATATTGCATCTACATCATGACTTGATTCAGCTGCTACATTGTCTGCAGAAAGTTCCAAAGGAAGCGCATCAAGTGTTTCCTGCTTTACAAACTTGAAGGAATATTCACCATTAATAATAGATGGCTCCTGAAGAATATAGGTATTTCCTTTATATGTTACCACCTTGGCATCATCGTCATTATTTGCCCAAGTACACTTCAAAACATAGTTCTCTACTTTTGCTCCTTCTGGAAGTTTCGAGAAATCAAAGGTCACAGTACGGTCTGCCTCATTAGCTATAACGGTTGAATTAAAGAAAATCAAATCAGAACCTTGAACTGCTGATGAAGAATTACTCAATTTATCTGTTATGGAAGCAACAGGAGTGGTAGCAGTCTCAGACTCAAATAACTGCCAACGCAAATACTTAGCATTGAAATCTGGCAAAGTAACATGGGTTGTGGTCGCAGCTTTTGGGATTATAGAAGTACTTTCTGCTTTGGAAAAAGTTGGTGACTTACTGCCATACTTAATCGCAGAAGACTTCAAGCCATCTTCTGTATATAAATCAAATTCCATCCTTTTGACGCCTGCAAGATTCTCTTTTTGGGTTAAGAGATTGGCATCGTTTGAAAGAAGGAGAACGAGTTTTGAATTATGGATAGAAGCACCTTTAGGATCTAATTTATACTCAAAAATTTCTTTATAAGGATCCCCATATAAATACTTAGTTTTATCATAATACACATAACATTTGTCTTTCAGATGACCATCCCATTCATTAGGGACTTTTTTTATAGGATGACTACTATTACGATCATTAGAAATCTCCCAACTTGATATATCAAGTTTCTCTCCATCTTTCTCAAAATAGAAACATGCATAATTAAATTTATTCAATATATAATCACTCAATGATAATGGAGTGTCATCCATTACATATGAACCATCACTAGCCCATCCTTCCACTGGCATCAAAACCAATGAAAGGAGGAGGATGAGAGTACGATATATGTTTTTAATCTTATTCATAGCGATAGTATTTACGTGTATAATGTTTACGAGCAGCAAAGCTACTCAAATCCTTGGTGAAAAGTATCTTGTATGTTAGAGACTTGTCTGCTACACCCGGTACAGGGACAGTGACCTGATAGAGGGCGCTCTGCTTGTCGGCTTTGTCATCATTGAAAGTACCTTCAAAATAACCAGTGGATGGAGTCCATTTAGGAAGAGGAGTTTTAAATACCAACTCGGCATTCGCTTTTGCTGCAGCGGCATCAAGCATACCCTCTTCTTGGATTAACTCCCATTTTACATTGGCATAATCGATGGTTCCAGACACATCGGTATCATCGGCATGCACTACCTTTGGCTGGATATGGAATTCCTCTTCCGGGTAATAACAGGTATAGGAAAGAGTGGTTCCGTTATCTCTTATGGATGGATAGAGACCGATGGCTGTGAAGGACTGAACATCAAACTTCAACTTGTAATCATCTAATGAGATGGGGAGAATGTGATGGTCGTTGCGAGCTATCGTTTTCCAATCCTGGAACAGAGCGTAACGCTTGATTCCTGCTGAAGTATTCAGGTTGATGATGAAATACTTGGAAGTATTGCCCGCTGCGCTTTCATTCACATAGAATGAAACCTCATTCTCTGTATTATAATCGTTTATATTTGCCTGTATCGTCATTGGTGAAGACAGCTTATAAGTATAATTCTCCGTTGCAGCCTGCTCTACCAGATTTGGAGTACATGTAACTTGAGCATTATCTGCACCAGATGACGCATCAGAATGCTTTGGCAGCAACATGATGTTATCAGCATCTGCATTATCTTTGCTATTCTTAGTAATATCGCTGATGGTAATATCTTTGATTTCCAAAGGAGTAGCACTTGGATTCTTAAACCGAAGCGTAACCTTTGCCAGCATTCTTACTAACCAAAGCTTCTTCTTATCAGTTGTTCCATCTTGGTTTACAGTAAGCGTCTGCTCATTACTCATAGGAATACCAGAAATAGTAGCATCGAAGCCATTGCCATTCATCTTATATTTCTTGTTCTTAAAATCAACATCAGAACCGCTTGTCAATGTACCCAACTGCGTTTTATCAATATTGGCAAAAGAATAGACCTGATAGGTGCCTGGGGCTACATTCTCCAGAGTAACCTCGTCTTCCTCAGCATGCTGAGCATCAACCTGAGTTTTCTCTATGGTCTGCACCACATTACCATCTAGAGTAAGAACAACAAACCAGCTCTTCATATTCTCTGCATCGGAACCAGACTCCCAATCTGGGTTAAGAGCACGGCTATGAGGTGCAGCCTGACCTATAGAGCCAGGCGCAGAAGTAGAGAGCTTGAGATGAATGGTATAACCATTTTTGCTTCCTCCATCAGAATTATCAGACATAGAACTGTCGTCTGGCGAGCAAGCCGTAAAGGTGGCAAGCATCGTCAGTACCAACAGCGCCATTATCGTTTTTATCTTATTCATATCTATTACTCATTATTATCCGTCTTATTACATGGAAGTCTCTGCATGGGTATACTTTGCCCACTTCTTGACAGCAATCGTGAGAACCATACCCTTCTTCTCACCCACTACTCCTTCTATCTTGATGCGATAGATGTTATTGCGGACTATGCCATAATACATAGGAGCGGTTTTAGGACCAGCACCTGTTGGATCACTATGGCGAATGGTATAGGTATAGTATTTATCTGTACCAGATTTACCCGTCTTAGGCTGCTTCTTGGTTGAATCCCAATCAGGAAGCTCATAATATTTGCCTTTAAACACCAGTCCTGTTGCATACTCTTCTGAATTATCAAAAGTAGTATTCTCCATCGCATAATCAAGAACGAAGAAAGAGCTTGCTGTTCCTAAAACTTTCTTGACTGGAAGGTATCCTGTAGCAGATGGCCAACTTGCATCATTTAACTTACGAACATTATATGTAAGACCACTTGGCGTAGAACCAGTATTCTTACCGGAAGTCCATGGATCTATCACATAGTTTGTAGCAGTCTTGTCGGTTTCTGAAACAGTATTCTCATTTCCCAAATAGGTCAGAGATGTTCCCGCTTTATCCCCCACACGCTTAATGCAAAACTCATCGGAAGTAAGCTTGTTGTAAGGGAGGATAGACTCCAAAACAAAGCCACCCACTAAATTGTTTGAAACATCCTTCACATCAAAAGCATAAGTTCCGGTACCAGGAGTTGTTGGAGAATCAACATACTTACCGTCACCTGGATCAATATCAATACGGGCAGCTAGACGCTCTATATCAACATTTACTGTAAGCGGATTAGCCTCGGTTCCATCACCAGTAGCATTACCACCAGCAGAAGTCAACTCGGTAGTAGCATCCTTCTCTGAAGTCATGATAAAGTATTTCGAAGTAGAATCAAAAGCCGGAAGATGAGCATCTCTAAGTTCACTCAGTTTCTTGTTCAAATAGCTTAGAGTTATGTCACCGGCATTCGCTACCACCAAAACATGATATGCCTTGGTAACGACGATTGGCGTACATTGCTTTTTCTCGAACGTATATACCTTATCATATTTTGTATTGCCTGCATTCTCTGTTGGTTTCTCAAAAAAGAAAGCCTGCTCTATCTTTGCATCGCCATCGCTTATGCCTGTAGTGCTAGAGTAAAGAAATACACAGACATTGTTCACCTTATATTCGTTTTCAAAAGCCGTTTCTCTACCATCACCGTCTTCCCCTCCTTGAGGACCTGCTGCACGAGACGTGGATTGGGTATCACCAGCCACAGCTACCTGCACAGTAAAGTAAGCCTCTCCTTTGAAGGCATCGGGCTTGCCGTCATCATCATCGGTGCTGCCAGCGCAGGATGCGAATGCACCGATGACAAGAACTGAAAGCAGAAGCAGATATATTGATTTCAACTTCTTCATAATCCTCTTAGTTGTTAAGTACTTCAAACTGTATTCTCTGACTCCAGCTAAGCGCATTCACGCTGATAGTAATGTAAGCGTATTTCAACTTACCATCTTGAAGGAAGAACTGTAACTTATAGTCATAAGCTCTATCCAAGAACTCTTGTGGAGTATACATATATTCCTCACTGGTGCGAACTCGGCTCAAGAGGTCAGGCAAATCTACATCTACCACGGTCTTGCCTGTTTCCTTGTTGGCGATGATCAATTTTCCATCGTCCTTCGCCTTATCGTGATAAATCAGACGGGAGGTCATAAAGTCGGCATGAGCTATCTTGCCTACTCCTTCCAATTCATTACCATTGACATCACCTGCAGTAGAGCCTTCACGGTCTTCTGTATTCCAAACAGCATGTGGAGTATAGATTACCTGATTAGTCTCATCAAGTGAATTGTCACAGAGGATGTGGGAATTATGGTCTTGGATGATAAAACTATAGTCGTTTACATCCATTGTGGTTGGGTCGTTGAGTTCACGCAAGGTAACATTAATCTTCTTGGTATCACGTACCAGCGAAACGGTGGTATAGTTAGGACGGGTAGCGGAATACTCTACGAGCGCATCTGACTTACCATGCCACAGGGTATCGAGTGGCAAGTTGTGGTTATCTATGATATAATAACCATTGCGCTGAATCTTATCAAGGTTTACTTCCAATTTATCCATCTTATCGCCCACAGCAGGTTCTGTACGAACGAACTTTGCACGCTGGGTATTCAACTGATCAGCATAAGCATTCTGTCCAGCCAAAGCTATGAACTGATACTTGCCTGGTTGAAGATCGGTAATATGCATTTTATAGTCTATATTTTTCAAAGGCAGCGCAGATAAAGAGTTTGCCTCTTCGAATTTCTTCACAAAATTTCCATTTTCATCATAGACATAAAGGGTTACCGCCCCAACATGATCATTGAACATGTCAGCACGCTGCAAGTTATAGTCATACTTAAACTTGACATAAATCCCTGTAGGACAATCGTCGGTGTCGGTATGCCACATATCACAGGAGGCAACCGTCAAGAGTGTAGCAATCGCCAGCACTCCCCTTTTCACCAAGCTAAAAATCTGCGCTTTCATATATTTCTTCGTTTTATATATATTGAATCTAATTATTATCACATGAAGTGTCGGACAGAATCCGAATATCACCATCTCTTTGCATCTGGCGATGCGATGCCTTGCTGTTCAACAAGTTTGTTTATCAGATTATTTCTGATGTAGTTGTTTGTTTTATTATATATGCCCCCACCTGAAAAAGGTGGGTGGGGGCATGATTATTTTACTGAAGGATTGTATTCTGCTTACGAACAGCCCAAGAGAGAGCATTAATCTTGCAAGAGATATAACGCTTCAAGTTATCATCAGGAGTATCGTCATTGTTTACATTAAGTTCACCTGGTGTTGAAGCACCAATTGCTGCTACGCCAGTAACATCAAGTTTATACCAGTTGTTACGGAGAACACCATAACGACCCAACCAATTCTGCTCACTCTTTGGATCAGGATAAGATAAAGTTGTCTTGTTTGAAGGATTCCAAGGAGTCAACTCGTCACCAAAGTGCTTAATCAAAATGGTATAGTATGCATAACCATCCTTGAACTCATTAACCTTAATAGTTGGCTTGAATGTTGTTAAGTCGGCTGCAGTGACTTCCTTATCTGTTGTACCATCAGTTAAAGTCATCTTTGTGATAGTCACTTTTCCTGCAGCATCGGCAAATTCAACATCCTTCACAGTAATTGTTGCTGTTACAGTAGGATAATAATGTGTCTTTACATATGCAGAACCCATTTCTGCCAAGAATCTCTTACCAATTTCAGTCTTGACGTCAGCTTTAGAATATACTACACCCTTATTGTCGTCAATAGTGAAGAAAGTACCTGCAGTGTAACCATCAGGGGTAATCTTCATCTTTACAATTGCACAAGTTGTCTCCTTTACATTCTGGTGAGCTACATTAAATGTATTCTCATAGCAATAAGTGCTTGCGCCACCTGCCAATGTTGGTTCGGCATTTCCATCAGTGAAAGAAGGAGCTACATCATAGTTAGCATCTTTGCCCCAATAAGTTCTGTAACCCTTACCAGTAGCAATTGCAGAAATACCTGCAAAACGGTAAGAATTATTGTCATAGTCTACATGGGATGCAGTTGTAAAATCTGTAGCATCAGACTTATAACTATTCCAAGTATTATCATACAGGCGAGTCAAATAAGAAGAGGTATTTACATTAGCCAATCTCCAACCCTCCAAAGAATATGCAAAAGTTTTTGCTGCACCGCTACCTACACTAACTGTATTTGTAGAAGTACCTGTAGCATTTTCCAAAGTTACCTTAGCAGCCAAACGCTCAACATAAATATTAGCAGCAGGATGAGAAGTTGCCTCTGACTCTGTTTTATAAATTTTATCTGTAACATCTGTCAATGTTGTAGCTTCCAAAGAACTAAAATCAGCCTTACCTGGCTTGCTAATGATAACAGCATTTGACATCATCAGATTATCCTCTTTCAAAGGTGTATTTATATCCTTCTTTGACAAGTCCTCAAAGGTACCAGTAAAGTCAGTTCCATTTACCTGTAAAGTATTAGTAGAAGTTACTTTTAATGCATCATTATGGTTCAATACAACAAAAGCATATATTTTATCTGTAGACGATGCAGAAATCACGTTGATTTTCTGAACCTTTGATAAAGTGGTAGAGATTTGAGTACTAGGCGTAAGATCCTTCTTCCAGCCACTCAAATTATAAGCAGCCTTGATTTGTGCTGTTGCTTCATCTGCTCCCGCAAAAAGGATAAGAGTGGCATCCTTAACATTGTACTCTTTTGCATCACCATGATCAAGAACATCATTAGCTGCACGCGAGGTTGACTGAGGCTGAGTAGGCAAATTCAATGTTACATTAACAAAGCCTTGACCATCGGCACCAAACTTACCAGTTTCACCACCATTCAGATCATCACTACTTGAACAAGAACCGAGCATCAGCCCTGCCAATGCAACGGAAAATAATAAAGTTTTCTTCATCTTGTAAGTTATTATTGTTGTTATTAATATTTTATTTCTTTACTTATAAACGTTTAAAAAATCTAATTATATTACATTTTTATATACTTGGTTTACAAATCGTCTAATACGTTATATTTGAGTTTCTTTCTATATTTGTACTTAGAAAAAATATGCCTGGTTCAGGAGACTATCCCAGGTCAGGGCAGTGCCCTGACTCTAAGGAACAGCTATATTAACCTAAACAGACAGTATGTATAACTTTATAGATTCTGTAAATTTTCTTTTGCAGAAGCAACGCCAGCCTTGGCAGCCTGCTCCAGGTAATAACGAGCTTGCTTCTCGTTACCCTTCAGCATCTCATAGACACCTCGGGCATTCTGGGCATTCGGACTGATTCCTGCCTTATCGAGATAAGATTTCGCACCATCTGCATCACCGGCATTCAAACGGGTAATGGCTGCATTCAGATTCGCTGTCTCGTTCTCAGGGAACATGCGGACGGCAATCTCCATCACATCATTAAACTCCTTGCTGCCTGGCTCGTAAGTCTGGGCTACCAGAAACATCTCCTCCTGGCTCAACTGCTGTGGCTTGGTCTTGATGATCTCCTTTGCCTCTTCCACATCAAAAGGTTTCACCTTATAAGTAATGTGGTAGTCGGAATGGCGGAGGGCAGGATACCAGGTATCGAGCATAAAGCGATACTCTGAAGGATACTGCTTCTTGATCTTCAACTCCCGCGCATCCGGATTCAGACTCTTGTCTGCAATAATCGCCAGAATGGCATCCTTATGCTCCAGGTTGCTACCTTTAATATAAGCTATCAGACCATCCCAATCCTCTGGAGTAGAAGAAACCGTGAAGAGATTGTTTGGCAACTTCACCATTCGGCGGACATATTCGGTCAGCGTCTTGGCACGGTTCTTTGCCAGATAATCATTATGCGTGTAAGGACTCTCCGGTGATGCATAACCATGAATATTGATGCCGCTCACTTCGAGATTCTTATCTTCCTTCAATGCATTGATGGTACGGATGATGCTATCCAACTGTGCAGGATTACGGCGATAATCTGGATGCAACTCTATGCGGTCTACCGGAAAATCAATATAAGCACGCTTATCAAGATGACGGACCTTGACCACTTCTACCTCTGGACGGACGAAAGAAGCTACCGGCTGGCGACGACGAGTGATGGTAAAATCAGTACCATCCTGCAAATCACCACAACCGCAGAGGTCCTCGTGAATTTCGAGATCGTAGTTCCTTACCTTGGAAGACAGAGGAACGGATGCCAGATACTTCACGGTCTGCTGCTTCTTGTTGTCTCGCTTCACCACGAAAGCCTGAGGAGAAAGCTGCAACTGTTTCTTTCCAACCCCTCGGTCAAACATGATCTGCTGTCTTCTACCGTTGATTACAATCTCAGGCATCTTGAGCAACTCTCCCTTATGCTTGATAATCGGAGTATACACAAGCTGGTTGTTAGTAGGGAGATCCAGGGAATCGAGATTCAGATCCATCATAACCGTAATCAGGTCATTGTGATGCGACATCTCTACATGAGATACCTGTATCTTTTCAGCAGCCAACTTGAGACTCTTGCAATCCTGGGCTGCAAGAGGCATAGCCATCAAAAGAGAGCTGAATAATAATATGTAGTTCTTAAATTCTTTCATACTCATAGATTATGTTTAATGAGTTACAACATATAAATAAGAGAAATGGCTGCCTTGGTAGGACCCACGTAGTTGTCATGAGATGACTTCTCCTTCTCGCCACAGGCACCACACTTGAACTTTTCGTACTGGATATAATCATATCCGAAACCTACTGAGGTTTCCAGATTCCAGTGCTTGGAAAGAGGCCATTGATAACCAGCGGTCACACCACCACCTACATACCATCCCTCATAGCGATGATTACGTAGAGATTTGAAAATACCTAGGGGTAGCTTCACTCCTCCTGCATTAAACTGTCCGCCCATGGCATGAACACCCAAGAACCAGCCATTGAAGCTCTGGCAAAACCAGTAACGATATTCTGGTTGCAAAAGCCAATGACGGAGGCTTGACTGGTCGCCACCGGACTGTTTCCAAGGATTGAAGCCAAAGAATACCTGAGCGGTATGCTTCTTGCCTAAGGCAGTCTCGACACCGAGATTAGGAGTTGTTGTAGCCCAATATAAGAGGTTGGACTTGACTCCAATGTTTTGCGCATAATTAGCTAGTGATACAAATATGAGTAACACTGAAGCTAAAATCAATCGTTTAACCATCTATTAAAAGAGTTTAGTTAAGTCTATTTATTTATTTCGTTTTTACTATATCAATAGGTAATTATATAAATTTACCCGTTTACATGATAATTCGCAATTTCTTGGGGCAAAAGTAGGAAGAAAAAATGAATGGGGGGGGGAATTTCGCAACTTTTTGGTGGAAAAAACATTTTAGTACGTAATTTTGCTGATTTTATAATGAAAATCCACCATTCATCAACATTTTATGCATAGACATCACTAAAAGGAACTGTAAAAGGTAAAAGAGTAAAAGGGTAAAAAGGTAAAAGGAGCTGCGACCATCTGCGAAATCCCAGACCGAACAGGTCAAAAATCTGGGCACATCAGTGAAATCTGTGGAAAAAAGAAAAAGCATCAAAGAAAAATCTGCGTCATCTGCGAAATCTGCGTGACAAAGAACCAATCCGCGTGAAAACAAAAAAGCCTCAGAAATCTTTCGAAATCTGAGGCTCTTG
>OLGA01002194.1_pt1 | contig 14288 bp, 14 predicted proteins | sample 1604881 | NCBI WGS metagenome assembly OLGA01 (sample SAMEA3888896, study PRJEB22519) | human gut metagenome | biome: human gut; feature: human-associated habitat; material: faeces | place: Denmark | collected 2009
TGACCCCCTGCTTGTAAGGCAGGTGCTCTAACCAGCTGAGCTATGCTCCCAGGTTGCCGCTTCGTCAGACGGCAAAAGCTATTATATGGGAAACTTCCCGATTTGTCAACCCAATTTTGCAATTTTTTTATTTTTTTCTGCCCCCGCCGTGCAGGCAGGGGCAGATCGCATTCATCAGGCACGCGCAGCCCGTTCCAGCAGCTGCCGGATCTCCTCCGGTGTAAAATGCTGACGGCTGTCGCAGAACTGGCAGGTCAGCTCGATCCCCTTGGGATCTTCCGCCAGCTCCGTCAGCTGCTTCCGCCCCAAGCTCACCAGCGCCGCCGCCATCCGCTCCCGGCTGCAATAGCAGCGGTACTCCACCGGCGTCTTCTCCAGAATCTCCAGTTCAAAGCCGCTCATGACCCGCCGCAAAAGGCTCTCCGGGTCGTCGTTCTCTTTCAGCAGACCAGTTACGGCCCCTGCCGCCATGATCCCCTGTTCCAGCCGGTCGATCACGCCCTCCGGCGCACCGGGCAGCAGCTGGATCAGATAGCCGCCCGCGCGAAGCACGCTCCGGTCCCGGTCCACCAGTACGCCCAGACCGCAGGCTGTAGGGATCTGCTCGGACTCCACAAAATAGCTGGCCAGATCTTCAGCGATTTCGCCCCCCAGCAGCTCTACGCTGCCCACATAGGGTTCCTTCATGTTCAGATCCTTGATGACCGTCAGGGTACCGCTGTGGCCTACAGCGCCGCCCACATCCAGCTTGCCGTCTGCCCGGATCGGCAGATCCGCCTGCGGGTTCTGCACACTGCCCCGGACGTTGCCCTGATTGTCAGCCACCACAAGCAGCGTTCCCAAGGGGCCGTCGCCCTTGATGCGGAGGGTCACGCTGGCCCCCTCGCCCTTCAAGTCGCTCCCCATCATGGAGCCTGCCGCCAGCAGGCGGCCCAGCGCCGCCGTAGCTACCGGCGAGGTCTGATGAATCTGCCGGGCGCGTTCCGTCAGCTCCCGCGTAGACACCGCTGACGCCTTCACAAAGCCATCTTTGGAGATGGCGCGTACAAGTTGATCGCTCATATCTTAAAATAACTCCTTCATGATTTCAGAGGCTTCCGGCAGCGGACGATCCAACGATCCTCCGTATCTTTGGGCGGGCGCCGGGTCAGATCGCCGGTTATGGCGATTTTTTCAAATCCCGCGTCTGTCAGAAACGCCGTTAGCTCCTCTGCGCTCCACGCCCGTTCCCGATGCTCCTCATAGTCCCGCTCCCATGCTCCATCCGCCTGCAAGCGGAACAGATCCACCTGATAGGTGCAGATTTTCGTCTTTTCCGAGAAAAATGTGCGCCAGACGCAGTAGCTGTCCTCTGTTTCATCGGTGTAGAGTTGGCAGTCCATCCGCCGGAGCTTGTAAGGGGTATTGACGTCAAAAATGAAGCTTCCGCCGGGCTTGAGATAGCGGAACACCCGCCGGAACGTCTCCCGGATGTCCTTCTCTCGCGTCAGATAGTTCAGGGAGTCCAGTGTGGACACCGCCGCGTCCACCGGCTCCAGCAGATGGAGCTTCGGCATGGATTGCAGCAGAAAGAACGGCGGCCTTTCCAGCGCCGCCGCTTTATTCATTCCCTGCGTCAGCATCTCTTCCGACAGGTCGGTAGCCGTCACGTCGTACCCCTTCGCCGCCAGCAGGCAGGCAATGGTGCCGGTACCGCAGGCCAGATCCAGAACCGTCCGCACCGGGATGGCGCTTTTCTGGAACAGCTTTTCCAGATAGTCTGCCCGCCGCCGGTAAATACCGTCGGCCATCAGGCCGTCGTAACTGGCGGCCAGTGCATCATAGCTGCTCATGCTTCCGGCTTCTTATCCACCGCTTCCAGCTCCTTCATGCGGGCGAACACCCGCTCGTAGGCGCCAGTGCCATAGCTCAGAGAGCGGTTCACCCGGCTGATAGTGGCAGAGGATGCACCGGTCTGTTCCAGAATGTCGCTGTAGATCATGCCGTCATTCAGCAGGGACGCCACCTCAAAGCGCTGCTCCATAGAGCGCAGCTCCGACACCGTGCAGAGATCCTGAAAGAAGTCGTAGCACTCCTGCGGGTCCTTCAGCTGCAAAATTGCCTGATAAAGTCTGTCATTTTTTTCTTTTTTTCCGATTCTGACCATGATGAAGCATTCCTTTCCTTCCACGCTCCATAATTTCCCGGAACGCCGGGAACAAACACTTTTAGCCTTTACATTTTAACACAGTAGTTTGAGAAATGGAAGCCCCCGAAATGTTAAATTTTTTCCCGTTCTCCGCACCGCCCGCAGCTGCGCCGCATAGAATACGGCAGCATCAGGAAGGGAGGCTGTGCCGTGAAGTCTGCCGCAGACAGCTTGGAAACCGAGACGTTCACCGCGGAGCGGGAATGGGTCGTGGAGGGGATTCCCGTACTCACCGCCCGGATCGCTCTGCCGGAGCCTGTCGGCCCGGAAACCCGGCTGAAGCGCCGTATCCGCCGGTACTACCGCACGCAATGCCGGGCCTATCTGAGATACTGCGGCCGGCAGCTGTTTCCCATGGCGGCCGCCGCTTACCATGCCGCATTGGCATCCAGTGCCCCGCTCCCCTGCTTCCGCGCGGAGCTGACCTATCATGTAACCTGTCACGAGGGAGGCTTCTGGAGTCTGTACACGCAGTCGCAGGAGCCGGACGACGGTGGCCGGACGCTGCTGCGCCGCTGGGGCGACACCTGGGATCTGCGTACCGGCTATCCGGCGGCGCTGCCGTCCTTCTTTCCTCCTCACAGCGGCTGGAAAAAACAGCTGCTGCATCTGGCAGCCGGGGAGATCCGGCAGCAGGAAGCCGCAGGACACGCCCGGTATCTGCCCGGCTGGCAGCGGAAGCTCCGCCGGAATTTCAACGCTCGGAATTTTTATCTGACACCGGAGGGGCTGGTTTTCTTCTACCCCATGTACGCCATTGCCCCGGCTATGGAGGGCATCCCCGCGTTTACCGTTCCGTGGAACCGCCAGCAGGACGAAACCGAACCACAGTAAAGGCAAAGCGCCGCCCTTCCGGGCGGCGCTTTCGATGCTGCGTTTTCCTTACAGTGCCTTTGCCTTGGAATGATCCACCACCATCTTCGTCAGCGCAAACAGGGCGATGACGTTGGGGATGACCATGAGGTTGTTGAACATATCCGTCAGCTCCCACACCAGATCATTGCTCATCATGGTACCCAGCAGGATGAACACCAGCGCGATCACGGTATAGACCACGGAGCAGACCTTGGGATTCTTCCGGCCGAAGAGCCAGATAGCGTTGATCTTGCCGAAGAGGTTCCAGCTCAGCACCGTGGAGAAAGCGAAGAAGAACAGGCAGACGGCCACAAACTTTGCACCGAGGCTGGCCCCCATGACCGTGCCGAAAGCGGTCTGCGCCAGATTGGTCTTGCTGAGGACGGAGGTCACATCTCCTACGTAGCCGTTGGCCAGAGGGCCGTCTGCGGTGTAGAGGGTGCAGATGATGACCAGAGCGTTCAGGGTCAGCACCACGAAGGTGTCAATGAACACGCCGATCATGGCCACCACGCCCTGATCGTGGGGATCCTTTACGTTGGCCTGTGCGTGGGCGTGAGGGGTGGAGCCCATGCCGGCTTCGTTGGAGAACAGACCCCGCTTGGCGCCCTGAGAGACAGCCTGCTTGATGGCGTAGCCGAAGGTGCCGCCTACGATGGCCTGCGGCTCAAAGGCGTACTTGAAGATCATGCCGATGGTGGCCGGGATGTACCGAATCCGGAAGATCAGAATGATGAGGCCACCCAGCAGGAAGATCGCCGCCATGATGGGAACGATCTTCTCCGTCACGGAGGCCAGCCGCTGCACGCCTCCCAGGAAAATGATGCCGCAGATGATGACCAGCGCCACGCCCACGATCCAGGAGGGGATGCCGAAAGCGGTCTGGAAGCACTCGCCGATGGAGTTGGACTGCACCATGCAGCCCATGAAACCCAGCGCCAGAATGATGGCCACGGCGAAGAAGGTGGCAAGGAACTTGCCGAAGCCGCCCTTGAACGCGGTGGTGATGTAATAGACCGGGCCGCCGTGAATGGTGCCGTCCGCCGCCCTGATGCGGGTCTTGATGGCCAGCGTGGCCTCTGCATAAATGGTGGCCATGCCGAAGAAGGCGATGACCCACATCCAGAAAATCGCGCCGGGGCCGCCGGTCAGGATGGCGCCGGAAGCGCCTACAATGTTGCCGGTACCCACCTGAGCGGCGATGGCGGTGGCCAGCGCCTGGAAGGAGCTCATGCCGCTGTCGTGCTTCTTGCCGTTGAGGGTCAGGTTGCCGAACACCTTGCGCATGCCCTCGCCGAAGCAGCGGATCTGGATAAACCGGGTCTGGATGCTGTACCACAGGCCCACGGCCACCAGCAGAAATACCAGAATGTAGTTGGACAGGTACGTGTTGACGTTGCACACGGCGGGATACAGCGCAGCGTCCAGTTTTTCGATGATTGCTTCCATTGCTTTCTCCTCCTGTACAGGGACTTTCTGAACACGAAGCCCTGCTGTGACATAATAAAACGGAGCGGCTGGACAATGCAGCCGCTCCGCAGAACGCAGTACAGGGGATTCAACAGCTCCGCTCCCAAGGGCGAAACCCGCAGCCCGTCGGAGAAAAGGTTCTTTTCCCCGCCTGCCGCTGTGTTAAATCACTCTGTCCTTTCACCTGAGAGATTCAGCGGACACGCCGCCTTTCACCTTCGGTACCCGGTTGACCGGGATTCTCCAGAGCCGCATCCACCTATAGTCCTGTCCGCATGGCGGACGCCTGAGAGTTTTACTCCTTCGGCAGACTTTCGTCGTTTTCCTATAGGCTTCCATTGCCGTTATTCCGTAATCACGATAGTGGCATCCTACCACACGTTTCCGCGGTTGTCAACTGCTCTTTTTCGCTCATATTCTTGCGTTTTTCGGCTTATTCCCGGAAAATCCCCGATTTTCCCAGCCGCCGCAGACGCATTTTGTGATTTTTCTACCATCTTCCATGCGCGGACAAATGTATTTTTGTATAGCTTTGCAGGAAGCACAGTGTCCCCTGCGGCACTTTTCAGGTGTGGCAGGCCCGATCAAAAAACATTTGCACCATGCCGGGGAGTCGTAAAGCTGCAAATTCAAAAATGAAGAAAATCGTTTGTTCTCATGAGGCGGCGCGGCAAGGGTCACACCGCTTTCTTCTTCATTCTCTTCTGATTTGACAGGATATTCTTACGATTATAACTCTTTACCGTGTTCCTTAGTCAATATCAACTCACCACGTCCATTTATAGCAATACCTGCCCACTCCAAAATTGCGGCTATAACAAATACCGGGTCAAAAACGGATTCTCCCAATGTGCGCCCCCGGTGAATTGCTATCGTTCCAACAACGGTATTTTCTTCGCAGCCGGGTTCACCAAGCTTGTAGTTTCTTCCGTTGCCTTTCTTTGCCCTGCCGCCTTGCTTTATAAGGAGTTCCACAATATCATCAAACACCTTATAATCGTAAGCCGGCTTAATGGGCAGCTTATCACTTGTAAAAGTTGCTCCGTCCGGCTCTGCGTAAATCTCGCAGGGAAGTCCTCTGGCTGTGTATACAGTTACATGACCGCCATGCGCTTTCAGCTTTGCTTTGATGATTTCAGATGCAAGTGTGCTTGTATAATCCACATCCATGCGGCTCATATCAATTTCCCCTGGCATTGCCTTCTCTGTTCCGTTGCTTAGATTTAAGGCGGCAAGCAATTCATCCAATTTCTTTTTTGCCGCCGGATAAGACATTCGCATATCAGCCTGTACCTCCTTTAAGTTTCCTCTGTTCTTCAGAAAAGTAATCAAGAACTCAAAGTGCTCATTATCAAGCAGGTCAAAAGGGCTTAGGTTGAAGGTATTCCTCAGCTCCATACCACAGTCAGGACATCGCAGCGTGGTAACTTGCAGCATTCCCTGGCAAGCGGGGCATTTTGAAATAAGCCGATTCATGTAAATCACCTCTTCTCGTTCATTGTACAATTAGAAGCTTGTTTTGTCAATATAGTATTTAATTAAATTTATTACTATTTTCAAGAATAGCGAACGCAGGTATCCGGCGTTTATCGGATACCTGCGTTTTCGTTGCCAAATCCATCCGGCAGATGCTCATCTCGTGATTTCAATTTAAACCCGTTTTATGAATACCTGCGAAATCCGGCTCTTTTTCTCGGCACATGCGGATTTCTATGCTATAATGCAGGAAAGATCACATAAAGGAGCAGCGTCATGGAATACAGAATGGAACACGATACCATGGGCGAGGTAGCCGTCCCCGCGGAACACCACTGGGGCGCCCAGACCCAGCGCAGCAGGGAAAACTTCAAAATTGGCGGGCAGCGCCAGCCCAAAGAGATCATTACCGCGTTTGCCTATCTGAAGGATGCCTGCGCGCAGGTCAACGCGGCTGAGGGCCGCATCACGCCGGAGCAGGCACAGGCCGTTTCCGCCGTTTGCGGGGAGATCCGGGAGGGAAAATGGGACAACGAGTTCCCTCTGGTGGTATGGCAGACCGGCAGCGGCACCCAGACCAACATGAACGTCAACGAGGTTATTGCCCATCTGGCCGGGGAACACGGCGTGGTGCTGCACCCCAATGACCATGTGAACCGTTCCCAGTCCAGTAACGACACCTTTCCCTCCGCGCTGCACATTGCCGCAGTGCTGGCTGTGGTGCAGGATGTGTTGCCCGCCGCCCACCGGCTGGAAGCCTCCTTTGCCGCGCTGGAGGCAAAATACCCGGATCTGATCCGTATTGGCCGCACACATTTGCAGGACGCCACGCCCCTGAAATTCGCGCAGGAGGTTTCCGGCTGGCGGGAGCTGGTGGCCGCCCCCTGCCGGATGCTGGAGCAGAGCCTGCCGGAGCTGCGGAAGCTGGCCATCGGCGGCACCGCCGTCGGCACCGGCCTGAACGCCCCCGCGCACTACGATCAAAACGTCTGCGCCCACCTGACAAAGCTCACCGGGGTCACGTTTGAGCCGGACGCCAACAAGTTCCATGCTTTGACCAGCAAAGACGCGCTGGTGTTTGCCCACGGCGCTCTGAAGGCGCTGGCCTGCAACCTGATGAAGATCGCCAACGACATCCGTTGGGAGGCCAGCGGCCCCCGCTGCGGCATGGGCGAGCTTCACATCCCGGAAAATGAACCCGGCAGCAGCATCATGCCCGGCAAGGTCAATCCTACCCAGTGCGAAGCCGTCACCATGGTGGCCGTACAGGTCATGGGAAACGACACCGCCATCAGCGTAGCGGCCTCTCAGGGCAATTTCCAGCTGAATGTATTCCTGCCGGTCAGCGCTTACAACTTTCTCCTCTCCACCCGGCTGCTGACGGACGTTATGGACTCCTTCCGCATCCACTGCGTGGACGGCGTGACCGCCAACGAGGAACGCATGGAGGCCAATCTCCGCAATTCCCTGATGCTTGTGACCTGCCTGACGCCTCAGATCGGCTACGAGCGTGCGGCAGAGTGCGCCAAGAAGGCGCTGCACGACGGAACTACTCTGCGGGAAGCCGTCCTGTCTCTTGGCTATCTGGATGGGGACGCTTTCGATGCCGCCGTCCGTCCTGAGAAGATGGTCTGATCTTTTTCGCTGTACCGATCCCGTGCTTCACGCCGCGGCAGGCGCATGGAGCGCACCTGCCGCAGCGCTTTTTTACGGTTTGGGGGCAAGAGATGGCAAATCCCGGCAGGGGCCTGTGCAGGCCCCTGCCGGGATTTGAGAGAGGGTGCAGAATCAGTCCGCAAACAGCGGGGTAGAGAGATAACGGTCGCCGGTATCGGGCAACAGTGTCACGATGGTCTTGCCGGCATTCTCCGGCCGCTTGGCCAACTCAATGGCGGCCCACACAGCCGCGCCGGAGGAAATACCCACCAGAACGCCCTCGGCATGGCCGATGCGCTTACCGGTTGCAAAAGCGTCCTCATTGGTCACGGGGATGATCTCATCATAGATCTTGGTGTCCAGCACATCGGGGACAAAGCCTGCGCCGATGCCCTGAATCTTGTGGGAACCTGCATGGCCTTCGCTGAGGACGGGAGAATCCTTAGGCTCCACGGCAACGACCTTCACACCGGGCTTCTTGCTCTTGAGATACTGGCCCACGCCGGTCAGGGTGCCGCCGGTACCGACGCCGGCCACGAACACGTCTACAGCGCCGTCCGTATCCTCCCAGATCTCCGGGCCGGTGGTTTCAAAGTGGGCCTTGGGGTTGGCGGGGTTTACAAACTGGCCGGGAATGAAGCTGTTGGGAATCTCCTTGGCCAGCTCATCTGCCTTGGCAATGGCGCCCTTCATGCCCTTTGCGCCCTCGCTGAGCACCAGCTCCGCGCCATAGGCCTTCATCAGCTGGCGGCGCTCCACGCTCATGGTATCCGGCATGACGATGATGATGCGGTAGCCCCGTGCCGCTGCCACGGACGCAAGACCGATGCCGGTATTGCCGGAGGTAGGCTCAATGATGACGGAGCCGGGCTTCAAAGCGCCAGTTGCTTCTGCGTTGTCGATCATGGCCTTGGCGATCCGGTCCTTTACGGAACCGGCGGGGTTGAAGTATTCCAGCTTTACCAGAACCTTGGCCTTCAGCTCCTCAGCCTTTTCAATATGGGACAGCTCCAGCAGCGGGGTCTTGCCAATCAGCTGGTCAGCGGATGTATAAATCTTGCTCATAATTATTTCCTCCTATATATCAGTCAATGGTGTTTATTTTATGGAACAGGCAGTCGCCTGATGAATCATCACATTCGCCGCCGACATCGGAACGTCTTCATTTTTATTACCAATCTTTCCTGTAGGTTAATTAGGATTATATGCCGTGCCTGTTGGTTTGTCAATAGCTTTTTCTAAAATAATAGGATTGTTTTCCTATTAACCATGTTGTATAATAGGTTTATCGAAGCAAGGAGGCATTTTCATGTTGATTTCAACCAAGGGGCGCTATGCGCTGCGGGTGATGATCGATCTGGCCGAACACCAGACGGAGGGGTATATTCCCCTGAAAACCATCGCCCAGCGGCAGGGCATCTCAGAAAAATATCTGGAAAGCATCATCAAACTACTGGTCAAGGCCCAGCTGCTCAGCGGCGTCCGCGGCAAGGGCGGCGGCTACAGACTGACGAAAACGCCGGAACAGTACACCGCAGGGCAGATCCTGCGGCTGACGGAAGAATCTCTTGCCCCGGTAGCCTGTCTGGAACCGGGCGCATCGGCCTGTTCCCATGCGGCGGAATGCCGCACGCTGTCTCTCTGGCAGGGGCTGGATCAGGCCATCAACAGCTATCTGGACGGCATTACGCTGGCGGATCTGATGCGCCGGGGCGACGCCGGTGACGATTATGTGATCTGACGGTTCCCCTTCCGGGCAGCGGCTCTGCGATGCTTCCTTCCCACCGCGCAGCATTTTCAGTTTCAACGACAGCAGCAAAACGCGGCCAGCAATGCTGGCCGCGTTTTTTTACGGGTTTTATGGAGGCTGGAGCCGCCCGGAAAAGTCACCGCTTTCCCCGGATCTCCTCAAAGATATCAGTCACTGCCTTTTCCGGCGCAGGGGTGGCCAGAGACACCACCACCAGCACAATGCAGTTGACAGTGAAGGCGGGCAGCAGCTCATAGATGCCCCATGCGCCGCCGATCGGCGCGATCAGGTACTTCCAGACGAATACCATCACGCCGCCGGAGATCATGCCGGCCAGAGCGCCCCACTGATTGGCCCGCTTCCAGAACAGAGCAAACAGGATCACCGGGCCGAACGCTGCGCCGAAGCCCGCCCACGCAAAGGACACCACCCGGAACACGGAGCTGTTGGGATCCCATGCCAGAAACACGCTGATCAGTGCAATGATCACAACGGTGACGCGCGCGGCCAGCATGGCCGTCTTTTCGCTGAGCTTCATGCCAAGGAAGCCCTGCATCAGATCCTGAGACACGCTGGAAGCCGCCGTCAGCAGCTGAGAATCGGCCGTGGACATGGTGGCCGCCAGAATGCCGGAGAGGATAATACCCGCAATGATCGCCAGAAGCGCACCGTGCTGGCTCATCAGGTGAGAAAGCTGGATAATGACCGTTTCCGCATCGGCGCTGGTGGTCAGGAAGGGGATCTTGCCCGCTACAGACACGCTGTAGCCAATGATGCCGATGAACACGGCAACGCACATGGAGATCACCACCCAGACCGTGGCGATCCGGCGGGAATCGTTGAGCTTTTTCTCCTCCTCAATGGCCATAAACCGCAGCAGGATATGGGGCATCCCAAAGTAGCCCAGTCCCCACGCAAGGGTGGACACAATGCTCAGGCCGCCGAAAGATGCTTCTGCGCCGGTGGCAACGTCATAGCCCTTGGTCAGATTCAGATAGCCGGGCAGCGCGCTGGCGTTGTCGATCACCGTTGTCAGGCCGCCGGCCTGATGGATCCCGAAGAGTACCACGGCGATCAGGGCGATGGTCATGAAAATGGACTGGATCAGATCGGTGAAGGAAACCGCCATGAAGCCGCCCATCACCGTGTAGCCGATCACCACGATGGCGCCTACGATCATGGCAGTGTGGTAATTCACGCCGAACAGGCTGTTGAACAGCGTGCCGATGGCCTTGAAGCCGGAGGCGGTGTAGGGAATGAAGAACACCAGAATCACCACGGCGGCGATGCAGGAAAGGCGGTTCTTTTCATCCCCGAAACGGCGGGAGAAGAAGTCCGGAACGGTAATGGCGCCAATCCGGGCAGAATACCGCCGCAGACGCCGGGCCACGATCAGCCAGTTCAGATAGGTGCCGCCAGCCAGACCGATGCAGGTCCATGTGACCTCCGGTAAGCCGCAGAGATAGGCCAGCCCCGGCAGACCCATCAGCAAGTAGCTGCTCATGTCGCTGGCCTCGGCGCTCATGGCGGTAACAAGCGGCCCCATCTTGCGGCCGCCCAGATAGAAATCATCCGAACTGCCGCTTCCTTTCTTGCCGTAATAGACGCCTACCAGCACCATACCCGTCAGGTAGAGTACAATGGTGGCGACGATCATGATCGATGCGCTTTCCATAGTAATGATCTCCTTTGTCTTTGCGAAGGGAACCGTACCCCTCTCATTTTTGAATGAACAAGGTAAATCTTAGCATAATCATAACAAGAATGAAATACAGAACGGTGTATAGAATCTACTCTATACACCGTTATGCTATTACTGCTGTTTTTCTTTTTATATCAGAAAAAATTGGCAAGAATATTCTATAGAAAACTGGTAGGAACAAAAAATAAATTTTAAAGTTCTGCCCGAAAGCTCTTCAAAAACAGGGGCGTCATCTTGTCCGCATAGGTCACAAGCGAATAATCGCCGCTGCACAGGCACCAGTCATACAGCTGAGCCCGTTCCCACATGGCAAAAGCCTTCACAATCTCATCCACCGTCAGATCCGGGCGGAACTCCCCCCGTTCCACTCCCTGCCGGACGATTTGCCGCAGCAGCCGGAAATAAACGCGGTTGCGATCCAGCAGATGCTTTTCGCCCCGCGCCAGCAGCTGGGTGGACAGCAGCCGGGTCAGCAGGTCAATGGACACGCTGGACTCGATCATGGCATACAGCTCATGGTTGATATAGACCAGCGTCTCAATGGCCTCTCTTTCAGGATCCAGCGTTGGCTTCAGTTCCTCATACTTTTCGTCAAGCACATACGCCAGCGTCCCCATCAGGGCGTCCTTGCCGTCAAAATAGTGATAGAACGAGCCTTTGGAGGTGCCGGACTCAAAAACGATGTCCTCCACCGTGGTTTCCTCATACCCCTGCTCATAAAAGAGCTTCCACGCTGCGGAAATGATCCGGCCCTTGGTGTTGCGGCTGTTTTTCTTTGCCATTGGAGAACCTCCCTGTGCCATTTATGACGTAATGTGTTTATTATAGCACGGTAATCCCCGGCACAGCAAGACAGAACCGGGAAACACCGCCGCACACCCATGCCCGAAATCCGCATAGAATAGGCAGAGCCTTGCATTCAGGCAGGGCAAGGATAAAAGGGGGCGTCCCATGTCGCTCAAGGTCTGTATTCCCGGCGATGCCGGAACCTATCGGAACTATCGTGCCGCTGTGCAAAAAGCCGGCGGCATTCCCTGCTTTCACACCGCGCCGGAGGTTTGCGACTGTCTCCTGCTGCCCGGCGGCGGTGATCTGGAGCCTTGGCGGTATCGGCAGGCCAACACCGCCAGCCGCAGTGTGGAGCCAGACCGCGACGCGCTGGAATGGAGCCTGCTGGCGCATTTCCTTTCCCGTAAAAAGCCGATCCTTGGCGTGTGCCGGGGGATGCAGGTCATCAACGTATTTTTCGGTGGCGATCTGGTGCAGGATTGGCCCGGTCACAGCGCCGCAGACGGCGCAGACCGCCTCCACGCCATCAAAACTGCGCCGTCCCGCCTGCGGGCGCTATACGGAACGCACTGCATCGTCAACAGCAGTCACCATCAGGTGGTGGGACAGTTGGGTGACCATCTGGAGCCGCTACAATGGGCGGATGATGGCGCAGTGGAAGCGCTCCGCCACCGAACGCTGCCGGTGTGGGGTGTCCAGTGGCACCCGGAACGCCTGTCCGCCTCCGACCGCAGACTGCCTGACGGTCTTTTGCTCTACCGTGCCTTTCTTTCCGGTGGGCTTTTGTAAGAAACGTTTTGCCATTTGCCGATGACGGGCTGCCGCTTCGTCTGGCTGGGGAGAAGCCGAGTCTGATTCAGGAGGCCGAGAAAGCCCTGAACCGGGTGCGGGCCAAGATCAGCGGCGACGTTCAGAAAAGAGCCTTTGCGGAAGCGCGGGAGACGCTGGACGCCATGGAACGCTGGTTTGAGGACGCGCTGAGGAGTAACCCAGCGCAGGAGAGCGCCGCTCAGGACCGGTATGAGGTCAGCGATTCTGAAGCAGAGTCCTTGCAGAACCGGCAGGCGGAAGTATGGGGAGATGGGCCAAACGTCTGCTGCGGTTCGGTCTACCCCGGTGCCGCAAAGGAATACACCGGGTAAACAGGTCAGCCAGGCGGTCCGCACGGTGATGGGCGCGTAGGCCACCCTGAAAAGCCGGGTTCCGGAGATCGTGGACGCCGTACAGGACGGGAAGCTGTCCTTCACGCCGGACTCCAACCAGAGCCAGATCCGGCGGGCCAACGGCACGCTGCGGACAAAGGGCTGGGCGAAGGCGCTGGCAGACTGGACCGCCGATGTGCGGGAGGGCAAGTGCGGGGACGAGCAGGTGGCGCTGGATGCGGCCCTTCTGAATCAGGCAGGCAACAGCAAAGCCAGTGGAACGGAGTATCTGGACATTCTCTCCGACTACGTGACCATGATGCACAACGCCGGTAAGGGATTGCAGGCCGGGAAACTCCTCCAGCAGCTGACGCCTGACGGCAAGCTGTATATGGTGGAAAAGACTGTGCAGAACCTCAATGGCAAGCTCCGCAGCCGGAAAAGCCCGAAAGCCCGGCACGTGGAGGACGCTGCGCTTAATGACATCATCGACGTCCGCAATACCGCGCTCCAGACGATCAGCGACATCTTTGACGCGCTGGCGTCTGACAAGGAGCGCACCGACCACGGGGTTCCCGTTGAGGACTGGGCAAAGGAAATGATGAGACTATCAGCGGAAGCAAGACCCTCCAGATCATGAATACATCTATGATATGCCGGGTCTGACCGATCAGGAGCGTTCCACGCTGGCCGAACAGTTCGCCAGCAAGTCCTTGACCGGCTACTCCGAACAGAAAGTTCGACGCGAACTGGAGAAGATGCGGAAGCAGGCAGGGAAGTAAACCACGCGCAAGAGGCAGGCGGGAAACCGTCTGCCTCTTTTCTTATGTCCGGGGTTCCCGGATGCAGGTCGTGTCATACGAGGACATAAGAAAACCTCCTACAGCCTGATACAGCGTAGGTGGTTTTGCCTTCATTTTATGACCGGAATTATGTAAACTTGTGATTGGAAATAAATGGCGATTCCCCGTGCAACTTTTTGCAGCTTTCCGCAGCCTTACGTAGCCGGGCACAGCCGAATCGGGCGTAATATCTGATGGCCTCCAGCTACCTCATAAGCCCCTCTAATGTTCCCGCCGTGCGAATAAATCCTTCATTTTCTGCAATATTTTTTCGTCAAGTGCTTGACATTTCAGCCTTTCCGTGTTATTCTTACAAAGCTGACGATTCCTCGGAGGGCTTTATGCAGGTGTAGCACAATGGTCAGGGCACCAGCCTTCCAAGCTGGGGATGCGGGTTCGATTCCCGTCACCTGCTCCA
>OLGA01002197.1_pt1 | contig 14269 bp, 10 predicted proteins | sample 1604881 | NCBI WGS metagenome assembly OLGA01 (sample SAMEA3888896, study PRJEB22519) | human gut metagenome | biome: human gut; feature: human-associated habitat; material: faeces | place: Denmark | collected 2009
GCCAGAATGAAAAACTCGCGGCGCATCTTGGCGCATTCTTATCTGGAAATAGTATGAACACTTCCATACTTGACTTTATCCGCTGCAAGGGAAACGAACTTCCCCCCAAAAAGCAAAAAACGCATCCCGACAATCCCCTTGTGCAGGAGAGGATTGCCGGGATGCTTGCATATCATCGAATTACTCGCACGCCGCTTCAAATGCATCGAAAAACTCCGGGCAAGACCAAGTACCGCACGATGCAATCTTGTCGTTCTTCACCGTGAACTGATAGACCAGCCCGTTGTCCAGTTCAATCAGCAGAGACTGCTTCGCGCTCAGCGATCCGCTGCTTTCGTACGTCGCGTCATTCAGCAGCAGCGAAATCAGGTCGGCGCAGACACTCGTGTCCGTAATCGTGCCGACGCCGCTCAACTCAATGCTCGCGACGTGTCCGCTTAACTGCATCACGTCCGCAAGCGTCTCCGAACCCTTCAGCGCGTTGCCGTTGAAGCTCACGCGCTGGAAGAGCCGCGTCTGCCCGTCAACTTCTGCCGCGACGAATGTGCCGCTCATGCCGCTGATGCCATATACCTCTGTGCCAACCGCTGCCTTGTTAGAGAGCATGACATTCGTGCCGGACAAAGACGGCTCGGTCGTGTACTCCGCAATCGTGCCTAAACTTGCGCCTAACAGGCTGGAGGACACACTGCGCGGCGAGGTCATCATGCGGTAGTAGCTGCCATTCACGCCAATCAGCGGGAAGGTGCTGCTGTCGCTGCTGCTCGACCATAGGTTGCGGTAGGAGGGTACGGACTGCTTCTGCCCGATGGATACGTCGCTGCCGGTCAGGTCAGCGCGGAGCGTCCGCTCGGTGGCGGTCGGCTTGTCGCCCAAGGGGCTGGATTGAATCAGCGGCGCATTCGCGGGGGAGGACAACAGGGGAGAAAGCCCCACGAACAGCGCTACTGCCGCGGCGCACACGCCCGCGACTGACACAAAGCGGCGCACCGGGAAAGACTTCTTCTGACGGGATGCACGGGAATCGCGCACCGCCATCTGGATTCGATTGTTCAGCTCTGTCCCGGCGGTCAGACCTGCCAGCGACTGGTTCACCGTGTCGGGCAGATTCCGGAGCTGGGCTTCAAACTGCTCGTTCTGCTCAGGATGCTTCTTCACCGGGCATCGCCTCCTTTCAAAAGAATGGATTCAAGTTTTTTGCGCCCGCGGCTCAGGCGGGATGAAATCGTGCCTTCCGGCAGCTCCAACATTTGGGCAATCTCGGCAATGTTCATGCCCTGATAATAATGCAGGAGGATAACCTCCTTGAAGGTCGCGGGAAGCTGGTTGATGGCGGCCATCATCGCCTGCTGGTCGTCGCGGCGGGAAAACTCATCCGGCGCAGGAATCAGCTCGAACGTCGGCCCGCCCAGAATGACGCGCTTGAGCCACGCGCCGCGCCATAAATCGCGGCAGCGGTTCAGCGCTACCTTCAGCAGCCACGATTTTTCACGCCCCGGCTGCAGCAACGGATGCGTCGTCATCAGCCGCACAAACACGTCCTGACAGACATCCTCCGCTTTTTCGCGGTCGGAAAGGTAGAAGTAGCAGACGCGGAGCACATCGGTGGCGTACTGATCATAGAGCCGGGCAAAGTACGCGGGGTCATCCCGCACATCTGGTACCGGTTGATAAGAATCATCCAGCCCCTTTGCGGCGGCGGGTGAATCGAGGGCCTGCTGCACGGCAGATTCCTCCTTGTGCTTTGAGGTGGGTTCACTCATCTAACGATTGACGCCTCCCTTCCATTCCCGGAATTTCAAATTTTTTTGCGGATTTCAGGAAGAATTATACCACGCATCACAGAAAACTGCAAGCACAGGCAGAATGTCCCTCTTGTCAGCGGAAAAGAAATGTGCTATGATTGCGTTTGCCCTGTCAACTAAGGGCAAAAGGAGTCGAAAGCATTCATGATTCGCACGGTCATCCACATTAACGAAGAACTCTGTTCCGGCTGCGGACTCTGCGCCTCGGCGTGCAAGGAAGGCGCGATTGCCATGGTGAACGGCAAGGCAAGGCTGATTCGCGACGACTACTGCGACGGGCTGGGCAACTGTCTGCCCGCGTGTCCCGTGGGCGCCATCAGCTTTGTGCAGCGCGAAGCCGCCGCGTTCGACGAGGAAGCGGTCAAGGAACATCTGGCGCGCAAGCAGCAGGTGAGCAGCTGCCCCGGCATGAAGGTGCGCGCGATGAAGCGCACCGCCGCGAATGAATCTGCCGAAAACGTGGACAATGGGAGCCGCTTACGCCAGTGGCCGGTGCAGATTCGTCTCGCGCCGGTCAGCGCCGTTTTCTATCAGGGCGCGGATCTGCTGATTGCGGCGGACTGCACCGCGTATGCCTACGGGCACTTCCATCAGGATTTCATCCGCGACCGAATCGTCCTCATCGGCTGCCCGAAGCTCGACGATACGGATTATTCCCTGAAACTCACTGACATTCTCGCGAAAAACGAAATTCGTTCCGTGACCGTTGTGCGCATGGAAGTGCCCTGCTGCGGCGGTATTTCCTACGCGGCGGAGAAAGCCGTCGCCCGCTGCGGCAAAAAACTGCCGATGCAAATCATCACCATCGGCACGGACGGGGAGATTTGCAGATAAATCCCATCAAAGTGGTTAATTTATTGAGAAAATGCGCACGGATGTCTTGAAAAGCCCCGGCAAATGTGGTAAAATACACCCTGTGCGTATAGATTCAAGAACGCATGACCGGGTCAGCTGACCCGACGAGAGCGCAGGAGGGAACAAATTCCGATGAGCACCAATTTTGAAAAGATTTCCAGCAACAAGGTGAAGCTGACCTTTGTTGTCCCCGCTGAAGATTTCGACAAGGCCCTGAATCAGGCTTATCTCAAGGATCGCAGCAAGATTAACGTCCCCGGCTTCCGCAAGGGCAAGGCGCCCCGCGCGGTCATCGAGCGTATGTATGGCGAAGGCGTGTTCTACGACGACGCGCTGGACGCGATTTTCCCGGCGCTGTATGCCGAAGCCATCAAGGAACACAACATCGACGTTGTGGATCGTCCGCAGGTGGATGTGCAGGAAATCGGCGCGGGCAAAGAACTGAAGTTCACCGCGGAAGTTTTCGTGCGTCCGGACGTGACGCTGGGCGAATACAAGAACCTGACGGTTGAAGTGGAGCCGAAGGAAGTCGTCACCGAGGACGAAATTCAGGCGCGCATCAGCCAGGATCAGCAGAAGGGCGCGCGTACCATCGACGTGACCGACCGCGGCGTGGATTACACCGACACCGTGAACCTCGACTACGCGGGCAGTGTGGACGGTGTTCCGTTCGAGGGCGGCACGGCGCAGGGTCAGACCCTGAAAATCGGCAGCGGCGCGTTCATTCCGGGCTTTGAAGAGCAGATGGTCGGCATGACCGTCGGCGAAGAGAAGGACCTGAACGTCACCTTCCCCGAAAAGTATCATGCGGAGAACCTTGCGGGCAAGAACGCCGTGTTCCATGTCAAGGTGAACAGCATCACCAAGACCGAACTGCCGGAGCTGGATGACGACTTCGCGCAGGACAACGGCTTCGACACCTTTGACGCTTACAAGGCGGATGTCGCCAAGAAGCTGCAGGAGATTGCCGACACCAACTACGATGTCGAAATCGAGAATGCGCTGATTGAAAAGGCGGTTGCCAATGCCCAGATGGACATTCCGGCGGCGATGATTGACGATCAGCTGAACTACGTCATGCGTGACGTGGAATACTCCATGATGCGTCAGGGCCTCCGCATGGAAGACTACCTGAAGTACACGGGTCAGACCCGCGAGCAGATGGCGCAGCAGTACCGCAGCGAAGCGGAAAACCGCGTGAAGATTCAGCTGGTGCTGGAAGCCATCCGCAAGGCGGAGAACATTGAGCCCACCGCCGAGGACATCGACGAGCAGAGCGCGAAGCAGGCCAAGCGCGCTGGTCAGGAAGTGGAAGCTTTCAAGGCGAACCTGACCGACGAGCACAAGGCGTACCTGTCCGATCTGGCTGCCATCCAGAAGGTGTGCGACCTGATGAAGGCTGGCGCGACCGTCGTGGACAAGAAGCCGGAAGAAGCGGCGGAGACTGCGGAAGAAACCAAGACCGAGGAGTAATCCCCTAATTTTACGCTGATGAACGCGGGAGACAGGTCACGCCAGTCGCGACCGCTCCCGCGTCTTTCAGAATATACAGAAAACGGAGCAGGAGCAAAAAAAACGCCGCACGCATAGGTGCGCCCCAAACGGCGTACACTGAGCGGGAAAAATGCGCTGGAAAGCCCCTGCTATCCATGCTGCAAGGACAAATATGCAGCGAGGAGGGATAACGCAATGAATCTGATCCCCTATGTGGTCGAACAGACCAACCGCGGCGAGCGGTCGTATGACATTTATTCCCGCCTGCTCAAGGATCGCATTATCTTCTTGGGCGGCGAAATCAACGACGACGTGGCGAACACCGTCGTGGCGCAGATGCTCTTTCTGGAAATGGAAGACCCGGATGCCGATATCTGCCTGTATATCAACAGCCCCGGCGGTTCGGTGACGGCTGGTATGGCAATTTATGATACCATGCAGTACATCAAGCCGCAGGTACGCACGGTGTGCATCGGCATGGCGGCGTCGATGGGCGCGTTCCTGCTCATGGCGGGTCAGAAGGGCAAGCGCTGCGCCCTGCCGAACAGCGAAGTTATGATTCATCAACCGCTGGGCGGTGCGCAGGGTCAGGCGACGGACGTGCAGATTCAGGCGGAATGGCTGCTGAAAACGAAGGAAAAGATGATCCGCATGAAGGCTGAAATGACGGGGCAGGATATTGAGCGCATCCGCCGCGACGTGGAACGCGACCACTTCATGTCTGCGCAGGAAGCCCTCGAATACGGGATCATTGATGAAATCTTCGATCCCCGCAAGAAGACAAATTGACAGCTTGAGAGGTAGAAGATGGCAAAAGACGATATGACCCGTACGCCGCTGAAACGGTGCAGCTTCTGTGGCAAGACGGAACGCCAGGTCATGCGGATGGTGGCAGGCGCGAACAACGTTTGCATCTGCAACGAGTGCATCATGCTCTGTCAGGAGATTATCTCCGACGCAATGCCGATGATGCACTCCGGGCATCCGCAGCAGGAGCAGAAGTTCGACCACCTGCCGTCCCCCGCAGAAATGAAGCAGGTACTGGATGATTATGTCATCGGGCAGGAACATGCCAAGCGTGCCCTGTGCGTGGCGGTGTACAACCATTACAAGCGCATCGGCCAGCGCCCCGGCAAGGATGATGTTGAACTGCAGAAGTCGAACATCCTGATGGTGGGACCGACGGGCTGCGGCAAGACGTTTCTGGCGCAGACACTCGCGCGCATCCTGAATGTGCCGTTCGCGATTGCCGATGCGACGAGCCTGACTGAAGCCGGCTACGTCGGCGAAGACGTGGAGAATATCCTGCTTCGCCTGATTCAGGCGGCGGATTACGACATTGACGCAGCACAGCGCGGCATCATCTACATCGACGAAATCGACAAGATCGCCCGCAAGAGCGAAAATCCGTCGATTACGCGCGATGTCAGCGGCGAGGGCGTGCAGCAGGCACTGCTGAAAATCCTCGAAGGTACGATTGCCTCCGTTCCGCCGCAGGGTGGCCGAAAGCATCCCCAGCAGGAAATGATTCAGATTGACACGACAAACATCCTCTTTATCTGCGGCGGCGCGTTCGACGGCATTGTGCCGATTATCGAGAGCCGCACGGGCAAGAAGAACCTCGGCTTCGGCGCGGAACTGACCAGCAAGACGCCGGAGGGCAGCACGGATGCGCTGAAAAAGCTGCGCCCGGAGGATTTGACGAAGTTCGGTCTGATTCCGGAATTTGTCGGTCGTCTGCCGATTACAGTGACGCTTGACGCGCTGGATGAGGACGCACTGGTGCGAATTCTGACCGAGCCGAAAAACGCGCTGTGCAAGCAGTACCAGAAGCTGCTGGGACTCGACGGTGTGGAGCTGACGTTTGATGACGACGCGGTGCGGGCGATTGCGCACATGGCAATTGAGCGCAAGTGTGGCGCACGCGGTCTGCGCGCGATTATCGAGGATGTCATGCTGGACACGATGTTCGATTTGCCAGGCCGCCGGGAAATCTGCGGTTGCGAAATCACGGCGGATTCCGTGAACGGCAAGTGCGAGCCGAAACTTATCGAGGGCAAGCGGCACAAGCTGGGCAGCCGGACGGCGAAGCGCAAGATGGAAGAAAACACGCTGGTGGAACAGCCGGACGTGTGCTAAACCAATCAAAAAGGGCGAATCTGCGGGAAATGCAGGTTCGCCTCTTTTCGTATGCAATTACTTGTGATACGCCGTCACGTTCAGAATGTCCTCGGCGCGTTTGACCTGCTCATCGGTTGGCGTCGGAACGCCTTCCAGCGGGTAGGGGATGCCGAGCTTCTGCCACTTCGATACACCCAGCGTGTGGTACGGCAGAATCTCCACGCGGCTGACCGTCTTGAGGCTTGCGATAAAATCACTCATCTTGCGCAGGTCGTTCTCGTCGTCGGTCACACCCGGCACGAGAACGTGGCGAATCCACATTTCCTTGCCGTTGTCGGACAGATAGCGCGCCATGTCGAGGATGTTCGCGTTGTCCTTGCCGGTCAGCTCCACATGCAGCTTGCTGTCGAACTGCTTCAGGTCGAGCATGAACAGGTCGGTCAGGCTCATCAGCTCATTGAAGCGGTCGAGCCACTCCGGGTCGCGGCGGAAGGGCTGACCTGCCGTGTCCACGCAGGTGTGCACGCCCTCTTTCTTCATCAGCCGGAAGAACTCGGTCACGAAGTCCAGCTGCACCAGCGGTTCACCGCCGGAAACGGTGATGCCGCCGTTGTTCTTCCAGTAAGGCTTGTAGCGAATGGCCTTGTCGAACAGCTCGCGTGCGGTCATTTCCTTCGTTTGGCTGATGGACGACGGGCACCATGTATCGGGGTTATGGCAGAATTTGCAGCGCAGCGCACAGCCGTAGAGGAAAACGGCGCAGCGAACGCCGGGACCATCCACCAGCGCGAAAGATTCAAACGAATGAATACGTCCCTTAATATCGGGATTCGGATTGCTCATGTTTCTAAACTCCTTGCGAGGGATTCAGGCGGTTAACCCGCCATCTCTATTATACCCGAAAAAGCGCGCCTGTAAACAGGAAAAGCCGCTTTTGCGGGAAAATTCGTGCATCTGGACAGAAAAAACCCGGCGGAAGTTGCCGTCCGCCGGGTGAAGGTTTCCAACAGGGGATTACATGCGGGTGTGGCAGGTACGGGCGATAACGTCCAGCTGCTGCTCACGGGTCAGGTCGATGAACTTCACGGCATAGCCGGAAACACGGATGGTGAAGTTCGCGTATTCTTCCTTCTCCGGATGCTCCATGGCGTCCAGCAGCTTTTCCTTGCCGAACACGTTCACGTTCAGGTGATGCGCACCCTGATCGAAGTAGCCGTCCATGACCTGCACGAGGTTGTTCACGCGCTCGCCGGCAGCATGACCCAGCGCATCGGGGTTGATGGTCTGGGTGTTGGAGATGCCGTCCAGCGCCCAGTGATAGGGCAGCTTCGCGGTGGAGTTCAGGGACGCAACCAGACCATTCTGCTCCGCGCCGTAGGAGGGGTTCGCACCGGGCGCGAGGGGCGTCCAAGCGCGGCGGCCGTCAGGCGTAGAACCGGTGGCCTTGCCGTACACGACGTTGGAGGTGATGGTCAGGATGGAGGTGCTGGGCTCGGAATTGCGGTAGGTGTGATGCTTCTTCACCATGTCGATGAAGGTCTTCAGCAGCCACTTGGCGATGTCGTCCGCACGGTCGTCGTCGTTGCCGTACTTCGGGAACTCGCCCTCGGTCTTGTAGTCGTAAACCATGCCGGATTCGTCGCGGATAGCGGTGACCTTGGCATACTTCAAAGCGCTGATGGAGTCAACGCAGTGAGAGAAGCCAGCGATACCGGTTGCGAAGGAGCGCTTCACATGGGTATCGATCAGCGCCATTTCAGCCGCTTCGTAGTAGTACTTGTCGTGCATGTAGTGGATCAGGTTCAGCACGTTGACATACAGGCCAGCCAGCCAGTCGAGCATACGCAGGTAAGCGGGCTTGACGATGTCCCAAGTCAGTTCATCGGTGGTGATGGGCGCGTAGCAGGGACCAACCTGGGTCTTCAGCTTCTCGTCCATGCCGCCGTTGATGGCGTACAGCAGCGCCTTCAGCAGGTTCGCGCGAGCGCCGAAGAACTGCATCTCCTTGCCGGTCTGGGTAGCAGACACGCAGCAGCAGATGGAGTAGTCGTCGCCCCAGACGGGCTTCATCACGTCATCGTTCTCATACTGGATGGAAGAGGAGACGATGGAGATGTGCGCCGCGTACTTCTTGAAGGCTTCCGGCAGACGGGAGGTGTACAGAACGGTCATGTTGGGTTCCGGAGACGGGCCCATGTTTTCCAGCGTGTGCAGGAAACGATAGTCATTCTTGGTGACCATGGAACGGCCGTCCAAACCAGTGCCGCCGACTTCCAGCGTCGCCCAGACGGGGTCGCCGGAGAACAGCTCCTGATAGGAGGTGATGCGGGCGAACTTGACCATACGGAACTTCATGACGATGTGGTCAACCAGCTCCTGCGCCTCGGCCTCGGTGATGACGCCGTTTTCGAGGTCACGCTCGACATAAATGTCGAGGAAGGTGGAGATACGGCCGACAGACATTGCAGCGCCGTTCTGGGTCTTGATGGCGGCCAGATAGCCGAAGTACAGCCACTGGAACGCTTCGTGCGCGTTGCTGGCGGGCTTGGAGATGTCGTAGCCGTAGGACGCGGCCATGACCTTCATGTCCTTCAGGGCGTTCACCTGCAGGGTGATTTCCTGACGCTGACGGATGACGTCGTCGGTCATCGTGCCGTCGCCGCAGTTGGCGAAATCATGCTGCTTTTCAGCAATCAGCACGTCGATGCCGTACAGCGCAACACGGCGATAGTCGCCAACGATACGGCCGCGGCCATAGGTGTCCGGCAGACCGGTGATGATGTGGGACTTGCGGGCCGCGCGCATTTCAGGCGTGTACGCCATGAAGACCGCGTCGGAGTGCGTCAGGTGATATTCGGTGAAGATCTTGTGCAGTTCGGGAGCGGGGGTGTAGCCGTTCTCGGTGCAGGACTGTTCCGCCATGCGGATGCCGCCGAAGGGCATGAAGGCGCGCTTCAGGGGCTTGTCCGTCTGAAGACCCACGACCTTCTCCAGATCCTTCAGGTCTTCGTCGATGTAGCCGGGCTTATGGGAAGTCAGGGTAGAAACAATCTCGGTGTCCATATCCAGGACGCCGCCCTTGGCGCGTTCTTCCTTCTGCAGCTTCTGCAGAGCGCCCCACAGCTTGTCGGTCGCTTCGGTCGGGCCGACCAGGAAGGATTCGTCACCGTCGTAAGGCTTATAGTTCTTCTGGATGAAATCACGAACGTTGACTTCTTCCTTCCAGATGGAACCCTTGAAGCCATTCCACTGCTCAAAATTGTACATGATGGTTGACCTCCTGATGTTGAAATGTGTGCCGGAAACCGGCGAATGAACGCCGCCGTCCCCAAATCATCCGCGTGGATGGGGGTCAGTAGGGAACTGCTTCCGAACCACAGATATTCTATCACAAGATGTTGTATAATGCAATAGGCAAAATCACAAAACGCGCAAAAAATCGACAACTTCATGAAAAGCCTTACAAACCCTTGAAAATGGCGGGTTTTCGCCTGATGTACCAAGAATGCGGGCGAAAGAATGCCGCTTTCGCGGATGAAAGCGGTACACTATATCTTGTGGTGTGGACAGCACGGACAAACAAGGACTGTATCCACGGCAGAAAGAAAAATTGCAGCAAAACCTTCATTCGGGCATGGTTTTGCGCCGCTTCGGGCATACTGCGGTCGATGAAACGCAAGGGAGGTTTTGCGCATGTTTGCAACAATGCTGGTCGTCATCCAGCTGGTGGTGTCGGTGGTGGTGGGACTGTACTTTTTCCGGCAGCTGCGCCAGTCGCGGCAGAAAGAACCGGCGCACGGGCGGGAGAGCAACCGCGAAATGGAGCGGATGCGCCACCTGCGGTCGATTCACCTATCCGAGCCGCTGGCGGAAAAGGTGCGCCCGACGAAAATGAGCGACGTGATTGGTCAGGAGGACGGCATTCGCAGCCTGAAGGCGATTCTCTGCGGCGCAAACCCGCAGCATGTGCTGATTTACGGCCCGCCCGGCATCGGCAAGACCTGCGCGGCGCGGCTGGTGCTGGAGGCGGCGAAGCAGTCGCAGGGGACGCCCTTCCGCGAGGATGCGCCGTTCATCGAGGTGGATGCGACGTGCGTGCGCTTTGATGAACGCGCGATTGCCGACCCGCTCATCGGCAGCGTTCATGACCCGATTTATCAGGGTGCGGGGCAGCTGGGCGCACAGGGCGTGCCGCAGCCCAAGCCCGGCGCGGTCACCAAAGCGCATGGCGGGGTGCTGTTTCTGGATGAAATCGGCGAACTGCATCCGGTGCAGATGAACAAGCTGCTGAAGGTGCTGGAGGATCGCCGCGTGATGCTGGACAGCGCGTATTATAATCCGGATGACGCGACGATTCCGCGCTATATCCACGACATTTTCCACAATGGGCTTCCGGCGGATTTTCGGCTTGTCGGCGCAACGACGCGCAGCCCGTCAGAAATCAGCCCCGCTCTGCGCTCACGGTGCATGGAAGTCTTTTTCCGTGCGCTGACACCGGAAGAAATTGCCCTGATTGCCTCCGGCGCAGCGGAACGCGCGGGCTGCGCGATGGCGAAGCAGGAGGCGGAAACCATCGGGCGTTATGCCGCCTGCGGACGCGACGCGGTGAATATTGTGCAGATGTGCGCGGGACTGGCGCAAATGGACGAGCGCACGATGATTCTGCCAGAGGATGTGGCGTGGGTGGTGCAGAGCGGGCATTACACCATCCACGCCCAGCAGAAGGCGGATGTCTCGAACCGCGTTGGCGTGGTGCATGGGCTGGCGGTATATGGCGAAAATCAGGGCGCACTGCTGGATTTGGAGGCGGTCGCGACGCAGGGACACGGCGAAATCACCGTGACGGGCATTATTGATGAGGAAGAAATCGGGCAGGAGGGGCACAAGATGCGCCGCCGTTCGACGGCACACGGCGCGGCGGAGAATGTCCGCACGCTGCTGAAAAGCCTCGGATACACACTGGAAAACACCGATTTGCACATCAATTTTCCCGGTGGAATGCCCGTTGACGGCCCGTCGGCAGGCGTCGCGATGGCGGTCGCGGCGGTCAGCGCACTGACCGATACGCCAGTGGACGGCACGATGGCGGTCACGGGTGAAATTACCGTGCAGGGGAAGGTGAAAGCGGTCGGCAGCGTGCCGCAGAAGGTGGAGGCCGCGTGTCAGGCAGGGCTGCTGCGCGTGCTGATTCCCAAGGAGAACGACGCGGAGACGCTGCATATCGCGGGCATTGAGGTGCAGGGAATTGACGATGTGCATCAGGCGCTGTCAGCGATGCTTGTGCACACAAAGACGGAGAAGAAGCCAATCCACCGTCCGCTGCCGATGCCGGAGAAGGTCGCCGCGGCTGCTGCAGAACCCAGTGCGTGACGCAGAACGACGAAAAATTTACATTCTCGCAGAAAAAAATCGTTACATCATATGTTTTTTCGCTTGTCAAACCGTGGCGGAATATGTATACTATATCTTTGCCGGACGGGATGCGCCGTTCGAGCGTGGACGCGGCATGATACGCTCTGGTTCGCCGTGTCCGATGAGGAGGAACTATGCCCAGAAAGAAAACCAATCTGACGATGCCGGTGCTGGCGCTGCGGGGGCTGATGGTATTCCCGCACATGGTGCTGCACTTTGACGTCGGCCGCCCGAAGTCCGTCGCCGCCCTGCAGGAAGCGATGATGAATGACCAGAAGATTTTCCTCGTGGCGCAGAAGGATGTGGATGACCCAGACCCTACCCCGGAAAATTTGTGCACCGTCGGCACAATCGCCAATATTCGGCAGGTGATGAATCTGCCCGGCGACAGCCTGCGTGTGCTGGTGGAGGGTGAAACGCGCGGCGAATTGACTACTGTGACGCAGGAAGACCCGTTCCTGCTGGGACGTATCCACCTGCCGAAAGTGACCGCACCGGCGGATGAAATGGAGCTGGCGGCGCTGGTGCGCACAGCGAAGGATTATTTTGATGCCTATGCCCGCGCGAGCCAGCGGGTCAGCCAGGAGACGATTGCGTCCATCCGGGATGTGGATGACGCCGAGCAGATTGCTGACCTGATTGCCGCAAATATCCTGACGAAGCTGGAGGATCGCCAGCAGATTCTGGAAGAATTCGATATTCAGCGCCGTCTGGAACGCCTCTGCACCATTTTGAGCCGCGAAATTGAACTGACCGGCGTGGAAAAGCAGGTGCAGGAGCGCGTCAAGAAACAGATTGACAAAAATCAGAAGGATTATTATCTGCGCGAGCATATGAAGGCCATCCAGACCGAACTGGGCGATACCGACGCGACGGATGTGGAGGAGCTTCGCGAACGCGCCAAGAATACGCCGCTGAACGACGAAGCACGTCAACGCGTGGACAAGGAGCTGGAGCGCCTGTCCCGGATGACGCCCGGTACGCCGGAAGTCGGCATGTCCCGGACGTATATCGAGTGGATTCTCGACCTGCCGTGGGGCAAGCAGACGACCGACAATCTGGATTTGAAGCGCGCACGGAAGGTGCTGGCGCAGGATCACTACGGGCTGGAGAAGGTCAAGGAGCGCATCGTCGAATATCTGGCGGTGCTCAAGCTCAAGCAGGATATGCGCGGCCCGATTCTGTGCTTCGTCGGCCCGCCCGGCGTGGGCAAAACATCCATCGTTCGCGCAATCGCCAAGGCAGTCGGGCGGCAGTTCGTGCAGGTGTCGCTCGGCGGCGTGCGCGACGAGGCGGAAATCCGCGGCCATCGCCGGACGTATATCGGCGCGATTCCGGGGCGGATTATCTCCGGCATGAAGCAGGCGGGCACGATGAACCCGGTATTCCTGTTCGACGAAATCGACAAGATGAGCCACGATTTCCGCGGTGACCCCGCCAGCGCTATGCTGGAAGTGCTCGACGGCGAACAGAACGGCGCATTCCGCGACCACTATCTCGAACTGCCCTTCGACCTCAGCCGCGTCATGTTCATCACCACCGCCAACAGCATCGACACGATTCCCACCCCACTGCTCGACCGCATGGAGGTTATCGAAGTGCCGTCGTACACGGAGGAGGAGAAGCTGCAAATCGCCAAGCGCCACCTTTTGCCCAAGCAGGTGAAAGAACACGGGCTGGATGCCGGGACGGTGAAAATCAGTGACCGCGTGATGCGCAGCCTGATTGAGGGCTACACACGCGAAGCCGGCGTCCGCACGCTGGAACGTACGATTGCCAAGGTCATCCGCAAGGCCGCCGTGACGATGCTCGACGAGGGCGAAACCGAAGTCACCGTGACCGAAAAGGTGCTGCACCAGTACCTCGGCGCGCCGCGTTTCACCCGCGAACTGCCGGAGAAAGAGCCGCGCGTGGGCATTGTCAACGGTCTTGCGTACACCACCGTCGGCGGCGAAACGCTGGAAGTCGAGTGCCTGACCATGCCCGGCAAGGGCGGTCTGCGCCTGACGGGACAGCTTGGCGACGTGATGAAGGAATCCGCCGAAGCCGCGTTCTCCTACGTTCGCGCGCACTGCGCTGATTTGGGATTGGCGGATGATTTCTACAAAGATGTTGATATCCACATCCATGTGCCGGAAGGCGCTGTGCCGAAGGATGGCCCGTCCGCGGGTGTGACGATGGCGACGGCGCTGGTGTCTGTGCTGACGGGGATTCCCGTGCGCAATGATGTGGCGATGACGGGGGAAATTACCCTGCGCGGGCGTGTGCTGCCGATTGGCGGATTGAAGGAAAAGACGCTGGCTGCGTATCGGGCGGGGATTACGACGCTGATTATTCCGAAGGAAAATCAGAAGGATTTAGAAGAGATTCCGCCGCATGTGCTGAGTCAGTTTAAAATTGTGTGCGTGGAGCAGATTGAACAGGTGCTGGAAAATGCGCTGACGCGGATGCCGGAACGCCGCGTGTAAAGCCCAAAGAGCAACACGCGGAAGAAGTAAGGGAGTGTGCTCAACTCAATCGCGCGAAGGGGTCAAGGGGCAATGCCCCTTGCGGAGTCCAGAGGCGGCGCCTCTGGTGGGGTT
>OLGA01002212.1_pt1 | contig 14191 bp, 16 predicted proteins | sample 1604881 | NCBI WGS metagenome assembly OLGA01 (sample SAMEA3888896, study PRJEB22519) | human gut metagenome | biome: human gut; feature: human-associated habitat; material: faeces | place: Denmark | collected 2009
ACTTTTCTGAACAGGAGGGACCCCATGAGAAAACAGCTGCTCTCGGATGGTTTGGTCCTGGCCATCGTGGCGGCGATGGTGGGCGCGGCGGAGCTTACCGGTCAGAGTGAGATCATCTTCCCGGAGATCACAGCCATCGCAGTGGGGGCTTTTCTCTCGCCGAGGCTGGCCTGGCGGACGGACCGGGTCCGGATGCTGGTGACGGTGACCCTCTGTGCCGTTCTGGGCGTGCTGCTGGTCCGTTTCGTTCCGCTGCCGGTCTGGGGACGGCTGACCCTGGCCTACGGCCTGGCGCAGGTCGTCTTCCTGCTCTCCGGCACCCGCTTCGCGCCCATGATCTCCGCCATCACCAGACCCGCGGCGATACCGCAGAGGATGGGCACCAGACGCAGCATGCCGCGCCCCAGCAGGGAGACGGCCACGGTAACGGCCAGCGAGACCATGGAGATGCTCATGGCCGTTGTCTGGGGCATGGCCGGGCCGCTCTGTCCCAGGGCCATCTTGACGGCCGTGGGCGCCAGCACGAGACCGATGACCATGATCACCGGGCCGGTCACGATGGGCGGCAGCAGACGCAGGATGAGCCCCATGCCGCGCCAGCGGATGACCAGGCTTATGAGCACATAGAGCAGGCCGGAAAAGACCAGGGCCCCCATGGTGCGGGGCATGCCCCAGGTCTCCACGCCATAGATGATGGGCGCGATGAAGGCAAAGGAAGATGCGAGGAAGATGGGCACCTTGCCCCGCGTGATGAGCTGGAACAGCAGCGTGCCCACACCGGCGGTGAACAGGGCAACATTACTGTTGAGTCCTGTCAGCAAGGGGACAAGCACCAGCGCGCCGAAAGCCACGAAAAGCATCTGCGCGCCCAGCAGGCAATCACGCAGACGCAGCCTGTAACGGCAGGGATCGAACTCCCCGCCTCCGGTGTTGAGCTGTTCCGCCATGCGGTCTCCTACTTGGTGCCGAAGATGCGGTCACCGGCATCGCCCAGGCCGGGGATGATGTAGCCGTTCTCGTTCAACTTCTCATCCTGTGCGGCAACATAAATGTCAACATCGGGGTGTGCTTCGTGCAGGGCTTTCAGTCCTTCGGGGGCGGCAATCAGGCCAATGAACTTGATGTGCTTGGCACCGCGCTTTTTGATCTGGCCAATGGCGTCAATGGCGCTGCCGCCGGTAGCCAGCATGGGATCCAGAACAAAAACATCGCGCTCGGCAATATCCTTGGGCAGCTTGCAATAATATTCCACAGGCTCCAGGGTCTCCTCATTGCGGTACAGGCCAATGTGGCCGACCTTTGCAGCGGGGATCAGGGTCAGCATGCCGTCCACCATGCCCAGACCGGCGCGCAGGATGGGAACCAGGGCCAGCTTGCGGCCAGCCAGCACATGGGTGCGGGCCAGAGCAATCGGAGTTTCTACTTCAACTTCCTCGGTGGGCAGGTCGCGGGTGGCCTCATAGCACAGCAGGGTGGCAATTTCGCTGACCAGATCACGGAACTCTTTGGTGCCGGTGTTGCGGTCACGCATCAGGCTGATTTTGTGCTGGATCAGGGGATGGTCTACAATTTTAACAACGCTCATGGCAGATTCTCCTTACAAGATAAAAATTCATCGGATACAATGCAAAGCCTGGTCCCAGGCGGGGTACAACAGTGGGGGAGCCTTAAAGGGTTTCCAGCGCCATCATCTTGTCAATGCGCTTCTGGTGGCGGCCGCCCTCAAATTCGTGGTCCAAAAAGGCGTCAACGATCTGGCAGGCAAGGCCGGGGCCCACAACGCGGCCGCCCAGGCACAGGGTATTGGCGTTGTTGTGGCGGCGGGTGTACTCGGCGCTGAACGGCTCCGAGCAGCAGCAGGCGCGGATGCCCTTGATCTTGTTGGCACACATCGACATGCCCACACCCGTGCCGCAGCACAGGATGGCGAAATCGCTGCTGCCATTGGTCACAGCGCCGCAGGTGGCGGCGGCATAATCGGGATAGTCACAGCTGGCGGTGCTGTTGGTGCCAAAGTCGCGGTAAGCAATGCCGCGCTCTTCCAAATGCTGTTTGATGGCCTCTTTCAGCTCATAACCGCCGTGGTCAGCACCCAGGGCAATCGGTTTTTCAAATTGTACAGCCATAATCAAAATCCTTTCAATTCGTGGCGGATTGTTGGGCGGCTTCGCGCTCGGCGCGCTCACGCTCAGCCTGGCTTAAACGGTGATAATCCGGCAGCAGCTCTGCGGGGGAAACGCAGGTGCCCGCATCCCACATGGCTTTGCCCGCCAGGGCAACCCCTGCGCCGCGCAAAACGCGCAGCGGCTGGGGGCAGGGCAGAATGCCGGGCTGGTCTTTATATGTATTGTAGCACAATGCGGCACCATCGCCAACAAAAATCAAAGGCTTTCTGCACTCTTTTACAAAAGTTTCCAGCGCAGTGACCGGTTCGGCGGCGTCCGGGGTCAGCCGGGCGTGGGTGGCAAGGTCAAACCCGGCCCAGTACACCTGGCCGCGGCGGGCGTCCTGTGCGCCAATCACAGTGCCTTCCCCGCACACGCCGTAAGCCAGGGCAGCCATGGTGGAAACCCCGGCGCAGGGGGTGTTGGCCGCAAAAGCCAGCCCCTTGACGGCGGCAAGACCGATGCGCAGCCCGGTAAAGCTGCCGGGACCGTTGGTCACGGCGTACAAATCCAGCTGGGCGGGGGTCAGGCCGCAGGCTTTCAGGGCGGTATCCACCATGGGCAGCAGGGTCTCGCTGTGGGTCAGCCCGGTGTTGGAAGCCATCTCATATAATAAAGTATCGTCGCGCATCACAGCGACGGCGGCAGTTTTGCCCGCCGTATCAATGGCAAGAATGTTCATTCGGGGTCAGTTCTTCCTTTCCAAAAGGGCGTGGCGTCAAGCCCCAGGCCGGGTGATGGTGATCTTGCGGGTGGTTTCATCCAGCCGGTCAATGTTAATATAAATCGGGTTTTCCAGCGCCAGCAGGTCGGCGCAGTTTTCGCTCCATTCCGCCGCAACCACAGCGCCCATATCCAGGTAATCATAAAAACCAGCGGCAGAAAGGTCCGGTTCGGTATGGATGCGGTACAAATCAAAATGGGCAAAGGGCCGCGGGCCGCGGTAGTAGTTGACAATGGCAAAGGTTGGGCTGGAAACAGGGTCCGTGCAGCCAAGGCCCTCTGCAATGCCCTGGCAGAACGCGGTTTTGCCAGCGCCCAGCCCGCCGGTAAAGGCAATCAGGCTGCCGGGGGCAAGCTCTGCGGCAAGGCGGCGGCCCAGGGCCACGGTTTCATCCCGCGAATGGGTAATATATTCTTCCATACAGCAGGCCCTCCTACAAGTAAGCGACTAAGTCAGCATAAACTACTTTATTATACAACATCCAGCCTGCTTTGTAAAATATTTTTGTGTGGCGCGCCATAAAACGCCGCAAAGCGTGGCATATTGCACAGGAACGCGGTATAATAATCGGTAATACGAGCAGGAACCAATACCATTGCACAGGGCAATGTGCTATACTGGGAACAAGAAAAACAAAAGTGAAAGGTGGCAGGCCATTGCTGCAGCTGACACGCCGCTATTTGCGGCAGATCGACGGAATATTTCTGGCGCTGTGCGCGGCGTGTTCGGCACTCAGCGTGGTAACACTGGTTTCCATTGGGCATAACCAGCTGGGGTCCATCAACAAAGCATCGGTACAGTTCATTGCCAGCGCGCTGGGCATCCTGTTGGCGCTGATCGTTTCCACGGTGGACTACCGTGCGCTGGCCCGTGCCTGGCCGCTGCATGCGGTGCTGGCCTGGGGTATGGTGCTGCCCACCCTGCTTTTGCACAACGTCCGCCTGGGCTTTTTAACGGTGGGGTACGATGCCGGCGGTACTTCCAACTACAGCTGGTACCGGGTGGGCGGCATGACTTTCCAACCGGCGGAACTGGCCAAAATCAGCTTTGTACTGACCCTGGCCCTGCATCTGAACCATGTGCGCGGCCGGGTGAACAAGCCGGCCAATTTGCTGGCGCTGGCGGTGCATGTGCTGCTGCCGGTGCTGGCCATTCACATCCAGGGCGATGACGGCACGGCGCTGGTATTTTTGGGCATTGGGCTGGTCATGGTGTTTGCGGGCGGTATTTCCGGCTGGCTGGTGGCTGGCGGGCTGGCCGCTGCGGGCGGTGGTGCGGCCCTGCTGCTGAAACTACGCCCGGGTCTGCTGAAAGGCTACCAGGCCAAGCGTATTTTTGCCGTGCTGGACCCCGAAAACCCGGCTCTGGCCGATATCGCTTACCAGCAGAACAAGGGGGCTATGGCCATCGGAACCGGCGGATTGACCGGAACCGGCCTTTGGGGCGAGCATGTGTTTGTGCCAAACTCCTGGAATGATTTTATCTTCAGCTACCTGGCCAACGCGATGGGCTTTGTGGGGGCGGTAACGGTTCTGCTGCTGTTGCTGGGCATCTCGGTGCGCATTCTGCTGGCAGCGCTGCAAAGCACGGATGCTTTGGGCCGCTATCTGTGCGTGGGCATCTTTGCCGCACTGTTCTGGCAGTGCATCATCAACCTGGGCATGAATTTACAGGTGCTGCCGGTCATCGGGGTCACGCTGCCGTTCTTCTCGGCAGGCGGGTCCAGCGTGGTCATGGTGTATTTGTGTGTGGGGCTGGTGCTGGCGGTATCCCGCAAGAACCGCCGCAAAAAGCTGGCGGTGCCCATTGAGCTGGAACAGGTTTGACACCGGCAAATGGACGCACTAAAATAGAAAAAGGCACTGCGGTAAGCGGTTGGCCTTTGGACTAAGAGCTTAGGAAACTAAGGGCAATACCGCATAATTCTAAGTGCCGATACGGCGAGCGAGGTGCGGCAGCTGCTAAGCCGTTAGGCGGGAATTGTGCGGTGTTGCCTAAGAACCGCCACTTGACCCGGTGGAGGTTCTTGCTTTTCACAGTGACCGTTGCGCTGCTGCCGCAATTCGACCGCCTGTGCAAGACAAAACAATAAGACAGACAAAATAAAGCCGGTGTACCGTAAGATGAATCAAACGGTACACCGGCTTTTACAGTGTCAGGCTTCCTCTTTTTTACTGGGGCTGCACAATGCGGGAATCAGGCAGATGGCTGCCGCCGCTACCAGAATATACACGGTGCGGGCCGCCCAGCTTGTCTGGCCGCCCAGCAGCCAGGCAATGATATCCAGCTTCCAAATGCCCACAAAGCCCCAGTTCAGCCCGCCAATGATAGCCAGCAGCAGGCAGATTTTTGAAAGAACAGAATTGCACATGTTGGAAAACACTCCTTCCTATAACGGAAGTATGCCCATGCCGCGGTGTGTCTATTCGATTTTCTGCCACCGGGCGGAAGTTTGGGCAAAAACAGCACCGCACAGCAGAAGGGCGGTGGGGTTGGTCGTCAGGTGGAAGGGCTGAACTTCCATATAGGCGTAAGCCAGCATGGCAAACAGGCAGCAAACCTCAACCCGGCGGCCCTGTTTGGCGTGACCCCACAGGGCGGCGGCAAACAGAATACCCAGCAGCGCGGCGACCACCGGACCAAACTGAAACAGTGCAAAAGCAAAGCTGTTATCCACTGTGGGCCAGTTGAACACCTGCCCTGCAATTTTGACATCCAGCAGGCGGTAGGCCATCCAGGTCAGCGAGATGCGGCAGGTGAGCAGGGAGTCCAGCTTTGCCAGCCATGCGGGGCCGATATCATTGTTCCACGGTCCCACCTTGATGACCAGCAGCGGCAAAAGGTAACTGACCGCCGCCGTAAGCCCCACCATACCGGCGCAGGTGCCGGGCCACCAACGGGGTACACTGTGCCCGGCGCGCAGGCGGCAGAACACCAGCCCGACGGCCAGCGCCAGCGTGCACAGCGCAGCGCTGCGGCTGGCGGGCCCCACCAGCAAAAACACGCCGACGGCAAATACCAGCAGGCAGTCCACCCAGCGCACCTTTTGGGCACGCAGCAGGGCATAGGCCAATACCAGGCCGAACACCAGTCCGCCGAATGTGTTGGGGTGGCCGTAGCCGTAAGTGCCGCGCAAAGCGCCCATCCGCTCGCTGGTCAGGTCCGGGGCAACGATCCCGGCAAAGTGCAGTGCCAGCACCACCGCCATGGCGGCACAGCCGCTGGCAAAATAGACCTGCAGCGGGCGGCGCAGGGGAACATCCTTGGCGGCAAGCACCGCCACCACAATGCCGATCCACCAGATGTTCTGGCTGTTGAAATAGACCCAGCGGGCAATGAAATACAGCGCTCCGCCAGCCAGCAGCTCCCGCCAGGTGTAGCGGGTGCCGAACAAAATCTTGGCACCAAAGCACAGGAACGCGAGCCATTCCAGCACGGGGCTCATCACGCCCTGCACCCACGCCCAGTTCTGGCGCGCCATGCTGTTGCAGAACACCACGCTGATCTCATACGCGGCCAGTCCGGCGGCAAACAGAATACGGCCAAGCTGCAGTCGCCATTCGGCCAGCTGCTGCCCAAATAACAGGTGCGGCGTGTTCCACAGGCTGTGCAACGCCCCGCGCAGCCCGCCGCCTCTGGCAAGGGCAAAAATTAGGTCAAAAACCGCTGCGGCAAAGAGCGCCAACAGCAGAAAATTAGCAAAACCAAACAAGGGATTCCCTCCTGAAAAAACGCATGGCCCTGTGTTTGACAAGGGCGGGTGCGGATGGTATGCTTCTATTATAAAGATTTTGGGCGCAGCACACAAGGGGGCAAAGAATGACGGCACAACGCTATCAGGCAATTTTTGATTGGTTCCGTGCCCGCCCGGCGGCGCTGCGGGCGCTGGGATATGCACAAAAGATCAGCGTGCTGGGAGTATATCTGGTGTATGGCACGGTGTTGGCCGTTACGCTCTGGCAGCGCAGCGGCCAGTTCTGGCGCGTGCTGGCGGTCCCGGCGGCGGTGTACGTTTTGGGCACGCTGCTGCGCGCGGCCATTAACCGCCCGCGCCCGTATGAGGCATTGAACTTTACGCCGCTGTTCCCCAAGGATACCAAAGGCCAAAGCATGCCCAGCCGCCACTGCTTTTCCGCCGCAGCCATTGTGGCGGCGGCGTTTACCGTGTGGGTGCCGCTTGGCGTGGCCGCCTGCCTGCTGGCGGCGGTTGTGGCTGTGACCCGCGTGCTGACAGGGGTGCATTACCCCAGCGATGTACTGGCTGGCCTGGCCTTTGGCGCCGGGGCGGCTGTGATCGGCTTCCTTTTATGACATGAGGATGATAACTGTGAAACAATACAAAAAAATAATTGCTGCTGTGGCAGCTGCCGCAATACTGGCCCTGCCCCTGAGCGGGTGCAGCTTTAACGATGTGATGCTGTACCTGTACGGTGGTGACAGCTTTACCAAAGAGGAAGGCGAGGACTACCAGACCTATGACGGCGAAAACGGCATCAGTGTAACCTATGATGCCAATATCTGGAACGAACCCAGCATGTCGCAGGAGGATACCATTGGCATTACCACTGGCAACAAGCTGAGCTATACGGCAGTACTGCTGCAGGTATCGGATGTTTACACGGACTTTTTGGAAGAATCCGCCGCGGAATTGAACGAGGAAGCCCAGACCGTGCGGTATGACTTTGATTTGACCATCCCCGATGCAGAAACCGAGTCCGTCCGGTATGACTGTGGCACTTACCAGATGATCCTGGCCGAAGTGAACTATGACTGCGGCGTTACGCTGCATGTATCGGCAGCATCCCGCTCTGCCAGCTATGACCAGATCGTGGCGCTGCTGCAAAACGTGTACCCCACCGGTCACACGCCGGAAACGGCAGAATAAAAAGCAGCAGCCTTTTGCGGGCTGCTGCGGGTGGGAAAGGTTGGCTTGTAAAGGGAAAGTATGCCGTGTTCCGGGGTGAAATATCTGGCAAAGCCCCTATAAATGGGGTTCGGCACAAGTTTTGTAATACGCAACAGGACGAGGCTGTGGCGGGGTGAGGGCACCCCGCCCTACTGCCACTACAAAATCAGCGGATGAAATTGGTGCGGATGGTATTTTCTGCCTTGGGCGGCTCAATCCCTGCGGCTTTGCCTGCGGCAATGCACTTCAAAATCCAGGCCATGTTGTGGCCCAGGTTGCGCATGATCTGCATGCCCTCTTCGTCCAGGGCTGCCTGTTCGGCGTTGCTGCCGTGTACCATCGGCCAGTAGGTGGAGCTGATCAGCGGCATCTGGCAGAACTGGGGAACCTTTTCCAGGGCTTCCAGTGCGCTGGTGGTGCCGGCGCGGCGGGCGCTGGTAACAATAGCGGCGGGCTTTTGTGCCAACAGGCGGCCTGCGCTGTAACCCAGCCGGTGCATGAAGCCCAGCATGCTGGCAGCGGCGGTGGAATAATGTACCGGAGCACCAAACACAATGCCGTCGGCCTTTTCCACCAGCGGCAGAACATCAACGACTGGCCCGCCGAATACGCAGTGTCCGGCTTTGGCGCAGCCGCCGCAGCCCACACAGCCGCCCACCGGGACAGCGCCAATGTGGTAGATGGTGGTTTCGATGCCGTCAGCGTTCAAAGCCTTGGCAATCTCCTGCAAAGCAGCGTCTGTACAGCCATGTGCGTGCGGGCTGCCGTTGATAAGAAGTACGTTCATAATCGTTATGCCTCCGTTTTGAGAAAAAAGCTTTTGCTGCGGGGAAAGTTGGTGCACCGGGGTGCTCATACCCGGAACCGCCGATCCCCCTGTATAAACTATATTATAGCACACCCAAAGAAATGTTGAAAACCCTGAAAGGGAAGAAGGTCAAACACCATGCCTGTAACCTGCACCAATTATAAATTGAAATGCGGCGGCTGCCCGCTGCTGAACCAGCCCTACCCCGACCAGCTCAAGCGCAAGCAGCAGTTGGAACAACGCCTGCTGGGGCGGTTTGCTCCGGTATCCCCCGTGCTGGGGCAGGCAGAACCTTGGCATTACCGTAACAAGGCTATCGCCACCTTTGCCACCGGGCCGCGTGGACGACTGACATGCGGCATTTATGCAGCGGGCACCCACCGCGTGCTGCCGTATACGGACTGCCTGCTGCAGGATACCGTCATTAACCAGACCATTGCCGCTGTGCTGGAAGCCGCCCGCGCCTGCCGCTGGCCTGCTTTTGAGGAGGATCGCGGCACCGGTCTGCTGCGCCATGTGCTGGTGCGCCGCGGTAAAACCAGCGGTCAGGTGCTGGTGGTGCTGGTGACCGCGCAGGAAAACCTGCCCGGCAGCCGCAATTTTGTGAAAGCCCTGCGGGAAAAGGCCCCCTGGGTGACCAGCGTGGTGCAGAACTGCAATCCCCGCCGCACCAGCGCGGTGCTGGGCAGCGATGTGCGTACCCTGTATGGCCCCGGCAAAATTACCGATACGCTGTGCGGGCTGCAATTCGCCATTTCGCCCCGCAGCTTTTACCAGGTCAACCCGGAACAAACCGAAGTGCTGTACGCCAAGGCCATTGAGTTCGCTGCCCTGACCGGCAAAGAAACAGTGATCGATGCCTACTGCGGCATTGGCACCATCGGCCTGTGCGCGGCGGGCAGGGCAAAGCAGGTCATTGGCGTGGAGCGCAACCCGGACGCGGTGCGCAATGCCTGCGCCAACGCCGCAGCCAATAAGATCAACAACGCGCGGTTCATCTGTGCCGATGCAACCGATTGGATGCGCGCTGCGGCACAGCCCAACTCTGGCTTGCCGCACCCCGATGTTGTATTCCTGGACCCCCCGCGGGAGGGCAGCACCCCCGCCTGCATTGATGCAGTGGCTGCCATGAAACCCAAACGCGTGGTTTACGTCAGCTGCAACCCCGAAACTCTTGCCCGTGATTTGACCCACTTGACCCGCCGCGGATGGAAAGCATTAAAAATCCAGCCCGTGGATATGTTCCCCCACACGGAACATGTGGAGACGGTAGTCTTGATGTCAAGAAAAGATAAATAAGTGCCAGAAAGCGGCGTATTTCCGGGCTTTTTCGGAGGTTTGGATTTGAAGCCAGACTTTTGAAAAAGCTCGGTTTTCTTATATGGAAACATATCCACTGCAAAATGTGTGTCAGGTTGTAACCTCGGATTAGATGTCACGATTTGAGACAGTGGATTAGATGTCAGGCATTTTGGGATGATTTTTGGAAAATGAAAACGGATGACAACTAATCCGGCAACTCAACCATTTTGGGTGTTTGCAGGCAGTGGAATAGATGTGAGGAGGATTGGAGGCATATTTATGTTTAATCCTGGACTAAAAATAGGACAAGTTATAAAGAACGCAGATATCGTTGGAATATTCAAATGCGGAAATATGGGAGGTATGCGCCGGTCAAGAACAACGAATACACTTGTTATCGTATCGGATTATACAAAAGGTCTTTATCATGATAAGTGGATTGGCGGGGTTTTACATTATACAGGCATGGGCAAATCAGGTGACCAAGACATTCATTGGGCGCAGAATGCTACATTGGCTGAGTCTGATTATAATGGAGTTGATGTTCATCTGTTTGAAGTTATAGATGCTGGAGAGTATATCTACTGCGGAAGAATAGAACTTGTGAGCAAGCCATACACAGATGTGCAGCCCGGTGAAGATGGTAATGATCGAAAAGTATGGATGTTCCCGATAAGGCCTGTACCAGATAATGATGTAAAGAAGCCACAAATGTTTGTATTTAAGGATATGGATGACTACGAAAATCGTGGAAAGAATGTTGATGCTGAGTATACAAAAATGATGGCTGCTGCCAAGAAAAAAGGAACAAAGAAGCCTGTATTTGTTGCACCGATTGTTCCGAAACCAGAGCCAAAACCGCAGATAGAAATACCAGCCGATATTATTGGAAGACAGGTGATACATAAAGCATTTGGCCTTGGAAAGATAACAGCGATTGAAGGCACTTCGATAGTCGTTCAGTTTGATATGGTTGGATTAAAGAAGATGGGGTATGAATTCTGCATGGAAAAGAAGTTGCTGGAGTTTATATAAGGAAGATATGAAGACGGTTAGAGTTGTCGCAGCAGTGATTCGTAGTGAAGATAAGATTTTTGCCACAGCGAGAGGATACGGTGAATTTAAGGGCCAATGGGAGTTTCCAGGAGGAAAGATCGAACCTAGCGAAACACCACAAGAAGCCCTAGTAAGGGAAATTCAAGAGGAGCTTGATGTAAAAATCGAAGTTGGCGATTTGATAGACACTATTGAATATGATTACCCATCATTTCATTTAAGTATGGACTGCTTCTGGTGCATTGTGACTGATGGTGAAATAACACTCAAAGAAGCAGAAGATGCGCGTTGGCTTAGCAAAGATGAATTATACAGCGTTGACTGGTTACCTGCCGATATGGAACTGATTGAGAAATTAGTGTTATCCAATAAAAGCTTAGAATGGAGAAGATTCAATGGGTGAGACAAAAGCAAAGTATCATCATTTGATTCCAAGAACATACCTATCTGCATGGGAACACGGGAATGGTACTTTATATATACGTTTTCTTGAGAACAAGGAAAGTGTAGTTGAGCGAAATAAAGATAATATAGCGGGAATAACAAACTATCATTCGATTGTAGCTGGGATGCCCATCGTAACCAAAGAAGATGCAGATAAAATTTTTGCGTGCCTCAAAGATTTAGAAGTTCATTATGGAGAGGTAGTTGTTTCTGATAATCTTGAATTGAATAAAATTTATTACGACTTTGATAATTGGGCGATCCAGAGAAAGGACGGATCTGTTGTAAGTAAGAAAAAACTGAAAGCGGAAATAGAGAAAGTAAAAATACGAGATATAGAAGAATTATGGTCTATAAAATATGAAGATGCGTGGGGTACAGTTCGTTCAGAACTTGAAAATTCAATATTTAATTCGGCGGACGGAATTATTTCCAATGCTAATAAAGAGTATTTAATGAAATTTTATACAGCGTTAGATTGGAGAAGTATTAAATCTAACATACAGTTTAACGATGCATGGGAGTGGCTTTGCAAGGAAGTTCTTCGCTTAGATGAAATAGACATTCCTGAAAAAGAACGAGAACTTCCTATACTTGACAATGCTGCAGAAGAAATGAAACATAATTTGTTATTGAAATTTTATCGTCAATATTTAAATGATTCTGGAGTGATATATATACATGCGATGGCAAATTTATCCAATACATCCTTTCATTTTCTTGTTGCAGATGGACCTGAGACATTTAATACCAGTGACAATCCTGCTTTTGTATTTAGAAGGCTGGATGGAAAGTTGCAAGGAGTGCTACCTTTGTCGCCTAGAATTTTAATGGCGCAAGGTAGAAATTCAGGTCATGATGAAAATTTTTATGTTACTCATATCACAGATGAAGCAGTAAAAAGATATAATATTGAAATTGAAAAAAATGCAGCGAATTTTGTTGTCCAGCTGAATAACTAAAAAATACCCTCCCGGCCATCATGGTCGAGAGGGTTTCGTGCATCTATGGGATTATCTTTCAATATCCATGTTCAGCCCGGACTTGAGTTCCACAGTGAAGTGATCCTCCCAGACAATGATCCGCTCAAGCCATCGTTTCATCAGGGCCTCGCCGAAGGTCTCTAAGCGAGCAGGGGGCTGTTTGATGAAAGTCGTGCAGCTCGTTGATGCGGGCAATCTGTGCGTCTCTGGCAGCAGTATTGACCGTACATTTTTCTCGCTGTTCCCGGAGCTTGAAGATCTGGTCGGCAATCTCGTCGTAAAAGTCCTGCAAGAAGTAAATCAGCATAAACTAACGATCCAGTTACGCCTTTTAAAGATAATTAACGATACAGCAAGCCTGAACAATTCCTCCGTGGTAAGCAATGTATACACACCAACAATTCCCCACTTGAATACATATGCTGCAAGCAGACACAGTGGAATTCCGATACACCATGTGCCAATAATATCAATAATCATAATTGTTTTTGTGTTGCCGCCACTTCTTATAATGCCTCCGCCAAGGATCATATTTTCCACCTTGACCGGAGCATACAGGGCAAATACGATGAGCAGCATCTTTCCAAGCTCTTTTACGCTGTCATCAACACGATATAATCCGGTATATGCTCCAGCCAAAAGAATGAGCAAAGCTGATACTGTTACTCCACCAAATAAGCCTGCATACATAATCTTCTTTGATTCTGCGTAAGCCTCATTATATTCTTTCCTACCAAGCCTTTTGCCGATCATCACACCGGCAGCCGCAGACAATCCACTAAGTGCCCCTACGATAAGCCCTTGTATCGGACTGGTAAGTGTATAGGCTGCAAGGTTTGATGTGCCAAGATGTCCATAAACAGCAGACTCTACATTTTGCCCGAGACTCCATAAAAACTTACTGATCAGAATCGGCATAATCATTATCAGATAATCCCTGATTGTGATTTTTTTAAAATGTAGAGACAATACCGGTTTATCTCCATCTTTTTTGATACATAAGACAAATCCGATAACAATAAATACAAGATTAAACAACTGCGAAATAAGTGTGGCAATCGCAGCTCCCTTTATTGCCATATAGGGAAATCCAAATTTTCCAAATATCAGCAGATAGTTCAGTCCTGTGTTTACAATAACTGCTCCAAAGCTTGCCAGAAATGGTATCGTGGCATATTCCTTACAGCGCAGCCATGAGGATAAAATATTGCTGACAGCCATTGGAATATAAGAAAGCGCTACGATTTTAAAATAAACCGTACCAGTATTTACAATACTCATATCTTTCGTATACAGTCCAAGAATCTGCGACGGAAAAACTCCAGCTGCAAGCAGGAACAATACTGACATTATAATTCCGCAGATGAGGCTCACATCAAAACTGCACCATGCCTCTTTGCTTTCTTCCGCACCAATAAACTGAGCAATTAATATCCCGGCAACCGTGCTTACTGCACCAATCATCACTGAAAAAATCAGTGAAAAATTACCGCATAATCCAACTGCCGATATATTTGTTTCACCTAACTGCCCGATCATGATCTGGTCAACAATTGAAAATGATGACTGCAGCATACTTTGCAATGTGACAGGAATTGCTATTTTACACAACGATTTCAAAAACTTTGACATTATAATTTCCTCGTACTTTCCCTTTTTATTAAATCAACCGGCAACACGATTTGTGGCTTATATTCTGTTCCATCGCGCATTGCCTCCAGACATTCAATTGCCGTTTTCGCCCTTAAGGCAGCACCGCACAATTCCCGCCTGACGGCTTAAGCACCGCTCCGGCGGCTGCGG
>OLGA01002213.1_pt1 | contig 14185 bp, 10 predicted proteins | sample 1604881 | NCBI WGS metagenome assembly OLGA01 (sample SAMEA3888896, study PRJEB22519) | human gut metagenome | biome: human gut; feature: human-associated habitat; material: faeces | place: Denmark | collected 2009
TGTTGCCCTCGGTGGTGTCGAAGTGGCCGTTGGAGGGGATGGTGAAGACCTTGCCGGGATGACGCTGGGCCAGGATCTTCTTCACGATCTCCATCAGGACGGACTCAGCGGCACGGCCCTGCTGAATGATGAAGGCATTGGGGCGCTCCATCTGAGCAGCGCCGCCGTTGAACAGGCCGCCCTCGTACTCGCAGAGATAGACCTCGTCCATCATCTTCTCGATGTCACGGCAATCGGTGCGGACCAGGTCGATGACCTTCTTCCAGTTCTTCTCGCCGCCGCGCTCGAAAATGTCGCGGAAGGTATCCAGCAGCACATAGTAGCCGGTGTTGCGGCCGTAGGCCTCGTCACCCAGGAACAGGGTCGCCCACTGCTGGTTGGTCATAGCGGTGGTACCGGAGTCAGACAGCATATCCACAGTCAGCATGCCGGAGGGGAACGCAAACTCATTCCAGTGCGTAGCGTTCAGAGCGCGCTCGCGCTGTTCAACGGTAGCCTGAGGAAGATCGCGCACCACATATGCGCAGTGCTGAGGCATCGTCACGTTCAGGGGATAGTGCTTCGCATTCTTGTCCATTTTGTTTACCTCCATAATTTGGCGTTTTTCGCCTGTTTTTTTGGAGATACCCCGGTCGTCGAAGAGCGGGCTTCCCATTTCCCGCTCTGCGCCTGGCGGACAGTATCCGATACAAAAGAATCGTGGAGCGGCTCGTTTCAGGCTGCCTGAATAGAACGCCAAGCAGGGATCCTGTCTCCGCCCCTTTCCTGTTGTGCGATTATTTTATCATGTTTTTTAAGGGTCGTCAACTTTTATTGCGATTTTTTTGCATATCTTCAATATTTTTTACGCTGTTTAGCTGTTTAAATTTATATATTTTGCACGTTTCCTCGATGGACGGATAATAATTTTTTCTCATTATTTTTTACTTTGACAATATGACTTTCTCATATATAATATTTTCATAGCCTGAAAATATGCAAAATGAAACGAGGGAATCTTATGACGTCCTCTTCCAACCTGATTCTTCAGCATTACATCAAGCTAACCGAATTTTTGGGGAAAGCGCTGGGTCCCGACTATGAAGTGGCCCTCCACGATCTGACCCGGAAGGACCGTTCCATCATCGCCATCGCCAATAATTATATCAGCGGCCGGGAGGTCGGCGCGCCTCTGACCAATATGGCCCTGAGTAGTCTCCGGGACAAGAGCTATGAGCATACGGACTATCATCTCCACTATTACAGCATCAACGTCAACGGTAAGGACCTCCGATCCAGCACCTTTTTCATCAAGGACAGCGGCAAACTCATCGGCCTGCTGTGCATCAACTTTGACGACAGCCGCTATCGGGCCATCAGCGACCATATCCTGAAGCTGTGCCACCCGGACCTGTTCGTAACCGATGTGCTGGCGCAGCCGCTGCCGGAGAACGAAGATGGTATATCCGCCCGATCCTCCCCGGAAAAATTCCGCAACTCCGCAGATGCGGTGGCTTTGGACGCCATCAACCGGGAGTTGGAACGGATGGGGGTCACGCCCGGCCACCTCACCCACAGCGAGCGGCTTCAGGTCATCACTTCTCTGGAATCCGCCGGCATTTTTCTGCTGAAGGGCGCCATTAAAAGCGCCGCGGCCGCCCTCGGCTGTTCCACCGCCAGCATTTACCGCTACCTCTCCCAGATCACCCCCTCTGACTAAGCCCGAAAGCACTGAAAAGGCCGAAGTGTACCCCTTAATTTATATGTGTATCAAAATCACCTCCGCCGAAAACGACGGAGGTGATTTGATTCTTTATGTTCCGCTCTCGCCGTAGTTGCTCAGCACGCGGGCAGAGGGATCGTTGACGTCGCAGCCCTTCCAGCTCTTATTTGGCATCCAGAAGTCCTTCACCATAGGAGCCTGACCGGGATAGTACTTCTCGAAGATCTCCCGGTACAGCAGGGATTCCTTGGTGAACGGCTGGGCAAAATCGTATTTCTTCCGCTTTTCCTCAAACTCGGCGTCGGTGTACTTGGTCTCGGCGTACTCCTTCAGGTCGTCCACCATGGAGTGGCCCACGGCGTCGGAGAAGGCGGCCTTCTGGCGCCAGAGGATGTCGTCAGGCAGCAGGTGGTCCTTTTCAAAGGCGTGGCGCAGAAGGTACTTGCCCATGTCGTAGGTGTTGACCTTCATGGCCGGGTCGATGCTCATGACATACTTCACGAAATCCAGATCACCGAAGGGCACCCGAGCCTCCAGAGAGTTGGCGGAGATGCAGCGGTCCGCCCGGAGCACATCGTACATATACAGCTCATCCACCCGCTTCTTCGCCTCCTGCTGGAAGGCTTCGGGGGAAGGGGCGAAGTCGGTGTACTTGTAGCCGAAGAGCTCGTCACTGATCTCGCCGGTCAGCAGCACCCGGATGTCGGTCTGCTCGTGGATGGCCTTGCAGCAGAGGTACATACCCATGCTGGCCCGGATGGTGGTGATGTCATAGGTCCCCAGCAGGGAGATCACCTCCTCCAGCGTATCCAGCACCTGCTGGCGGGTCATATATACCTCGGTGTGATCCGCGCCGATGTAATCCGCCACTTCTCTGGCGTATTTCAGATCAATGGCATCCTTGTCCATTCCGATGGCGAAAGTACGGATCTTCTTCCCCAGCACCAGGGCGCTGATGGCGCACACCAGAGAGGAATCCAGTCCGCCGGAGAGCAGGAAGCCCAAAGGGGCGTCGGCGTCCAACCGCTTATCCACACCGGCGATCAGCTTGTTGCGGATGGTACGGCAGACAGTCTCCAGATCGTCATGGCAATACTCCGTAACGGTGGTCAGGTCGGCGTAGCGGACAAACTTGCCGTCTGCGTAATAATGCCCCGGCGGGAAGGGACAGACCTCCTTGCAGAGGCCGATAAGGTTCTTGGCCTCGCTGGCGAACACGATGCCACCGTCATCCAGATAGCCGTAGAACAGCGGCCGGATGCCGATGGGGTCCCGGGCGGCGATGAGGGAATCCGTCTTGTGGTCATAGATGATCATGGCAAACTCCGCGTCCAGCTTGGCAAACATAGAAAGGCCGTATTCCCGGTACAACGGCAGAATGATCTCGCAGTCGCTGCCGCTCTTGAATTCGTAGCCCTTCTCCGTCAGCTGCCGCTTCAGGGGACGGAAGCCGTACAACTCCCCGTTGCACACCACCATATCGCCGTCCAGCTCAAAGGGCTGCATGCCGGCCTCGGTCAGGCCCATGATGGCCAGCCGGTGGAAACACAGCCAGCCAGAGCCGGTGTCCATGATCTTGGACATATCGGGTCCCCGGGAGAGTGTTCGGTCGAAATACTCCCAAATCTCATGCTTGTCCAGTTTCTTCGTGGAAAATCCCATAATTGCGCACATAAAAAAGCACCTCCGGAAAAAATAAAAGCAGCGAACGATCCTAAAATTTTAGGACGAATCGCTGCCGCATCCGTGGTGCCACCTAACTTGCTGATCGAAAATCAGCCCCTTTGCGGGGTTCCAACAAACCCCTGTGCTTTAACGCCGCACGCCGCGTCTCTCCTACTGGGCTGCCGCCGTTCAGATCGCTGCTCCTGAGTGTTATTCCCGCCGCCCCGTTGTACCGGGCTTCCACTGTCCCCGGCTCGCTGTGACCGTTTGGCCACGGTACTTGTCTCGATCCACGCATTTTCAATATGGCCGGAGCGTTGGCCCGCTCCGAAATTGATGGACTGATTATAGCCCCGCGCAGTTCATCCGTCAAGATTTCAGATGTCAAATTTTCCGCGCTTTTCCTACCAATTTTATGTGTATTTACAACAAGGACAGTTGTTTCTCTTGACACCCCTCTTTAAATGTGTCATGCTGAAAAAAATGACACAGGAGGGATCAATATGCAGAGGATCAGCTGGATCGGCGTAGGCATCATGGGGAAAGCCATGGTGCGGAACCTGATGAAAGCGGGCTACGAGGTCCACATTTATGCCCGTCACCCGGAAAAAGTGGCAGACGTGGTATCCGAGGGTGCCGTACCCCACGGCAGCATTGCGGAGTGCGTAAAGGCCAGCGAGGTGGTCATCACCATGGTGGGCTTCCCCAAGGATGTGGAGGAGGTCTACTTTGCCCCCGGCAATATTCTGGACAGCGCCGCCAAGGGTATGACGCTCATCGACATGACCACCACCAGCCCCACCCTGGCCCAGCGGATCTACCAAGAGGGCGCCGCCCGGAGACTGCGAGTGCTGGACGCCCCCGTCACCGGCGGTGACAGCGGGGCCCGTGCTGGAACGCTTTCCATTCTGGTAGGCGGCGATCAGGCAGATTTCGACGCTTGCCTCCCCATTTTCCAGGCAATGGGCACTAACATCACCTATTTCGGTCCCGCAGGCTGCGGCCAACACGCCAAAATGGCCAATCAGATCATGATCGCCGGAGCGCTCTCCGGCGTGTGTGAAGCCCTGGCCTATGCCAAGGCGGAGGGGTTAGACGGGAATACTTTGCTGGGCGCCGTATCCACCGGAGCCGCTGGCAGCAAGCAGCTGGACTTTCAGGGCAAGAAGATCCTGACAGGTGACTTTGCCCCCGGCTTCTTCATGAAGCACTTTGTGAAAGATATGCGTCTTGCGGAAGAGGAAGCAGAAAACGCCGGGCTGGATCTGAATGTTTTGCAGCAGGCGCTTTCCAACTGTCAATCCTTGATCGACCGAGGCTGCGGTGATCTGGGCACTCAGGCTCTGATCAAATTCTACGAAAAATAACAGATGAACGCAGGAGGCACAGCGTCAATGCTGTGCCTCCTGTTCATTCCGTCTGTCAATCTGTCTCCTTGGGAACCGGTTGAATTTCCAAATAGTAATGGGGCTGGTTCAAGTCCAGCGTCACCTCCGTAACGCCGTTTTCCGGATCAAAGCCGAAGTTCTGACCTGTGATTTGGACGTTTTCTGCATGGGTAACGGAGGCCGTCTGAGCCGTGAAGGTCAGCGTGGAATCCAGCGTGGTCATCAGATCATATCCCTGCAAGTTCCGGCGGTCCGAACCGGAGCAGGCAAAGTCGAAGCTGGGGGCCTTCCAATACTGCGCCGTCACCTCCGCCGTACCGCCAGTCGGAACGGTAACCTCCGTTTTCAGATACAGTACCCGATCCACAGACAGCACCTCGTCCATCAGCTCATCCAGCCGTCCGCTGTCATAACGGTCCACCGGTTTATCCGACAACAGGCCGTATTGCTCCAACGCCCGCTCCGCCAGCAAGCAATAAGTTTCCGGGTTCAAAATCTCCGCCGCCTCGCTGAGCCAGCCGTAATAGTCAGGATTTTCTTCCATTGTGTCAAGGATCTCCCAGCACAGGGTCAGCAGCACCTCATGAAGCGTAGTCGCACTCCGGGTAACGGTGCAGGAAACACCGTCGATCTCCTCGCCGGGATCGCAGCCGCCGTCCCGATAGCCTTGTAATGTGTAGCCCGTCAGGTCCGTCCCGATCACGATCAGCTTCTTGTCGGTTTTACTCCGCCGCTGCCCGTCAGGTACAAAATAGCTGTAAGTGACCTCTCCGGTGCGTTCATCCCAGCCGTACCCCTCAAAGCCGTAGGACAGCACCGTGGTGCGGGCTTCATCCGCTGTAAACGTCACCGCCTGAGTAGCCGCCTGATACTGTTCCGTAGGCGCTTCAAAATCCGTAAAGGTGTAGACTGTGACCGGAATATCCGCCGGTGTATGCGTCCCGGCGGCTGCTTCCCGGTAACCGCCGCCGTCCAGAAGCGTCTGATAATCCGTCCATTGGCTGGGATACCGCAGATTCAGGGTAGAAGTGTCACCGCCGCCGGCGCCGCCAAAGCCGCCCGCATAATCGCCGATGACCAACTCCTTCTCCGCTTTCTCTCCGTTCACCGTCACGCTGGGATCTATGGAAAGCAGATCCTTGATCCCGCCCACAATGGGATACAGCAGGGTCAGCGTCACATCCGTATCGGTTGGATTGCCGAGGATATAACCGTCCGTTATCGCCGCGCCCCACTGAGAATCGTACCCCTCCGGGTCTGTCCGGGGGGTAAAATCCCAATCCGTGTGGCGTTCCGCCGTCACGCCGGGGGTTTCTTCTGCTGTGGTCAGGGGCAGCACCGGCCCGGCATACGACATAAAGGTGACGGCGTCTGCAGCGCCGCCCGCGTTGTTGATCCCGCTGCCCCCCGCACTGGCCCCATAGCCGCGAAATCCGCCGGTGATCAGATAGGCGGCTCCCGCCCCGCAGAGCACCATCAAGCAGGCCGCTGCAGCCGCATACCGCCGCCAGACGGGCCGCTTTTTCGCAGGGGTCTCAGCGGCCGCCTCGATCAGACCCTCATCCACCAAACCGATGGCCCGGAACAATCGCTCTGCTTTCATACCGTGATCCCCTCCTTTTCCAAAAATGCCCGCAGGGCCTTTCTCGTGCGGAACAGGGCAGATTTTACCCGGCTCTCGCCGCAATCCAGACGCTTTGCGATGGCGGCGATATCCTCGCCGTACCAATAGCGCCGCAGGAAGATATACCGGTTATCCGCCGTCTGTCCCCGCAGAAACGCGCTGACACATTCCGCCAAAACCCGCTCCTCCGCCGCCTGCTCCGGTCCCCGATGGTCGGGGATGCACTCGTCCAGTTCCCCCAGCAGCGTCTCCATACCCGCGCCCCGGCTTTGGGTCCGCCCCGCCTTCCAGCGGTCCAGTGACAGGTTCCGGGTGATCCGCCCCAGCCATGCCCGCAGTGCACTTGGTCGCTCCGGCGGTATGGCGTTCCAGGCCCGGAAATAAGTATCGTTGACGCACTCTTCCGCATCGTGATGGCTGCGGAGGATATTCCAGGACAGTGCATGGAGAAAACTGCCGTACTTCCCGGCGGTAGCTGTAATGGCTCCCTGATCCCGGTCCCAGTAGAGGTCAATGATCTGCGTATCGTCCATAGCCGTGCCTCCTTTTTGTCTCTCTGCCCATATAGACGAGAAATCCGTGCGTTCCGTCGCGTAAAAAGCAAAAAATTCTCCGGGGAATCTTCCCCGGAGAATATGGTATCAGATTTTCATACCGGCATCAACCGTTCAGCGGCCTGCCGTGTTCTGATAAGGGTCCAGAAAGGGGGTCGGTGCCTTCCGATAGGTAGACAGACTGACTCCAACCAATGCAGCAGCGCAGGCAATGGCGCCGGGGACCGTAGGCCCGAGGCCGAAGGGCACCCCCGCCAGTTTCCAGCCTACACAGACCGTGAAACCCGCCACCATACCGGCGATGATGCCGGCCTTGGTGGCCTTTTTCCAATACAGCGCCGCAAATGCCGGCAGTCCCGCCGCCGCCGCGTAAAAGCTCCACGCGAACATCAGGATGCTGTAAGCGTTTTTGATGTACAGGGCGATCACCAGCGCTCCCAAGGGTAGGATCACCGCGAACACGCGGGTCAACCGCAGTTCCTTTTTCTCAGAAATATTGGGATTGAAGACCTTATAAATATCGTGGACGCAGGTCTGCACGGAGACGATCAGGTAGCTGTCCGCCGTAGACATGATAACGGACAGAATCCCCGCCAGTGCCAGACCCGTCAGGCCCACCGGCAGGATCTCAATGGCCAGAGCCGGGACTACCGCGTCCGTAGAGCCGTACTGGGCCAGCTTTTCCGCCGGCACCAGCTGATGTGCCACCACGCCCATGAACCACACCAGCGGAATGGTAAGGCCGTAGGCCAGCGTCCCCAGAAACAGCCCCTCCTTGGCCGCCTTCTGGCTCTTGGCAGCGAAGGCCCGCTGCCACATTTCCGCTCCCGCCAGAGTAAAGACGAAATAGGTGATGATGTCGCCCACGATGCCGCCATCCAGATAGGGCTTTGCTAATTCCGGAGCAAGCCCCTCCAAAAAGGCGGACAAGCCGCCCAGCTTGACCAGAGACGCCGAGGGAATCAGAATGTAGACAAACAGAATCAGCATGACAAACTGAAATACATCCGTATAGATCACGCCGAACAGGCCGGAGGTGGCCGTATAGACTATAAACACGACACAGGCGATGAGCGCGCCCATCTCGTAGGAAATTCCGATCTCATTGCCCAGCATATTGATGATGGTGGCGGTGGCCGTCACCTGCGAGGCCACAGTGCCCATCATGGTAAAGGCGATCAGGCCGCCTAAAATCACCTTGGTGGTCTTGCCGAAGCGCTGCTCAAAAAGGTCCGGGATTGAGGTCACATGGAACGTAGTGCCCACTGCGGAGATCCGCCCGGCAAAGCCGGAGAAAATAAACATACCCAGAAGATAGGGCAGTGCCGTCATAATGGCCTTGAAGCCGCTGGAATAGGCCACGCCCGCCCGGCCCATAAGGCCGCTGCCGCCAATGATGGTGGCGCACACGGTAGCCATCAGCACCAGTGGACCGAAGGACCGGCCGCCCAGATAGTAGTCGTCCATGCTCTGAACTTTCTTGACCACCACCACGCCGATCAAAACCATGGAAATCAGGTAGGCTGCGATGATGATGAGGTCGATTGCGTGAAGTTGATTGTGAACCATAGGCTGCTCCTTTCCGATTAAGGACCCTTGCCGGATCCGGTTTCCTGCTCTGTGTTCAGGAAGCGTTCCACCGCCTCCTTCGCTTTCTTTTCGCCCACAAAAATAACGGTATCCCCGGCGTACAGCTCCGCGTAGGGGCCGGGGGAAAGAATATCCGTGGTGCCCCGGCGGATGGCGGCCACCGTAGCGCCGGTCACCTGCCAGAATCGCAGGTCACCCAAATTTTTTCCGATGCCGTACCAACCATCCGGCACCCGGCAGCTAAACGTAGGCAGCGTCTCCGCCGGTTGAACAGGATAGAGGGTATCCTCCAGAATACTCTGGCACAGTTCCCCCATGCGGCGGTTCAGCGCCTCCTTTTCCTCGATCAGTTCCCGCAGTTTCCGGCGTTTGCTCATCAGATCTGCCCTGTTCTCAAAGTTTCGCAGATAGCGCTTGGCGTTGTCCGCAGAGAGCACATATACGCCGCTCTGCTCCTTCACCGCCACCACCCGCATATCACTGAGAAGCTGGATGGCCCGCCGGACAGTCTCCGGCGACACCTCGTATTCCGATGAGAGCTTGGACCGACCGGAGATTTTTTCCCCTTCCCGCAGTTCTCCCGCCGCGATCCGCTCAGCCACAGAGATTGCGATTCGCATATATTGGGTCAATCCGTCATTGTCCATAAAGCTCACCCCTTTATTCATACGCCTATTATACAAACTGACAACCTTGATTGCAAGAAAAGTTTTTAGTTTTTACAAAATTTTTACGTCGCCTTACGCAATGCAAATCCATTTCAATTTCCGTTTTACACGGCTCTTATAAAACGTGCCCAGTCCCATAGGCTGTCTTGCCGGCTATACGCCCGTCATTGCAAAAAACAGAGGTATGCGTCAAATCAACGCATACCTCTAAAATTAAATAGGTGTCAGCGGACGCCAATCAGGGCCTTCCGTCTTTTGATCTTAAAGCAATCATACCTCATTTTCCACGGTTCCGGGCCCGGCGGGCCGTAGAGGAACCGATTCCCAGCTCGATCCGATATTTTGCCACAGTGCGGCGGGCCAGGAAAACCCCCTCCGCCGCCAGCAGGTCGCAAAGGGTCTGATCGCTGAGAGGATGGCTGGAATCCTCATCCTTGAAGCGAAGCAGCATCCGCTGCTTCACCGCCTGACGGGACAGTCCTTGCTGTCCCACCGCCCGACTGAAAAAGTATCGCAGCGGATAGATTCCCTGACGGCATTGCAGGTATTTATCCCGCACGGCACGGGAAACGGTGGAAGGGTGCAGGTCCAGCGTCTCCGCCAAGGAGGACAGCTTCATGGGTGACAGTTCCGCAGTCTGCCCGGAAAAGAATGGTCTCTGCGCGTCCAGAATGGCCTGCGCGCAGCGGCGCAGGGTGCTGCCCCGGCGTTCCAGACTGTCCAGCAGCCATTTGGTCTGCCGCAGCTTCTCCTTTAAATAAGTGCGGGCCTCCGGATCGTCACTCTCCTTGGCCATACTGCTGTAATAAGGGTTCACAGTGACCTTTGGAAGATAGTATTCGTTCAGCAGCACCTGCAATTCCCCTTCCAACTCCACAATGAACACATCCGGCCGGACATAGAGGGTCGGCTCTGCCGGCTGAAACGCCTGACCGGGGTGAGGATCCAAGGCAGCGATGGCCTTCTCCGCCGCCTGAATTTCAGAGATACTGGCCCCAAGGGCCTTGGTGATGGGCCCATAGTGGCTGCGGCTCAGTTCCGTGAGGAACCGTGCGGCAATGTCCATAGCGTAGGGAACGTTGTCCTTCCGGCGGCTCAGCTGAAGCACCAGACACTCCGACAGATCCCGGGCACCCACACCGGCAGGCTCCAAGGACTGAATCGCATCCAGCGCCTGATCTACCATCGTCTGGGGGATCTTCATTTCTGTCAGGCCGTCCAGATCCTCCTGCGTCAGATATCCGTCCTCGTCCACCAGCTCCGCCATATATTTACACAGGGCCAGCATGGGCTTCGGCAGTCGTTTCCGTTCCAACTGATCGCAGAGAAACGCAGACAGGCTGTCCAGCTCCTTATCAGTCGCTCCCGGCTCCGGTGGGGCATCCTCCTCATGGGCAAAGGAGGTCCCAAAGGTCCCCGCGTCCAGCCAACTGGCTTTCTGCTGCAGCTCCGCATAGGCAGAGCGAAGCTCCGAGGCCTCCGAAAGTTCCAAGGTGGGATTCTCCTCGGAGAGATTCCCCAGATAGTCCAGCAACTCCTGAGAATTCATCTGCAAGACTTCCATGGATTGCAGTAGCTGCGGCGTCAGCTTCAGCTCCTGCCGCAGTTCTGTTTTTAAAGAAATGAGATTCATAACAGCTTCATTCCTTCCGGTCCTTCACATATTTGGCGATTTTCCGGACAGCGGTGGCCTGAGAGATGCCCAGTTCCTTCGCCACAGCCACCGTGGTGCCGCAGCGGCGGTAGGAATCCCGGATGATCTGTCCCTCGAAGGCATCCATCCGCTCCGCCAGAGTCCCCTCCTGAGAGGGGAGGTCCGGTGCGCTGCCGCCGCTGTTGTATTCCAGCGGCAGGGCCGTAATGTCCAAAATCGGATTCTGGGCGGTGATGACCAGCCGTTCCATCAGGTTTTCCAGCTGACGCACATTGCCGGGCCAGGGATATTGCTCCAGAAAGGCCACAAACCGGGGACTTAACGCCAGCTGCTTGCCGTATTCCTTGCAGAACCGCTCCAAAAACTGATGCGCCATAGGCAGGATATCCTCAGGGCGCTGCCGCAGAGGGGGAATGTGGACCCGGATGACGTTCAGCCGGTAGAAAAGGTCCGAACGGAACAGCCCCCGCTGCACCTCCTCCTCCAGATTGCGGTTAGTGGCCACCAACAGACGGAAATCCAACTCAATGCGCTTGGTGCCGGACACCCGCTCGATGGTCTTTTCCTGAATGAGCTGCAGCAGCTTAGATTGAATATGAGGCGGCAGCTCTCCGATCTCATCCAGAAACAGGGTGCCGTGGTTGGCCAGTTCGATCTTACCAATCTTACCGGCAGAGGCCGCGCCGGTAAAGGCTCCCTTTTCATAGCCGAACAGCTCGGATTCAATGAGGTTTTCATGGAGCACCGCGCAGTTGACCTCGATAAAGGGGCCGTTGGCCCGGTTGCTGATGGCGTGGATGGCCTTGGCCACTGCGCTTTTGCCCACGCCGGTCTCCCCGGTGATGAGAATATTGGCCTTCGTGTTGGCGGTATTCAGGATCAGTGTCCATAACCGCTGCATGGCAGGGCTCTTCACCACCAGATCCGTGGCGGTGGCCCGGAGCCGCAGTTCCGCGATCTCCTGCGTATACTGCTGCAGGGAGTCCTGTAAATGCCGGTAGTTCTGCTGAATGGTGTTGATTTGCTCCATGGACACCGTGTTGAAGCACACGGCATATTTCAGCACACCGTTTTGGTCAAACAGCGGAATTCCCACCGTCATGACATTTTTATGGGTGTGGTTGATGGTCTGGGTGGCGGTGATCTTTTTCTTCTGCCGGATGACCTCCGCCGTGATGCAGGGGGAAAAGGTGCCGTCCGCCTCCAGATCAAAGGCGGATTTGCCCACGATGGAATCGTGGGTAAAGCCAAAGTTCCGCTCATAGTTCTCACTGACCCGGAGAATGATGCCGTCTGCGTCAGAGAGCATCATATCGTCTGCCAGGACCAGATTGTTTTTGGGGCTGAGGATGTCGAAAAGTCCCTCCAGATTGATATTTTCCTCAAAGAAATGAGGAAGGTCAGGTGTATGCGCCATGAGAGTACCTCCCGCGTGTGATCTATTCATTTTTGATTATAGCATATTCAAAAACGAATAGAAAGAGCCAGTGCCAAGTTTCTTCTGTATCTTTTGTAAAAAAATAACCGCCGGCTTTCGTGGTTCTTGCCGAAAGGATGTCCTACGCAGGGAAAGATATATGCGCATCCAGCCTATTCATTTTTGAATAGTGCCCGAATGAGGTCGCTGAAAAAAGGAAAACACCGCCGAAATACCCCGGTTTTTTTGTCGAACCCGCACAGTTGTCAGCCCTATTTTTGTGAAAAACAGCTTGCCAATCTTGGCACATAAATTGCTACATTACTCACTGTACAACCATGGATAGGCTGACGGGTGCAGCTGGACCCACATCTCCGTCAGCACAGACGCTTACATATTATTTTTGAGGAGGAATCTACTTATGTATCAGACCCTTCGTTATGAAAAGCAGGAAAACATCGGCATTCTCACCATCAACCGTCCCGAGGCGCTGAACGCACTGAACTCCACCGTCATCGGCGACCTGGAGCAGGCCATCACCGAGGTGGAGAAGGACGCCGAGCTGGGCGCTCTCATCATCACCGGCGAGGGCCGTTCCTTTGTGGCCGGTGCCGACATCGGCGAGCAGCTCCCCCTGGATGTGGCCGGCGGCCGCAAGTGGGGCCAGCGGGGCAGCGCCCTGATGCGCCGCATTGAGAAGCTGGAGATCCCCACCATCGCTGCTGTCAACGGCTTCGCTCTGGGCGGCGGCTGCGAGCTGGCCATGAGCTGCGACATCATCCTGGCTGCCGGCCCCAACGCTGAGGGCAAGGGCGGCGCCAAGTTCGGCCAGCCCGAGGTTGGCCTGGGCATCACCCCCGGCTTCTCCGGCACCCAGCGCCTGCCCCGCCGCGTGGGCATCGCCAAGGCCAAGGAGCTGATCTTCTCCGGCAAGGTCATCGGCGCCGCTGAGGCTGAGAAGATCGGCCTGGTCAACGCCGTGTATGCTCCCGAGGAGCTGATCCCCGGTGCCATCGCCATGGCCAAGTCCTTCACCGCCAACGCTCCCATCGCCGTGAAGTATTCCAAGGCCTGCATCGACCGCGGCATGCAGATGGACATTGACGACGGCATCGCTCTGGAGAACGAGCTGTTCGCCATGTGCTTCGCCACCGCCGACCAGAAGGAAGGCATGAGCGCCTTCGTTGAAAAGCGCAAGGAAAAGCACTTCCAGAACAAGTAAGTTAGACTCCGTATCCATCGCTTAAAAAATTTCTGACAAAAGAGGAATTTACAGCATGAAAAAAGTACGTGTCATTACCGCTGAGGAAGCGGCCCTGATGGTCAAGGACGGTGACACCGTCTCCACCGGCGGCTTCGTTAGCTGCGCCTGCCCCGAGGCGCTGACCAAGGCTCTGGAAAACCGTTTTGTGGAAACCGGCCATCCCCGCGACCTGACTCTGTTCTTTGCAGCTGGTCAGGGCCACCGGGACGGCACCGGCGGCGACCACTTCGGCCACGAGGGTATGTGCAAGCGGGTAGTCGGCGGTCACTGGGACCGCGCCGCTAAGCTGGGCGAGCTGGCTCTGGCCAACAAGCTGGAGGCCTATAACCTGCCTCAGGGCGTCATCACCCACATGTACCGCGACATCGCCGCCCACAACATCGGCACCATCACCCACGTTGGCCTGAACACCTTCGTAGACCCCCGTCACGAGGGCGGCAAGCTCAACGAGTGCACCAAGGAAGACCTGGTGAAGCTGGTGAACATTGACGGTGAGGAGCGCCTGCTCTACAAGCCCATCCCCATCAATGTGTGCCTGGTCCGCGGCTCCTACGCCGATGAATACGGCAACTGCACCGTCCACCGCGAGATCGGTCCTCTGGATGTCACCGCCCAGTGCCAGGCCACCAAGAACTCCGGCGGTATCGTCATTGTTCAGG